>JAEEGI010001225.1_pt1 | contig 64959 bp, 44 predicted proteins | sample 8958751 | NCBI WGS metagenome assembly JAEEGI01 (sample SAMN16246545, study PRJNA631951) | gut metagenome | biome: gut microbiome; feature: rumen; material: KS-attached | host: Bos | place: Iran: Karaj | collected 2018-10
CGCAAAATTGCCTAATCGCTTAGCCGTGCGAGTTGCTTCTTTTGGATCCTTGGCGATCCAGTAACCTGTATCGTCGCTGCAGATCGGATATCCGGACTTGCGCAGGTTGTTGACGTATGTGCGCACCGTCCTGGGACAGATATTGAAGCGCTTCTCCAGCTTCTTGCTGTGGACCGCATTATCCTGACCGACGTGCTTAGCCATAAGGTAATCGTAGAGTTTCTGTTCTTTAGTCATTTTGCTTTCTCCTTTGTTAGTTAGTAGGGACGCAGATCACGATGAATTCCGTATTCTTTGCCCTGTAGATCTTTTTGTTGTAAGGGTCTTGGCCGTAGCCGCATGTTGCGAGACATAAATGCTCTGTATCGAACAGTTCTGCTGTTAAGTACGGATCGATAGCAGCATCTTTTACATAAACGGTGTCATAGATCTTGTATGTGTGTCTTATACCGTCTGTGGTGGTGACTATGACTTCTTCACCGATATGTTTTTCAAGAGTTTGGAGCTGCCAGAAGATCGTCTTGCTCTGTCTCATTCTGTGACCGAAGATCGTGCAGTTTGCTTCATCTCCGATATTGGCTGTCTGAGGAAATCTCCCGACGCCAAACCGCAGGGCAGTAGAGGAACAAGAATCCCATATGGGTTCCTTAACCTCTAAACAAGGGATCTCAAGTATCCCGATCAGCGTTAATGTCTCGTGATTGGAAGAAAGTTCGCTCATCTCACGCATCAGTTCATCCAGAGTGGTGTCGTCTTCTCCCAACTCACCATCAACTGCCAAGAAGTCAGATATCGGGACCTCAAAAGTCACCTTATCTTCTCCGCCGTCCTCGATCACGCTTTCTACAGTTTTGACCGCTTCCTTTGAAACGGACTGTCTTGCGTGATTCTTGATCCAGCCGATACACATAAAGGCCAGGCCAAATAGGAACAGCATGACTAGCACCGTTTTGCCGATAATCCTTAATGTTTTACTGTTGTGCATTTTTCCTCCTTTCATGGAAAAGCCCCGCGAGTTTTAAGACCCACGGGGCTGTATGCCATTACCTTCAGCAAGCGAACTTCTTTTTGCGTCTGATAAAAATCGAAGCAGTAAGAGTTGATAATGAAAGGAGTGCTGCGCCGAACTTCATATAAGTCGGCATTACTTCGCCTGTAGAAGGTCTGAAGTGGATAGTTACTGTCTGATCGTCATCGTTCAGATCCTCGTGCGAGCCGATAAGGATACCGGTCTCTACGTCGTAAACCTTCTCAAAAACAACGATCTTGTCACCTTCGGACAAGCCCTCAGAGGAGAACGTGATCTTAACTTCCACAGATCCTTCAGAAGACTTAGGCGTGAATTCCAGCATTGAGATAACGGGGTTGCCATTACTCATAAGCTGAGTGCCGTCCTTCTTGTAAAGAGTTGCTTCAGCGCGATATGTCCTTCCGGGTTCAAGTCCCTTGTAGGCGATCTTGTCGGTGATAGTGATGTTCCTTACTTCCTTAGAGCCAAGGTAGATATCCTTATTACCGTTGATAGTAGCTGTGGTGCCGATCTTGGGCACATAAACAGTCTGGGGGGCATCATTCAGATCATAGTGGATACCACAATATCTGTCGCTGCCTTCAGGCTTAACCTTTTCACCTGCAACGAGTGTCTTACCCGTTACAAGTTCGATCTCCACAGTGAAAGGTACATCGACTGTTCCGTCTGTTGTCTCAGGCTTAAAAGGTACAGAGTTTGTAATCGGGTTTCCGTCAGGACCAAGGATGGCCTTTCCGGTTGCCTTATCGTACAGGGTGCCTTCCATGATATAAGTCTTTCCAACTGTAAGACCCTCAAACTTAACGGTATCGACCAGGGTGATCGTCTTTCTGAGAGCAACGATGTGTCCCTTTGTCTCCGTATCAGTCAGAGTTGTCTTAACGATAGGATTGAAGTTCAGAAAGTTACCGCGAATACCGAGCTCAGGCTTCCAGTCAATATTGTCGACTGTAACATGAATTGCCTTTGTCGTGATCTCGAAAGAATACGTATTCGGATCTTCGATATAGTACTCAGGAGCTACTGTTTCCTTGATATAGTACTTGCCGATACCAAGGCCTCTGTACTCATATACCTGATCCTTTGTGTTTTCTACGAGTTTACCGACCATTACCGTACAGTCCTCATCCTTATAGATGACGAACTCGGCACCGGAGAGGAACGCACCCTTGTCATTGACCTTGCGGACATATACAGAGCCGGTCTGGTTGCGCAACTTGAATTTCTTTACGCCGACCTTGAAATCAGCAGCTGTCGTGTCCTTGCCTCTGATAGTGAAAGCCTCGAAAGTGTTTTCAGTCGTGAACGTGCCGTCAGGCTTAACAAAAAAGTATCCGGAAGGGGCATTTACCTCAACGATAAAGTACCTGTTGCCGAATTCCTTGCTGCCATCGTTGAAGTGGAGCACTCCGTTTGACTCGTAAACACCTTTGGATGTTTCAACCATGACGCATTCCTTAAGTTCACCGTCGTCAATGAGCTTGTTCTTATTGGCATCGATCCAGACCTGAGCCTTCTTGTCTGCCTTATCCCAAACACCGTTGTCGTTGGAATCAACAAATACTGCAAACTCAGCTCCGGAAAGAGGCTCGTTTGTTTCATTGTCGAACTTTGTGACCTTTACGGGCTCAGCATAAGGAGTGTTGGCAGGATGTGCCTCGAAGTTGATTGCATCGTTTACCTCAAAGGCAATATCGGGAGCTGTTAAGTAGTAGCCGTTGACGGTAGCAACTTCTCTGAGGATATACTTTCCTGCAGGAATGTCCTTGAAGACTACATTGCCATCGTCATCAGTATCGACCATTACCTGGTAAGATCCCATCTCATCCTTATCGAGAACGCCGTTACCGTTTGTATCCTTGTAGAGATAGAAGGTAAGGTGAATGTTCTCGGGGTGATCGCCTGCTGTGGTGATAACCTGTTTTGTCCAAGCGTCATACTTCTTAACGAAGACATCAATGGATATCTTGTTGTAAACGAGGACGCCGGGAACATCGACACCAAAGAGCGCAACATTGTCACGGATGACAGGTGTTGCATTAGTGCCGCCTTCTGAAGAAGCGTGTACGAGCTTACCGTCAGCAGTATTGGAATCACTGTTGACCCAGGATGCTGCCCAACCGGCAGACTGGATCTCAACGATCTCATACCAGCCCTCAGGGATCTTATTGAGCTTAGTCATACCAGAACCCTTGGATGTGCGGACCGTAACAGTATCAAGGAGATACTTGTCAGTAAACACACCAATGTTCTGAGCCTTTTCTTCATTGCCTCTGTAGTAGATGGCAAACCTGAAGTCCCTGTCGATCGTAGCAGCCTGCTCGACCTTACGGATCTCAAGAGACGCTTCGATCCTTGTGTTGGTTATGCTCTGGGAGATAACAGCGGTCTCGTTATTGGAAGCGTGGAAGCTCTTTTCAAAAGAAACGATCTTACCGCTCTTATCCTTAACGGCCGTAAATCCCTCGGGAACCATATAGGTATAAGGCACATTGTCATTTCCGTTAGCGTAGAAGGTCTTGGGAACATATTCTCTGACGATATAATCGCCTTCAGGGAGCTTTAGTGTCTGGAGACCATTACGGTTCTCGGATACACCGTTATACTTCCATGTGAAGTTATATGTCCCTTTGCCCTTGCTGGTAGTGCAGGTGCCTTCAGCAACCTTAATGAGTTCCTTGTTATCAGTAACATAGAAGAGATCAGCCTTTATCGTGGAAACATCGCCCGCAACAGTAACTGTCTTGGTCATGTTGAACCACTGAACATGCTCATCGTTCTTAATAGAACCGAAAGCAAATACCTTACCATCTTCCTTGAGGACGAAGTTCTTGTAGTACCTTGTAGTATCAGCCTTCTGATCGAGAGTCCAACCGGAGTTGTTGGTTGAGATGATCTCGACCTTCTTGCCGTCTAAAGAATCAAGATATGCTCTGTTCCAGACTTCCTCAATCCTGTAGTTACCGAGAGGTAGGTGCTTAACTTCATTGATACCGACACGGCAGTCATCGACGCCGTATCCCTTAGCAGCAACCTTTGTCCATTCGATATTGCCCTTGGAATCGACCTTGCCAGTGGCGATAAGGACGTTCTTATCTGTGTTGTACAGATAGAAAGTGACCTTAGTCCTGTCGAAGGTATCGTCAACGGGGATCGCCTTGTTGATTGAGATATCGCCGTACTCAACGTTGTTTCTGATGACATCAACGAAAGTAGCATTGTCATTAAGTGTGACTTTCTTAGAAAAACAAGATCCGTCAGCACTTCTTGTCCATCCGGAAGGAGTTGTATAGGAATACTCGATAGAAGTATCTCCAAAGATTGTCTTGGGGATGAACTCCCTGACCTCATAAGAGATCTTTGCCTTGCCTGCGTTATAAACTGCAAGCTCGAGCTCATAAGTAGATGTTCCTGTGAGAATGACCTCAGGGTTATCTGCCATATGAAGGTCTGCAAGCTTATATGTCCAGCGGACTTTGCCGTCTTTCTCGGATACACCTGTTGCAATCAGCGTGTTGTCCGTTGTATTGCGGAGTTCAAAGGTATAAACACCGGTAATATCCTTTACTATCTCGTTGTCATCCATTTCCTTTGTGAGTGAATAGTGACCATTAACTGTAGTCTCATTGAGAGTAATCTTAAGGAGATTGTAGTCCGGGTTGGTCTTGTCCAGCTTATGTGAGAAGTAGTTATAGCCGTTAGGGCTAGTACCTTCAACTCCAACCTTTCTTGTGGCAATACCATCAGACCCCTGATAAATGCGTACTCGGAAGACCTGAGTGTTCAGCTCATACCCGGCAGGAGCACCGATCTCATAAATGCGATATGTTCCGAGAGGAAGCTTGATGCCATTTTCAAGAATCTCGGAATCGTAGAGATCTTTGAAGTAGGTCTTGTTGGATCCGCTTGTAGCAGTAAGACCTGCCAGGAACTTAAGTGATACCTGCTGCTTTGTGCCGTTAAGGTTGAACTCGAAGACTGTCGTCGGAGTACCTGATACTGGAGTATCAAATGCGATGCTCTTACCGTAGAACTCAAGTCTGAACTTGGCGTTATTGAAGTTTGCGGTTGTACGCTGACCTTCTGTGGATATCTTGTCCAGATTAATTGAGAACGGGTCAACAACAGGTGTGTCGGTCATGGGAATCGTAAACAGATCGTTCTTAACGCTGATCGTCTGGGTCTTTTCCGTTAGCAGATTCGTTACCTTTATTGGATCAGTTGCCGAACTCCCGGTTACTATCTTATAAATTGCAGGATCTATCTCAAAGCCTGAACCACTTGCTGTCTCTACAAGGAAGTATGTCGTATTGGCAGCAATTTTGTAGGTCGTACTTGTCTTACCGCTGGCGTCCATAGTAAAAGTTGCCAGTGCCTGCGTAGGAACGTCGCCAAACTCGTAAGACTTATAAAGCGTATACTTTGTTCCTGAAAGGCTATAGCAACTGTTACCATTTGTGAGAACTGAATGTCCACTCTCAACTGACTTTGTTAAGGTTATCTTCGGCTCTTCCTTGAAGTCTTCAATGTGAAGAACAAGAATACGATTGTATCCCGAACCATCTTCGTTCAAAGAAACATCTGATCTGCTTGACTTGCCAGCTGTATACGCAGAACCTTTGGCCTGCCAAAAAGAAGTACCACTTCCGCTATAGATTGCTGCATGGTGCCATCTGTCATCTGATGTCTTACCAAAGAAAACAAGATCGCCTTTCTCAACCCCAAGGCTTGAAAGCGAATGGGTATCAGGGTTAACTCCTGTATTACTCGGAACGCTTATACCATGAAGTGAAAGCCATGCAGTACAGCCGGTATGACCAGTTGTAGTATAGAGTTTCCAGGTATCCTTGCCTGTGCAGCTTCCGCTAAAGTACACTTTTCCTCCAGACTGACGAACCTTACTGATCAGCCCCAAGGCCTGGGCATAAGCGACATGAGTATATGTGATACAGTCAACTTTCTCTCCTGAAGAACCATTACCACCGCTCTGGGCATAGTTTGCTCCTGTCATGGCATCAGCTGCAGAAATAACAGCAGCTCTGAAATCATCAGAATTTGAATACCCCAGAGATACCATCTGAGACTTCGTTACGAAGAGATAAACACCGGCCTTCTTCTTGGTGAGATTAACTTCAGCAAGACCTGAGTCGGAATCGTCTGTGTCTGTAGGATCATCAGGTGATATGGCGCAAGAAGTTGCGACACCATCGATGCTCTTAGAAATGAACTTTCCGGCAAAAAGAGCACTCGCCTGAGATGTGGAAGTTGCGGGAACATAGTAGTTTACGCAAGGCCCATAGTTGGACGAAAAGTATTTGAAGCCGTCAGTAGTGATGGCACCGACAGTTATGACACCGTCGATACCGGCAGGCAGATAAGAAGAAGCATCTGCATTGTTGTTACCGGCAGAAGCAATCACTGTGATACCGCTTGCTCTTGCATCTTTAACGATTTCCTTGAAAGCATCGTAATCGCCGTTATCTTTTACGGACAATGCCATAAGGATTACATCAACTTTCATGCTCTGAGCCATTGTTATGGCTGCACAGATATCAGAAACATTGCCCATTCCGTCAGAACCAATTGCTTTGATCGAGATGATATAGGCATCGTCGGTCTCGGAAAGGATATAGTTCGCAATGTTTGTGCCGTGTCCGTGCTGATCAGAGACATCGTCGCCAATGACTGAATACTTCTCATTTGCCACGTTGGATCCTGTATCAATGACCGCTATCTTTGTCTTAGCATTCGGGTTAATACCGGCATTTCTGATAAGCTCTACTCTTCCGGCACAAAGCTTTACTGCTCCGTCTTCGGCATATGTGATCTTATGGGAATCGAAGTAGGATCTTGCGTTGTTATATGAGCTCTTATCAGCAAAGGAGATAACGTAAGTGCCGTCAAAAGAAACACCCTTCGCGTTCTTGATGGCACTTCTGATATCAGAAGATGTCTGAACAATGAGACGGTTAGCAGATGACAGGTCTGAAACAATATCGCTGAAAGCTTTAGAATCAGCTGCATCAACGATGTCTACCGAAGACTTTGCTTCCGTTGTTTCGGAAGTTGCTGTCGTTTCAGTTGTTTCAGAAGGAACTGTCTGTTCTGCAGAAGTCTCAGCTACAGTAGTCTCCGATGTTTCAGAAGACTCAGTCGGGACGGTTTCCTCAGTTTTTGAAGGATCAGTCTCAGATATGGTTTCCTCGATCACTGTCTCGGAAGATCCTGTTTCGGATATCTCATCAGCCATTACTGCCACCGTGGGGAACATCCCCTGGAGCACAAGTACGGCTGAAAGAACTCCGGCAGAGATCTTGCTTGCAATTTTCTTCTGCATTGTGATTTTTTCCTCCTTGTTGGAATTTTTTTGTGTTTTCGACTTTTAGCTGAGCAAAAGAAAAGAGCCTCATTTCTGAAGCTCTTCTCATGCTCTGTTGTTTTGTTGTTCTTACGAGAAATTTCTCTGTGATCCGGAGACTATTTTATCTGTATAGCCGCCGTAATCAGGATGTTCTGACTCAATGGCATCCCATACCATTTGCTCGCCTTCGTTAGTTATGACCCAATTTCCGCTCTTATTTCTCTTGCACGGAACACCATAAACAATCCCATGATAGCAATTATCGTTTCCTGCCCAGTACTCAACATCCGCAATACACCTTGTGTATCTCGGATCGTTAACCGGTTTAGGTGTCGGGGAAGGCTTCGGTGTTGATGTAGGAGCCTTTGTCGGAACAGGTGTTGCCGTAGGTTTAGGAGTAGGTGTAGCAGTCGGTGCAACAGTTGGCTTGGGTGTTGCTGTCGGAGCAACCGTAGGTGCTTTGGTAGGCACGGGCGTCGGAGTTGCTGTTGCCTGCGTGTGCGCGCGGTTCGGATTATTATTTACCGGAACCGTATTCGCTGGCTCAGAACTACGAACTGTCTGTCTTGTCTGGTTTGTTGACTCTGCAACCTCAATGATTGTCGTAGTCTCCGTAACTTCCGTGCTTTCTTCCGAATTACTTTCGGGTGCTTCCAAAAAAGAAGATGTTGGTGTTGTCTCCTCACTTGAAGATTCCGTAACACTCCAGGTTTCTTCTTTATTAGGCTGCCTAAAAGAAAGATCTTCAGGCGTATTGCATGAACTGCTGCAACTGGTTATTCCCATTGCTATAGCATAAAGTAATGCGACAAATGCCAACTTGATGATCATGCTGACCAATAACTTAAACAAAGACTTCATACGGGTATCCCCCTTTCAATGCTTGGCTAAAAGAAAAGAAGAACAAATGCTTTAGATGCAAGTCCGTCAATTCCATATCCATTTGCTTGAATCTTAAAACAGCATAACCAAAAGTTCTAATGTGCGATTTCTCATTCAGGTATCACTGTTAACTTAAATCTCTAAGTTAATTGCTCTCTGACGTAGTACTCAACACTTCTCTTTTAGATAGCAAAAGATTTATAGAGAAAGGGTTAGTTAGGGGTATGGGGGAAGGAAGGGAAGCGCTAATCAACGCCCATGCGCTTGCCTGCGCATTATTATTAATTAGGCTTCCCGTGAGGTTCAGATCATCGTGCTCCCTGAGTCTTAGGCTTGAGCTTATATGCCTCAACCATTGATTTCAGGATCTTGTTGCCGACGATCCTTTCCTTCTTTTCCCAGTCGCCGGTCTCTTCAGATCTGATCGATCTTGTAATAGTTGTCATGCCGTCAGCCGGGATCTTCGCCCACAGTGTCTTACTGCCGTAGTGATCGCTGTGGACCATCTGAACAGGAAGAACGAACTCCTCCCAAGGGGATTTATCGTTCGGATCCTGATTAGGGATCGAGATTGCGACCATGTCCTTGCCGCCCTTTGTAGTGAACGGCCTTGCGAGTTTGCGAGAGAACTTGATCTCAAGTGTCTCAGCTGCCTTCTGTTCATTTTCCTGTGTTACTGCCTGGTATTCCTGGTTATCCATGTTTTCTTACCTCGTTTTTCTTTTAATATTATTTTGTGTGGGTACTTGTGTGCGGTACTTCTGATAGAACTCCAGAGCCTGCATGATGTAGTCTCTGGTATCGTCGTACGACACGCCGTCCGGAATATACTTCCGGAGCTGGCCGAGTGGGATGTGGATCTTCTCCTTCTGGTTCGGCTTCTCTTCCTGCATGATGGACTCGATTACGGCATCGCTTAACTTGCCTTCTTCTGAGAACCTGCGCATCCTGATGGTCTGAGCATGCGACGGAGTACAGTCGCATTCCAAAATCTGCTTGTAGACCATTTCCTGCTCATCCAATGTGAGATAGGAAAGCTCTACAGCCGGTCGAAGTGCGATCTGGCCTTCATCTACAAGATCTAAGAGTTCAGGTACGAGCTCGGTAAGTCGGATATAACGTCTAACTTGATTTCTACTATCACCAAGTTCTTCACCAAGCATTTCTGCTGTTTCCAACTTCCGCCCCAGTGGGGCGGAAGTTAAATCCGTCCGTTTTCCTTGCCTTTTGAGTGCCTCAAGACGCATCTTGTAAGAGAATGCTTTCTCACTGGGCAGGATTACTGACCTTTGCAGATTCGACTCGACCATGAGGATAATGGCTTCATCACGGCTCATTTCACGAACATCTGCCTTTACAGTAGAAAGGCCTGCGATCTCGCAGGCCTTCTTTCTTCTATGTCCGGAAACGATCTCGTATCGTCCATCCTCTTTCGGTCTCAGGGTGATAGGTGTAATTAACCCTCTGTCCTTGACGCTCTCCACGAGCTGATCCATGTCTTCATCCATCTTTACCTTGAACGGGTGGTCTGGGAAGTCATCGATCAGGTCTATCGGGATATCGTAGATTTTCGGAAGTCTTCCTTCTCGAATCTCCTTGTCATCCTTGAAGAGCTCATCGTACGCAGTGAGGCCGAGGTCTAACTTGGGTTTTTCTCTCAAGACCGTTCACCTCCTTTGCCAGGAGTGCATAAGCCTCAGCAACTTTGCCACCGGGATCATGCACGAAGATGCTTTCACCAACGTTCGGACATTCAGTCGCTCTCACGGATCGTGGTATCTCTATATTAAATACATTAATATTAATACCCATTGCATCACGCAAGGCGCTCGTAATCTCCCTGGCATTGATCGTGCGGGAATCAACCATAGTCATCAACACGCCCTCAATCTTGAGATCCGGGTTTATCTGTCTCTTGACCTTTGATATCGAATGAAGCAACAGATCAAGTCCCTTTACAGACAGAAAAGACGGTTCACAAGGAATTATGACCGAGTCAGCAGCTACAAGAGCGTTGATGGTCATCATGCCGAGTGATGGCATACAGTCGATCAGGATAACATCGTAACGCTGTCTGAGCGGAGCTAACGTCCTCTTAAGTACTGATTCTCTACTCATACAGTTGAATAAAGCCGTTTCAGTAACAGAAAGACTGATGTTGGATCGAATAAGGTCGACTGTCTCGAAATGCTCTATAGCATTATTTATTAATGTATAATCCTTATCTTCTCCGGTCATCTCATAGGCCATGAGCTCAGAAAGCGTCACATCGAGCTGGATATCCGGGTTATCTATCTTGCAGCAGCGTGTCAGTGATCCTTGCGGATCGGCGTCAACTAACAAGACCTTCTTTCCCAGATGTCCTAATGCGACACCGAGATTGACTGCAGTGGTTGTTTTTCCGACGCCGCCCTTTTGGTTGGCTACGGCAATCACTTTGCATTTGTCTTCCAATGCTTTCTCCTCCTTCTTAATAGATTTACCGTGAAATCGTCAGCCCCTTCTAAGTAGATTCGGTTAGCCCGTCTGCTTGAACTCGTGATTTCACGATAGTGGTTTTGAAGCGACTGAAATATTTGTCCCTTCACTATTAAGGTGTGGGAGAGGGCCAAATGGGACAAGATTTTGGAACTTTTTTCAAAAAGCCCTCCAGTTGTTAATGGGTGTTAACAACTGGAGCTATAAATCTGCGGAATTTTCCAATAATGGGACAACAGAAAATGGTGAAACCAATAAAAATCAATCTTTCTTTACTATGCATGTTATAATTCTATTCAAGGAGCATATTTATCAATATGATACCGACAATGACATGGTTTGTCCTGGTCACACTTAACAGAGGTATTAAGTAAAAGGGAGAGCTTGACATGGGATTGTTTGATTTCTTTAGTACTAAGAGAAATGAGCCTGTCAGGCCATCTAGTGTGACACGCCCTTCTTCAACTTCGAAACGAGAACAGGCACCTTTACGATTAGGACGGGTATCAAACCCGAAAAAAGAATCTTTTAAGGTTTCTGATACAAAAGAAATAGAAAAAAACCTGAAAGTACTAACTAAGCCTCAAGAGAATGAAATGACATTTTATTGTCCAATACGGAATGCAAAAATCTATTGCCATTCAGTTCTTATTGATAAACTTGGTGATTTAACTAAATTTGTTATCTCATCAATACATGAAGGTCATACTATAGAGGAAATCTGTGCGTTGACACAGATGGGGAATACTACGATTAATGAAGAATTGGATTATTTGATTCGGGGTGGTCTTATGGAAGACGATAAACAAACACTTACCGAATTAGGAAAACAATACGGCGTATTGATAAAACGGTTTTCAGAATTATCTGAGGGTATTGATGTAGCCTTTAATACATTTGCTGATAAATTTGAAGTTATAGAGGAAGATCAACTCGTGAGCAATACTGAAAGCAGATATATTCTGGAAAGCCATTTTATACCAGCACTGACTAGAAATGATAATTATTCGAATTCTTTGGAGATCGCTAAAAATCAGATAGAATCAGAAATGCCATTTTGTCGAGAGATTAAAAAAAGTCTGTATTCGACAGTGAGAATAGAAGGAACCGAATTAAAGTATAGACCGGTATATTTGAGGGATTTCAGCAGAGGATATTCCTCTGAGAATGAGCCTAGTGTAAGAATAGCAATACCATATGTTATGGTCGTGTACAAGTTGCGATATAAAATGGCAGACGAATATCGAGATGTGATGCCTAGAATTTCAAACATAAATGAAAAGTATGATGATCTTCTTTCAGATAAGGCCAAACTACTACTTAATATGGTTGCAGAGGAAGATGAAGCTGAGACCATCACGGTATATATCAACACCATAACTGGGCAGCTTATCCGAACGAATGATGATTTGTGCGGAGCTCCGAATGATCCTGCTGTATATGTTTTAGATACTCAACCAATGCAACTTGGACTTGATGAAGATCATTGCAAGGGGTTGTATCTGCAAGAGATTAGTCGAAAACACTTTTATCAATTAAGGTTTTTCCCTTATAGCAGGATGGAGGTGTGAGAAGATGAGACAAGAGGCGGCATTTAGATTTATCCCTGAGTTGATTGGAGATATTGCTCACACAATGGAGTTGTCTGGAAATCCAGAATTGCTATATGTTGAGGCAGCTGTTAATACTTTGCACATGGCGGCAGATGTATTTGAAGCTGTTGAAGAGCATAAGAATACCAAACGAAAAAAAGAAACAAAGCAGGCTATACAGGAAAAGTATAGTGAACTGGAGAAAAAAAGAACGGATCATTATATACAAGAGGCAGTTCGAAATATCGACAATACCTTTGTGCGTTTGAAGATAAAGATGTGTGATGGACAGTTCCGAGATACGGAAGTTCGCAAATTTATTAGTTGTCTTAAAGAAGAACTTCACAAATTAATTGATATTTTTAATGACATGAAGATAGATCCGGATTATCCAGATCGAAATAAAGTAGAAGAATTAACTCGTAAAGCATTGCGAGATTATAACAAACTATTAACCGTTTTCATTGAGGAGGAGAAAAAAGATGGCAAAGATGAATCTGAATAATGCAGCAGGAAAAAAAACCATACAAAATGCTGATTTGCTGGGTAAGGGAGACAGAATTCTTTCTCTTATCCATATGGGAATACAGGATGTAAACGCGCTTGCAGATGCATTTAATACTGTAAATTCTGCTATAGAAGGGCGAAAGACGACAGATACTGATAATGCCATAAAGCTTAGTAAAGCAGAGACGGATTCGAAGAAAGAAGACAATCGACATGCCGAAGAAATGGCTAAGTTAGACCGTGAATGGAAAAAGATAAATGATGAGGCGGCAGATAGAGAAAAAAAGCTCTCTTTTATTCAAGGGCAAATTCAGAAGTTTCAGGCAGAATACGATAAGTATATGGCTATGGAGACAAAGGAATTTCTCAGTGATACGGTAACTTCGCGTCTCGAAAGCTTACGCAAGATAATAATGGAGCTTACCAAAGAATTAAATCGTGCCTAATGGTATAGCAAATAAAGGAGAGCATGGCAATGAATCCAGTTCTAATTGCTGCCGGAATATATTTGTCCGCAAGCATCATCAGTTTTATTGCCGGTGAGCTGACAGAATCCGAGAGAAAAAAACAAAAAGAAATAGATGATGAAATTGAACGGATCCTTGCGCATTACAAGGAGACGGCACCTTCTGGAGCGGAAGATCAGGCAATTCAGCTTAGCAATCAAGTAATTGCAAAGAAAAAGGATCTTTGCAATTACTTAAAAGCTGAAGCACAAGCTCGTGAAGCTGAATATGCATTATTGCACGAGGAAATCAAGGAATCGAAACGAAAAGTGATTTCTGCTTTGAGAGCAAAGGATGTTATTCAGACACCATTAAGAAGGAATAGTCTTGAACTACTGCTTCGTCAATTGAGCGAAGCTCAAGAAAAATGTTATAGCTATAGACAATATCTTGGGGTTTATTGTGATGAAATCGGACGTAAGTTAGATGCTGATGAACCTGTAGTGTTTTACATGCAACTTCCAACTAATTATCCATATATCGGGAAATTAATGTGGGTTAAAACGGAACAATTATCTGGACATTATGTAAAATGTGAAATTGCCAATTCGATTTCCTTGTCGATACGAATCACGGATATTGATTCTTTTGAAATAGACAAAAGCAACATTTTCCCGATAATGGTAACTGATGGACGCCGCAAAGAATACTCAGCTTCTCTGGAAAAAGGAGCATTCAAGGCCTATGAATTATCCAATACTCATTTGGGATTGTCGGCTACAGTCAAGGAAATACAACGCCAGCACATTATTTTGACATATCAGAACCAACTGGAACTATACTTGCCAAAGGATAATTTAATTAAACCTAATAGATTCCCTCCTATTCGCTCATCATTGACCGTATATCCTGTAAAATGGGAATACAATCTTGATTATTTTTCATACGGTAATGGAAAAACTGGATATCCTGTTACTGTGAGTGAACGCAAAGAGGATGCAGGGTCTTCACTTGCTTTTAAATGTTTTCCGATTTGTTTTACTGAGGAAGATTTAGCATTATTCATGAACTATTATGAAACGAATAATCTTCAAGATTATGATGAAGAGTTTCTAATAGGTCCTGCGACTTCTGATGATGTCATACTGAAAAAAGGATCATTACTTAAACTTCAATTTGGTGATATTCCTCTATTTTATATTGAAATGGACGAATTTGATGACAGATCAGATATACTAAGGTATTATTTTCGTTTTCATGGTTTATGCGAACCTGGAGAAAGAACGTTTTCTGCAGATGATATCTTTCTTCCCTTTGAAGTGGGATTGGCCCCTTATTATGCAGGTACATCTATTGAAATGATTCAGCAATATATGGATATTGATGATATTGATGATGTTTCAGCCCTTATATGGGATTTGTTTGAAGAATTTCGTATACAAGATCAAATAAGAAAAGATCGAGAGGGCATGGGATATTTCTTCAAATGGGAAAATATCACTAATCAGCTTATTTCTGTTTTAGAACAGGGTGACAGCATACGGGTTAATGTAAAATGGGCAGATGTTCTAAACAGAAATACAATCTTTGCAGATATACTTAATCCCAAAGTATTGGAAGACTTTATACAGCAGTTTGCTAAAAAAACTGATTCAATACTCATGCGCGAATGTAGACCTCAGTTTTTTGTAAAGGACGATAATGACAATAGATACGTTGCAGAAATTATCGATGCAGGATATCGACTTAGAATTGTAGGTAAAAATGCATCTGAAATAATTAGTAATAGTTCTGAATCCATAGAACTATTTGCATCAAACCGACCTTATGCGGAGTATCAGCAAAAGGCGGCACTACGACAATTTAGAATCGGACAGGTCGTTAACCCGATGATTCTATCGGCTTGCTTAAATAGCGCTTCCATTGTCAGTAATTTTGATAATGATCGAGATCTTGTGTCTTTTCACAACAAGTCACTTGAAGAGAACCAGTCTCAAAAGACATCGGTAGAACTTGCATTCAAGGAAAAGAATATTTTCCTTATCCAAGGACCTCCTGGAACCGGCAAAACGACAGTAATTAGAGAATTAGTAGAACAGGTTTTTGCTGCTAACGATGACTCAAGAGTCCTCATAGTATCTCAAGCAAATGTCGCTGTTGATAACGCGTTATCTGGATTGATTGAAAAATATGGTAATCAGACAGTCCGATGTGGGAATGGCAACAAAATATCAGAAGAGTTCCAAAAACTTCGATTACAGAAAAGATGCCAAGATTATTTGGACGAATTAATCAAAAGGCGAGATGACTTCGATGATGAATTCTTTGATGATTGGAAGGAAACGATTACAACAAATGAAACGTATGATTATAGCCCTGTATTATGTGAATTAATAATCAGAAATCACAGACTCATAGGAGCGACTTGTGTTGGCTTAGCACGTCGTAATATTGGCCTTGAACGGACAGAGTTTGATCTAGTAATTATTGACGAAGCAGGCAAAGCTCTCCCTGCTGAACTGCTTATACCATTGGTTAGAGCAAAAAAAGCGGTGATTATTGGAGACCAAAGGCAACTGCCCCCAGTGATTAATCCTATTCTTTACGACGAGGAAAAAATTGATCTTGAGGAAAGGGCTATTTCTGAAAATGATCTATTCTGTCATAGTTTCTTTGAGAGATTATATGATAATGCACCAGATTCGTGCAAGGTAATGCTCGATACACAATATCGTATGCCTGATGTAATTGGAACTGCAATCAGTAATTTGTTCTATGGAGGAAAACTGAAGAATGGAGTTGGAACGGGTGACAAGATACCAGTATTATTTGAGGGTAATCTTACCTTTATCAACTTTGATGGTGAAAAAAACTATTGTGAAAACAAAGACAATTATAATAAGCAGATAACTAATACAGCTGAGGCATATGCCGCAGTTTCATTGGTAAAGAGTATTCGTGCGAAGGATCCTTTGTGCAAAATTGCCGTTATAACACCGTATAAGGGACAAAAACGATTAATCAGCAATACGCTTGTTAATGCTGGTATCCATTATCATATAAACAATATCTTTGTAGATACCGTTGACTCTTTTCAAGGGAGCGAGGCTGATGTGGTTGTTTTTTGCACTACTAGAGCAGTACGTCCGACTTTATTCTTCAAAGATACAAAACGACTGAACGTGGCACTTTCAAGAGCGAGAAGAGAACTTATAATCCTTGGACGGATGGAATACTTCTATAAGTTCCGAAAAAACGAAAGTTGCCTCCCCGCATTGGCAGACTATATTAAAATGAACGGCATTGTCGTTAACGCTGCTCAGTGCAAAGCAATTCATGAGACAATAGAGAAAACGAAAGCTAATGAAATTCTTCTTTCAATAGATAATATTTCGCTTCCGACTGCGTACTATATGGCGGAACAGAACAGAGTAGCAGTTCAAAAAAGCATAGAGGAATACTATAAGAATGGAGATTTTATCCAACCGCTTACTGTGAAACAAACATCTAACGGGTATATTCTTAATGGAAGCTTTGAACAATACCGTGCAGCTCTCGAATTGGATATTACAGAATGCCTTTGTTGTGTAATATCGTAAAAGATTATATGGCTTGGATTAGATCCCGAGCTTTTTAAAACTAATCTGCGGGGTATGTATATTATATGGGCTCGTGATAAAAGCCGTGAGAAATCTCGGATTTTCGCGTTTTCTCTCAACAACGATTTCTCCATCGGATATAACTTTCTCTGATGATTTCCAGATCTTCAACAGGATTGGAAATCAAATAGATACGGGATTCTACAAAGATTTTACGAATTCTTGAAACAACCTCAGTTTCCGGGAGCTTTTCGGGCAAATTAACGTATTTGATGCCGTTGACCTCACAAATCAGCTCCTTCACACGTATTTCTTTTGGATGGTTGGTAACATCAATTATCAGGTTCAAATCAGGAATACGAGTAGTTACCGGAATTCCTACAGGTTCTTCAGAATCAGGAATGACCTTGATTCCACGCTGACCTGCATAATAAATGACAGCTAGCTGCGGAAGCAGATACTCGAAATCCTTGGAGATCTTCCTGTCACGCAATCTTATTTCACTTAACAGTTTTATTTCCTTAGCTATGCAAACAGGGCAGATTCTGCCATTGGCTTTGGCGTAAACGACGGCCTGATAGTCATTTCCACATTTGTAACAGTGCCACCAGACCATAGAGCGGTTCTTATAAGTAATTGTCCCAGGAGAGAGGTCCTCATTCTTATCAGACCACTCTAAGACAAGATCAGGATGAGTAGTAGCCAGATCATTATATCCCTTCCAGACTTTATGCCCGGCACAATAAGGGCAGCCATGGCCATCAGTACGATCAGCGATGCGTGCTTTCCACTCATGGCCGTTCTCACAGATCCAAAGGACACTTTTATTTGAGGATGGAGATACTTCAGAAGGCTTTATATCATTCTTGGGAGACCATGTCTTGGCGACGTCAGGAAAACAAGTTGCGAGGTCGTTATAGCCTTTTAGAACTGATCTGTGCTCACAAAAGGGGCATTTACTGCCTAGAAGAGCTCTATTCTTAACGACAGCTTCCCATTCATGGCCTTTCTCGCAAACCCACCAGACCTTTAGATGAGAGCCGCAGGAAACCTTATCGGGAGACAACTTGTTACTTGTGGCCCACTGGGCCACAAGTTCAGGACATTCTTCAGCTACGGATTTACGTCTCATAGCGGTAGATCGTCGATACACATGTAATAGACGCCGATTCTCTTGATCTGATCCTCGACGTTATATTTGATCCTATCCACTCGGAAAAGACTCTTCCTGAGTCGGGCCAAGAGGATAGCAAGGGTTCCGCCCCATATCACAGTCATCTTAACTACCTCCATATCCTTAGAATAAGGATATGGAGGTGAGCAGATTATTTCCAATGTACGATTATCCCATTTGGCGTAAAAACAGCTGTTTTGGCGTGGGTATCGGGTGTAACCAAGTTCTAACTTCACAAATGCGGTTGAAACATCGCAAATATCTTTATACTCAATTAAAATAACGCCACGAGAGGTAAAATCCCGTGGCGTACACCAAACTGTCAAATGTGTCACAAAACCTCGAAAACATTGAAAAAAATACTATTTGGCGTACAAATGGCGTACTTTTGGCGTATTTTGAAATGTTTCAAGTCTGGAAAGCCTTGTATTTATTGGCTTTCAAAGTTTTTATTCCTTCAAACTTTTCATCGTCGGGAAGAGCAAAACATCGCGGATGCTGGGGCTGTCCGTCAGGAGCATAACGAGACGGTCTATACCGTAACCGATACCGCCCGTAGGGGGCATGCCGATCTCGAGAGCGTTGAGGAAGTCTTCGTCCGTGTGGTTGGCTTCTTCGTCGCCTGCTTCGAAAGCTGCATCCTGAGCTGCAAATCTCTCGCGCTGGTCGATGGGATCATTAAGCTCTGAATATGCGTTGCACATCTCCCATGTGTTGATGAAGAGCTCGAATCTTTCTACCTTTGTAGGGTCTTCGGGCTTCTTCTTGGTGAGAGGTGAGATCTCGATCGGGTGATCCATGATGAAGGTAGGCTGGATCAGGTTCTTTTCGCAGTACTCCTCGAAGAAGAGGTTGATGATGTCACCCTTCTTGTGGCGGTCTTCGAACTCGATGTGGTGCTCTTTGGCAAGTGCTTTGGCTGCATCGTCACCGTCAACTTCGTCGAAGTCGATGCCTGCATACTTCTTGATGGCTTCGTTCATGGTGAGGCGCTCGAAGGGCTTGCCGAAGTCGATCTCGATATCGCCGTACTTGATTATGGTCGTGCCGCATACCTTCTCTGCGAGGTAACGGAACATAGACTCTGTGAGTTCCATCATGCCGTAGTAGTCTGTGTATGCCTGATAGAGTTCCATGAGAGTGAACTCGGGGTTGTGTCTGGTATCAACACCCTCGTTACGGAAGACTCTGCCGATCTCGTATACTCTCTCAAGGCCTCCGACGATGAGTCTCTTGAGGTAGAGCTCGAGGGAGATACGGAGCTTAACGTCTTCGTCGAGAGCGTTGTAGTGGGTCTCGAAAGGCCTTGCAGCAGCGCCGCCGGCATTGCTTACGAGCATGGGAGTCTCAACTTCCATGAAGTCGCGGCCGTCGAGGAAGTTTCTGATCTCCTTGATGATCTTGGATCTCTTGACGAAGGTGTCCTTTACCTCGGGGTTGACGATGAGGTCTGTGTATCTCTGTCTGTATCTGGTGTCGGTGTCTGTCAGGCCGTGGAACTTTTCGGGAAGTACCTGAAGGTTCTTGCTGAGGAGCGTCATCTTTGTTGCGTGAACGGATACCTCACCGGTCATGGTGCGGAATACGTAGCCTTCTACGCCGAAGATGTCGCCGATGTCGGACTTCTTGAAGTCAGCATAGGACTCGTCGCCGATGCCGTCCTTGGAGACATAGACCTGGATCCTGCCCTTGAGGTCCTGGAGGTTTGCGAAGGAAGCCTTGCCCATGACACGCTTAAAGAGCATCCTGCCTGCGATCTTAACGTTGATGGGAGAAGCATCGAGCAGTTCGCGGCGCTCGTTGTAAGCGGCCTTGACTGCCTGACGGTAGGCTGAGACCGTGTCGTTGTCGGCATCGTCTGCGGGCTTAGCGATCTCAGGCTCCTTATAGTCCTTCAGGATCTCTTTCTCCTGCTCCTCGTATGCCTTGACGGCATCAGTGGTGTGATGAGTCTGGTCGAACTTGGTGATCTGGAAGGGGTCCTTGCCTGCGGCCTGAAGGTCTGCTAACTTCTGTCTTCTGACCTTGATGAGCTGACCGATGTCTTCCTGCGGCGCATTGTTCTGAATCTGCTGATCTGAGTCTGCCATATGTATTCTCCTTAAGTTTTTGTATCCTTATATAAATGCAAAAAGCGCGAGTATAAATCGCGCTTCTTTAAGACCGGTAATGACCTCTTATGGATCACTTACCGATCTTGATGATCTTGTATTTGACCGTGCCCTGAGGGGTCGTTACGGTTACGACGTTGCCCTTCTTCTTGTTCATGATCGCCTGACCGACAAGAGAATCCTCGGAGATCTTGTTGTTGAAGTAATCAACCTCGTTCTCGCCGACGATCGTGTAGTCGAACTCTTCCTTGGTGGCGGAGTTCTGCAGGGTGACCTTGGAACCCAAAGAAACCTTGGTAACGGAGATATCTTCCTCTTCAAGGATCTCAGCGTCCTTCAAGATGTCCTCGATCTCACGGATCCTTGCAGCGTTCTTAGCCTGAGCTTCCTTCGCTTCATCGTACTCGGAGTTCTCCGAAAGGTCGCCCTGGCCCCTAGCATCTTCAAGTCTCTTGGAGATCTGAGCCTCAATAGTGGTCTTGCATTCTGCAAGCTCGTTCTGAAGTTCTTCGTAACGCTCTCTGGTTATAACGTTCTTCTTATCAGCCATCTTAGTGTGTCTCCTTAATAATAATAGCCGTGCCTATTTTATTACAAAATACGGATATTGCAAACAAAAACTTGCAAATCCCCTTATCTTGCAGTCCTGTCGTTCTCCTTCTGGATGACGTCGTGAGCGCCGCCCTCGACGATGGATGTGCTCGATACGACAACGAGACGGGCCTTCTGCTGGAGTTCCTCGATGGAAGAGGAACCGCAGGAACACATGGTCGCGCGGACCTTGGCAAGCGATGTGTCAACATTGTCCTTGAGGGATCCGGCATAAGGAACGTAGGAATCAACGCCTTCCTCGAAAGCCATCTTGCCGCCTGCTCCGCCGTCATCGTAACGCTGCCAGTTGCGGGCACGGTTGGAACCCTCGCCCCAGTACTCCTTGACATATGTGCCGTTGACCAGGAGCTTTCTCGTGGGGGATTCGTCGAATCTTGCAAAATATCTTCCAAGCATCAGGAAGTCTGCGCCCATTGCGAGAGCTAATGTCATGTGGTAGTCGTGAACGATACCGCCGTCGGAGCACAGAGGGATATAAACACCTGTCTCCTTGAAGTAGTCGTCTCTTGCCTTGGCAACTGCAAGAACTGCAGATGCCTGGCCGCAGCCGATACCCTTCTGCTCACGGGTGATACAGATGGAACCGCCGCCGATACCGATCTTGATGAAGTCAGCGCCGCAGTCAGCCAGGAATCTGAAGCCTTCAGCGTCTACAACGTTGCCTGCGCCTACGATGGCGTCAGGATAGTTCTCCTTGCACCACTTGAGCGCCTTCTCCTGCCAGACGGAGAATCCGTCGGAAGAGTCGAGGCAGAGAGCATCTGCGCCTGCTTCGATAAGAGCGGGTACGCGCTGCTCGTAGTCTCTTGTATTGATGCCTGCGCCGACGATGAGCTTCTTCTCAGCGTCTAAGAGTTCGAGGGGGTTAGCCTTATGGAATTCGTAGTCCTTACGGAATACGAGACCTACGAGCTTGCCGTCCTTGTCGACGATCGGGAGCTGGTTGATCTTGTTGTCCCAGATGATGTCGTTGGCTTCCTTAAGGGTTGTGCCTTCGGGAGCGGTAACGAGTGTCTCCAAGGGTGTCATGAACTCCTTGACCTTGGTGTCGAGGGACATACGGCTTACACGGTAATCTCTTGTCGTAACGAGACCTAAGAGCTTGCCTTCGGGAGTACCGTCTTCGGTTACGGCTGCAGTGCCGTGTCCGTGCTGCTCCTTGAGAGCCAGTACTTCAGCCAGTGTATCGTCGGGCTTGAGGTTGGAATCTGATGCAACGATGCCGGCCTTGTACTTCTTGACCTTGCGGATCATGTTGCACTGGGACTCGATGCTCTGGGACTGGAAGATGAACGACATACCACCGCATCTTGCGAGCTCTACTGCGAGTCCGTCGTCCGATACAGCCTGCATTACGGCAGACACCATCGGGATATTGATCTTAAGTTTGGATTCTTCCTGTCCCTTGCGATATTTGCAGACAGGAGCGGACAGGTCTACCTGGTCCGGTGTGTTCTTCTCTGTCGTGAGATTGGGTATGAGCAGATACTCACTAAAGGTGCGCGATTCTTCTTCGAAAATCTTTGCCATAGAATAGAATCCTCCAAATATAAAAAATTTAAAAGGGATATGAAATCCCTTTTATTGTCTTGCTTTATCAGGCTTCTTCAGCAGGAGCCTCTGTCTCCTCAGCCGCAACATCTTCAGCAGGAACCTCCTCAGCGGCAGGCTCCATTTCGATCGGATCGGGTACGGCAGCTGTTACGGGTGCTGCAGCAGGTGCTCCGGAGATGGCAGCTTCATCGATCACTGCATCAGGATCGTCGAACCTGGATCCGCACTTGAAGCAGAATGCATATGTGAGGGCATTCTCTGTACGGCACTTAGGGCAGAGCTTCAGGCCCTTCTCGTGGAGTATCTTGATGTTGAGGTCGTCGATCTCATCGTAGAGAGTGGATACGGCATCACAACGGGTGTTGATATCCTTGGTTACGTCAAGGTTCATATCCTTATACTGGCCATAGTACATACGGCCGATCTCGTCGTAGTACTTCTTGATAGAGTTCTTCTTATCGTCTATAGACTTCTGATAGCCCGCAATAACCTTCTGTTTGGGATCAAAGATTGCCATAAAACCGACCTCCTCGTTAAAAAGATAGATTAAAGGGTATTATAGCATATATAAGTAACTTGTTTGTAATGTTTTTCAATAAAAAAGGATTTTTTGATCAGTCATTTCATCATCAGGATGAACTGTCGCGCTTCCTTCTGATGATGACGATCACGATTATGCCGATACCGATGCCGAGGCATATCAGTCCGTAAGGAAGATAGCGGCTCACTGTCTCGCCCGTCCAGGCAACGGGATTGTCCGGCTTCTTTGTGGGCGTGACCGTAGGCTCATCGGGTTTTGTCGGCTCAGTAGGATCCGTGGGTTCCGTAGGTTCAGTGGGATCAGTCGGTTCGGTCGGCTTGTCGACTGCCCGGTTGGTGAACTTTACGTCCTTGGGCTTGACTGCCGTCCCGTCAGACAAGACGATCTGGCGGCCCAGATTGCCTTCATCGTCGGAAGTCACGAAAACGGTCACTGTGTAGGACGTGTCATCGTAGATGATGTCAGCGTCGTCACCCTTGCGCTCGTAGATCTTATATTCATAAGTGCCGGGTTCGTCGGCTGTTATCTCAAAGCTGCCTGAGCCTGAGCCCGTGACTGTCTTCTCTGTCTCCTTGGGCTTAGGGCAGGAAGAGTCCTTCGGCTCTATCACTATCTTATATATCCCCCCCTCATCGTCCGTTCCGGACACCGAGAAGGGGATCTCAATATCTATGGGAGTATATTCGAAGCTCGCCCTTAAGGCTCTTGCGGGCACGAAGAGAACGGCTGCAGCAATGGCTGCGGTCAGGAGCATTGACATGGATATAGCTGCCATCCGGCTCTTTGTCATCTTGCGTTCTCTCCCTTCTTATCAGTTATCAAGTATGTAGGCGAACAGGACCGTTCTTTCGCTGGATGCGGCGTCCGTACAGGTCACCATCCCCAATATCCTGTTGTCTTCATTATAGCCCTTTTCGAGAAGTATCCTTCTCACGGCCTCGTTATCTGCCGCATCGAGGACCAGCTCCTCTTTCGCGTCTGCATGCACGGCCAGGATGACCTTGAGCTTATAAATGGTCTCGCCGTTCTTCCCTACCATCAGTCTGCCCGTGGTGTGTTCCTTCAGGTAGGCTTCGTCGAGGAAATCGTCGAGCGCGCCGAACATCCTGCCGTACTGCATATGGTGTCCGTAGATCACCGAATAGGGATCGGTGAAATCCGGAGAGTTCCTGCTGTCGAGAAAGATGCTGCCCGACAGCGAATAGTTTCCTGCAGGGTCCTTATTGAGATACTCGAGATTGTCGTCACCCTGCATTATGGGATAGTCGATCGATGTACCGTCGATCGTGACCCACCCCACCATAGCGTCTGTTATGGGCGATTCCTCAATGCCTGCAGCGTTGACCCTGTCGGGCCTGAACCTCGTGTAGGAGTCATCCGCTGCCTGCTTGAAGATATAACCCGTATCGTAAGCAGAATATATGACGACCAGGAGGATCAGGACAAGTGCCAGGATCAGCAGGTCATCATATATGGTATTTAATGTTTTCCAGAACTTTATCATCCGATAACTCCGGCTGATCAGTTCCTTATGCTTCCTCTTCAGCCTTGCGCTTTGTGTTCCTGATAACGAGGATCACGATGCCTGCTGCGGCGATGACGCCGACTATGGCGATGGGTGCGATCTTTGTGATGATACCGGTAGGTACAACGCCTGCGCGGTTGTTGGTGAAACCTGCGGCGTATACTTCGTCGGAGATCGTTCCGTCGTTGTCTGTATCCGTGATCTTGTCAACCGTCTTGCTGTTGAAGCTTACGGATCCGATCGCAAAAGCCGTTGTATCGGAATCTGTGGATGTGTAATCCTCGGCTTCCTCGGTCACCTTGTATGAAGAATCTGCGGTAAGTCCGCGGATGATGACATACTCATCGTTCTGCAGATATACCGTAGCGGCAGCCTTGCCGTCAGTATCAGCAGTCATGGAAGTCGGATTGTCCGTTCCTGAAGCGTAAACGGTCGCATCGTTGTCTCCTACTGAAGGCGATGCGTTCGTAAGATCGATCGCGAGCTCGACTCCTGCAGGAAGGTCCGTGATCTCGATATCGAACTTGAAGTACTTGTCACGGGAGCCCTGGTTGCCTGTAACCTTCTTACCGACATAAAGATCCGTCGTCTCATATGAATTGATGATGCTGTCGATCTTGTCGGAAAGCGTGCTTGCAGTATTCGCGGGCGCATCGTCGGACGTGTGGATCGTGTATCCTGTCAATGTCAGTGTTCCGCTGTCAGCAGTAGTGTTCTTGTCTTCGATGAAGACATCTACATACTTCTCAGTGGTATCGCATACTACTGCGCCGTTCGAGCACTGCTGCTCCTTGAGGATATAACGGTATACACCGGGTTCCGTAAAAGTGCAGTTTTGAAAGTCAAGGGTGATGTCAGCCTTCGCATATTTCATGCCTGCGGGCAGTGTAAGCGTGTCACCCGTATGGACTGTTGTATATGTGTCCGAATCCGAATCAAAGGTCACATCTGCAACTGCCGCGCCGTCAACGCCCTGAACGACTGCCATGGTCGTTCCTGTCGCGTCTATCACATCAGCCGCGTCGATGGGATCCAGATCGTATGCGAACGTAACATCCGGTAAGGTAACGTTCTCGTTAACGATGAAATACTTTGTCAGTTTGGTAATCGTTCCGGGGATCCCCTGATAGGTGAAGGGTGCTGCAAAGACCGGTACGATCCATGAAGCCATTATCGCCGTTACTGTCAAAGCTGCTGCTAAAGCTTTCTTAAATCCTTTCATAGTACCTCCAACTCCTCTCTTGGCGGTCTCCTTATCAGATACCGCGTCTCCTTAATATCAAAAATACTGTTCCTTCACACTCTTTATCCGACACTGCGCCGAACGAGCGGCTGTCGTCAGCATCGCTCCTGAAATCGTTCAACAGGAAGAAACTGTTTTCGGGAACCTTGTAGGGGAAAGTTATCTTTGCCCCGGAAGACGAAGTCGGATAGACGACATCTTCTGCTATTCCAAGACCGTTAACCATGACGAAGGAGTCGTTGATGTTGACCTCATCCCCTCCGACGGCGACCACTCTTCCGAGCTTAAAGACGCCGTCCTTCGTGTATGCGACCTCATCGCCGGCCTTGATACCGGCAAGCCTGTAAGTTATAACCAGATCCCCGTCCTTGATCATGGGGTAGGAAGCATTCCCGTGGTTGATATGTATGCCGATTATGCAAAAGCACAATATCAGCACAAGGACTATAGTGACAGCCACCTTTATGAGCAGCTCAATCGCGTAGTCCTTAGAGGTCTTCTTCCTCTTGGCCTTCTTCTTCACAGGCTCAGCCGCAGCAACGGCCTCTGATCCCTTCTGCTCTATCTTGTCAAACTCCTTTCAGACACGACCACCAGAGGACCTGGCAGCCCTTTATGACATTATACCACCGATAAAAGAGCCTGACCTATGTTTTCAGATTTGTGATGATAATGAAACACAATAAACATATGGGCAATATAAAAGGACCGCCCCGGAGGACGGTCCTTGATCTACAGATCTTTAAGCTATCAGCCGAGCTCTGCGAAGTACTTGATCGTTCTTACCATCTGAGATGTGTAAGAGTTCTCGTTGTCGTACCAGGATACAACCTGAACGAGGGAGTTGCCGTCGTCCATCTTGGAAACCATTGTCTGGTTTGCATCGAAGAGGGAACCGTATCTCATACCGATGATATCGGAAGAAACGAGCTTCTCCTCTGTGTAACCGAAGGACTCGTTAGCAGCAGCCTTCATAGCAGCGTTGATGCCGTCAACTGTAACGTCACCTGCAACAACAGCGTGAAGGATGGTTGTGGAACCTGTGAATGTAGGAACTCTCTGAGCAGCACCGATGAGCTTGCCGTTGAGTTCAGGGATAACAAGGCCGATAGCCTTAGCAGCGCCTGTGGAGTTAGGTACGATGTTAGCAGCACCTGCTCTTGCTCTCTGGAGGTCACCCTTTCTCTGAGGACCGTCAAGGATCATCTGGTCGCCTGTGTAAGCGTGAACTGTTGTCATGATACCGCTCTGGATCGCAGCGTAGTCATTGAGTGCCTTTGTCATAGGAGCCAGGCAGTTTGTTGTGCAGGAAGCAGCAGAGATGATCTTGTCATCTGCTGTAAGTGTCTCATGGTTAACGTTGAAAACGATAGTAGGGAGATCGTTGCCTGCAGGTGCAGAGATAACAACCTTCTTAGCGCCGGCGTTGATGTGAGCCATGGACTTCTCTTTGGATGTATAGAAACCTGTGCACTCGAGAACTACGTCTACACCGAGCTCACCCCAAGGGAGATTGTTAGCGTCAGCTTCCTTGTAGATCTGAAGTGTCTTGCCGTCTACTGTAATTGTGTTAGCTTCGTCATCAGAAGTAACTGTGTGCTTGTTCTCGCCGATAACGCCTGCGTAACCGCCCTGAGCTGTATCATACTTCAGGAGATGAGCGAGCATGGAAGGCTTTGTAAGATCGTTGATAGCAACAACCTCATAACCCTCTGCACCAAACATCTGACGGAATGCGAGACGACCGATACGACCGAAACCGTTGATTGCAACTTTTACTGCCATATGAAAATTCCTCCTAAATTCCCCGCGGGGATTAATAACTTATTTGTGCTTAATTTTGCACCGAACAAATATTACAACAGGATTACCTGATGTGCAACAAAACAATATGTAAAAAATAGAGGCTTTTTATAATGAATTATCATTTAATATGCATTTCAGGCTCAAATGAAAATTATTTCGGCCCCATGCATTTACCCGATATCCGGTCTCAGGAAGGGAATGCCGCCGTGCATCGCTTGATCGCTATGCCCTCGTCGGCGAACTTCTGCTCGAACTCGGTCCTTATGTTGTCCTTATCAAACTCGCTGTTATGGAGATCGTAGGTCACATCGGCGACTTTCATGCCGGATGCCTTGAATTCCTCGAGCGAAAAGTCGAAGAGCTCGGTGTTGTCCGTCTTGAAGGCAAGCACTGCTCCCGGTTTTACGAAAGTCTTGTATCTTGCGATGAAGTCCCTGTAGGTAAGGCGCCTCTTGGGCTTGTTCTGGCGGGTCCAGGGGTCGCAGAAGTTGATGAAGAGCCTGTCGACCTCGCCTTCTGCGAAAAACTCCTCTATCAGGCCGATGTCCTGCTTTACGAAAAAGATGTTCTTAAGACCTGCTTCCCTGGCCTTCTCGATCGCAGCAAGGATCACGGAAGGCTCACGCTCGAAAGCGACATAGAGCACATCCGGGTTTGCCTGCGCCTGCTCAGCCGCAAACTTGCCCTTGCCGCAGCCAAGCTCGAGCCAGAGCTCGCAGTCAGAAGGGAATGAACATACTTCCCTCCACTTGCCCTTGTTCGCTGCGGGATCATCAAACCAGTATTCGTGGGCGCGCTCCATCCTCTCGGGGAGGTGGCGCTTGGTCCTCATCCTTGCCATATCAGATGATCTTCTCTTCGAACTTTCTTCCGCCTATGACGTGGAAGTGAACGTGCATTACGGACTGTCCGGCATCGGCGCCGCAGTTGTTGATGACACGGAAACCTTCATCGATGCCCTCGGCCTTGGCAACCTCGGCGATGGCGTCGATAACAGCGGCAGAATATGTGCCGTCGTCAGCCGCTGCCAGATCGACGATGTTGTCGAAATGCTTCTTCGGGATCACGAGATCGTGTACCGGAGCCTGGGGATTCAGGTCACGGATAGCGATCACATACTCGTCTTCATATACTTTGGTCGAAGGGATCTTGCCCTCGACGATATCACAGAAAATGCACATATCAGCCTCCGATCTGCTCTGCTATTACGCTCTTGGCGGTATTGAGAGCATCTTCCAACTTGCTTACATCCTTGCCGCCTGCCTGGGCCATGTCGGGACGTCCGCCGCCACCGCCGCCTGCTGCCTTGGCTGCCTCACGGATGATGTTGCCGCAGTGGATGCCCTTGGCAACTGCGTCCTTATCAGCCATAGCTACGAAGAGGATCTTGGAATCACCCTTGCCTGCGAGGAAAACTACGGAAGGCGTTAATCTGTCGCGGATCTTGTCGCCCGTGTCACGGAGCTCGCCCGCATCAGTTACGGGGCACTCTGCTACTACGACCTTGACGCCGCCGATGTCCATTGCGGACGCTGCGCAGTCTGCCGCGAAGTCACCTGCTGCGGCCTTCTTGCCTGCTTCGATCTCTTTTTCGAGAGCCTTGACCTGACTTGTCAAAGACTCGCACTTATTGAGGATCTGGTCATGGGATGCCTTGAGGGTTGAAGCGATGCCTGCGATAAGTTCGCGGTCTGCTTTATTCATCTCATAGCACTTTTCACCCGTTACGGCCTCGATTCTCCTTGTGCCTGCAGCGATGCCGGACTCGGATACGATACGGAACTGGCCGATCCTTCCTGAACTCTTAAGGTGGGTACCGCCGCAGAATTCCATATCGAACATTTTGTCGCCTTCGCCTACGGATACGACTCTTACAACGTCACCGTACTTCTCGCCGAAGATGGCCGTTGCGCCGAGCTTTCTTGCTTCCTCAATGGGGAGTACCTGTGTGATGACGGGAAGATCTTCGAGTATTACTTCGTTGACCATGGTTTCGACCTTGGCGATCTCTTCAGCTGTCATTGCCTGGAAGTGATTGAAGTCGAATCTCAGACGGTCAGAACCGACATAAGAACCTGCCTGATCGACCTGGTCACCGAGGACCTTCTTGAGAGCCGAGAGCAGGATGTGTGTTGCTGTGTGGTTCCTTGCGATCGAAAGTCTTGTCTTCTTATCAACTTCGATAGTTACTGTGGAGCCTGCTGTGACAGTACCCTTGACCACCTTGAGTGTGTGGAGGTACTTGCCCTGTGCATCCTTATCAACAGAGATAACATCTGCTTCAAAATCAGATGTATAGATCTTACCTTCATCGTGGATCTGACCACCCATCGTAGCGTAGAGAACTGTCTTGTCGCAGATGGTGATGATGTCGTCACCTTCGGAAGCGCTGTCTGCTTTCCGGAGGTTGCCTTCCGTATCAGCCTTCAGGATGTAGATGACCTTTGCCTCGCACTTGAGGTTATCGTAACCGTCGTAATCTGTAGCATTGGGATCAGCTGCAACTTCCTCGGGAATAGCATTTGTTCCGAGAGCGAGATCGTCCTTGGACTTGGTAGCTGCTCTTGCAGTCTCCTTCTGCTTTTCCATCGAAGCCTTGAAGCCTTCCTCATCAACAGCGAGGCCTTCTTCTGCAGCCATCTCGACAGTGAGCTCTATAGGGAATCCGAATGTATCGTAAAGATAGAAAGCTGACTCGCCGTCGATCTCCTTGGAGGCTGCCTTGTTCTTGTCATCCAGAATCTTCTTGAATTCCTTGATGCCGTTCTCAAGTGTGCTCTCGAATCTTGCGATCTCCTTGTCGAGTTCGTTAAGGATGAACTCGCGGTTCTTTGCAAGGAGAGGATAGCTGTCATCGTAAACACTGTCGATATAGATCTTTGCAACGCCGAGGATCTGCTCTGTGGACATTCCGAGTGTCCTTGCGTGTCTTACGGCACGTCTGATGAGACGTCTTAAGACATAGCCTGCACCTGCGTTGGAAGGAACGAGCTTGGCGGAATCGCCGATCAGCATAACGCTGGTACGGATGTGGTCAGCGAGGACTCTCATCGATCTTGTAAGCTTCTCATCCTGATCGTACTTTGTGCCTGAAGCATTCTCGATATAAGCGATGGCATCTGTAAAGAGGTCTGTCTTGTAAACATCCTTTGTTCCGTTAAGGAAAGCAAGGATTCTCTCGAGGCCCCAGCCCGTATCAACGTTCTTCTGCTTGAGCGGTGTGAGGTGACCATCCTGGTGCTTCTCATACTGCATGAAAACGTCGTTACCGATCTCTGTGTATTTTCCGCATGAGCATCCCGGGCCGCAGTCGGGGCCGCAGTCGGGTACATCTGCGATATAGAACATCTCACTGTCCGGACCGCAGGGACCATACTCAAGTCCCCACCAGTTATCGTCTGCGCCGAGATAGTAGATGTTCTCGGGCTTGAATCCGGATGCGATCCTGTACTGCGCACCTTCCTCATCCCTGGGAGCATTCTCATCGCCTGCGAAAACAGTTGCCGCAAGGTGGTCGTTATCAAATCCGAAAACACCGGTAAGGAGCTCGTAACTCCACTTGCATCTGTCTTCCTTGAAGTAGTCACCGAGGCTCCAGCTTCCCATCATCTCGAAGAAAGTAACGTGGCTCCTGTCGCCTACGGAATCGATATCGTTAGTACGGACACAACCCTGAACATTGCAGAGCCTGGTTCCCATGGGGTGCTTCTCTCCGAGGAGATAAGGCATAAGAGGCTGCATTCCGGCTACGTTGAACAAGACGCCGGTAGAACCGTCAGATACCAGTGATACGGCACCTACATCAACATGGCCTCTCTCAATGTAAAAATCCTTCCAGGTCTTCCTGAGCTCTTTAGAAGTAAACTGTCTCATTCGGTGATGCTCCTCAAAATAAATATAAACTCGTGAAATTATAAAACGAAAACAGGATCAATGCAACGAATATCACAAGGCTTTCCTTGCATTTTCGAGATATACGATGTATTTGTCCCTGACGGGGCCTTCGCCGAGCGACAGATCTATGCCCGGAACCGTGCCTGCCTGGAAGAGGTAGGAATAGAAAGTCGGGACATCCGCAGTCTCTGCGATGACGGTCAGTTCTCCCGTGTCGAGCCCGGAATCGCTCACGATCCTCCTGATATTCAGGTGGTCCGAGAGGATATTGTAGGCTCTTAAGACCTCCTTCTTGGGAACGGCGTCGGATCCGGTCTTAGCGTCTGCTTTGAATGACAGGCTGATCGTGACTTCCATAACGTCTTCAGATGAGAAGGCGTTGACGGAATTCTTGATGACATTATCTATCGCTTTCTGCCTTGCCGCAGCGTTCGCGAAGCCGCGGAACTTCTCGCGGTGGAGGAAGGAAGTCGAGTCGATCCTGTCGATCCTGAACCTCCTGATCGCGGTCTCTATGGGCCTGTCAGAGCCTTCTATCCTGTCGTAGACTGCGTTATCCACAGCTATCAGATAGTAGGTGTTGTTGCTCCAGTCCAAAGCCAGGGGGGATACTTCCCTCTTCTCCTTGAAAGCGGGGGCGCTCCCCAGTTTGTAACCGTAGTTAAAAGAGATCACGCACTTCTCATTGATGCAGGAACGGAAGTTGTTGAGCAGGGCCGTAAGCCTTGCAGAATACTTGTGGTCGCGGCGGACGAGGGAGACGGAATTGCCCGCATCACCGAAGTAGGAAGGATAGAGTTCCTTGATCTTATCCGCTATGCCGCTGTCGGTGAAGGCCGTGGTGTTTACGGCATCGACTAAGAGCTTGGCTTCATCGACCGTGATCTGGGAGTCCAGTTCGGAGACCTTGTACCTCTTCTTCTCCTTGTAGATCCAGTCGTCAGAGCCGCTCTTGATCTTGCCGGATACCCTCATGAAATCGTTGAGCCTGTCTATGTCGGAATATATGGATTTGCGCTCGAATCTGTAGCCCGTCTCCTTCTCGAGGATATCCAGGAGTTCGGACATGCTGACTGACGAATCAAAGTCGTAAGGATTGAGCTTGGTCATGAAGAAATCATAGAGAAAAAGGATCTTGATCTTGCTCAGTTCACTGTTGGCCATAAGGGTATCCTCCCGTCGTTTATTTGTCCCGTTAATAGGACTTATGTAATCAGTTTCCGACAAGTGTTCCGTCATGTCAAGTGCCTCAAAAGTATTATTTAAAAACACGCCTGTCCGTGATAGAATGGTAAGGCTCACAATAAAGTAAACAGACCAAGGGGGCATCTGATGAAGATCTTCGACAGTGCTGCATGCGCTGCAGCCGATATACTTATCCCGCAAACAACATGCGATCTTACAAAATGGGCCGTAGTAGCCTGTGACCAGTTCACATCCGACAGGGAATACTGGGACGACGTCTATAAGATCGTGGGTGATGAACCTTCCACAGCCAAGCTCATCCTTCCCGAAGCTTATCTTGAGGATGACGGCAAGGAAGAAAGGCTCCTGTCGATCAGACAGAATGCAGCAAAGTATCTATCGGACGGAACATTCAGGGAACTTAAGGATTCCTTCATCTTAGTCGACAGATCTTCTCCCGTTACACCTTCGAGGAAGGGCCTGGTACTGGCACTGGATCTCGAAGAATACGATTACGACCCCGCCAAGAAGTCCCGCTGCAAGGCGACGGAAGGCACGGTCATCTCCAGGATCCCTCCGAGGATCAAGATCAGGAGCAACTGCCCGATCGAGCTGCCTCACGTCATGCTCCTGATCGACGACCCGAAGGATACGGTCATAGAGAGCGCTTTCGCAAAGGCTGCTGAAGAGGGACTCGAAGTCATATACGACACTCCCCTCATGAAGGACTCCGGTTCGATCAAGGGCATCGCCGTTCCTTCTGATTCAGCAACGGGGGAACTCATAACAGAAGGCCTTGCAGCTCTTTGCAAGGGTCAGGACGACATCCTCTACCTGGTCGGCGACGGCAACCATTCCCTCGCATCGGCCAAGGCTCACTGGGATAACGTCAAGGCAGACCTTACGGATGAGGAGCGCAAGACCCACCCTGCAAGATTCGCACTTACGGAAGTAGTTAACATCCACGACAAGGGTCTCGCATTCGAGCCCATCCACAGGATCGTCTTCGGCATATCCGCAGATGACCTCCTTGCTAAGGCTGCTGAATACTTCGGCTGCGACGGCAGCGAAGGCGAAGTGTCCTTCACGGTAACGGACGGATCATCCGATAAGACATTCGCGATCCCCAACCCGCCTCATTCCCTGGCAGTAGGCTGCCTGGGTCTCTTCCTGGACGATCTCTGCGCCAAGGACGAGAAGATCAAGGTGGATTACATACATGGCGAAGAGGAAGTCAGGAGCCTCGCAGGCCCTGACGCTGCAGGCGTATTCCTCCCCGGTATCTCCAAGGATACATTTTTCGATACGGTAAGGCGCGAGGGTGTATTCCCCCGCAAGACATTCTCGATGGGCCATGCCTTTGAGAAGAGATTCTACATGGAAGCAAGGAAGATCGTACTCTGATGAATAAGAGCGTCTGTATCATAGGAGCGGGCCTCTCAGGCCTTACATGCGGCGCAAGGCTCGCAGGCGCGGGCTTCGATGTCATCGTGCTCGAAGAGAACACCTCTCCCGGAGGCCTCCTCTCCGTCACCAGGATCGGCAACGAGTACCTGGAGCTGGTGCCCCACCATCTGAGGAAGAGTGACAAGGCCCTCCTGCAGCTGACGCGTGACATGAAAGTCTCCAACAAGATCGAGTGGTTCGATTCGACCTGGTACGGCAAGGCCGCCCACAGGAAGGTCGGATATTTCACGGAAGGCTTCGTCTGTCTTACGAGGAGCCTGATGCAGGAGATCACCGACAACGGCGGACGCCTCATGTTCTCCGAGACAGTGACCGAGATACAGAAGACCGAGGACGGCAAGTTCAACACGGTCTGCGTCATGCCCGATTCCACGGTGCATAACCACGCATCCGACATCGTAATATTCACAGGTTCTACGAGAACCTTCGCCAACGTCTCACACGGACTCTTCCTCGACATGGACATCAGGGACTCGATAATGGACATCACCTACACGGCATCCATCACGGCCATGCTCGTGCTGAAGAAGAAATATTCCGAAGTCTACTACCAGAGCGTACATAACCGCGACGACATCCCCTTCTCGAGGATAGTCAACCACAGCAACTGTTTCGGTGCGAGAGGCTACGGCGGCAACGTCGTCTATCTTACGGGCGAATGCCTTGTCTCAGATCCCATCTGGATCGAGGATGACGCATCCATCCTGAGCGATTTCTTCGCAGGCTTCAGGCACCTTTATCCCAATATCCGCAAATCGGACATCAAGGCCTGGCGTGTCACCAAGACCAGATACGCAGGCTTCGGCAAATATCCGCCGCAGGATCTCACCTGCCCCACGGAAGGACTCTACGTATGCGCATCCGCCCTGTCCAAGTTCGGAACGGACGAAGAGCCCGCCAACAGGATGGACCCCACTGTCAATCTTGCCAACGGCATCTGCAGCAGGATAATCGAAAAATACTGTAATGAAGAAGATTGGTTAACGGACAGCATCGTCACACCCATCACGGGTGCCGAGACTCCCGTTACAGAAGGAGATATCTCATGAGAAAGAGCGCAGAAAGCAGACCCGCATCCATATCGAATCCTGTCGACAGCGGGTCGCCCACCAGATATCTCCTGCTCCTTTTGCCCTTCCTCGTAGTCCTCATCGCAGGACTTGCCACGGTCGGATCCGGCGAAGTGCTCTATATACTCTTATGGTATGCGTTACTCTTCTTCTTCTCGCTCCTGATGCTCCCCGTGGCATTCAAGATCTTCGCATCATTCGGCAGCGGCGGCTTCTTCGCGTCGAAGGTCATGGGGATCGTTACCGTATCACTCCTGGTCTGGACCCTTACTTATATCAAGATATACCGCTTCAACTATGTCTGCGTGATCTTAGCTATACTTGTTGTCGCTTTCCTTTGTTATTTCCCGAAAAGCCTGAGGGATAATCTCCTCACCAAGCTCAAGGAACCCTATCTCATCGAAAAGATAGTGGTAGAAGAGACCGTGTTCGCCATCGTTCTCGTGATCCTTTGCTATTTCAAGGGCTTCACACCCGCGATCAACGGCGAGGAGAAGTTCATGGACTACGCTTTCATCATGACGATGTTAAGGAATCCCGAGCTCCCCGCAAAGGATATATGGCTGTCAGGTTACTCCATCAACTACTACTACTTCGGCCAGTTCATCTGGGCGCTGGTCATTAAGCTCTCCTGCATCAGGCCTGCGGTCGCCTATAACATCGCGCTCTCATCTGCGATCGCGATCCCCTTCGGCATGTGCTTCTCATTCGGTAAGATGCTGATCGAGGGAGCGCAGATGAACGGCTACCATCAGAACAGGCTTACCGGCTACATCACGGGTCTTCTCGCAGGACTCATAACGATATTTTTCGGAAATTCACATTCCTTCTTCTACGATCCCGAGGGCGGCGGCAACGGCCTTCTGAGATTCCTCCAGGACCAAGGCTTCGATGTCGGTGACATCGATAACTTCTGGTACCCCGACTCCACCAGGTTCATCGGCTGGAATCCCAAGATCACGGAGAACGGCGGTGACATGACGATAGAAGAATTCCCCTTCTATTCCTTCCTGATCGGCGACCTTCACGCCCATGTCATTTCGATGATGACAGTGCTCCTTATCGCCATGATCATGCTCGCACTCATCATCTCATCCAAGACCACTGTCTCCACCATAAAGCACCTCGACCTTAAGGGCGGCAGGTTCCCCAAAGAGGAATACAAGATCCTCCTTACTCCCCATATCGTTATCGCGGCAGTCCTCCTGGGCGTCTCGCAGATGACCAACTACTGGGATTTCCTGATCTACTTCGTCTTCTGCTCGATGGCGCTCCTGATCGCAAACACGCGCAAGACTGACAACTTCTCGACCATTCCTTCGGCGATCCTTTTCATAGGCAACATCATCGCGATCCTTGCCGTATATCTTGTCGCAGGCAACAACGTGCTCGCCCATGTGGCAGTCCAGATGATACTGCTCGTCATCTCCTATATCCTGACGGGCATGTTCCCGTCGGCACTGTCGAGGACTTCGTTCGGCATGAACTTCCTCTTCGTCGTGGCTCACATCGTGGCGATCCCTTTCAACATGAACTTCGACATGATCTCCAACGCGATAGGCAGGGTCAAGAACAATTCGTCACTCTTCCAGATCCTGATCCTCTGGTTCGCCCACCTCGTTGTCTGCATCACCTTTATCGTGATCACGATAGTCTTCAAGAACAATAAGACGGGCTCTGCGGGCAGGAAGCAGAAGAAAGCGAACAAGGCAGCCGAGACATCCGGCACTGCCAACATAAAGAACCCCGTCGCTTCCTTCTTCGCTGACCGCAATATCGTGGACATCTTCGTCTGCGGCATGATCGTGGTCGCTCTCATGCTCATAATCGCGCCCGAGATCTTCTACGTCAGAGACATCTATACATCCGGTTACCTGAGGGCCAACACGATGTTCAAGTTCTGCTTCGCGGCCTTCATAATCTTCTCTGTCGCTACGGCCTACGCCATCATGAGGCTCTTCTGGGTCGTAACGAAAAAGGGCGTTTACAGCCTCACCTGCCTGATACTCGCATGGGTCTTCATCGCGCTCATGTTCGTGCCCGCCCACTACACCAGGATCGCCCTCGACCAGAGATGCGGCGAGATAAACCGCGAGAACTACCAGGGACTTGACGGTACCGCATATCTTGACTTTCACGAAAGCAACATGAGCTACATAGAAGGCGAGGGCAACCTCATCTCCTACAAGGAATGCATCAACTGGTTCAACACAAACGTCAAGGGCACTCCCGTCATCTGCGAAGCCTACGGTGCAAGCTACAAGGACAACAACATCGTATCCGCCTACACCGGCCTTCCGACGGTCATCGGCTGGGAAGTCCACGAATGGCTCTGGAGGTTCAAGGGAGTGATCAACAAAGAGAAGGACATCCTTGAATCCGACCCCGAAAGAGACGTCTGGCAGCTCTATCTCTTCCCCCGCCACGCTGATGTCGATAAGATCTACCTGAGCGAGGACCCGGATGAGATCATGGACATTATTAAGAAATACAATATCGAATATATCGTCCTCGGAAACATCGAGTACAAGAAATACGATTTCGACAATACTGCAACACTGGAAAAGATCTGCGACGTGGCTTTCAGCTACGACAACCTGAACGTGTTCAAGGTCAATGCTTCCTGATCAGCAGATATAAAGAGACAGCACTTCCCTTCCGCCGTTGATGAAGACTTCGAGCGTTCCTATGTCCTCTAACACCCTGATCTCGGGTTCATGGGCGTAGGGGATGGATCTTAAGGTCTTGTTTTCGAAAGAGATATTGAGCCTCCCGGCTTCATATTCAACGAAAGAACTCGCCTTCCTTACCAGGAATTCGATCTCCTCTGCGGGAGTCAGTATAAGGCGGCCCTTGATATCGAAAGAGATCTGCCTGGGCGCCGTGAAGCAGGCTGTATTGTTCCTGTTGTCGTACATCCAGGCCGTCTGTATCCTCCTGCCGTCAGGCGTAAGGCAGCTCCTCTGGTATTCGACCGCGCTGCCCGTCTCTATCGCGAAAAACTCTGAATCGAACGTGAACTTATATCCGTCGAAATCACCCGTCGCATAAAGGATCTTGTGGGGCATGGCCCTGGCTGTCTGAATGGATAGCACCCATGTGCCGTCCTCACAGAAGAGTTCGGGCATCTCGCCGCATGACCAGGATGCCGCAGGGACATCCGCGAGGATCCCCTTGTATTCCCAGTTGATAAGATCATCCGAATCGTAGATCACGATGCGGCCTGTCCCCTCATCAGATGCGCAGGCTATCAGCTTATACTTGCCCTTATATTCGAAAACAAAAGGATTCCTCATATATCTCTTGTCTTCAAAAGGAGATACGAGGTCAGCCATCTTCCTGTCAGAGAAATCATATCCGTCGTCCGAGACAGCGCAGTTGATGTATTCGGAGCCGCCCTGCTCTGCTGTATAAAAGAGCCAGAGCTTCCCGTCAGCTTCCACGGCGCTCCCGGGCTTTAGGCCGACAGGGTCGTCTTCAGAAGGCGACAATACTATGCCGGCTTCCTCCCAGCTTATGAAATCATCGGTCACGACATGACCTGTATGAAGGGGGCCAAACCTCGGATGAAGGGGATTTAAGCCGAAGAAGATATGGTAATGCCCCCCGAAGTAAACAAAACCCGAGGGGCATCCTATCCATTTTAAACTGTTCTTATAGTGGTATCTCATGGGTCCAGCGAGACCGGCTTTATCAACCGAGCTCGAGAACGGATACCTTGAGGACGCCGTCAGCTGCCTCAAGTTCCTTTACGACCTTCTCGGATACAGGCTGCTCTACGGCTACGAAAGCCTGAGCATGTGCATGCTTGTTGATGTACTTTCTTCCCCAGTGCATGCTCTCGATATTGATGTTGTGCTTGCCCAGGATAGTTGCGATCCTGCCGATAACGCCGGGCTTGTCCTCGTTCTTGATGGCAAGGACGGTGTCGGACAGAGGGCAGTTCATCTCATAACCGAAGAAGGATACGATGACTTCCGTGTCGGGTTCGAAGATGGTTCCGTCGATCTTGAGCTCACGGCCGTCTTCCGTGTAGAAAGTAACGCTGATGAGGTTGTTGTATCTCTTGATAGCCTCGATCTTGTTCTCTTCGATCTCGATGCCGCACTCGTCGATGTTCTCCTGTGCGTTAACGTAAGATACGTGGTCGTTGCCCATGCCCTTCAGCAGGCCCATCATGAGGCTCAATGTGATGATCTCAGTGCTCTGCGTTGCGAGCTGGCCGCGGTATGTAACGGCAGCCTTGGTGATGGGAGTAGCCTCAGCCTGGAAATACATGCGACCGATCTTCTCTGCGAGATTGCAGTAAGGCTTGATCTCAGAGATGTCGCCGGATACTTCAGGCATGTTGAGCGCTGCAACGAGTCCGCCTGCCAAAGCCTCGGATACGAGTTCTGCGATGCCGGAGCCAACCTTCTCGGTTGCCTCTTCAGTGGAAGCGCCGAGGTGGGGTGTGATGTAGCAGTGAGGTGCGTGCAGGAGGACATTGTCGAAGTCCTGCTCGCCGGGAGCTCTGTTGTAGGAAGGCTCCTTATCGAATACGTCGATCGCTGCGGCAGCTACCTGACCTTCAGCCAGTGCATCAGCGAGATCCTGCTCGTTAACGAGACCGCCTCTTGCGGCATTAACGATACGGACGCCTCTCTTGCACTTGTAGAGCTGCTCCTTTGCGATGATGTTGATCGTCTCTTTTGTCTTGGGTGTATGGAGTGTGATGAGGTCAGCTTCAGCGAGGAGCTCATCCAATGTCTCGCAGCGCCTTACACCGAGCTTGTCAAACTTTTCGAGCGGGATGTAAGGATCGTATGCGATAGCGGTCATGCCGATGCCCTTGAGCTTTCTGGCTACGATGGACCCGATCCTGCCCAGACCGATGATACCGACTGTCTTGCCTTCAAGCTCGATACCTACCCAGTTGCCTCTTCTGAAGTCACCATGGTGTACGCCCTCGTTGGCATCACAGAGATTACGGAAGATGGAGAAAGCGTGTCCTACGGCAAGCTCACCGGCAGCCATGTTGTTGGCGGTAGGCGTATTGATCGCGATCACACCCTTTGCAGTACAAGCGTTGACGTCGATGTTGTCGATCCCCGTACCTGCACGGCCGACTACCTTAAGCTTGTCTGCCTTTGCAAGAAGGGACTCGCCTACCTTGGTAGCGGATCTTACGATGAGGGCATCGTAACCAGCGATATGGTCTTCGATCTCTTCCTGTGTGTGGCCAAGGTATTCTTCTACCTCGAAGCCCTTGTCCTGCATGTACTTAACTGCGTTCTCCGAGATCGACTCGGTGATCAGAATCTTCTCCATTGCCATTGCCTCCGATATATTCTTTATCTTTTAAGTTCTGCCAATACTTCATCAAGGACCTTCAGTACTTCCCTGATGTCGTCTTCCGTCATGTCCGCCATGTGGGCGATCCTGAATGTCTTATCCTTCAAAGGTCCGTAACCGTTGGAGATAGCGTAGCCCCTTGCGGTCATGGCCTTGTTGATGTCTGCGAAAGGAATGCCTGTCGTGTTCGTGATACAGGTAACCGTTACCGAGAGATAGTCAGGGTTGGAGTAGAGCTCGCAGTTCTCCTTTGCCCAGTCACGGACGATCTTAGCCATGCGGCAGTGCCTGTCGTATCTTGCCTCAACGCCCTCTGCCAGGATCTTGTCGAGCTGGTAATCCAGCGCGAACATGTGAGACAGGGAAGGTGTCGAAGGATACTGGTAAGGCTTCTCCTTGACGAACTTTACGAGTTCGAGATAGTCGAAATAAAGACCCCTGTTCTCTACCGTCTCGGCCTTTGCGATGGCCTTGTCGGATACGGATGCGATAGCCATTCCCGGAGGGAGGCCTAAGCACTTCTGTGTGGAAGTGATGCATACGTCGATACCCAAGTCATCAACGGGGATGAGGTCGCCTGCCATGGAAGAAACGGTGTCCACGCAGACGATAACGTCGGGATACTTCTTATATACTTCGGACAGAGCCTTCATGGGGTTTGCAACACCCGTGGAAGTCTCGTTCTGTGTGATCGTGATGAGGTCATACTTGCCCGTTGAAAGAGCTTCCTCGAGCATCTCGGGAGTCGTGGGCTGGCCGAGTTCAGACTCGAAAAGGTCAGCAGCGATACCGTTAGCCGTGCACATCTTGTGCCATCTCTTACCGAAAGCTCCGATCGAGAAGACAGCTGCCCTGTTCTTTGTGAAGGACCTTACGGCACCCTCCATGAGACCGCTTCCTGACGAAGTGGAAAGAACTATGGTGTTCTTAGTTCCCATGACCTTCTGCAGCTTAAGGGAGATCTCCTCCTGCAGGGCGGACGCATCCTTGGTACGGTGGCCGATCATGGGCTCGCTCATCTTCTCCAAAACATCTCCGGCTACCTCTGTAGGACCCGGAATAAAAAGCTTTACGTGCATTTTCGCATACCCTCTTGAGACAAAATAATAAGCCGACTTTCATCGGACTTTACGATTATACACTTATTGTGCGCTTATTTCTATTTATTATTATTACCCTATTTGGGCGCGCGAAAAGCCTTTCTTTGGACAAGTCGACAGTCAGTAATTGTTCCATAATCCATAATTGGCAGAAAACAGCAGAAAAGTTGGCAGAACTGCCAAAATTTGAACTTATCCTTTCCCATTAACAAACTTATCGTATTTATATAAGAACGTTACCATCTGGCGCCTCAGGCACTTGCCCTGCGGTTTGAATGTGCCGTCATCGTAACCGGCCAGGATCTTCTTATCGGATGCCCAGAGAGTTGCCTTGTAGAAGTAATCCGTCTTCTTTACATCAGAGAAATCCTTGCCGCCTTTGGGCTCAGGCTTGCCTGCCATCCTCCAGAGGAAGGTTACAGTCTGGGCTCTGGTGCAGACTCCCTGCGGTTTGAAGCTGGTCTTGGATACACCTGTGGTTATTCCCTGCTCTACTGCCCATATAACAGGCTTATAGAAGTAATCCGCGCTCTTTACATCGTCGAACTTGCAAGTTGTTGCCTTGGTCTTCGGTTCACCCTGGAGCCTGTATAGGAAGGTCACCATCTGGGCACGGGTGCAGTCGTTGGCGGGGCGGAACTCCGTCTGATCCGCATATCCCTTGACGACGTTTTTCGCTGTCAGATAGTTGGTGGGTGCATACCAGAATTCACTGCTGTCGATTACGTCCTTGTAGAGTACTGTTACTGTACACTTAGCGGACTTGCTTGCAGCCGTTGCAGTTATGGTTACCTGACCTGCCTTCTTGGCCGTGATCTTGCCGCTCCCATCAACAGTTGCGATCTTAGTATCAGAAGACTTCCAGGAGATCTTCGAATTCGAGTTCTTAAGTGTTGCCTTCAGCGTAAGCTTCTTGCCGCAAACGACAGTGGCCGTTTTCTTATCAAGCGTCAGTGATGCGCTTGATGCTTTTGTAGGCGTGGGAGTCGAAGTCGCGGTAGGCTTGGGATTGGGATCCTGAATAAGCACATCAAGTGCAGCCGTCTTTCCGTCAGCCTCACAAATATAATGTCGGTCATAACCTATCACGCCGCCTTTAGGTTTAATGATCTTCAAGGGATCGCTGATCTCGAGCTTATTCATACAGCATATTGAAGCATAGCCGCCCTTAGCAGAAACAGTTGTATATTCTCCCTTTATTTCAAGATCAACTGCGCTGATGCCGGCATAACTAAGAGGATCCGGATAACTGTCATCCGGCACATTCGGGTCTATCCCGCCACTGGCGGTTACATTGCCTCCTGATATGTATATATACTCGGTTTCTATTCCACAGGAACCACTATCCGCATCAGATGCAGCAGCAAGGACGTTAACTTCTCCGTCTATATACACTCCGTCATAATTATGGATCCCCACACTGTAATACCATCCGTTAGCTTCAGCATTGACTGTTACTTTCCCGGAAATACAGATGTCACCGGTGGAATGAATACCGTATCCATAATAAGCAGTACCACCGGAAACATTAAGAGTTCCGTTGCCATTAATGGTGATTTTCCCCTCATAGTTGTATCCGATGCCGAAACTTTTCGGGGTGCCTCCCTTTAGCGCCTTACCGGCTTTTGCCGTCAGAACAGAACCTGATGCTATATTTATGGTCAGGGTTGACTTTCTATCGGTTTGAGAAAATTCACCGGGGTATCCTACTATTATTCCTCCGGCGTATTCCACGCTTTCGCCTGCAGAACTTATCGTATTCTTCCCTTTAGAAGAAACCGTAAAATCTTTCTTCCCCACATAATGGATCCCATAACACCTTGTTGTTGAGTCCGTGTTAGTTATAGTCGCCCCATTAAGGTTCAATGTATTCGTATCAGGATCGTAGCTTGCCTTGCCTGTAACACCGTCGATAACGGACAGGTCCGATGCATTCTCGCTGGTTACCCTGACTCCTGCAACATAAAGGGCGTATTCGATTACAGAACCGCTGTCATCCGCTTTAGCCGTCAGCGAAAAAACACCCAAACACAATGCCATTGTCATGGCAAAGATCAGCATCCTTTTCTTCATAACCCTTGGCTCCTTTTTTTCTTTCAATTATATCCTAAATCCCGTGTTGACTGTACACAACGAAAAAGTTGGCAGAACTGCCAACTTTTCCGGGTGTTAATTCCAACTTTTGGTCTTATCCTTTTCCGTTCACATACTTATCGTATTTATAGAGGAACGTCACCATCTGTCTTCTCAGGCACTTGCCCTGAGGTTTGAACGTGCCGTCATCGTAACCGGCCAGGATCTTCTTGTCGGATGCCCAAAGGGTCGCCTTGTAGAAGTAATCCGTCTTCTTTACATCAGAGAAGTTCTTTGCATTCTTGCCCGGCTCAGGCTTACCAGCCATCCTCCATAGGAATGTTACCGTCTGGGCTCTGGTGCAGACTCCCTGCGGGTTGAAACTGGTCTTGGATACACCTGTGGTTATTCCCTGCTCCACTGCCCAGATAACGGGCTTATAGAAATAATCCGTGCTCTTTACATCCTCAAAATTACATGTGGATGCCTTGGTCGCAGGGTTCCCGGCGAGCCTGTACATGAAGGTCATCATCTGAGCTCTTGTACATTCGTTGCCCGGCTTAAATGTTGTCTGGTTATCGTAGCCCTTGACCACATCCTTGTTAGCAAGATAGTAGGTAGGCTCATACCAGAAGTCCTTGGAATTGGTAACGTCCTTGAAAAGGACCTGAACCTTACAGGTTGCACTCTTGCCTGAAGCCGACGCTGTAATCGTAACAGCTCCCGCCTGTTTAGCGGTAATCTTACCATTAGTATCTACTGTCGCGATCTTGGTATTGGAGGACTTCCAGGAAACCTTTCCTGAAGCACCCTTCAATGTAGCCTTCAGCGTCAGCGAATCGCCGCAGATGACATTTGCTGAAGTCTTGTTGAGAGTCAGACTTACGTCCGCTGCCTTGGTGGGCGTGGGAGTTGATGTTTTCGCCTTGATCTGGAAGGTCAAGGTCTTGCTGCCTTCATAGTAGTCGCCCTTCAAAGTGATCTTAACTTTAGCCGTTCCGACATTTACATTATTGGAATATTCAACATCGTAACAGTCGGCAGATAATGTCTCGCTTGAATTAGCAACGGTAACCTTGGGTTTGATCTCTTTTCCGGTATAGGTAAAGGATGTAGCCTCAAGGCTTACCTTAGTTACCTGAAGGAGCGGTGCAACTGTTTCTTCTGTGCCGCAGACCTTACATACCTGATAGATACAGCCGGGTTCGTCAAATGTCGCCTTGCAGGTCTTTGTCTGCCAATCGTGACCCGCACATTCGAATACCGCGCAGATCTTTTCGGGCCCTGCATCACATGTATATGTGGGCTCATCTGACAGGAGTTTATCAGTGGGATATTCCACAAAATAACTGCTGCCGATCACACCTTCATACCAGCCTTTGAACTTATACCCTGTTTTCGCTTTAGCAGTAAACTCGATCACTCCATCCAACGCGGTAAAGTTGATCATCGTAACATCCTTATGTAAGCTGCCCTCTCGCCAGGATTCTATATCTACTGTTCCGCATTCTTTTTCAGGATTGGATGCGTTATAGACACCGACTGCCATGTATGCATACCAGTCAGCATAGATGGTTATGTTATTGAGAATAGGGTTGGAGAAATCGAAAGCATATTCAAAGTCTTCATCAATATACCAACCGTTAAATACCATACCTTCCCTGACAGGCGTCTGAGGTTCAACCGCCTTCTCGTTCGCAGGAACATACTGAGGATCTATCGCATTGCCGCCGTTGGTATCAAAAGAGACTTTATAGAAGGTCGGAACTTTGATCTCCTGAACGTCACTGTCGATCGTCGTGCTTCCGTTGCCGGGCATATAGATCTTAATGACAGTTCCCGTGCCAACACCTGATCCGATCACGGCCTTTGTGCCCGTGATGCCGGTCCAATTTGTGCCGTCAATGGAATACTTCATTCCTGAAGCAACATTAGAAAGTTCATAACTCTCATCACCTGTCTTGTTTAAGACAGCCTGAGGAGTATCTTCCTTAGCGGGTTCAAACTCTTTGATCACTACTGTAGTACTTTCAGAGGCTAAAGAACCCTGAGCACCATAAAAACGGATGTAATATGTACCGGCATCAAGATCCGTTAGCTCTCCGTTACAAGGTTCATAAGATTCTCCATCTGTACTATATTCCTGTAAATCTGTAGTAGCGATAGATCCCTTTCCGCCGATAACGGAAGGCTGAACAACCGTTAATTCAGGTGCATCAGGCTTCGAAACTGTTATCTTCTGTATATCACTGTCGATCGTGGTAATTCCGTTTCCGGGCATCTTCAGCCATATTCCGTTAGCTACACTGATCCCGCGGTCGATATCCTTAGAAGTGGTCTCACCCCCAACATTTATCCAGGTAACACCTTGATCAAGACTGTATTGCATATCCGGATCGATACCGATGAGGGATCCGCTCTCAGTGCCTAATCCACAGAAAGTACCACTTGGCGTATTTTCTTTCTCAGGTACGAAAGCAACAATCTCGATCTCCTGAGGATCAGAAGCAAGAACAATACCTGAACCTGCAACGCGTACATAGTACGTGCCGGGTTCAAGATTTTTCAGCTTGCCGGTGCAGGCAGTATAACTTGCACCATCAGTACTGTATTCATGCACTGACGTTGTCGGTATCGAACCTTTCCCTCCTATAACGGAAGGCTGCTCTGCAGTAAGTTCGGGTTTTGCTGCCTTAGCAACTTCTATCACCTGGAAATAACTGTCTACAGTAGTAGTTCCGTTGCCGGGCTTATAAACTTCGATAAGATCTCCGCCTGTAAGACCTGACAGAGTTGCACTCGTGCTGTCGGCAGTGATCCAATAGCCGTTCTTTTTGGCATGATATCTCATGCCGACTTCAAGATTGGACAAAACGCCGCTGTTGTCATCAACGGCAGTAAATACTGCTTCGGGGAGCGGTTCGAAAGCAGGTTCGAACTCATTGATCGTGATCTCCTGGGCATCTGATGTCAGCGCCGTTCCTGCGGCCTTAACACGGATATAATATGTTCCAGGTGCAAGATCCGTCAGCTCACCGGTGCATGCGGTATAACTTGTTTCATCCGTGCTGTATTCATAAGCGGTTGTGGTAGGGATAGAACCCTTGCCGTTAATAACTGCAGGCTGAACCGGAACGAGCGCTGGTGTATCAGCTTTGGTAACTACAACATCCTGGATCTCACTGTCAGCCATCATAGCGCTTGTAGCAGGCTGATATACCTTGATTCCTTTCTCAACATTAATTCCGGAAGCAATAGTAACAGAAGTATCCGTTATGTCGATCCACTCTGCGCCGCCATCAATGCTGTACTTCATTCCGGCAGTTACATCCGTAAGGACACCGCTGTCAACACCGCTTGCTTCAAATGCAGCATTAGGTGTCGGCTCAGGCATGATGTTGGGAACTACGTATTCAGACAATGAAGTTCCGTCAAACTTGGCAATGACAATAGAATTTTCATCACCGCCAGTGTAGATAAGATACTGATCTTCATCGGAAAGAACCGTAAATACTCTGTTCATAAAATAGAACCGGGCATTTTCAGTTGTAAAATCAGTGACATTTCCGTTCTGATAAAATACAGCTGAATTATCATTGATGCCTGCGAAATAGAGATTATTATCAGCATCAAGAGTAATATCAGACCAAAGTCCGGCATGTTCTACTGATTCTACAACTGATGCCCCAAAAGCATTCGTCCCAAGAGCAAACTTGACTATATGATATGAACCGCTATAATGCTGAAGTTCCCAAACCTCAGTTCCGTTTGTACACAAAGCATACCGGGTTGCATTTTTATCGAAATCGTAAGATCCAGTCTGATTAGTAAATTGGGTGTAATAACTATGATCCCAACCTTGCATATATCCTTTATAGCCACTATGAACTCTATATGACACACCATATCCGATGCTGTTGTTTAAGAAAAAATAAGGATCAGATGCCTCTGAATACCACCCTTCTCCTGAATCGTAATCCCCGGTGCAGTTAACGATCAAAGTTTTTACAAAAGAACCACTCTTGTTAGTAGCATACATAACATCCGGTCTCTTGTAATAACTGTCGTCGCCACCTTGCGAATCAAGATAAGATAAATGTGCACATCCGTTCTGATCCATAGCAAGATCGGGATATGACAGTTCACCCTGTTTCTCATTGCAGTTATTTGAATCTATTATTTCAGGATCTATCCATCCACTGTCTTCTTTGTAGGTATAGGCAATATCCTTATCGTTATTTACATAGACCACATGTGGTGTGCTTCCATACAATGCCAATGAAGCTTCAGAAGCTGCTGGTGCATTCTCGCCAACAGGTTCTTCAGTCCACTCATCATTTGAGGGATCATAAACTCCGTAATAAAGTTCACCACCACTAACTACATCGCGAGAAACATAACTTACCGTCGCATTGCTGCCGCCCTTGATAAAGAGCACAGCGATCTTACCATCCGGCAGGGTCTCTGCCCCCATGACAAATCTGGCAAGAGACTCATCAGCCATAACCTGATTAGTCTGGAAATAAAGACCGATCGAAGCGATCATTGCCAGAGAAAGAATAAAAGATACAATTCGCCTTCTCATCTGCCAAACCTCCTCTATCACAAAATATAAAAAAAGAAAAACTCAAAAACTCAGATACTGTTATCTGCCGTCAACTGAAAAAAATGAAAACTCCGTTTTCACAGAAATAGATACCTTTACTTATCCGCCTACCCTAATACTTTTACTCTACCATCTCTCAACAACCGAGTGTATGACCATAATATAAACTTATAGTAAACAGAGCCGTCCCTAAGAGTGATGTGCTGCTCCTCTGCGGTTTATCGGTTGTTCACAAACTTATCGTATTTATAAAGGAACGTTACCATCTGGCGCCTCAGGCAGTTGCTGTCGGGCCTGAAGGTTCCGTCGTCGTAGCCTGCGAGGATCTTCTTTTCGGATGCCCAAAGGGTAGCCTTATAGAAGTAATCGCCCGTCTTGACGTCAGAGAAATTATTCTTCGTGCTCTTGGGTTCAGGGGATCCTGCAAGGCGCCAGAGGAAGGTGACGGCGTGGCGTCTCGCGCAGATTATCTTGGGGCCGAAAGTTCCGTCCTTATATCCTTCGACTATGTGATTCTCGTTGCCCCAAATGCAGGCTTTGTAGAAATAATCAGTCTTCTCCACGTCCGAGAACTTGCAGGTCGAATTTTTCGGTTTGGGTTCGCCCATAAGCCTCCAGATGAAGGTCACCATCTGGGCACGCGTGCAGTCGTTGCCGGGCTTGAACTTCGTCTGTTCATCGTAGCCTTTGACAACGCCTTTGGCGGTCAGATAGTTTGTAGGTTCGTACCAGAAGTCCTTCGAGTTCGTTACGTCCTTATAGAGGATCGTAACGGTAAAACTTGCATACCTGCCGTCGTCAGCGGTCGCCGTGATCGTGACGGGACCAGCCTTGATCCCCTTGATGACACCCTTGCTGTCTACGGTTGCAGTGCTCTTGTCACTCGACTTCCATTTGACCGACTTGGCAGCAGGCGAGAAAGTGATCTTCGCCTGATAGTCAGCACCGCAGATGATCGTCCCCGGACGGTAGAGAGTATAACTTCCGGATGATCCGGGAGTAGGCGTTGCAGTCGGTCTGGGAGTCGGTGTGGGGCTCGGCAGAGGACTCTTGATCTTGACCTTGGTGTCAAGATACATAGATGAGCCCTTCCCGTAGTCATCTGTACCGAATTCGCCATACCAGGAATAGATATAGTAATGAAGATGTACGCCTGTATCAGTATCATCATATTCCTGTTCATTCCTGTCGGTCCAATATGCCTTGAGCAGCATGGGACAGTCGTTGATTCCCAGGGAAGTCAGATTGTTGTTGTAGGCGAGGATCTGAGTGAGCGCCTTGCAGCCCGTCAGGTTCATGGTCTTGATCTTGTTATGACAGCACCAGATTGTTGTGAGAGCCTTGCAGCCTGAGGCATTGAATGTCGTTATGGCATTCTGATAACAGTCGACCGTCGTAAGGGCGGTAAGTCCGCTGATGTCAAGGCTCGTGAGCTTGCTTTCCCTTACTCCCAGATATGTAAGCGCCGTATCACCCGACACTTTTACACTTGTAAGAGCATTCCTGCTCGCCTCGGCCTTCTTAAGTTTTGTATGGTTGGACAGGTCAAGAGTCTTGATGCTGTTATACGAACAGTCGAGTTCTTTAAGTTGGGTGTTTGAAGCCAGGTTCAGAGTCTTGATCTCGTTGCTGCCGCAATTAAGGATCTCGAGCGCCGTAAGAGTCCCGACATTAAGGGATGTGAGCTTGTTCGAATTACATTCCAATTCCTTGAGCTTAGTGTTGTTGGTAAGGACAAGCGATGTGAGCTTATTTGAATAACAGTAAAGATACAGCAGCTCTTTATTGTTTGTCAGATTAAGACCGGTCAGGCTGTTGCTGTATATCCAGAGTTCCTTCAGCTTGACATTGGCAGAAAGATCGATCGAGCTGAGCCTGTTCGAACTGCAATCGAGATATGTGAGAGCCTTGCAGTTGCTTATGGTCAATGACTCCAGACCATCGTCGTAGCACGAAAGAACCTTAAGCTTTGTAAGATGGTTCAAGTTGATATTGGGGTTGTAATCATCATACGGACTGTGGGAAGCATAAATGCCATCAAAACGGAGCTCCTCGAGCAGGGTGTTTTTCGACAGATCCGGCTGCAGATGCCAAAAGCGGTATTGATCCTCCATACCATTATTTTGACCATAATTCAGATAGGTCAAAGCCGTGTTCTTCGTAATATCTATCGTCTTTATCTGATTGCGATCAATGTCCAGATACTTAAGCGCCGTGTTCTTCGTGACATCAAGTTCATAAAGATGGTTGTAAGAACAGTCAAGTTTTTCGAGCAGGGTATTCTTAGTGACGTTCAGCTCGTCTATGGCACAACCATGCACGTTGATGGTCTTGAGCTTGGTGTTGTAACTGAAATCCGCCTCATAAAGCCAGCCCGAGTTTTTGCAGGTGAAGCTCGTAAGAGCCGTAAAATATTTGATCCCCGTGATCTTTGTTACACCGAGATCGGATAGATCCATCGAGGTGGTATTGCTTATCTCAGTTGACGAAAGTTTCTTATTCTCATCCTTGTCGATATTCTTCAGGATGTAATCGCGAAAAGCCTTGTCGGGGAAATTAGTGTCGTTGATCGCGACATCAGTCGCGGCATAAGCCGTCTTAAAAGGGATTATCAAACAAAAACACGCGGCTGCGGCAGCCAAAAAGATCGTTCTCTTCATAATTTACCTCCCATACCGGAGCATGAAGTGCCTTTCGCTACCCTTTTATTATCGCATCTTCTCCATATCATTTGCAAATGAGAAGGGACCGCTCCGCTGATGGAACGGTCCCAAGTTCTCTAATCTACCCTCCTGCTTATGCGGGTTCGAGCACCTGGAAGAGTGCCTTGATGATCCATGTGAAGCCTTCCTTCTCATAGGTATTAAAGAAAACTAAAGGATCTGCCGGATCAATAAGCATGTTGTATCCGGCATTTCCTACTAAAATCGCTTTTTTAAGGATTTGATAGGAATCTCAGGCTCATTTTTCCTACTAAATTCGCATTTTTGAGGATTTAGTAGGACTTTTCGAGTCAAATTTCCTACTAAAATCGCTTTTTTAAGGTTTTAGTAGGACTTTTCGAGTCAAAATTCCTACTAAAATCGCTTTTTTAAGGATTTGATAGGAATTTCAGGCTCATTTTTCCTACTAAATTCGCATTTTTGAGGATTTAGTAGGACTTTTCGAGTCAAAATTCCTACTAAAATCGCTATTTTGAGGATTTAGTAGGACTTTTCGAGCCAAATTTCCTACTAAATTCGCTGTTTTGAGGATTTGATAGGAATCTCAGGCTCAAATTTCCTACTAAATCCTTGAATTTGCTGATCTGGTCGAAAACAGAGGCTGCCCCGCAGGACAGCCTCCGATAGTTCGATCTTATCTTATGGGGGATCAGGTCGTTGTTGCCGATGTCTCGCCTCCGACTACGCTGATCTGCCCGTCAACGGCGCCTGTTGTGGTCGTCGTTGTATCTGCAGACTGGGTGCCGCCGGGAGTAAATGTATTGGGAATAGTTCCGTCAAGTACTTCCGGAGGAGGCAGGAGCAGACTGTCATCGGGATGAGGAGTCTTATAAGTCTCGGGATCGAGGTTGTTGTAGATGATCAGCTTCTTGATCATCGGGTCAGACTCGTTTTCGATCTGCTTGTTATAAACGATATTGAACAGATCCCACCATGACCTGTATCCGGTGAATTCGGAGAACTTGAATCTTCCGATAGGAGCGGAAGGATCCTTCTCTGTTGTCGTGGTAGCCTGCGTAGGAGGTTCCGTAACGAGAGGAGATGTCGTGGTCGTCGAAGAGGAGACCGCCGGCTTCTCGTCCCTGTTGCAGGACTTGACGATCAGGCTGATGATGATGATCAGACCGATGATTATCAGAGCGACAAAGATGAGGAAGATGTATCCGTTGCGGTTGAGCTTTACTCTGCGCTTACCGCCGTTTCCTCTGCCGGAACCACCGGAAGCCTGTGTCTGACGTGATCCTGCGGAAGGACCCGAAGCACGGGGTGCAGAACCGCTGTCGTAATTGTCATATCCTGCGGGCCTGTACTGCGAATAACCGGGATTCGTGTACTGGGAAGAAAGATCGGGAGCTTCTGCCTGGCCGCCGGTGTAATCGTCACCGCCGAGAAGGTCGTTGATCCAGTCGTCCTGTGCAGTGGAGGAGGAAGAAGACCTCGTTCCCTGTGAAGCCGCATCGTAAGGCGAATAGGTCTGGGGATCCGTGTAAGGAACCTCTCCTGCTGCCTGATAGCCGGCGCCTGCACCCTGATAAGCTGCACCCTGGTAGCCTGCGGCATAGCCGTACTGAGGCTGGCCGTACTGGCTGTACTGGGTCTGTGCATACTGCTGCTGGGCATAGCCCTGATCGTATCCGGGGTTCTGTCCGAGCTGGGTATATTCATTCTGGTCTTCCATTGAGAAGACTTCCCCGCCGTAAGCCTGAGAAGGGATCTCGGAAGCCTGGAAAGCCGAATTATCGTAGTCACCGTAACCTGTCGATTCAACAGGAGCGCCGATGGGCTGCTCGGAATTGACTGCGTTGACGGGTGTGTCGTATGCGTTGCTGCCGTAAAGAGGCATCTCGGGAACATCAGAAGCGGATGCCGCCTTGTCGGTATATGTCTCAACACCGTTAGCGAAAGGCAATACGATATCCTCGGGAACCTGCTGTGCGGAAGCTGCTGCGGCAGCTGCGGCTCCTGCGCCTGCGGCTGCTGTTGCTGCTGCAGCGGCTGCTGCGGCGGCGCCTGCCTCAGGGAAATCGATATTGAGAGAATCTTCCTGCTTGAGTTCGGGCTTATCGGAAGCGATAACGAACTCGGGAACGGGGATCTCGTTGACCTCGTCTACAGACAGGGGTTCAGAAGCGGCTGCAGCGCTCATGCCGTCGTCACCGAATACCGGCGGAGGCATGTTCTGCATCTCTTCGGAACTTCCGACACTGTAAGGATCGAAAGGCTCGTTGGCTGACTTGACTATATCCTCGGCCCTGTTGCTGCTGTCGGCAGTGAAGGTGATCGAGTCGTCATCAGATGTGATCTCTTTTGCATCCTGGATCTGGGTGTTGCCGTTCTCATCGGAGATAAGGACGGAATCAACGCCTGCTCTCTTCAGGGCTTCTGCGAGAACGCCTGATGCGGCGCCGAACGATGCAGCTGCGGCCGTATCCTTGGCAGCCTCTTCTGTTGCGGCAGCCTGTGCGCCTGCCTTTGCGAAGATGGTGCCGTCAAGACTGTCGATAGGCTTGGTGGGCTCTTCGTCAGCATCGAGGACGAACTTCGTCTCGGAGATGGTCTCCATGACTACCGGCTCTTCGCTGATGGGCTTCTCCTCGGGGATCGCGCTTACTGCAGGTTCGGAAGAGACAACGAAAGGAGATGCTCCTACGGGGATCTCTTCGACAGCGCCTGCCGCTGCAGCCGCTGCGGCTGCCGTTGCAGCCTTGTCTTCCTTGGAAGCTGCGTTCATCTGACCGAAGAGGGTCTTCATCATCTCTTCAGCGGAAACTTCTTCAGCGGGCTTCGTTCCGTCAGGGAAATTGAGGTCTGTTCCCTGGGATTCTACCTTATCGGGAACAACGATGCCGTTGACTGCGGATGCCTGCTGGTTGGCAACAGGGGGTGTGACTGCGGCTGCCGTTGCAAAAGATGCAAATCCGGCTGCCTGAGCCTTCTCTATGGCCTTGCCGACCTCGCCGCCTTCGAAGGTGGACTTGATCGACATGTCTGTCAGGTCTTCTTCCTTGTTCTTCTTGCGGAAACCGAACAGGCCCTTCTTCTCGTCAGTCGTAACATTCTCTACGAAAGAGATGGAGAACTGCATGGGCGTGTTGGGCATCCTTGCGGAAGCCTGTGTGATTATGGTTCCGGCTGCGTCGCACTGGTCCTCGGCATCCGTTAAGATCCTTAAGATCTCACGCTGTCCCAATGCATCGTAGATAGCCTTGTTGCAAAGGATGATGCAGTCGTCGGGAGCTACCGTAAAGAAATTCGACCAGAGGGCGTTTGCCGTCTTGGAAGAGCAATAGTACTGGAAATCACCTACCCTGTTGCCGTAAGCATCGATGGGCTCCATGGGGATGCCTGCATCGGTCAGGGGGAACAATGTATCGTCTCTGTAGAGGAATGCAAGTCCGTTGCCGATCGTAACCGCAAATGCTTCCGCATCCTTAACGATAACGCCGGAAAAATAAGGGGTGCGGCTCTCGCCGTCCGAAAGCTTCATCATGCCGGTAATGTCAACGGCACATGTCATGAACTTTTCGATAAGGCTGTCGATGTCCTTGTAACCGAACTTTACGTTGTTGCAAAGATCCCTGAGCTGGGGTTCGTAAGGCGGCAGTGTGCCGGGTTCAACTCCCTTGATGGCAGGATGCGTAAAGATCGAGAACAGGAATCCTCTCTCATCTTTATCTGTCGTGATATCAGCCTGTCTTATCTCCCTCTTACCGCAAAGCCTTCCGTCCATGTAGAAAGCATCAGTCAATGACGGTGACGGATAGTACTTTGCCGTCAATGTGCTTGCAAGGCGTGTTAAGGTAGCCATGAGCATTCCTCCATATATTTATTCAGAATAATTATAGCACAATAAACTTTTCATCAATTAAAAGTTGAGGCAAAAGAACAAGTTTTTTCGAGCAGGCGTGACGAGCCTTATACGCCCATGTATTTCTTCACCAGTTTATCGAACTCCTTCCTCTGTTTTGCCTTGAGATCAGAGGGATGAGCCTCTGCATGGGAAGCTTCGGGGATATTGAATATATGGACTTTGCTGTTGTTGATCTCTTTGAGTTCTTCGGTCTGATAGATGTCCGTAAGAGCGTTGATGAAGATCAGGTGCTTGGAAGGAGTCAACGCGGTCCTTGTCCTGACATCCAGCACGGAATGGTCGTAAGAGAACGTTTTCCTGTGCTCCGGGTCGATGCGGAGTGTCCAAAGATCCAAGTCAAGACCCTCGGGCACAAAGAGCTTTGCATCAGATCCCGACTCCTTTATCGCTTTGCGCAGATATGAGAAATCGTAGCCGTAGTAGCCGTCTTCACGGTAACATTCGAACAGATAGTTATACATGTCCTCTTCCGTCAATGTGCTTGATTCCTTATACAGGGCGTACTGATGAGGGGCGTAGCCTGTGCAGAGGGCATCGGCAAGAAGATTGATGTATTCTTCTTTCTCCTCATGCGTTTTGGCGTCTTTTTTGCTCAATGCTTCCCTGATGGCGTCCAGCTGGTCTTCCTGCAGATACTGCCAGTAGTAGACCTGATCCAGAACGGCACAGTCAAACAGTATCTCCCTGTCAAGATCGGAGCTGAAAGTGTTTCCGGAATTTTTTCCGAACGTGTAGTAACGGGACACCAGTTTATCCCTGTTCTTAAGGCACTCGATCTGAAATTCCGTGATGAGGTCTCTTATCTCTTTGGCTTTCTTTTTGCCGTAATGCTTATCGCCGGCTGTGGTATAAGCATATTTCTGCAGAGACGGATCGTTTTTGTTCAGGAAGACCATAGCCGCTTCCGCAAGGAACAGATCGCCGTCTTCCGGGTGCTTTCCCAGCTGGTATACGACTGCCTCACCGCCTTTGCTGCCGCCTGAAATGCACCAGCGGCCGCTGAAGACCTCCTTGGTGTTTTCGATGATCGAATGGAAATCTTCCGAAGCCTGTTCAAGGTTAAGGCAAGCCCAGAACTTCAGGTCGTCCTTGCCGAACTCTTCCGGCTTCGAGCTGCCGTAGAAACGGTATTCCGCGATAAAGTAATTGCTTTTAAGACCGATCGAATAGAACTTCTCAAAATTCTCCGAAAATGTCGATCCGTCATAGTAGTTGCCTGCATCCCTGTAGGAGGAAGTGACCATCCATCCTATATCGTAACCGTCTATTACAAATACATTCGGAGCATCCTTGCCCTCATAGCGGACATACACCGCCTGTTCGAAGGTCCCCTTGGAAGGATCAGCATGATATACCGGCATTTCGAAAAAGATAAGATATTCCTTCTCATCGAAAAAACGCTTTTTCCCGACATACTTAACGCCCGGGATCGATCCAAGAACATCAGCGCCCTGATCCCCGTTGTCACAGGGGATCAGCTTGTCTTCCCAGGTGTTTGTATAACTGTTGTAGCGTGAGAACACCGCCTCCTCTTCCGTAAGGCTCGTCTCACTGCTCCCGGCGGATGTGGCGGAAGCCGATGTTTCCGCAGCCGGAGCGGACGTCGTTTCCGCTGCAGAGGATGTGACTGAAGCCGAAGCAACAACAGTATCCTGCACCGTTTCCTCGGCAACGGTGCAGGAAGTCAGCAACAATGTAAGCACAATAAGCGCCGCCAGGCTTTTCGCCGGATTATTTCTTCTCATAGGATCCCCCCAAGATCCTTTATCTCTGCCATCAGTTCTTGGCTTTAAGTTCTTTCCTCATATGCTCTTCGATCTGTTCGAACGTGCCTGTCTGGGCATTAAGGTAAGCCGTATGGATGTCCTTGTCGGAAACATCCGGGAACTCTTTCTTCATGCGCGACATCACGATGCCCGTGTTAACGAAACCTACGCCGTATTTGGTCGAATAGTTGGGATCAGAGAGCAGGAGATCATAATATTCCGCAAAGCTGCTCTTGGTAACGCTCATGCCGACGCTCGTGAAGAGCTTGACGCAGTCGTTGATGGTCCAGTTCTCACAGTGGATGCCGATATCACACCTTGCGGTGAGGATGGTGCTCCACTCGTTTTCTATCTGGCAGTAGGTCACGACATCGGGATTGCTGTCGAAATATTTCATTGCATAGTTCTCGCTGTAAACGGCCCAGCCCTCGGCATATCCTATCGACTCAAAGATATACATGTAAGGATGGTCGGTACAGCTCCTGGTATAAAGGGACTGGAACATGTGTCCGGGATAGCCTTCATGGGCAAGAACAACGCCGAGATCGCCGCTTATTGAGCCCCGGTTTACGATGACGACGTTGGAATCGTATCTGTCCAGATGATAACCGATGAATGCCGCGGGTGAGAAACTGTCCTCAAAGACCTCGGGAACGTCCATGAGCTTGTAAGAATGCTTCGGGATAGCCGGGAAATCCGCATTTACGGCAGTCGACAGGAAGTCAAGATTCTGCTTGACCCCGCCCTTGTCGAAATCATGCATGGCATATTCCAGATACCAGGACATGTAGCTCTTCATGAGCTTGTCTCTGTTTGTTTTCAGGTTGTCGATGACCCTGTCAAGATCGTCAGTCGATTCCTTTACGGTCTTGGAACTGTTGGTCTGACCGCGGAACGAGCACTCATAGTATTCCCTGCCGCCGGGGAACTGTGAAAGGCCCTTGTCCTTGCCGTTGTAGGACTTCAACTCCCTCATGGCTGCGGCGCATTCTTTGAATTCGGGGAATGCTATTTCCTTCATGGCCTTCTCGTTACGCTCTATGAGATCCTGCTTGTCGGATTCGGACAGACCGCTTATATGACCGAGCCTCTCCTTGAATGAATCGTATAGGAAGCAGTCATCCTTCTGGGCGACTAACGCGTCAAAGGTCTTGGCGGTTTCCTCGTAAATATCGGGAGAAGAAGCATATCCGTATTCACAGCGCTGCTTCTCGAATTCACAGATCTGGTCGAAATATCTGTCGATATCCTTTACGACCTCGATATAGTGCTCGGCATCTTCCTTGCTTTCAAGATCCAGGATGTCGAGATAGAAGAGGACATCATTCTGGGGTCCCGTCAGTGGATTGAACTCCATCTCAAAATACGGGAAAGCAGTAAACTGGCTCATATATATGCTCTCTTCCAGATCGTAGACGACCTTGTCGAAGAAGAGCCTGTCGGAGTCAGAAAGCGAATCCTCGTCTATCGTATAGAGTTTTGCCAGGAGTTCCTTGTCAAGGGATGTATCGTTATCGACGGAATAATCGCCCCAGCCGTATCCTTCGGGTTCGATCCCGTACTGTTTGTAATCTTCGAAATAGATCTCGGCAAAGACATAGCTCGAAAGACCTTCGTTAAGGATCTTTCTTTCGACATCGTTAAGGATCTTCTTTGCCTCATCGCCCTTAACCTGCCCCTTCTCCCTCTTGGGATGTATCCGGTCCTGTGAAGCCAGCCCGTCAGGATATGTAAGCCCGTTGGAAGGGTCTGTCAGTACTTTGCCTGTTCCGTTGTTTTCGCTGTAAGAAGGAGATGTCCCGTTGTCAGGATCCGTAGTCTCTGTAGGTTCGGTCCTCTTCTTGTCCTTGGGCGTAGGCGTCGCCTTGCGCCATTCACTGTCATCGTCTTCGTCGTTTCCGAAGAAAGAGTAATCTTTCGTCTGCTCCGTTTCCTTGCGGTGTTCAGCTCTGTAGATTATGGCGGCTGTCGAGAAGCATCCCGTTGCAGACAGCAACAGGAACAATGCCATCAATAAAGCCGCAATCCTTGAAAATTGCTTTTTCATATCGAAAATCCTCCCTTTGTATACCCCGTTATACCAAAAATGGGACACATATTCAAGTTGACGCTTTTTATGTGCAAATAGTCTGTTTTTGAATGTATAATACTACACGAATAAAAAGAAACAGGCAGGAATGAACATGAAGATCAATGCTAACACCAACTTCCTTAACATCAAGGAAACATACCTTTTCTCCGAGATCGGAGCCCGTGTCCGCAAGTATTCGGCAGAAAATCCCGGCGCTTCCGTGATCAGGCTCGGCATCGGGGACGTAACTCTCCCCCTCAACAAGGTCGTGGTCGACGCCATGGACAAGGCAGTAGCCGAGATGGGCGTCAAGGACAGTTTCAGAGGATATCCCCCGGAATACGGATACGATTTCTTAAGAGAAGCGATCAGCAGCTACTACAAGCGCAATAACGTGGATGTTCCCGCATCCGACATCTTCGTATCGGACGGTGCCAAGAGTGACTGCGGCAACTTCCCCGACATCCTCGGCAACAACGAGATCCTCATACCGGACCCCGTCTACCCCGTATATATCGATGCCAACATAATGAACGGCAACAACATAAACCTCGTAAAGGGCAGCATAGACAACGGCTTCACTCCCCTGCCGCAGGACATCACGACAGGCGACAAGCCCTATGTCATCTACATCTGCTCGCCTAACAACCCCACCGGCGCAGTCTATAGCGCTGAAGGACTCAAGGCCTGGGTCGACTATGCGCTCAGGACCGGATCGCTCATCGTTTTCGATGCGGCATACGAGGCGTTCATAACGGAAGACCTTCCCCGCTCCATTTTCGAGATCGAAGGAGCAAGGGAATGCGCCATCGAGATCTGCTCATTCTCCAAGTTCGCAGGCTTCACCGGAACCCGCTGCGGCTGGACGGTCGTACCCGAGCAGCTCGATGCCAACGGCATCAAGCTCCAGAAGCTCTGGGCAAGAAGACAGGCTACCAAGTTCAACGGCGTCAACTACCCCGTTCAGAGGGGCGCTGAAGCGGCTCTCTCCGAGGAAGGCATCAAGGCCTGCATGGAAGCCATTGACTACTACCGCGCAAACGCGAAACTGATCGCTGACCTCATGACAAAGAAGGGCATCTTCTTCACGGGCGGCATCAACTCACCTTACATCTGGCTCAAGTGTCCCAATGACATGGGCAGCTGGGAATTCTTCGACATGCTCCTTACAAAGGCCCAGGTCGTCGGAACTCCGGGCGAAGGCTTCGGTGAGGCAGGCGCGGGATTCTTCCGACTCACATCTTTCGGTTCTGCCGAAGCAACGGCTGAAGCAGTGGCAAGGCTCGACAAACTCCTCTGATCTTATACTGGAGGGCTTATGGCAAAGAAGAACAACTCTTTCTTCTGTACGGAATGCGGAACAGAGACTATCGGCTGGCAGGGCAAGTGCCCGGGCTGCGGCGCATGGAACACACTCGTGGAAGCGCCCGATACGGCCCCGTCAAAGTCCGACAAGAATTCCAGGTCCGACGCGCCCGCCTTCACGGCGAACACCTTCTCATGGACCGATTCCGACGCCACCATAAGGCTTTCGGAAGCAGGCAAGCTCGATTACAAGAGACATTCTACGGGCATCGCCCAGCTCGACACCCTCTTCGGCGGCGGCATAACGGAAGGCTCGATAACCTTGGTCGCAGGCGAACCCGGCATCGGCAAGTCCACGATCCTGCTGCAGATGGCTGACTCCTACAAGACCAAGGGAGACATCATGTATGTATCCGGCGAGGAGTCCCCTGCCCAGATCAAGATGAGGGCCGAGAGGATCGGCGTCAAGCGCGACCTTCTGATCTGCGCTCACACGAGGTTCGAGACGATCGCTGACGAGATGAAGAAGACCATGCCGGCCCTGTGCATAATCGATTCGATCCAGACACTTTATTCTGACAAGATAACGGGAACGCCCGGCAGCATCTCCCAGGCAAGGGAAGTCACGGCCGGCCTCATCCGCATAGCCAAATCCAACAACATGCCGATAATATTAGTCGGCCACATCACCAAGGAAGGCTCCATCGCAGGACCCAAGACCCTGGAACACATGGTCGACACCGTCCTCTCCTTCGAAGGTGACGGAACCGGCGCATACAGGATCTTAAGGACCATCAAGAACAGGTTCGGCAAATCAGGCGAACTCGCTTTCTTCGAGATGGGCGACCGCGGCCTGTCACCCGTTGACAGCAGCAAGGCGCTCCTTCTCTCGGGCCGCCCCATGAACGTCCCGGGCTCCGTCCTTACTTCAACTCTTGAAGGGAGTGGCGCCGTTCCCGTCGAGATCCAGGCGCTCGTGACCGACAGTTGCTATTCCAATCCCCAGAGGATGACTTCGGGGCCCGACAGGAACCGCGTCGCCATGATCCTCGCAGTCTGCGAGAAGACGCTCTCACTGGGACTTTATACCAAAGACTGTTTCGTCAACGTGATAGGCGGACTTAAGATAACGGATCCCGCCTGCGACCTTGCGATCGCACTTGCGGTGATCTCTTCGGCAGAAGGGATCGCGGCAAGGTCTTCCGCCCTGATACTGGGCGAGCTTGGACTTACGGGCGAGATAAGGCCCGTTACCCGCGTAGTCAAGAGGATCCTTGATTCCGCCCAGCCCGGCATGACGACTGTCCTTCTCCCCGGCTCATGCAAAGCCACGATCGAGAAGGTCCTTAACTCAGGCGACACACAGGATGCCAAGGCTCTTTCAGGTCTTGAATTCATCTACGCCGACAACCTGAGAGAAGCAGTCGATATCCTCTTCGCATAAGGTGGCAATATGGAAAAATTCGACGTGATAATCCCTGCAGCAGGATCCGGAACAAGAATGGGAAGCAGCATTCCCAAGCTCGTCATGGAAGTCGGCGGCAAAGCCATAATCAGAAGGACCGTGGAAGCTTTCCTCGATAATTTCGATAACTGCCGCATCACCGTGGTCACAAGCGAAGATGCTGTAAAGGAAGCCCTCGCAGGTCTCCCCGTCAGGTTTGCAACAGGCGGCAGCAGCCGCGCGGAATCGGTCTACAACGGACTCATGTCACTTGCTGAACTTGATATCGAACCCACCGGCAAAGTCCTTGTTCACGACGGTGCAAGATGCCTCATCGGCAAAGACACCATAAGCAAAGTCTTAGCTGCCCTGGACAGATACGATGCCGCGACATGCGGCGTTCCCGAAAAGAACACATTCAAGAAAGTCATAAGGCGCGGTGAAGACATAATCGTCGAAAAGACTCCTGCCAGAACGGACTACTACGAAGTCCAGACACCGCAGGGATTCAGATACGACAGCATGAAAAAATGCTTCGATCCCGCCCTGATAGGCGACGCTGTCACGGACGATGTAATGTTTGCAGAACTCGCCGGCATCGAAGTCGCAATTACAGAAGGGTCCTATTCAAACATCAAGATAACGACTCCCGAAGACATCTCCTTCGCAGAAGGACTTCTTGCGGGAATCTGATCAGCCCTTACCGTTCACATACTTATCGTACTTATAATTCGTCTCAACACATCGCTCTTGGCGTCGGACAAGTCCTCGTCGCTTTTGCTCCTGCGGAACTAGCAGAGCGATGTGTTGTTCCTCTGCGGTTTATCGGTTGTTAACAAACTTATCGTACTTATAGAGGAAGGTTACCATCTGCCTTCTTAAGCACTTGCCCTGGGGTCTGAAGGTTCCGTCATCGTAGCCTGCCAGGATCTTCTTGTCAGAAGCCCAAAGGGTTGCCTTGTAGAAGTAATCTTTCTTGTTTACATCAGAGAAGGTCTTAGCATTCTTGCCCGGCTCAGGCTTACCTGCCATCCTCCAGAGGAACGTTACCGTCTGTGCTCTCGTGCAGACTTTCTGAGGAGCAAACTTATTCTCGGACACACCTGTCGTGATGCCCTGCTCTACTGCCCAGATAACAGGCTTGTAGAAATAGTCTCCGCTCTTAACGTCATCGAACTTACACTTGTTCGACTTCGTCTTGGGTTCGCCCTGGAGCCTGTAGAGGAAGGTTACCATCTGTGCTCTCGTGCATTCGTTGGCGGGACGGAACTCTGTCTGGTTCGCATAACCCTTTACAACGCCTTTGGCAGTCAGATAGTTGGTCGGTGCAAACCAGAAGTCACTGCTGTTGATCACATCCTTATAGAGGACTGTGACCACGCACTTCTCGGTCTTACCGGAAGCTGTTGCACTGATGGTGACCTTACCTGCCATCTTGGCTGTTATCTTGCCCTTGGAATCGACAGTTGCGATCTTCGTATCGGAAGACTTCCATGTGACGGAAGACATTCCCTTCAAAGTATCGGGTAAACTGAGTTTCTTCCCGCAGATCAGGATCGCTTCGGGATTACGGGTCTCACTACTCTTGCAGACAGTACAGCTTCTGGTCTCAACTGCTGCAGCGCCTACTGAAGCTTTCTTCGTTGATTGCCAGGAAGACCATTTGTGAGCTGCCAGAGGATAATCAAATGTCTTTTCTTCGTTGATCTCTTCCTTGGTCCTGCTTCTAAAAGCAGTAATTGTTGCTTCGTACTCTGCTTTTCCTGATTCCGTACAGGAAGATTTCTTATGATACAGCTTTTCTACTGTCATCGGTCTGGAACAAATATAGTCTTCTTCACCTTCTTTGATGCATTGGAACTTTGCAAAAGCCGTTGTTTTTGCAGGATCAGACTTATTATCTTTCCATTCGGCACCTGTATAATTCCAGTCAGAAGGAGTCAACACCACCTTTTTGTCTTCTTCATCACACTCAACAGCAAGCGAATCTGATGACGGAATATATAACTTAGTAAGCGGATTATCAGTGCATTTCAGTTCTGTCAGTTTAGTGTTTTCACTCACATCAAGACTTTCTAACTTGTTTCTGTTACATTGCAGAGTTACCAGATTTTCGTTAAAGCTTAGATCGAGATTTGTCAGCTGATTACTATCGCAATACAAATATTTCAAAGAGGAATTGCTGCTGACATCCAACTGCTCCAATTTATTAGACCAACAATACAGAGTACTGAGGTTAGCATTTTTGCTCACATCGAGACTTGTCAGATCATTTCCTCCAACATGAAGACTCTTGAGAGCAATATTGTTTTCCAGATTAAGTTCTGTTAAGTCGTTTAACCAGACATCAAGTCTTATAAGGTTTATGTTATTGCTCACATCAAGACTGGTCAGGTGATGACTGGTGCAATGAAGCTCCTTAAGAGCAACATTGTTTGTGACATCAAGACTGTTCATAGTCCAGGGACCGGGACAATACAGAATCTCGAGATCGAGATTCTTGCTCACATCAATACTTTTGATTGAATTGTGATGAAGGTTTAATGATACAAGCGCAGTGCATTCACTCACATCAATAGACTCCAACTTATTTTCTGAACACCTGAGAGATTTCAGCGCTTTGCAACCGCTCAAATTCAGACTAGTAATCTCGTTAGATCCACAATCCAACTTTTCAAGTTTTGTATTTGAACTGACATCAAGCTTTTCCAACTTGTTTGAATCGCATATCAATTCTTTCAGTTCCGTAAAGTACTCTATTCCCTCAAGAGACCTCAATTTTTTGTTTTGAATCTTGATCTGGGTAATCCCGGATATCTCATTTTTAGAAATGATCGTATCTTGTCCATAGGTCTGTTCTAACAACCATCCCCTGAAATATTCATCCGGAAAATTCTCCTCACAGATTGCCACATCTCCTTCAGCTGCCTTTACATTATTCTCAGGAAGTGCGGCTATACCTGCAGCAACTGCAACTGCTGCCGCCAACGTAACGATACCTGCAATAGTAAAACTCTTCATAACAGCGCCTCGCTCTTTTTCATACTTTCCCTAATAACTTTCTTCAGGATACATCAGCCCTTACCGTTCACATACTTATCGTACTTATAAAGGAACGTTACCATCTGCCTTCTTAAGCACTTGCCCTGAGGTCTGAAGGTATTGTCGTCGTAACCGGCGAGGATCTTCTTCTCGGATGCCCAGATGGCAGCCTTGTAGAAATAGTTGTCTTTCTTGACATCAGTGAACTTGCAGGTCGTGGATTTGGGCTCCGGCTTGTTCGCCATCCTCCAGAGGAATGTTACCGTCTGGGCTCTGGTGCAGCTGCCCTGAGGATCGAACTTCTCTTTCGATATTCCAGTGGTTATGCCGTTTTCGACGGCCCAGATAACAGGCTTATAGAAATAATCCGTGCTCTTAACATCTTTGAACTGACAGCTGCTTGCCTTGGTCTTGGGCTCTCCCTGGAGCCTGTAGAGGAAGGTTACCATCTGTGCTCTCGTGCATTCGTTGGCGGGACGGAACTCTGTCTGGTTCGCATAACCCTTTACAACGCCTTTGGCAGTCAGATAGTTGGTCGGTGCAAACC
>JAEEGI010001226.1_pt1 | contig 64948 bp, 40 predicted proteins | sample 8958751 | NCBI WGS metagenome assembly JAEEGI01 (sample SAMN16246545, study PRJNA631951) | gut metagenome | biome: gut microbiome; feature: rumen; material: KS-attached | host: Bos | place: Iran: Karaj | collected 2018-10
TGCCGAAATCCCGACCGACAAGCTGATGGCCGCCATCCGTCAGGCCACCATCAAACTGATGATGGTGCCGGTGCTCTGCGGTGCCGCCTATAAGAACAAAGGTATCCAGCTCCTTTTGGATGCCATCGTCGATTACTTGCCTTCTCCTAATGACCTGGGTGCTGTCATCGCGCACGACCCCGCCAACGAGGAGAAGACCTACCGCCGCAACCCCTCTGAGAATGAGCCTTTCTCGGCCTTGGCCTTCAAACTCATCAACGACCCGTATGTGGGCCAGCAGACCTTCATCCGTATCTTCAGCGGCAAGTTGACCAACGGCATGAGCGTCTACAACACCAACAAACTGAAGAGTGAGCGCGTGGGCCGTATCTTCCGCATCAAGGCGAAAGAACGCGAGGAAATCAACGAAGCCAGCGCGGGCGAGATTGTAGCTCTCGTGGGCATGAAATACACCAAGACGGGCGACACGCTCTGCGATGAGGAACAACCTATCTTGTTGGAATCCATTAATATACCGCCTGCGGTTATCGAGATGAAGGTCAACCTCGATGACAAGAAGAACCGCAGCAAGTTGAGCGAGGCCTTGGCCAAACTCTGCAATGAGGACCCGTCGTTCCACGCCCACTTCGATGAAGAGACGGAAGAGACCATCATCGCTGGCATGGGCGAGTTGCATCTGGAGATCATCGTCGACCGCCTGAAGGAAGAGTTCAAGGTTCCGGTCACGGTGGGCGCGCCTTCGGTGTCGTTCCGCGAGACCATCACTGCGCCGTTCGAGTGCAACTATCGCTATGTGAAGCAGACTGGTGGCAAGGGCCAGTTCGCCCACACCGTCATCCGCTTCGAGCCTAACCCTGGCGGTGGCTTCGAGTTCGTCGACATCACCAAGGGCGGCGTCATTCCGAAGGAATACATCCCCTCGGTGCAGAAAGGTTTGGCTGCGGCCATGAACAAAGGTCCTTTCGCAGGCTATCCTGTCGTGGATGTGAAATGTGTCCTCGTGGACGGCAGCTCACACCCCGTCGACTCCAGCGACATGGCCTTCCAACTCTGCGCCCAGATGTGCTTCAAGCAGGCCTTCATGAAAGCCAGCCCCGTGCTGCTTGAGCCTGTGATGAAGGTCGAGATTAACACGCCTGACGACTACATCGGCAATGTGACGGGCGACGTCAACAAGCGTCGTGGTCGCATCGAGGCCATGCGTCGTTTCCGTAAAGGCTCGCAGAAGTTGGATGCCTTTGTCCCGCTGATGGAGATGTTCGGCTATGCCACCGCCTTGCGCAACCTCACCTCCGGCCGCGCCAACTACTCGATGGAGTTCCACCAGTACATGCCGACGCCGAAAGACAAGCAGGAGGAGATCGTCAAGATGCGGAACGAGAAAGAGTGATTTTGATTACACTTTTGGTGTAACACCTTTAGTGAAATGGGCGATTTTTTCGGAAGTCGCCCATTTTTCATAGGGACAAAATTTTGTCCATGCCGAAATTACATCATTGATTTCCAATGAAATAAATTTGGACAATCTAAAAAAGCATGGACAAAACCGAGAGGCCCTCCAAAAACCTCTTGACAAGCGTTTTTTCTGTATATTTTTGCATCGACGGACATGGGACCGGGGTTTACGAAATCCTCCCTGAGACCGTCATTGCGGGCTTGACCCGCAATCTCCTAAGCGAAAGGGATACGTCTTCGCGTACAGGAGATGGCGGATGCTCCTCCGCCATGACGGTAAAGGGTGAAAGGTAGGACGACCCAGTCAATAGTCCCGAGTCAAAAATAGAACGCCTATGAAAGCAACACTAAAATCACTCATTCTAACGACCCTCGCGCTTGGCGTGATGCTGTCTTCATGCGACACACCCGCCAAACGCCTGCAGCAGGCCCGTGCCTTATATGAAGAAGGTACCGAACTGCGCCAGCAACGCCTCTCGGAAGAGGCCACCGAGCGTTTCCTGCAAGCCCTCGCGCTGATGCAAGGCTGCGAGCCAACCACCGAAAACTTCCGCCTCGAAGGTCAACTCAAGGACAACCTTGGTGCGATGTACAACAAACACGGCCTTTTCGACGATGCTCTCAAGATGCACTGCGAAGCCATAGAGTGTTTCCGCCAAATTGACGACTCTACGGCAGTGATGACCACGATGCGCAACTGCGGCCGCGTGGCGAAGTCGCTGGAGCAGTTTGCCCAAGCCAAGCACTACTACGACACGGCTTTCAGCATCGCCACCTTATTAAACGATAAGGCCATGCAGAGCGACATCTACCTGGAGATGGGCCGCGACTACTACCTGCCCGTGGGCAACTATCCTGAAGCCATGACTTGCGTTCGCCGCGCCTTGGAGGGCGAGCTTGACGACAACAACACCGACATCGCCAACATGACGATGGGTGTATTATACTACTACACTGATAACTACGCCGAAGCTAAGCCTTACCTCGAAGCCGCCCTCCGCAGCGAGCGCGCCGGACTGAAGATGTCGGTGTACCAAACGCTCTACGCCATCGCCTACAACGAAGGCCATCTCGAGCAGGCCATGGAATACCAAGACCTCTTCACGCAAAATATGATGCAGGCCGACAAGGAACATGCCTCCGACAACCTTCAACGCCTCAAGGCCGAATATGAGCTGAAGGCGCAAAAGAGCGAGATGGAGAGTCTGCTCCGCAACCGCAGCCTCAAACTCTGGCTCATCATTGCCGCAGCGGTGATTGCGCTGTTGGTCATCGTGCTGATTGTGAGGAAGAAGGTGAGCGACCACAAATTGGCCGTGGAGCAGTTCCGCAGTCAGGTGGAACGCGACCAAAACCGAATCCACGAGTTGGTGAGTGACATGGAGAACCTCATCCGCACCAACGACGACCTGCGCCGCGACCGTCAGACACTCTCGCAAAAAGACCTGCTGATGACGAGCAAGATCATGGGGCGCAACAAAGTCTACACTACGGCGCAGGGCCTCGGCGAGCAGGTGACCGCTGACACGATGAACTTCATCCTCAGCGATGACGACTGGGCCGACTTCATCAGCCTCACCGACTTGGTGTACGACGGTTTCTCGCAGCGCCTCCTCGAACTCTATCCTAAACTCGCCAAGTGGGACGTGCGTATCTGCTGCCTCTCCAAGAACGGATTCTCCAACCAGGTGATTTCCATCCTCTTGGACACCCAGACCGAGTCGTATTACCGCCGCAAGACCCGCATCAAGCAAATGAAGATGAACCTCACGGACGATACACGGACCTTTGAGGAAATTGTCAATGCGGTGTAAATCTTTAAATCTTAAATCTTTAAATTTTGAATTAAATAAATAACAATCAAATAATTAGACCTATGAAAAAGTTGTTTTTAATCATCACGGCCATAGTTGCCTTTAATTTAAGTGTTATCGCACAATCCAGTTTTGACTTCTCGGCAACTTGTGAGTCGGGGCAGACACTTTATTACAAAATTACTGATGTGGAAGCCCAGGAAGTGGCTCTGGTTCCTCCTACAAGTGGCGGCTGGGGGAATTATCCTCGTCCACAGGGAGATGTCATTTTCCCCGAAACGGTTGAACACGATGGCACCACTTACGACATTGTGGCCATCGGGGATAGTACTTTTTATAATTGCAGGGGCATTACGGGAAGCATAGTCCTGCCCGACAATATCCGTACCATCGGAAGGGTCGCTTTCTATGGATGCTCTGGCGTTACGGGTAGTCTGACGCTTCCTCAAAACCTTGAATCAATGGGATGGGGCGCATTTTGGTGGCTCGAGTATATGACGGGACCTATTACGATTCCCCAAGGCGTTACAAGAATCGAAGAAAACACATTTTTTGCGAACCGCCGCATAACAAGCTATACCATTCCGGCTTCGGTGACTTATATCGCTCAACGTGGCTTAGGCAGTGGCTTTATGTTGGAATCCATATACGTCGATGAGGACAACCCCAATTATTATGTAGAGAACAATGCCTTGATTGAACGCGATTCGAAAATCTTGCTTCTCGGCACGAAAAACACAATCATTCCAGATGATGTGGTGGAAATTGGAATCGCTGCTTTTCATTTTGCGGCATATGCACAAAATGCGCAACCACTAGTCATTCCAAACTCGGTCAAGATAATCAATGATGCTGCTTTTCATGTTGCTTGTTTCCCCTCAATCTCGTTGCCCGATTCATTGATCTATATTGGCAATTCTGCGTTCGTTGGAGGAGATAATACAATAGTTCAATCTAATCTTCCCCAAACGCTAACCCATATTGGTAGCTTAGCTTTCGGTAATTGTCGGTTCGTTGACGGTGGCGTGTCCATTCCGGAAGGTATTGATACTATTGCTCCCAAAACTTTTCATAGTAGCCATATTACGAGCGTGTCCATACCGACCACTGTCGTGAGCATAGGCGAGAAAGCTTTCTACGATTGTGATGAACTCCAAAGTATCACTTGCTATAATAGTATTCCTCCTACGTTGGACGCCACCTCTTTCCAAGGTGTCGACAGAAACATCCCTGTTTACATTCCAAGTGGAAGTCTGGAAAACTATACTTTTGCTTACTATTGGGAAGATTTCACCAATTTCGTCGAAATGACGGACGGGCCTGCCTTAAATACGGAATGGTACTACGAAATCCAGAACGAAAACGGCAGCATTACCTACCAACATCTGGAATGTGCTGCTGACACGACCATCAACCACAAGGAAGTGACTATCATTATCCGAACCAACACCTTGTATGATAAGGGCGAGCACACCGAAGTGACGAGAGAATATGTGTACGAAGTGAATGATGTGTTGTATTGGTGGAACAAGGATTTGGAGGAATTTACCGTGCTTTATGATTTCAACGCAGAGGAAGGCGATGAGTGGGAAGTCAGCGTGGGCGAGGAAAGCATCACCTTGCATGTGGACGCGGTGAGTGAATTCGTTTACTATGGAATACCTTATAAAGCACTAACAGTTAGCGATGAAGAAGGTGTTTTCAGTGGCACTATTGTATGTGGCATTGGTCACATGACGAGTTTCTTCCCCGAAAGGCTGATGACACGAGGCGAAGAATTCAGCGTGGAGGGCATCCGTTGCTGTTGGAAGAATGAAGAACTGGTTTTCAAAATGGGCGACAGTGATTGTGATGCTATCTACAATGAATTGCACGGTATCGAGGAAGACGGCCCTTCGACTCCTTCGACAGGCTCAGGGCCCTTCACCATCTATCCCAATCCGACCAACGGCGTCCTCGTTGTAGAGACGCGGCGAGCCACGTCTCTACCAGCGGCAAACGGATACCGCATCACCAACCTCATGGGTCAAACCATCCAAACGGGCAACCTTACCGCTGAAACCCAACAGGTTGATGTGTCGGGTTTGCCGCAGGGCATGTATTTCATCAGCGTGGGCGATGTGACACAGAAATTTGTGGTGAATAAATAACAATCAAAAACATACGACAATGAAAAAACTAGTATTAACAACAATCCTTCTCGCCTTCGCCCTTGGCGGCATGGCGCAGCAAGGCAGTTTCGCTCCCCAAGGCGCGGAATGGTATTTCAATCTCAGTTCCTTTATGGGCAGCCCTTACTCTTATTATCGGATGGCTGTGGAAGGCGATACCATCATTCAAGGGCACACCTGTAGCGTTATCACACGGCATTTTCTTGGTGGCAACGGCGACAAGCAGTATGTCTACGAAGAAAATCGCAAGGTGTATTGGTTTAACCAAACTTTACAAGCTTTCACTACACTTTACGACTTCAACGCTGAGACAGGCGAAAGTTGGGTCTGTGAAATTGAATCATGCGCTTTTACAGTAAATGTAAATCATATTATTCAGACCACTTGGGAGGGCCATACATACCGAATGCAGTATGTTTATGCAGATAACGAATACGGGTCGGTCATACCTTTTTCTGGTTACATTATCGAAGGAATAGGATATGCACATGGTTTGTTCCCTGACCCTTATGCATGTTCCAATAGTATATACGATGGTCCATATCCAGATTACTTGCGTTGTTATCTCGTTGATGGAGAGATGCTTTACCACGAAGGGGAATACGATTGCGATGAAAATGGTTTTTGCTGGGACGGCACCGTGGCCGAAGCCTATGCAGGCGGCGATGGCACACCTGAAAACCCTTACCAGATTGCCACTTCACAGCAATTGGCATTGCTAGCACAACAAACCAACGACGGCACTGGCGGCGATGCTTGTTATGTCCTTACGGCAAACATCAGTCTTGCAAGTTGCACGAACGGGGCTCCAGTGGAATGGATTTCTATCGGCCAACCTGTCATCACTACAGACTATGGCACAATGGATACTGTTTTCCGTTATTTTACAGGCAGTTTCGATGGACAAGGCTTTACTATTTTCGGATTGCATCAAGTGATTGAAAACGGTTGGTTTGAACCTGTGGGCGGCTTGTTTGGCTGTACCGATAAGGCCCAAATCAGTAATGTGCGTTTGATGCAATGTAATATCAGCGGCAAGGGACATTATGTTGGTGGTTTGGTGGGTTATGCTGGCTTGACCGACATTTCTAATTGTAGCATTACCTTATCTTCCATTTCAACGGAGGAATGGGGTGTTGCTGGTGGCTTGGTAGGTTGTGCGGACTTGCCGTTTGGTGTACATATCTATGTGGATGATATTGAACCATACTATATTAAGAATTGCCTTGTCGATGTAGCCACATGGATTGAAGGTTCCGATTGTGCTGGAGGCATTGTGGGTCAAGTTAACAAATTGGATGGTCGAATGCCTTGCGTGATGACCAGTTGCAAAGTTAAGGACAATGGATATGAGGCTGTGTTTACTGTAACAAGCGGTGGCGATGCTGGCGGTATTGTCGGTTGGTTCCGTAATGGAACGATTACGGGTTGCTTGAACCAGTTTGTGGTGACAGGTGGAGCATACGCTGTGGGCGGCATTGCAGGTGAGGCCAACAATGCGACGATTGAAAACTGCACGAACGAAGGTGAAGTGCAGGGGACGTACAATTGCGGTGGCATCGTTGGGCGTTCGGATCCCGAAGATGGTCCGGTGTTGTTTGTTTATGACTGTACTAACGAGGGAGAGGTGAATTGTATGGAGGCAGAGACTTATCAGATGGCAGGCGGTATTGTCGGTTCACGTGCCACAAGAGTGATTCGTTGTGTCAACAAGGGCGATGTCAATGGATACACCAAATACGGCACGGTGCTGGGCGGCATTGTTGGTGGCAATGGCGGAACAATTGCCAACTGCTACAATCGCGGTAATATTTTCGCTTCCTACGAAGATGCTGGTGAGCACCTATCATACGTGTTTGTGGGAGGTATTGTGGGTGGCCCTGATTCACGCGTTTTCAATGTTTATAACACTGGCAGTGTCTTCAATCCGGAATGGACGGTTCCTGCCGAGACTCTGATTGGCTATGGACAAGTTGTGGGCTATGAGCTCCATCCCAACAACTATTTGAACAGCTATTGGTTTGAACCAGGTCTACCTGCCAATGGCCATCCCGATTATCCTGAATTGCCGGGCTCGTCTGCCTTTATGCGTCATAATGATTCCATTTTCCTTTTGGAACCACAATACGGCACGACTGACTTGTTGGATGCTTTGAACTTTGGCACTACAGTTGTGCTAGATTCTGTACCAGATTATCCTTACATAAGCGTTTGGTTACCAGATTTGGACAACACTAATCTTGGCTTCCCGATATTAGGGCCTAAGAGCGTGGGTGATGAAATGCTTGAAGCCTTTTGTGAGGCACCTGTGAATTTTTATGGGTGGCCAAGTATCGAACAAGGAACCTGTAGGACATGGTTGTTGTGGCACCATCCTTTGGGTAGCAAATGGCTCCACTATGATGAAAAGCCATACGCAGGATCAGTATACAGTAATTATTGGGGAATACGAATTCCGGCTGAAGAAATCCAATCAGGCGATGTGTTGACGCATGTTGCTTTCTATAAGGCAGGATGCCAAAACCAGACGGCACATTACGATTTTGCATTCTGTATCGGTGATGAGATTGGAGCCAGCAATTTGCAGTTTCTTCCTGGGAACTCGGTTCAAATCGAACCCGGTCCTGACGAATGGGTGATGGTGAAGCTCCGTAATCCCATCAACTGTGAAGAGGGGAAGAGTCTTTGGATTGTCTTGGAGGCGCCTAATATTGAGGGCAACAATGCGTCTTATTGCCAAACTTCAGGTAATCCTGATGCACGTTGGGCAAGTGACGCTGGAGGTTATTGGTATGATTATCCTTCTGTCCAAGGCAGGGGCGGTGATTGGATGATACGAGGTTATATCAACCATCGTTACGATTCCGCATACAATGAGGATTTTGACCATTACAACCTCTACCGAGGACCGTCTTTAGAGGAATTGGAGAAGATTGCCGAGTTGGATAGGGATGAAGTGGAGTATAACGACACTTTGCAGAATCCTTTTGGCGATTATTACTATAGTCTTACAGCTTCCTACACCGATGGCCGTGAGTCAGATCCTGAAGAGGCGTATGGGTATTTCCATGTAGGGAACATGTCTTCACTTGGCTCAGAGTGGTACTACGAGATTCAAAATGAGAATGGTGGCATCACATACCAACATCTGGAATATGCCGCCGACACGACTGTTAACAACAAGGATGTGAAAATCATCATCCGCACGAATACGCTCTACGACAAAGGCGAGCACAACATAGTATCCAAAGAATACATCTACGAAGACTTTGGCAAAGTGTATTGGTGGAACAATGAATTGCAGGATTTCACTTTGTTATATGACCTCAGTGCTCAAATCGGCGATGAATGGGTCATCCATGTCGGCACGGAAAGCATTATTATGCATGTCGACACCGTGGAACAATATGAATATGAGGGCACGACATATAGGATGCTGCACGTGAGCGATGCAAACAGCCTGTTCAGTGGCGAAATCATGAGTGGTATCGGCCATCTTACCAGTTTCTTCCCCGAGCGGCTGATGTCACGGAACAACGGCTTCCGCGTGGAAGGCATCCGCTGCTATTGGCGCGAGGGCGAACTGGTGTTTAAATATGGCGATAAGGACTGCGACGAGATTTATCAGGAATATCATAACGGTATTGAGGAATCTATTGATAATCAATTTAATATATATCCCAACCCAACCGATGGTATCCTCGTTGTAGAGACGTTTCCTGAAACGTCTCTAACCACCAACGAATACCGTATCACCAACCTCATGGGACAGACTGTCCTCATAGGCAGCCTCAACGCTGAAACCCAACAGATTGATGTGTCGGGTTTGCCTCAGGGCATGTATTTCATCAGCGTGGGCGATATGACACGGAAATTTGTGGTGAGATAAAATCGCGGTCCTGTAGGGCTGTCACACCGTGGCAGCCGCATATACAGCCATGACAGTAAGCGGCTGCCGAGGTTCCTGAGTTTGTCGAAGGGTGGTACGACAGCCCTACAGACCGAATAAATGAATAACAAACAATCATCAAAAATTACAACAAATGAAAAAGACAGTTTTAACCCTGGTGCTAGCCCTTGCCTTCATTCCAGTTTTTTCGCAAGCCACTTTGAAGCATACCTTCACCAACAATAGTGGCGGCCTTCATAGCGTTTTCCAGAATTCAATTCATGAATATGTCTACGAGATTCTTCCTGAGGTTTCGTATGTCGTATGTGATTTGGATGAGGATGAAGCCATCACGGGCTTCTCAGTGTATGATGCCGATTTCCAACTGACTAAAGAAATTCCGTTCACCGTAGAGGGAAAATGGGGCATCAGATACAGCTCTTTTGGTGTGGTCATCGCCGGGAAACACCTTTTCAACAATGATGACAAGATTGAGATTTGCCTTACGCCTTGGAAGCAAGGTGGCAAAATGTACACAATGATTCTCAATGAAGACGGTGAAGTGCTGTTTATGCAGGAGGGATCGCTGATTTCCTATTTGTACAAGGCTGGAGATGAGTTGAGATTCGAGATTTCGAATAGTTACGATAATTACAACATCGAGGTTTATGCCACCCAAGGCAACTTCTCGGCCGATGAGATGATAGTCACGACCCAAAATCCCTATCCCAATCCAGCTAATACGACGGTGTCCATCCCATACACCCTTAATGGGAAGTCGGCTGAAATGCACATCTATGACTCCCGAGGCGTTTTGGTGGATGCCAAGACCCTCGATCCCGATGCCGAATGGGTTGACCTGAATGTAAGTGCTTATCGTCCTGGTATCTATGTTTATGAATACAATGGTATGAGTAACAAATTTGTGGTACGGTAATTGTGGCTTTTTTAATTGTCATGCAAAAATCATAGCATTATGAAAAGAATAGCATTGATTGTGAGTCTGTTATGCTGCGTGTTGTCGGCATCGGCTCAAAACACAAAGGGATGGTCGTTGATTCCCTACGCAAAAGTGGCTGGCTCCATCGATTTCCTGTATGGGCCTTATGAGAGCAAGTTTCACGGCGACTTGGGCGTGGATGCCAAATATGATTTCAACGAGCATTGGTCTTTGTTGGGCGGCATTGACTACCAATATAGGAGAACCAATTCAGACAAACCCGAGAATTGGGAAGACGGTGTGCCTGGCACTGGATTCAACAATTATTTTCGTCTGCCTGTCCGCGTGGAATTCAGTTACAAATGGTTTTATGTGAATGCCGGTCCCTATGTCGAACGTGCTGTCAATCCTTGGCTTGATGTGCGGACATACGAGCATTTCGGTTTCGGCGGCATGTCGGAAATCGGAGGTCGAATCAAATTGACGGAAAACAGTCGGTTACGATTGGGACTGCAATTCATGATGGGCCATGATAGGATTGCCTATAAGGTGGGCCATGCAGAAGAGCATTGGACATGCCTGTCATTCATCGGATTACCTTTCTCGGTGGGTTATGAAATTCATTTGTAAAACCTTAAAGCCATGAAAAACACATTGAAAATTATGCTGTTGCTGCTTGCTTTGGCAACTTTGGGTTCCTGTGTGAAAGAACCCGTTAAACGGCGCAATATTGCTCCTAAACAGAACGAGATTATCTATAATACTACCAACTATAAGATGAGCGTCAGCCCCATTGAGTCGTGTCAAGACGAATTCGATATCGTGACAGAGTCGGAAATGGATTTCTTCGGTCCTCTGATGCGTTTCCATTTTTATGGTATTCCTAGTGTTTTGTTGGGCCATACCATTGACTTAACCAAGAAGTCGGACATTCCGCTTTCCTTCGATTTTGGCAACCGCTTGGAATGGCATTCCTCACCTGAAGGGGTGTCGGGAGCTATTGCCGAAACTAATATGGATCCTCAAACATCCTATCCCGACGAATCGCCTTTTGAGAGCGGTTGGATGGAGTTTGTGGAAAAAGAGGACGGCATCACCTTTATCCTTCGTGGAGTGTTGAAAAACGGGGATACCATCCGCATGGAATTGTTTGTGCCATTGGAGCCTTGATTTTATTTTTAACCAATAATAACCTGACAAAATGAAAAACACACTGAAAATCATGGTCCTGCTGCTGGTAGCGGCAACCATGGCAGCGATGACATCCTGCAACAAACAACCCCAAGTCTATGGGAAATGGAAAATCACCGAGGTGTCGACGACCATAGGTGGCGAGTCTTTCGATTACTTTGATGAGTTTTTTAACGAGGCATTGGTCGGACACACCATCGAATTCAGGAAGGATGGATCAGCGATTGCAGATGACAATGAAGAGAATGGTGACTATTATACCTTGAAGGGAGACAAAATGATCATAAAAGACGGCATCCATCATACGGTCAACGATACCGTGGAGATGCATGACATGACCGGCACCATCACAACCTTGACCGAAACAAATATGACCATCGACTTCCTCATTCCAGCCGAACTTAACGACATAGGACTGGATGTCCATTTGATCATGGGATTCGTGAGGGAATGATATTTATGGCAATAATGCAGTCTAAAACGCCCGAGAAGTGATTCTTGGGCGTTTTTTTGTGTTTGTTACAAACCAACGACTTCCCAATGGCCTCCTTTGTCGGGACCGATGCGGCGAAGCAATCCTTCTCGCTTTAGGTTGGCGAGCTGCTTCTCAACACCCTTGGCTGAGATGCCCACTTCTTGTGCTAAATCTGCCGTGGTGAGTTTGGGGTTCTCACGCAGTAGTTCCATGATTTTCTCCCTACTTCCTTTATTTTTCTCCCTACTATTTAAATCTTTTCTCCCCACTTCATTTTGCGACTCAACAAAGGATTGGATATCTTGCTGAAGGTTTTTTCTCAGCGTTTTGAACATGAAATCTCTGAAAATCTGCAAGTTTTCATCTCTTCGAGTGTCGATAAGCGCTTGAATGTATTCGGATTTGTCTTCTTTTAGGATTTTTGTGGGTATTAGGCCGTATTCAAATTGAAGATGATTCATGAGCAGTCGGGCCATTCTTCCGTTGCCGTCCACCCATGGATGGATAGTCACCAATTCATAATGCGCATCAAAACTGAGTTCGTATTGGCTTTTTTTGTCTTCTTTGCTGATGTTTTTTCGCTTGTCATTCAGATTGTTACAGAAGTTCTGTAATCGATTGGGCACCTTGTGGAAATCCATATATGATGCGCCTCCAATGCCAGCACTAACATTTACCAGTCTTAGGTCTCCGTTGGCGGATGAGAATTCACCCAAAGCGGTTTTATAAGTGCTGCCCGTGCTTTTCATCACCATGGAAGCCATCTTTTTCAGCCATTCTGTCGTTATTTCAGTGTTGGCTTTTGCCATTGAAATACTGGCTTCGTAAGCCGCCTTCAAGTCTAAGTTCATCAAATACTCATTGATGTTTTTGCCTTTGGAAGTTAAACCTTCGTCAAACAAGAGTTGGTTCTCCACCTCAGTGATGGTCGAGCCTTCAATGGCTGTAGAGTGGGTGATAAGTGAGTATAAGTAGAACTTGTCGTAGTCCACTTGTTGCCCAATGCCCAAGTTCTCGTAAGTTTGTATCAACTTTTCTATTTCTTCCCAGATGCTCATATTGTTGTTTTTGCTGCAAAGATACAAATTTTCTCCCTACCAACGTATTTTCTCCCTACTTATTTATGTGTTCTCTGTTCGCGAACAGAGAATGGTTGGATGCAAATGATTGAAATACAATATAATAAAACAAGGCTGCCGCAACCCTGCGACAGCCTTAATGCTTTTGTTTGTAAAGACGTTGCGCGCAACGTCTCTACAGGTTGGGTTACTTGAACGCGTTCTCGCTCAGTCCGTGGCCAGAGAGGGCCAAATCCTTCATGTAGCCAGGAACCTCCTTGCCGAGGTACTTGTCCACATACAACTTGGCGAGGTACTGGCCGAGCATGAAGCCGTGACCGCGCAAGCCGGTGAGGATACCGACCTCCGGGTCGACGATGTAACGCGGCTCGGTGTAACGACCAGCCCAGCAAGCCAAGAAGCTCACCTCGCCCAAGTTCGGAATCCACTCGGCGAAGACCTCGGAGACGATCTCCAAGAACTCCTTGCTGTTGTACTTGATGTTCTGGCGTGCCTCGTAAGCGTCGGTGTCGGGGCTGGCGCAGCCGATGATCTGACCGGTGTGGGCCCACTGCTGTCCGTAGACGGCGCTGAAGCCCTTGTAGTGACGGCGGTCGATGATCATGTCGAGCGGGCCACCATTGGGTCCCATCATAGGCAGACGGCGCGTGATGAAGGCTTGGTGCTTCACAGGATAGAGACCCGTGTCGAGGCCCAGCATGTCGTTGAACTTCTCGGCACCCCAACCCATCGCGTTGACGAAGTGGTCACAGGTGTACTCGATGAACTCACCCTCATGGGTACGCACCAAGGTGACATAGTGTCCGCCGACCTTCTGCACGTGGAGCAGCTCGCAGTCCTCGAAGTAGCGACCGCCTTGCTGCACACCGATCCAACGGATGTAGTCGATGACGCGGCCTGGCGTAGCCTGCCAGCAGTCGCGGGTGATGAGGGCGTGGCTGTAGGTGTCCTTGCTGTCGTCCCACAGCGGCGAAATCTCCTTCTTGAAGTCCTTGCGCTCAATCATGTAGGCATCGCTCCAAGCGCGAGAGGCATCGAGGGAGTTGTAGGTGGCCTCATCGTGTACCAAGTTGACATAGTGCGTCGGGTGGTAGTTGATGTTGTGCTCGGCCTGCATCTTCTTGAAGATCTCGTGGTTGTGCACAGCGATGTCGGCGATGTCGGGGTTGGAGAAGGCCGGACGACCGCCACCGATGCAACGCCACGAAGCGCCACGGCTGTAGTTGATCATCACTGGTTTCTTGCCAGCTTCCGAGAAGTAGCGGAACAAGGCGCTACCCGCGATACCACCACCTGCGATGAACACCTCGACCTGTTCTTTCTTCACGCCGTTCATTTCGGGGAAGATGAAGGTCTCTTTGGTGTGCGGGTTGTAGAGGTCGCCAAGACTGACTTGGTTCGACAGCGGGGCACGCGGAGTGGCGTCGCCCACCAGTTCGATGCCATAGGAACGCAGGATCTGACGGGCACGTGGGATACAACGCTTACCACGGCAGGGACCCATACCCATACGGGTGATGTGTTTCAGTTCATCCACGGAGATGGTCTTGCGGTTGCCGATGACGCGCAAAACGCGGTCGAGTTTGATGTCCTCGCAGTGGCAGACGTAGGTCTCGCTCTCGCCTTCGGCCAATTTCTTGGGCGAAATCGGGGTGGTGAGTTCCTTGTTGGCGTTGTAACGGTCTTTCAGGATGAAGCCCTTGACATCGGTCAACTCGAACACTCTGCTGGCTTCGCCAGAGGGACGAGAGGAACGGGCTTTCACGCGGGCCACGTTGGTCTTGTTCGACTTCTTGAGGATTTTCTCGATTACGCCTTCGCCAATCTTTTGACCGTCGTTGTCGACGAGATAGACCTCTGCGCCTTCCTGTGCTTCATACTCTATAGGCAGGAAGCAGGTCGACTTCTGCACATCATAGCCGAAGATGGCCAGACCTGGGCAGCTCGAGACACATAGCATACAGCCGATGCACTTGTTGTAGTCGATGGTCGGCGTACTGCTGGTGGAAGGCTTGGTGATGGCGCCTTGCGGGCAGCTGAACGAGCAGGGGTTGCAGGCGAAGCCGTAGAGACAGTCGGCCTGCACGAAAGCCTTCTGCATCATGCGCTCGGGCGTGGGCAGGTTGGGTTTCTCGAGGAGACGCACAGGATGCTGTTGCGAGTCGATATATTGTCTCGAAATCTCAAGATAATCGTCGTAGTTGAAGCGCACGCCGATGGCTTGGGCCACCTCGTAGGCGACTTGTTTGCCACGCAGCACTGCGCTGGTGCCTTCGCCGATGCGGATGGCATCGCCGGCACCGTAGGTGTTGAGGCCGAAGACCTCACGGCCTTTCACCAACAGTTGGTTGTCGGGGATAAGGCCAGTGCAGATATTGATGATGTCGATGTCATCGATGACTTGTTCAGTGCCAGGGATGGCCTTGAAGTTCTCGCACTTGGCGATGACGGCACCAGTGATGCCCGTGTAGTCGGCGTTGGGGATGGCACGCACCAGGACATAGCTGGTCATGATCGGGATGCCGAGACGGCGCACACGGTTGGCCTGTACGGGGAAGCCGCCTTCGCGGGGCATGGCCTCGATGATGGCCTTGATGGTGGCACCCGCTTGCATGCCTTGGTAGGAGGTCAGGTAGCCGATGTTGCCTGCACCCACGGTGAGGACTTTCTTACCCAGCAAAGTGTGCTCTTGGTTCATCATCTTCTGGAACACGGCAGCGGTGTATACGCCCGGCACGTCATCGTTCTCGAAGGTAGGCATGAAGGGCACGGCTCCCGTGGCGACCACGAGATGTTGTGCGTCGATGTAGCCAATCTCGCCAGTGACGATGTTCTTGATGGCCACGCGACCGCCTTCAAGCAAGTCCCATACGGTGTTGTTCAGCAGGATGCCTTCGTGGTTGTCGCCCGCCAAGGTCTTGGCGATGTCGAAGCCACGCATGCCGCCGAATTTCTTCTCTTTTTCGAAGAAGAAGAACTGGTGGGTCTGCATGTTGAACTGACCACCGATGTTGGCGTTGTTGTCGACAACAATGTTGCTGATGCCGAAGGCGTTGAGTTGCTCACGGCAGGCGAGGCCCGCAGGACCGGCACCGATGATGGCGACCTGGGTCTTGTAGACCTTCACCTCACGGGGCTGCTGCTCCTTGGGCTCGGGAAGGATGGTGTCCTCCTTGTCGATGCGGCGCACTTCCTTGACGCCATCGACTTTGGTGATGCAGATACGGCGGATCTTGCCATCGACCAGCATCTCGCAGGCACCGCACTTACCGATGCCGCAGTTGAGGCTTCGGTTGCGGCCGTCGAGCGAGTGGCTGTGGACGGGATAACCGGCTTGGTGAAGGGCGGCGGCGATGGTCTTGCCGCGCTGACCTTTGACGGTCTTGCCTTCATATTGGAATTCCACAAGGTCTTCCTGCGGGATGTCCAAGATGGGGTGTTTCTCGATTTTGTACATATAGAATGTGTTTTTGAGTCGTAAAAAGCGACCGCAAATTTAGGAAAAACATAAAATCAAGAATGATTCTTTGTCCATTTTATGAAAAAAAAGCGGTGTAATGGGAAAAAGTTTGCCAGGATGAATGCTGCTATCGGATTATTCAATACTTTTGGCAAGAAAATGACCATCTGATGGAACAGGAAAACCAGATATATAGGTTGACATTTGATGTAGACTTACCTCCATCAATTGGCGAGAACGAAGCTTTGGCTGAAGCAGAGTCTTGTTGTGAGACCTTTGTCATCCCGACTGTCGACGAGGTGCTTTCTCGTTTTGATGGTTATAGTATAGATATTGAAAAAGTTGATCTGGATTTAGGAACAGTCAAGAAGGATGAGATTCCGAGCGTGTTGCGAGGTTTGTTGGAAGATGAAATCATCAAGCGGTTGTATAAGGATTCAGAAGCAGAGCAATTCAGCATTGTAGAGGGCGGGCCACACGAGACCAAGAAATCTTCGGAACCAGAATGGATTTCCTATCTGTACACAGGTGTTCTGCCATGGACGTACGAGGATTCAGAGCTGGACTTGGCAAAACAAGTGACGCAAGAGGTGCTTTCGCGTCTTGATGACAAGGATTGGATGGCGTCGTTTTTCGAAAGGCTTTCAACGGATGACGCAGCTTTTTATCGCTTCTTCAATTTGCTTGATGACGAGACGATTCAAATGGTGTTGCGTGCTCCGTTTTTTGTTGAAATTTCGAAAGTGAGAGCCTCTCAAGCCATGAATCCTCAAAAGTTGGATGACTTAGATAGACATCAACTGTTGGCATTGGCTTATTCATGGATAAAAAAGAAAGAGCGAAAGGATGAAAGGACGGAAAAGAACAAACTCAGCAATGATGGTGTAGCGTATGAAAAAAGTGTTGAACAACAGATTGTTGCCAAAACGACTAATAATGCTGAGATTTTCAAAGACTTGACAAGGACTTTCGACAAAGCGGTAGATTCCATGAAAAGACAAATGGTTTCAGATGACGAAACTGAAAAACAATGCCTTGTCGATGATGCGGGATTGGTGATTTTGCATCCTTTTCTTCCTGCCTTGTTTGAACGTCTCGGCTATCTTGATGAGGAACGTAAATTTGTTAGCCTTGCCTTGCAGGAAAGGGCAGTTCATCTGTTGCGTTGGCTGGCGGGGTATGAGTTGCCCCATCTTGATTATCAGATGCCTTTGGATAAGGTCTTATGTGATTTGCCTTTGGCCTATCCCATGGGTTCTGAAATCGAATTCACCGACATGGAGAAAGAGGAAGGGAGGCAGGTGCTGCGATCCGTTTGCCAGTATTGGAAGCCGCTCAACGGCACCTCGCCTGAAGGCTTGCAGCATTCGTTCTTGCAGCGAAATGGCAGCATTACCTACGAAGATAATACTTGGATTATCAGGGTGGAGGGGCAGGCACTTGATATCCTGCTCGACGACTTGCCATGGGAGATTTCGTTGCTGTTGCTCCCTTGGAGAGAAGAAATGATTATGGTGGAATGGCAACGTGAATAAAAATGAACGGAAATGAATGATCTTTTTATTGCCAATGAACTCAACTGGCTGGCAGCAGTGATGGCACTGCGGCTGAGGCTTTATTTCGGGCAGGAAACCGAACAAAAGGAAGTGCATGAAATCGTTCCCCAAGCTTTGTCGCAAGGGCAGGGGAGATATTGTGACTATCTGATGGACAAAGGCTTAGGCTTTGAGGAAAGGATGTTTCTCATCCTTTCGTTTGTGCCTTATCTGAAGCCGCAGCTCTTGGATTGTTTCAATGTGAAGAACAGCGATACAGGTCAGCGCTTTGTGGAGTTTGGCTGTGAGGAGAATACGGCAGGAGGCAGCTTGAAGCCCTCTTTGGAAACCGCCTTGTTTATCCTTGCAGGCGATAAAGTGGAGGAACGGCTGCGACTGGCCAAGTTTTTCATGGGTCATCCTTTGTTGTCGTCGGCATTGTTCTTCCGTGAAGGCAATGGGACGGCTTTCTCCTCCTGCTTGTTGCAGCCTGCCGAGGAGTTGGTGGACGAGTTGCTGCTTGAGCGGCCTTTTGCCCCGCATTTCTCCACCGACTTTCCCGCGCATCGCATCACCACTTCCCGCTCGTGGTCGGAGTTGGTGCTTGATGAAACCACAATGAAGTTGGTGGAAGAGATCAAGCTTTGGGTGGAGTATGGCGACCGTGTGCGCAAGGAGTGGAACCTCGAACATAAGGTGAAACCTGGCTTTAGGGCGTTGTTTTACGGGCCTTCGGGTAGTGGCAAGACTTTTACCGCCACCTTGTTGGGCAAGGCTACAGGGAAGGAAGTGTACCGCATCGACCTTTCCATGGTGGTCTCCAAGTATGTAGGCGAGACAGAGAAAAACCTCTCCAAGGTGTTTGAGTTGGCCGAGGGGCGCAATTGGATCTTGTTTTTCGACGAGGCCGATGCCCTTTTTGGCAAACGTACGGGCTTGAAGGATGCCCATGACCGCTATGCCAACCAAGAGGTGGCCTACCTTTTGCAGCGCATAGAGGATTACCGAGGCTTAGTGGTGCTTTCCACCAACCTGAAATCCAATATGGACGAGGCCTTTGCGCGACGTTTCCAGAGTGTCATCCGTTTCCCGATGCCCGATGCTGAGCAACGTGAGCGCTTGTGGCGCGAGACCTTCTCGCCCAGTTGCGTCTTTGAGGAAGAATTCGACTTGAAGGCGCTTGCCGCCAAATATGAAATGTCGGGTGGTTCCATCCTCAATGTGGTGCAATACGCCTCGCTGATGGCCATGAGCCGAGGTGAGAACCTCATACGCAAAGCGGATGCCTTGGAAGGCATCCGCCGCGAGTTCCAAAAGGAAGGGAAGGTGATGGGATGAATTGAATCCTTATTAACAAGTACCAACCATTAGTACTATGAAGTTGTTATCTCCATAACCACTTTCGTCTTTGTCACCCGAATAGAAAACGTACAGATCTCCTCCTGGTCGACAACCTCCCACCATAAGCATTTCATTACTAATATTACAATACAGAGAAAGAAATCTTTTGGTTCTATCAAGGCAATCACGTTCATCCATGTCATCATTAAGAGAACTCATATTACCTTCATTTTGGAGATAGTAATCAATATCTGAAATCAACTGTGAAATGTCATTATTATAGTGTATAGGATAACAATATAGAATTGAATCTAGGATGTCTTTGAAAATCTTGTTGTTTTTTAATTTGCTAGATCTATTATAAACAGAAAGCATTCTCTTTTTATATTCGTTTTTGTCCAATGGATAGCCAACTTCATTTATACTAAAGAAATCTGGTTGAGATTTATAATCAACATGGATCAAATGTATTTGGTATGTGTATCCTGGAGTTCTTGAATTACCATATGCAGTATAAAAATCTTTAAGAGACCGTCCATAATAGTTATCAAAGATTAAATAATAATCTGAGAGCATGGGTACTTGTTCATATTTTTCTGGCCAGTTCTTATAGGATGAAAATGCTGTATCTGCAAATGAATGTGCATACCAATTCTTTAATTGAGCAGCGTCATAAAAACCAGGAATCTCTCGTTCTCCTAATTTGGATCCTTTTTTTATGTAACAACCAGAGAATTCTTTAGTCGAAATGCTTTTAATGCAATCTTCACTATTTGAATAAAAGCTGTTAGACATAGATATGATTCTATAAAAATGTTTTCGGAGTATAGTTAAATCTTCCATGTATGAATTGTCTTGCAAAAACCTTGTTTGTCGGCAAAGATCTTCAAATCCAATAATTACAATTCTTGGATAAACCTTTACGTTATTAGGTATTCTTTTATACTTCCAAATAAACTCATGGTAAGTAGTAAGGAATTCTCGTATGGCAGTACGGAGTTGGATAAGAAAATCCAGATAATAACCCGAAAAACGAGCGTTTTTACTATTATATTGTTGTTGTACAATATTATCCATAATAGCAATCAAATAAGTTGTGTTTCCAATATCTGAGGCTGCGAAACTATTAAACAGAAGCTTTCCGAATGTAGTGATGATATTGCGGATTTGACCGTTGATTGTGGATATAATGGAAGCTATTAATTGATTATAAGTATTATCGAAAAACTCAAGAGGTTTTCGGAGATTTAGGATAATTCCTGCAGTTATTTTGTCTAAAGAAACCTCAATTTTGGGGTCTATTAGGTTTGTGAAATAATCTTTACCAATACAAGAGTACATCATCAGCACTGGTCTGATTTCGATTTGGTAGTTGCTTTGCACGATGTCGCACGACAATTCGCTGCATTGGGTGATGCTGTCTTGGCTGACAAAGTCCACCATCAGGGCTAATACATAGGTGGTTTTCCAGTCGCTGGGCAAGGGAACGTTCGATTTGGGGTTTACGTTGTGCTTCGTGGCGTCGCTTTCATCTTTATAATAGACATATTTTACATTATTTAGCACCGTTTCAAAATCCTTATCAATTGCATCGCTAAGTGGACTTTGCTTGGCAAGCATGTTCTTTTTGTCGTATTCATAGATGAGGTTATAGGTTGTGTCCTCTTTCAATTCGATAAGATAGCCATCGCTGGTAACGGCTGTGCCTTTTGTAATAGTGAGTTTGTTTCCGGAAAGTTTAGTTTCAAGTCCGTCGATGATGCCCACTCCGAGGAGCTTGGCACGGGTGAGGCGCTGCTGCTCGTCTAAGTAGCCAAAATAGCTGTTCAGGGCCTGGCTGGTCAGCACTTGGCCTTTCTCGAATCTGGGATAGTTGTTGTTGGTCTGTTCCATGGTGATAGGTTTTTATTTTGTTTTTTCTTATTATTCCTTGAATTTCCAATAGCCCAACGTCGAGCTGTCGTCGGAATACCAGGGGTCGAGTTTAACATAGTCGATGCGAGGCAACTCTTCCACGCTGTTGCCTCCTTGCAAACCTTTATAGTATGCCTTGGCTTGCGAGTTCCCGCCATTGGCGGTCAACTGGTAATCAACACTGTGGAAGTAGAGGTTCCTGAACTGGTTGAACACCTTGACCATATCATCAATGCCTTCCTTCCATTTGGTCTCGTTTTTCTCGATACTCGAGAAGGGGCGTTTCTTCAGGTTTATATTGACATAGGCTTTGTAGCTTTCCTCGAATTTGAACATGACGAGCGGGTCAACCCAGCAGATTTTGGCCAAAACGTGGGCGGGCAACTCGTTGCGCACGACGTTTTCCACGAAGGTTCGGAACTGCATGTTTTGGCATATCCTCAGCCAGCCAGGTGCCACCACAGTGACGTGGGAGGAATAAGGGTCGGCGACGAGTCGGTTGCTATTGTCGTCAAGGTTGAGCCTAAGGAAGTTGCTCGTGTTAAGGAATTGATATGGGAATAGCAGTAGGTGTTCGATGATGTGGATGCCGAAAGTCTCCTCGTAGGGCTCGTCGCGGTTGTCGTTGAACACATACTGCCTGACTTTTTCCTTGAACTTATTGTTTTTGGGATAGGAGTAGGCCACCGTGGGCGATAGCTTGAAATGGGGGTTTGTGATGCCCAATCGGGCCATTATCCGTTGCTCTAACGGTGAGATTTGAAGGTTTTCTGTGTAGTCGATGGCTTGTGCACGCGCCCCGCTCAACTTGGCATAATCGTCCAACAATTGTTGTTTGTATTTGAGGCTTCTGGTCTTCGCCTGTATCACGTCGTTGGTGTTGCCTATGTTGCTCAGGTAAGCTAACACGGCATAGTTGGCGAACGCGTCGTTGAAACGGGCGAGCAGGTGGTCCATGATGCGGTTGCGGCGGTCAAGGTCGACTTCGTTGGGCACTTGAGTCTTTGGGGTTGTTAGTACCTTTTCCACATCTACAATTTCGCTATTGTTCAACTCATGGAAGAAGTAGGTTGGCTCAATGTCGTTGCCGTCGATGGCAAAATAGCGCTCCATGGCGCTGAGCTGGCTGAGGTAGTCGGCAATGAGCTGGTCGAAGAAGGTGAGATAGGCCTTCAATTGCAACCGTTCGGCCTTGCGTAGTTTGCTGGCACTGTCAGGAATGCTTTCAAGTCCCATGCGGTAGGTCTTGGGAAACAGGTGCTGGAAGGAATAATAGGTTCCCGTATTACGGTGCTTGCTTTGTGGTAAGGGATAGTGGTCGTCCACTTCGTGGTACTTGGCATAGCGGTTGTCGGCAAAGGGCGCGGCTGCCGTCAGCTTTGGCTTGATGGAATAGCCGTCGCATTCGAAAGAAATGCTGTGTGTGTCTGTGTCTGTATCTGTGTCGCCAGGCTCGGCCCAACGGAAAGGGGCAAGGCAAAACACGTACTTGTCGCTTTCACTATCCTTCAGGCTAAGGGTGGTCCTGTGGCCATTGAGAGTCACCTTGTTTTCATACTTGCTATCGACAGAGAAACGGAGTTGTTTGATGCTTTTCACCCCTTTAACCTTCATGAGCATGTTGAGTATGTCGGAGGTGTGAAGCGAGGTCCTCTTTTCGAAATGCTTCATCTCGTCGATGTCAATGAACCCATAGCGGGGCAACAGCCCTTGGTAGATTTCTTCTGGCGTTTTGCCTTTTTTAATCATTTCGGGCAGGGTGTGGAAATCCAAGGACGGGGAGATGTAGGCATTGACAAGGCCGAACAATTCCGTCAGGATTTGTTTCTTATCTGCGTCGCTTTCGGCTTCAATCTCCATGAAGAGTCTGACGGGAATCTGCTTCAGTACTTTCACTTCATAGACATCTTCGCAGAGGTTACGGTGCTTGAGCATGAAGTTCCTGACATAATGCTCATAAAACTTGGGGTATTTCTTTTCAAACAGGTCGTCGTATCTCCCTTCGTCATCTCGGCCCACGACCTCTCTTGCTCTCTTGCTGTTTTGTATGGAGTATTCGTCCTCAAGCTCAAGGGAGATTTTGTATAATCCATTGACGGAGATTGCCTTGTTCCCAGTTAAGCCGCTAAGGTCTTTCGTGGAGACCGTACAATTGGATTTGTCAATCCAAACATTCCTGACGCCAGGGATGGATTCAAGAATGAATTTCCTGTAATCATCTTCGGTGATGGGCTCGTGGGCTAAGACTTCGTGAGCGGGAAACAAGGTGCCACTGAGCCGAGGATGATTCTCGCCTTTTGGCGTCAGCAGGTCGGCCATGCTGAAACGGGAGCGGAAGGCCAGGTCGGTCAGCGCAAAGCAGAGCGCTTCAAAGATGGTCACGCCAGGATCGTGAAGGTTGAAGTCGGTCCACTGCTTGTTGGCAATGCTGCGGATATAGGCTAAACCATATTCCTTCAGTTGTTCATAATCCAAAGGACCAGGCAGGTTGGCGTTATATGTGTCGTTGTTATTCATGGTTTGCTAAATTAGGTGTAATATCATGTTCCTTGTCGGACGTGACAATGATGAATGCGCCTTCGGGCTGCAAAGGCTCGCCTTGTTTGACAGGCACATCATCGATGGTGAGCGAGAAGGATTCGATATAATCGACATAGTATTGGTTTTCGATGAATTCCTCAACCTGCGATTCGTTCTTGTCCGTCCTGAATTCCATGCCTTCGTTCCCGCTGCTCCAAGGGGCAAGATAGGCCTTGAGCTGCTCGTCAAGCAGGTTGCGGTAATGATTGATGTCGGTATACCCTTCTCTTAAAATGAATCTGCATTCGACTTTTGCTTCAACGTAAGTCGGTGTGACGACGTCAATCGTGACGAAGCTGGAGACTCTCTTCTGGAGGTAGGATTTTATTTCGTCTTTCAGCGATTGTCCTATGATGGGCTTGAGCGGGTCGGGCTGGTGTATGGCTTTTCCGTCGGGGATGACGAGCAAGGTGACGCAACCGGCCTGCATCTTCCCTTCTTTGTTGCAGCAGGAAAGGCACTTTGCGCTGGCGATTTGTGGGAAACGCTCCAAAACCAACCGTTCATAGTCCCAACGGTTCCAGGCTCTTCCTTTATGGCGCAGCTCTTCGCTCACACGGGCATAAAACGATGCGTCGGTTTCAATTTTGCGTCCCTCTTCGCCCGAATAAGGTTGTTCGATTTTCTTGATGCCTTTGATGCTGTTTTTCGCTTTGGTGATGCTACCCATAGGAAGGGCGGTCCCAATCTCAATCTGCCCTTCCGACTGTGGGTCAAGCTCCACTTCGACGGCTTGTGCACGCACGGCTTCTAAGGCTTCAAAAGGGTCGTCGGTGGTATTGCATGCGATTCTCAGCCACAATCCTCCTTTTATGTCGTTGATAGTTGAGACGACCGCTTCGTTGAGTTTAAGTTGCACAATGCCGCTGTGGCGGAAGTGGTTGGTGGTGTCACTGATCATGTCGGTGTCGGCGATAGTTTTCCATCCCACACCGGTGTGGTAGTGCCATTGTGGTGATTCTGTCCCATAATCCCCGCCAATCTTGTATTTGAAGGGATTCATCTTGAAATGCAGCGTCAACACGCAAGCCTCTTTTACGCCTTCCAATTTAAGGCACAAGGCTTGCTTTTCTTGCATTTGTTTTATTTCAGTGGAGGTCTCGCTATTGATGCCTCGGGTTCCAAAAGGAGAAAAGTACTGCTTTTGATAGTCGCTGATAGGTATGGTGTAGTCGATTGTGATAGGCTCTTTCAACGAAGGCGCTTGCGGGGGTTGTGGCATTGTGACGGCTTGGGTCGACGAACCCGACGAGCCCTTCAAATAATCTATGTAACTCTTTAGTTCTGTGGTGTATGACGACCAATTTAAACCTTTTTTTAGAGTGAGTACGGAGTTGCCAACAGTCTTTGTTATGGAAGGATTATTATTCCACTTGTCATTCACTCTGTCAATAGTACAGCCGATGGCGTGAGGTACCTTTATTATGAATTGGGTACCGTCTTTTGGTTGAGACCCAAAGGGCATAGCGCCGGTTTGGTTGGCCAACGCACCTTGGGCGTTTTCCATGACGAAGTTTTTGCTGTTGGTAACTTTGATCGAAAGAGAGGCCGTAAGCAAATTGGACAATACCGACAAGTCTCCAGATTCTTTGACGGTAATGACGATGTTGTCTTTTCCGAATGATATGTTGAGTTTGCCTAAAGAAGTCGAGACTAATTGTTTTTCTTCGTTTTCGAGGAAAGCGAGTGAAGGGTGGGTGATAATGAGACCGAAATCTGCTTTTTCGGCGCTTTCAACTGGCAACCGTTTCGTTTCTGTCACCTGCATCTGGTTCACTGTCACATCTCTTACCGAACTGTAGGTAATGGGTTTGCCATTGCCATCTTTGCCGGCGTCAAATAGGGTACCTTTGGGAATAAAGGCCTCGGGCGCGTTTTTCACTGGCTCGAAAAATACCGTGGCCTTGCCATTCTCACCTTTGCGTGGCTTAAAGCCCAAGATGTCCTTGTAGTAGAACTGCAAGTGCCTTTCGGTTAGTGTATTGAGGTTGTTTTGCTGCACCTCAAACATTTTCAGGAAGGCCATCATCAGTGCCATGTGAGGGGGCATGTCGCCTGCTTCCGACAAGGCTTCGATACGTTCTTTTTTCAACTCGTGCTTGTCGTAGTCGTACACGTCTTTGAAAAACTCAGTCCAGTCGCCGCTTGGGTTCATGTTGTCGTCGAAGTAAACCAGGCGTTTCGCGTATTCCGCCATCTGGGCCAACAGGTCGTCGAAACTGCGCTCGTCAATCTTCACGTAGTCGCCCGACAAGGCTTTGGGCAGACGGTCGCTCTGCTTTGTGCCGTTGTTGTTCCAGAGATATGTTTTGGGTGTAGCCATAGTCAGATGTTGTTTTCAAAGTAATAGGGATAAACCATGTTGTAGCGCGAATTGGTCGCGTTGATGGTGTAGCTGAGGTTGATGAGGAGTTTTCCTTCCATGATGTTGTCGGTGTCGACTACTACCTGGTCGAGTGTGATGCGGGGTTCGTGTTTCTTCACGGCTCGGGTAATCATGTCCTTGATGTGGAGCATGGTAATGTTGTCGTTGCCAGCAAACTGGTAATCGATGAGGCTGCAGCCGAAATCATCGTGGAACAGCCGTTCTTTCAGCTGTGTGGAAAAGAGAATGGCCAGGCTCTCCTCAATCTCTTGTTGGTCGGTGGCCATGTCGATACCGCCTGCGTAATAATCGTCACGCATGTATTTGTATTTGCTGAAATGTGGCGGGAAGCTCCAGCCTTTGCCGATGAAATCATCCATGTTTTATCCTCCTATCATTACTGTGGGACAACCGCCGATTGGCATGGCGCCACAGCCGCAGGGGTCGGTGACGCGCAGGGCAGGCTTGCCGCCGATCATCACTGTGGAGCTGCCAAGGATGAATGGCGACGAAGGGATGTGGCTTGGCGGCGGAATGGGGCAGACATGGGTGTCGCCCATTACGGCTGCTGGCATGCCGCCTATCATCACCGTTGAAACGCCTGGCCCTATGATGACACCACCGTGGTTGGTGGGGTCGCCTACTCTTGCTGCTGCTGCCATATCGTCGGTGTTTTTATATTGGTTCTTTTAATTGATTTGTACCATCGCACCTTTCACCACGGTGTTGCCGCTGGCCGAAATCTCGGCTGAGGCGTTGCCCGTGGCTTTCAACTGCGCGTTGGCTTTGATGTTCACGTTGTTGCCCTCGATGCTGACATCTTGGGCAGCTTTCAAGGTGAGGGCTTTTTTGCTCTCTATGGTCACACCTTGGTCGTTCATGACGATGGTGTTGCCGTTTTGGTCTTCAAGGCTGATGCCTTTCTGGTCGTCGCTGACAAGAAGGGTGTTGCCACCAGGAGTGGCAATCTTCAACGCTTTCTTCTCGTCATCGAGTTCTATGGTTATTTTCTCGCGGGTAACAAAGCCCTTGATGTTGTTGTCGTCAGCCAAAGGATAAGGCGATGCGGCTTGGCTGCTGTGGAGCATGCCGAGCACGATGGCTTGGTTGGGGTTGCCGTCGATGAAGCCGACCACCACTTCGTCGTTGATTTCGGGCATGAAGAAGCTGCCCCTTTGGTTGCCGGCGTCAAGGGTGGCCACACGTGCCCACAATTTGGTGGCGGGGTCGTTCATCAGGCGGATATAGATGCGCTCCTCGTTCAGGGGGTCGCCTTCCAGGGCTTCCACCTTGGCCACCTGCAATCCGTTAACACCGGAGACGGCACCTAGGGCTGGACGGTCGGCGATGTCATTGTATTTGTTCACAAACAAGGTGTTGCCAAAGCCGATGTTGAGCAACGTCTTCCACTTCCCATGGCTGATGGAATGAAAGACGGAAGAAACCAAAGTGGCTCCGTCGAAGTGCTTGCCTATGCCTTCAAGTTGGATGAAATCGGAAGGTTGCAAGGGAGCGTGTCCGGTGATGCTGATCTTGCCCACGATGCGCGACAGGTTGTTGCGCATCACCATGGCTTTGGTCCATTCTTGCAAGGCATCGGGGTTCTCTTGTTGGCTCATGGCAGTGATGTCGTGGACGTCGTTGTCGCTCATCTCTGAGAGTTTGCCGCTGTCGAGGTCGCCTTGTGAGGTGTCGAATTGGTTGCCTTTTTCCGACACTTCGTCCATCTCTTGCGAGGTGTAGTTCCATGCTTTGGCAGTATAGGTGTCGAAAGCATAACGCCCGTCCATCTCTGTGCGGATCTCCTGAATGGAGTCGCCAGAGGCCACCAGCAAGACAGGGGCAACGTTGAGGTCGGGCTTTTTGGCAACGATACCGTCGGTTGTGGTGAACAGCAGCCATCCGTTGGCTTCGGCTCTCATGTTGATGAAGTCCCAGTCGGTGCAGTTGTATTGGACGATCTTTTCATGTGTCACCATTGTGTCGTCAACGTCGGCGCTGAGGCCGTAGTTGCCACAGAGTTCCTCGATGATATCCTTGTCGCTCATGTCCTCGAAACTACGGGAATGACGGTCTAAAGTCATCTTATAGGCCTTGTGCTTGACCGTGACGATGAGTTTGGCTTGCCCTTGAGAATAGTTGAGTGCTTGCTTGACGACGACCCCTTTGAACAGGCTATGGGAAGGCGCTTTGTAGCCAGCCTTCACCTCTATCTCTTTTCCGATGAGGAATAGTTCGGTGTCGCTGATGAGCCCGTCTTTTTTTGAAAGAAGCACGTTCTCGATTGCGATTTCAGTGGTGCCTATCTTTTGGAACTCGTTGGAAGTCGACATGGAGATGACATGTTGGAGGCAGGACACTTGTTTGCCTTCGCTCAAGATGGAGTAACGGACAAGTCCGTTGATGTTGGGACGTGGTATGTCGTTGCGTTGGGTCATATTCCGTTTTCATTGGTGCACATTAAGGCATCGCTGTCGTTGCTAAAGGATTTGCTGATGGCTGCTTCCGCGCTGCTGTTATCGCTTACGGCGACAGGCTTGTTTGAAGTGGAGGTGGCACTTTCCCCCGATGAGGATTCGGATTCCTTGTCAGGGGTTTTCTTTATAATGGATTTGAATTGACAAGTGACTTTGGCACGTAGGGGCGTCCCATTGGTATTGAAAAGCGTGTACGACACCTTGAAGGTTGACACGGTGCATTTGAAGACATCGTCGCAATAGCTAATCTCTACATGGTTGGGGACATAACCGGATTCGGTTTTTTCAAACACTACCTTCATCAACGATTCCAACTCTTGTTTTACGTCTTTGCGCTTCTCGTCAATGATACCCGTGCCGTCAATATGTAGGGTAAAGTCATAGGTTTCCGGTGAGGTGCCCGTGTGCTTTCCGGCAGTGGAACTTTCGTTAGTGGTGTCGTTGCCCGAATATTGAAAGGAGAAAGTCCTGCTAAAGTCGTCGGGGTTGACCATGACTTTGTAAGTGAACTTTTCTTTTGGCTCTTCTTCTGAATCGTTATCCGGTCGTTTGTAGCCGAGAAGCGTCATGAAGCTGCTCTTGTTCTGTTTCCCTGTGTCGCTCATCTTTCGTTGTTTTGTGTGGGTTGGCTGTCGTAAAACGCATGTAAGAGGCTTCTGGTCGATATTCTTTCCTCAGTTTTAGGTCGAGCATCAGTTTTGTCCTCAGCAGTAGTGCCGCCTATGATGTTCGCTTTGATGTTGAGTTCTTTGATTTTGATGCTCATGATAGGGTAATCCGTTTTGATTGCAGATAGGCGAGTTCCATGGTTTCGATGAGAAGCTCGCTTTTGTTGGCGTTAAGACCGGTGAAGCTCATTTTGAGAGGATAGGCTTTGCTGAAGTTCCAACTGACAATAGGCTGGTGCTGTTCGTTGAGAACTGAAACCACCACAGTGCATGGTTTGAAATCGTAGTTGTTGATGGCATCTTCTGCCCATTTGGTAATGGCGGACGGAACAGTGGAAAGCGCGCGTTTTAATACAAGGTTCTTGCCTTTTAAGGGTTTGGGCAGGCGATAGACGTAATGCAAGTTGGCATCGGTGACATCATCGGTGTGGAGTTCGTTTTCGATACCGCTAACCTCGGCAAAAGGAACCATGGTGGATTGGTCTCCCTCTTTGTTGTCAATTCCGATGAAAGTGACATTGAAATGGAAGCCTGTATAATACTTGTTGGCTTGGGTTGTTTTTTTGTCTGCCATGTCGTTTTTCAAGGTTGTCGAACGGAGTCGGCCATGGATGATGGCCGGCTCCATTCGAAGTGATCAATGGGTTACTATTTTCTGGTTACGGTGAAGCTCTCGTAGGCGAGTTCAAGGCTCTCGATGAGAACCTTGCCGTCGTTGGCGTTAAGCGAACCCGGGTCATATTTGACGGGGAATGCGTTGCGGAGGCTCCATGTGATGACGGGTTCGTGGTTCTCGTCCAAAAGCTTGATGGCCACGTTGCGGCGCTCAACGGTATTGTTGACCATGGTGTTGATCCAGTCGAAGAAGCCGTTGTCGGCAGCCAGCGAGCCGCGCTTGAGGGTGACGTTGTTGAAGATCTTCAGCCCCGGCATCTTGTAGACCGTGTAGTCCTTGTTGGAACCTTCACGGTATTCGATGGCTTTGGTGCTAACGTTCAGACCGGTCACTTCCGAAAAGGCTACACTCTCGTCTTTTTCGCCGTTCCATTCCACGCTGAAATGAAAGCCAGTCAGGGGGTAATTATTGGTTTCTGTTGCCATGATATTTCAGTTTTAGAGGTTAGTATTCTTATGCTTCTTGTACTTTGTGCGAGAACTTCAGGACGATGAACTCGGCGGGACGTACGGCGGCGATGCCGATTTCCACAATCAGGTAGCCGTTGTTGATGTCGTCGGCGGTCATGGTGACGTCCAAGCCCACTCTCACGTAATAGGCCTTTTCGGGTGTGGAGCCTGCCAAGGCACCATCGCGCCACAAGTTGTTGAGGAAGTTCTCGATTTGGCATTGGATTTTCACCCAAGTGTTGGCATCGTTGGGTTGGAAGACGGCCCAGTTGGTCGACTTCTGCACGCTTTCTTCGACATAGTTGAACAGGCGGCGTACCGAAATGTAGCGCCATTCGTTGCTGTTGCCGTCTAAGGTGCGGGCACCCCAAACGAGGATGCCTTTGCCCGTAAAGAAGCGGATGGCGTTCACCGACTTGCCTGCGTCGGGATCCACGTTCATGCCTTCCTGGTCTTTGTCGGAGACAATTTCGGTGACCCCCGCAATGGAAGCGAGACCCATGTTGGCAGGTGCCTGCCAAACGCCTTTGTTGTTGTCGGTGGCGGCATAGATGCCGGCCATGGCACCGCTGGGCGTGATGATGGAGGCTTGGGCTTGTAATTCGGCCAGTTTCTCGGCATATCCCTCAATCTGGGCAGCAAAGGCTTTGGCCATCAATGCTTTCTTGTTTTTGATTTCAGGGATTGCGGTGAGGACGACTCCGTACATTTCCTTTCCAGTAGGATTCTCATCAAAAGTATTTTCTGTGACATCTTTCCCGTCGTATTGTACGATGCCTTTTTCTGTTATTGAGAATTTCTTAAGTTCTTCAAGCTTTCTTTCTAATTCTTCCTTTTTTGCTTCCGCATCCTTTTTGTCTTCTGCATTTGTAAGTTTATTGATTTTAGAAGTTAACGCATTGATCTCTTCCTCAAGATCAGAAATGATGAGTTCAAGAGAAGTCTTGTCGTAGTAATCGTTAAACAGTGTGATTTTTTGGGCTTTTCCCTTGATGTCGGCGATTTTCAGCATCTCATCGAAGCTGATTTCCTTGGTGTATGTGGTTGTCAGGTAGGGGTAGTAGGCGGCTCCGTAGGAGAGGTTGTTGTTGCCGACATTATTCCTGAATTCCTCTAAGGCAGTATCCAAGGAACTATTCAACTTCGGATCAAGAATAGCAAAGCGGTCGCCAAGCTCAACGCATTGCGTGAGCATGGCTTTGTGCAAGGTGCCTAATTGTTCTTTTGTCATGAGCATGGCTGCGTCGGGGGCGACGAGCAGGGTCACTTCGTCCACTTTCTTCAAAGGCTCAAGGCCTTTCGTATATACACCTGCATTAAAGGTGGTGGCGTCATAGTTGCCGATGGAGACCACATAACAGGTGCTGCCGCCATTGTCAAAGAAGAGGCGGATGCTGTCATACATGACGAAATTGTGTTTCTGTAGCTCTTCTTTATCATTGAGTTCCAACTTGGGACCAACTCCAAAGAGATTTTCGTAGTCGAGTAGGCTCTTGATTTTCACGGCTTGCGGCTTGCTGTCCGTTTCAAACTCAGGCTTTTCGGTGAAGCCGATGAACGCCGGTATTGCGGTTGCCACGCCGGCCACTGAGGGTGGGAACTTGGAAACTTCTTTCACGTAGACTCCCGGTGTTTTGTACTCTGTCATAGTTACTTGTTTTTTTGAGATGGTTAATTATTATGTTATTTAGTCTTTGTTTTGTTCGAGGTAATCCTTCTCTTCTTCCGACAAGGGGATGCCGTGTTTGAGCATCAGAGTAAGCTCTTTCAATGTGAAGGATGAATGTCCATTTTTGTGAAGGATCTTGAGACCTTCGAGTAGGTTGTCTTGCTCTTTTTGGACGAGTGTCACTTTTTTTTCAAATAAGAAACGCAGCTCCTGCACCGACAGATGCGGGGCATCCTTTTTTCGGATGTCTTCAAGCACGCGCAGCAGTTCTTCCTGCTCTTCGTTGTTCATCTCTATGCCTTCCTCGTTCTTGTAGCGCAAGGGCGACTTTTCGTCAACGATAACTTCCTCGACTAGTTTGGCCTCCTTGTCGGAAGTTATAGCCGAGATGGTGATCATGCGCACCTTATATAATACGGAAGGCACCACTTTTCCGCCCAACGTCTGCCACATGCTGTTCCATTGCTCTGCGGAGGGCGACTGCAGTTCGATGCTGAGCTTTCTCATTTCCTCGGAGATGCTGACGTCATCGGGGTAGACGGAGTTAAGGTAGTAGATGGTGTCGTTGATTTGTTGTAGGGCGAGGCCGTATTCAGCATGAGACGAGACGAGGATGTAAAGGTTGAGACACACGTCGGGGTTGACGTAGTAGTGTTTATTCCCTTCGGCGTTTGTCCTCAACTGCGCGTTGGGTTGCTTTACCGAAGTCTCCTCCTCGGAACGCACCAAGGTAATGAACAGCGATTTTTCAACCTGTCCCTCTTTCTCAATAGGACCGAGTTCCACTTCCCAGCCCAAGCTGTGCTTTTGCTGGTTGAACTTTTGTTTTAGATAGGATTTTATGGTGGTTAGGGTGGTGTACATGATAATATAATAAAAAGGGTATTTGATAATAAGTTTAGTTTGACCAATGAATCACCTGTCTGTAATGGTCAGATTATTAAAATAGTCGTATTTATATACGCCTATTTTTTGTAATTGAGCATCATTTAAAAGGGTCGGTTTGCTTCCGTTAGTAGTTGAATTGCTTGTTTTTGGGTTGTTCGTACCATGAATTGCTGTTTGATTTCCCTTACTTAATGTTGAGTATCCTGTATCCATAGGGGCTCCAATTGTAGAGTTAGTGATCCGCATCTCAATTACATCGCTCTTATGACTTAAATACTCATCTATTCTATTTCCCAAAGAAAGCCAGGCATTCAATCGAACTGGATCAACTTCTTCACCTCTAATGGTTTGAACCAACATGTAGCCACCTCCCGTCAAAATTGTGCCTACTCCCCCCTGGGTAATCATTGATAAGTTTTCCAAAAAAATACGTTTGTTCATGTCTGGTATATCGGAAGCCGTGAATGTGAGTCCGTCACGCGATATGAATTTCTCGGTTTCATAGCGATAGATTATTTTGCTTTTCAACCTCAGATTGATTTGATGGATATGGTTAACCTGCAACCATGAAGCCTCTTGTTTAACATAATCTACCATTTCACCTACTACATCATTCCTCCCCATGGTATCAATGTATTTGCTAATAGCAATTCTATAACCTAAATCAAACCAATAGATGATATTAGATACCGTACATGGCGTAATGGGTTTGCCATATTGCGTCGCATCGTTTTCAACTAAATATACCAATACATCCGCCATCAAACTGCTATCCATCAATGTTGATTGATTATATATTATTGGCATATTGTTTAGCATGCTGTTGTTTCTCATATAGCGTACAAGTGATTTCCTTTCTTTTGAAGGTAATCTGACAAGCGCCGCTTCAAGTAAATCATACGAATTGAAATCTTTGAAATATTTGCAAAAACCTTCAGGGTCAAATACTATGCTTGGCATTTCTTGTTCTTGGGAAATGCTATCATTTGGCATTTTTGACATTGGTGTCTCTGACGATACACAAATATTGCCTTCAGGCTCCCTCCCCACCTTTCCGCTTTGTTGTACCACATGCGTCAATTCATGCGCCACTAAACGTTGCCCTTCGGTGGTTTCGGGAGAGAACTGTCCACGGTTGAAGTAGATGTCGTTGCCGAGCGTGAAGGCTCGGGCACCGATGCTGCTGCTCATATCAGCCGCTTCGACATCTGTGTGAATGCGAACCCGCCCGAAGTCTTGTCCAAATCCGCTCTCCATCATGTTCAGCAAGCCCTGTGGCATGGGTCGTCCACCGCCTTGTAGCTGCGACAACTGGCTCTCCATTTGTTGCGACACAGCAATGCCCGAAGAGCCGCCACCACCACTTGAAATCTTGCGGGCTATTTTCCCGCCACTTACCACGGCATCAGCTATGGCGTCGGCTTCCTGCTCGTCGTGGTCGCCTGGCTCGGTCATCTCAAGCTTAGCATGGACAATGGTGCGCGAGGGGTGGGTTTTGGCACTTTGGCTTTCGTGTTGGGAGTGGCGCTGGTTTTTGGGAGTGTCTTTATGGTCAAAGGAAGTATTCATAACATGTTATCTTTTTTGTAAGACAGGAAAACCTGCCATAAATGGTATACAGGTGGCAAAATTAAACCAAATAAAAAGCAAAGTCAAGAAAAAAATGCTTTTGTCCCCAAAATCTATTTCTCGATGATGGGATGGACAAAACTAGAATGATGATTGGAGGCTGCTATCCGCTAACTAAGCACAAACTGCATCGTGCTTCTGCTCCCTTGTTTCACTAGAACCTTCTTCCCTTTGATAAAGTCGCTTTCCAAGCCGTCTTGGTAATGGCGAATGGTGAACAACTGCAGGCCGTCGTTGTACTTGACGCTGAAACCTTCTTTGAGGCTGGCCCTCAGCTGTTTTAGCTTCTGTTCGTTGCTGTCGAAGCAGAATGAGAGCATCAAAGCCGAGGTCTGGATCATGTTGGCGTGGATGTTGAGGTCGGCGCAGACGGCGAAGATGGTCTTTAGGTTGCGCTCGTCCATGAACGAGTAGTCGCGGGGCGAGATGGAGACCAAAGTTTGGTTGTCTTTGACGATAAAAGAGGGGATGCTCTCATCGTTTTTACGATGGCCGCCGTCGATGAGCGAGGGCTCATGGTCAGGATGGAGGAACGACTGCACCTTTAGCGTGATTCCCTTGTTTTGCAGAGGTTTGATGGTTTTTGGGTGGATGATGGTGGCGCCATAGAAAGCCAACTCGATGGCCTCGGAGTAGGGGATATGTGGTAGTTGAACCGTATCGGCGAAGCGCTTCGGGTCGGCGTTGAGTAGGCCGTCCACATCCTTCCAGATGGTGACCTCCTCCGCATCGAGGCAGTTGGCGAAGATGGCTGCGGTGAAGTCGGAACCTTCACGCCCTAGGGTGACGCTGTGTTTGCCGTCAGCCGTGCCGCCGATGAAACCTTGTGTCAGGCATACGATACCCCGAATATGCTCATCGTTCAACTTGCTGATTCTGAGTCTTGTCTCGTCCCAATCGGGGTTGGCGGCGCGGTAGTGGGTCTCATCTTCGGCGATGACATATTGTCGGGCATCAAGCCATCGTGTAGGGATGTCACATTTGCTTAGGTATTCGTGGATGATGCTGGTAGAAATGAGTTCGCCGTAGCACACGGTCTGGTCGTATTGGTAGTCATACGGCATGTCGGTCTTTTGCAGTTTTTCCCAAAGCTCGATGAAGAGTCCGGCGATGTTTTCATCAAATCTCGGGTCGGTGTTGCCATCGAAAAGGCCTTGGATGATGCCGTCGTGGTAGGTGATGACTTCGTGTAGGGCGTCCATGCCCAATTGACCTTCGTGTTCACGGAAGTTGGCCAGGACCTTTTCGAGCATGTTGGTCGTCTTGCCCATGGCGGAGACCACCAACATGATATCCTCATCCTTGTGCTGGCTGACAATTTGTGCCAAATTGCGCACGGCATCGGCATCTTTCACCGACGCGCCACCGAATTTATAGATCTTGCGAATCATATCCTGCTGTTTATGCCGCAAAAGTAGAAAAATATGGCCGATTTTTTGCAATAAATTTATTAAATAGGAGTTATTCAAGCTAAATAACCGCTATTTTTGCACGGTTTTTGCCGATCGGCAAAAACCGTATAACAGAACAATTAACAACTGACACAATGATAGAAACTGACATTCGTGAACTGAACGAAAAAATCCAACGTGAGAGTCAATTCCTCGACCTCATCAACCTCGAAATGAACAAGGTCATCGTCGGACAGAAACAGATGACCGAACGCCTTTTGATTGGCCTGCTGGCCAACGGTCACATCCTTCTCGAAGGTGTGCCAGGTCTGGCCAAGACCTTGGCCATTAAATCCATGGCCAGCGCCATCGATGCCGACTTCGCCCGTATCCAATTCACCCCTGACCTGTTGCCTGCCGACCTCATCGGTACGCTGATCTACAGCCAGAAGAAGGAGGAATTTGTGGTGCGCCGCGGTCCCATCTTCGCTAACTTCGTCCTCGCTGATGAAATCAACCGTTCTCCCGCCAAGGTGCAGAGCGCTTTGCTCGAAGCCATGCAAGAGCATCAGGTGACCATCGGCGACGAGACCTTCAAGCTGCCGGATCCCTTCCTCGTCATGGCTACCCAAAACCCCATCGAGCAGGAAGGTACCTATCCGCTGCCTGAGGCTCAGGTGGACCGTTTCATGCTGAAGGTGGTCATCAACTATCCCAAGAAGGAAGAGGAGAAACTGATTCTGCGTCAGAATATCGCCAACGCCGGCGCCAAGATCAACGCCGTGGTGAAGCCCGAAGACATCATCCGCGCCCGTGAGGTGTGCCGCGAGATCTATCTCGACGAGAAGATTGAGAACTACATCACCGACATCGTCTTCGCATCTCGTTTCCCGAGCGATTACAAGCTGAAGAAGTTCGCCAACATGATCAGCTACGGCGGCTCGCCGCGTGCCACCATCAATCTGGCACTGGCTGCCAAGGCTTATGCCTTCATCAAACACCGTGGCTACGTCATTCCCGAGGACATCCGTGCCGTGGCCCCCGATGTGCTACGCCACCGTATCGGCCTGACCTACGAGGCAGAAGCCGAAAACATCACCACCGAAGAAATCATCAACGAAATCCTGAATACCATCGAGGTGCCGTAATGGAATCAACTGATATATTCAAGAAAGTCCGTAAAATCGAGATCAAGACGCGAGGCCTCTCGAACCACATCTTCTCGGGGCAGTACCACAGCGCCTTCAAGGGGCGTGGTATGACCTTCAGCGAGGTGCGCGAGTACGAGTATGGCGACGACATCCGCAACATCGACTGGAACGTCACCGCCCGCTTCAACAAGCCTTTCGTCAAGATCTTTGAGGAAGAGCGTGAGATGACGGTCATGCTGCTCATCGACGTGTCGGGTTCCAACGACTTCGGCTCACTGAGCCAGTCGAAGCGCGACCTGACTGCCGAGTTGGCTGCCGTCTTGGCGTTTTCTGCCATCCAGAATAACGACAAGGTGGGCGTGGTTTTCTTCAGCAGCAAGATTGAGAAGTTCATCCCGCCCAAGAAAGGCAGCTCGCACATCCTGCGCATCATCCGTGAAATCGTCGACTTCAAGCCGACGGAACGCGGCACCGACATCGGCGAGGGATTGCGCTTCATGACCTCAGCCATCAAGCGCCGCACCACGGCCTTCCTTATCTCCGACTTCATGACGGACAAGAGTTTCGAGAAGGAGATGCAGATATGTGCCAACAAGCACGACCTCGTCGCATTGCGCATCACCGACCGTCGCGAGATGGACATCCCCAAGGTGGGTCTGGTGAAGTTCCGCGACTCGGAGACGGGTAAGGAGCGCTGGGTCGACACCTCGAGCCGCGCGTGGAATGATGCCTATAGGCAGATGATTCAGTACAAGTCAGCGGAGTTAAATCGCGCGTTTACCAAACATGGTATCGACAACACGTTGATTTACACTGATGAAGACTATGTGAAACCTTTGATGCAACTCTTTAAGAAAAGGGAGGCAAGAAGATGAAGAAATATGTTTTGTTTTTGATGGCGGTGCTCGCTCTGTTGGGCGGCCTCAAGGCGCAAGATGTGGAAGTGGAAGGCAAGGTGGAAAGCACTGATGTACAGGTAGGAAAGCCTTTCACGCTCAATTTGAGCCTTAAGGTGCCTTACGGCTGGTTTGTGGAATGGAACGATTTCACCACCGATACACTGTCGGAACAACTCGACATCATCAAGCGCAGCGACGTGGAACGCACCGCCGATTCCGATAGCAATGTCATCGTGAAGCAGCAGCTGACGCTGATGACTTTCGACACGGGACAAGTGCAGGTGCCGCCTATCGCATTGAAATATGCTCGTTCGTTCGACGACCCAAACCGCTTGAAAGCCTACACCGACCCCATCGACCTGTATTCGACAACCATCGCCGTTGATACCACCTTGGCCTATAAACCCATCGTGGAACCCATCGCTGCGCCGGTGCAGATGAAAGAGGTGTTCCCCTGGATTCTCGCTGTGTTGCTATTGGCTCTCGCAGCCTTTGGCATCTGGTATTGGCGTAGGCATCGCAAAACCAAGGTGGATGCCGATGGTAACATCGTCCGTGGTCCCGTCATCCCGCCTTACGACAAGGCGGTAGGTGACCTCGAGACCCTGCGTCAGCAGAAGCTTTGGCAGTCGGGTAAGGTGAAGGAGTATTATTCCTCGCTGACCGACATCGCTCGTGAGTATATCGAAGGTCAGTTTGGCGTGAATGCCGTCGAGATGACCACCGACGATATCTTGGAGGAAATCAAGCCCCTGCATTTCTCGCAAGAGACCTACGACAAGCTGAAAGGCACCATGGAAGTGGCCGACTTGGTGAAGTTCGCCAAGTATTCGAGTTCCAATTTGGAAAGCGAAAACGCCATGAACAGCATGACGGAATTCGTCAACGAGAGCTATGAGCAATATAAGCAGCGTAAAGCAGAGGAAGAAGCAAAGCTAGCCGAGATCAAGAAGCAAAAACAAGAAGAACCCGCAGTAAAGGAGGAGGTGAAAGATGTTTGAAAACATTGAATTTGCGAATCCCAAGCTGCTGTGGTTATTGCTCTTGGTACCTGCTCTGATTGTTTGGTACATCTTGCGCCATAAGAAACAGGAGGCTTCGGTGAACTTCTCCGACCTGAAAGGTATGGTCAAGCTGCCCAAGACGTGGAAGGCCTATCTGCGTCATCTTCTCTTTGCTTTGAAGATGGCAGCCTTGGCACTGCTCATCGTGGCCTTGGCACGTCCGCAGAGCTCATCGACCAACTCGACCTCCAACATCGAAGGCATCGACATCGTGATGGCCATGGACGTTTCGGGCTCCATGTTGGCTCGCGACCTCAAGCCCGACCGTTTGACAGCAGCCAAACGTGTGGCCTCCGACTTCGTCAAGGATCGTCCTGGCGACCGCATGGGACTGGTCATCTTCTCGGGTGAGTCCTTTACCCAGGTGCCGCTGACCACCGACCATGGCGTGATGCTCAATATGTTGGCCGAGATGAAAAACGGCCTCATCGACGACGGCACCGCCATCGGCGATGGCTTGGCCACGGCCATCAACCGACTCAAAGACAGCGAAGCCATCTCCAAGGTGGTCATCCTGCTTACCGATGGTATGAACAACGCTGGTTCTGTCGACCCGTATACGGCAGCCGAGATGGCCAAATTATATGGCATCCGCGTCTACACCATCGGTGTGGGTACCTACGGCACCGCGCCTTATCCCATGCAGAACCCCTTCGGTGGCACGGTCATCCAACAGATCAAGGTTGAGATTGATGAAAAGCTGTTGACGTTTATTGCCAACTCAACGGGTGGCAAGTACTTCCGTGCCAACAACAACCAGAAGTTGGACGAGATTTATCAGGAAATCGACCAGTTGGAACGCTCCAAGATCGAAGTGACCGAGTTCCGCCGTCTCCATGAGGAGTTCTATCCTTTGGTAGCTTGGGCTTTGGCACTGTTGTTGCTCGAATTCCTTTTGCGTAAAACGATTTTCAGGACTTTAACGGATTAAGACTATGGAAAACGTATTGCGATTTGAACACCCTGAGTACCTGTACTGGTTGATCGTCATCCCGGTATTGGTCATCATCTATATCCTGTTCCGTTTGGGCCAGAAACGCCGTTTCGAGCGTTTTGCCCATATCGGGATGCGCAAGGAGTTGGTGCCGAGTTATTCTACACGTCGTTCCAACTTCAAGTTCATCGTTTTCCTTCTGATGATTGCCTGTGGCATCTTGGCTTTGGCCAACTTGCAGAGCGGTAGTAAGATGGAAGAGGTGAAACGCGAGGGTATCGACCTCTATTTGGCTGTCGACGTCTCTAATTCCATGAACGCTGAGGACATCGTCCCAAGCCGTTTGGAACGCTCCAAGCAGGCTATCAACAAGCTTATCAGTGAAATGAAAGGCGACCGCATCGGCGTCATCGTCTTTGCCGACAAGGCCTTTGTGCAGCTGCCCATCACCACCGACTATTCGGCGGCGAGGATGTTCCTCTCGACCGTCAACACGAGCCTCGTGGCGTCACAGGGTACGGCTATCGCCGAAGCCATCAACCTAGCATTGAAATCCTTCCCCGATGAGACGCACAGCCGCGCGATCGTCATCATCTCTGATGGTGAGGACCACGAGAACGATGCTGCGATAAAAGCGGCACAGGAAGCCGCCAAGCAAGGCGTGCGTATCTATACCATAGGTATGGGCCTCGCCGACGGCGCCCCGATTCCGGAGTACAACCAATATGGCCATCAGATTGGCTATCGTAAGGACCGCAACGGCAACACTATCATCACCCGTCTCGATGAGCAGATGTTGCAGAAGATCGCTGCGGCAGGCAACGGTATCTATGTCCGTGCCAGCAACTCCAATGTCGGTCTGGAGAAGATCTACGACGACATCAACAAGATGGACAAGACGGAAATCGAGGCCAAGGTCTTCACCGACTATGAAGACCAGTTCCAGTGGTTTGTGGGCGCTGCCATCCTATTGCTGTTGATAGAGATTCTGTTTTCGACAGGTAAGAGAGCTTGGGAGCGGAAGTTTAACATTTTTGAGAAGAAAGATGAATAAGATCATTCAATATCTGACCATCATAGTTTTTCTGTCGTCGGCGCTGTCGGTATCGGCGCAGAGCGATGAGAAAGCCATACGCAGAGGCAACCGTAACTATAAGAGCGCAAACTATGAGCAGGCCATTGCCCATTACAAAAAGGCTCTTGAGATCAGGCCGAACAACGCTAAGGCGCAGTTCAACCTGGGTGACGTTTATTATGCCAAGCAGTCGTATGACACGGCGTACAACGAGTTCCAAAAGGTGTTGGAACTGTCGCCCGACGCCAAGCTGAAATCGGATGCCGTATACAATATGGGCAACTGCCTATTGGCACAGAACAAATATTACGATGCCTATAATTTATATAAGGTGTCGCTGAAGCTGAACCCCGAGAACGAAAATGCCTTATACAACCTTGAGTTTTGCCGTGCCCATCTGGTCAAGAGCAAGATTTGGGTGGTGCAGCCCGAACACGGTAGGGTAGATGCCAAGGAGAAGGAAGCCTTCAACGGACAGCGCGTCACGTTGACCGCCCAACCCGACGAGGATTATGCCTTGTCGCAATACAAGGTGGTGCGTGCCGACAATCAGCAGGTCACGGTGGAGGTGAACGGCAGCAGTTTCATCATGCCCAAGTTCAATGTGCTGGTGACGGCCGAGTTCAAGAAGGCACATCGGATTGATATCGACAAGAACATACAGCACGGTAAGGTGCAAGCCGACCGCCAAAAAGCCGTCGAAGGACAGCAGGTGACGTTGGAAGGACAAGGCGAAGGCGACTATGTGTTAGATAAGTTTACCGTGTATAAGACGGGTAGTCCCAAGGACACGGTGTCAGTCAACGAGAAGTCGTTCAAAATGCCCGATTTCGATGTGACGGTGACAGCGACTTTCCGTAACGCACTGAGAGTGAGTATCGACAGCGTGGCCAATGGCACCATTCAAGTGTCAGACAGTTTGGTGAAGCCTGGACAGGATGTGGGCATCATCGTTAAGCCTGACAAGGGCTATCAGTTGGGCGACCTGCGGGTGGTCAGCCAAAAGGATGCCACCGAGTCGGCCCCTGTCTCTGAGGAGAATGTCTTCCATATGATTGACGACGACGTCATCGTGAAAGCCGATTTTGTGGAAGCCACAGATTATTACAAGGTTAAAGCTGACACCACCCTGAAAGGTGGTCATGTGCTGCTCGACCAGTCGGAAGCGACGCGCCGCGAGACGGTGAAGCTGGATAATGCTCCCGAGCCTGGCTATCAGTTCAAGGAATATGTCATCCATCAGGTGGGCGACACCGCTGTGAAGGTGCAGCCACTCGGCAACTACTTCACCATGCCCGACTTCGACGTGGAGGTCTCTGCCGTGTTCGAGAAGAGCGAAGGCGACAACCAGCAGCAACAGCAGCAGCAAGACCAACAACAGGATCAGCAGGAGCAAGAGCAACAGCAAGACCAGCAGCAGAACCAAGACCAGCAACAGCAGCAACAAAACCAACAGCAGCAGAACCAACAGATGTCGAAGGAAGATGCCCAACGCATGCTCGACGCCCTTGAGAACCAAGAGAAAAAGACCATGGAAAAGGTCAACGAACAGAAAGTAAGACAACAACCTAAAAAGAAGAGTGATAAAGACTGGTAATATGAAAAGATTAGTGATTTTGTTTTTGATGTTAAGCCCGCTGTGGCTATGGGCACAAGACGACCCGACCTTGACCGTCTCCGCCAAGAAGCAAGTGATGGTGGGGGAGCGTTTTCAGGTGGTGTTCTCGGCCAATGCCGACGGACGTAACTTTACGGCGCCTTCGTTTGAGGGATTCACCGTGGTGGGCGGCCCGTTTACTTCGACCAGCTCGAGCATTCAGATGGTCAACGGCTCTGTGACGCGAACCACGACCAATTCCTACACCTTTGCCTTGCAGGCCTATAAAGAAGGCACGTTCCGTGTGGGTTCAGCATCGTTGAATGTCAAGGGGACGAAGATTACCAGCGAACCTTTCGATATCAAGGTGGTGCCCGACGATGGTAGCCATGCAGCCCCTTCAGGCGGTGGGGCATCATCAGGCCAGAGTCAAGCACAGCAAAACACCAACGACCCCCAAGTCAGCGGCAAGGACCTTTTTTTGCGTGTGGTCCCTTCTAAGAAATCTGCTTATGTGGGCGAGCAAGTCGTGTTGACCTATAAGCTCTATACCAAGGTGCCAGTCAGCTCCTTGTCGGTGGTGAAGGCACCTTCATATGCTGGTTTCTGGACCAAAGATATCTCCGACAACACAGGCGGCACCTTGCGCCAGTCAAGCGAATACATCAACGGAATCGAATACACCTCTGCCGAGATTCAGAAGGTGGTGGTGGCCCCTCAACGTGCGGGCAAACTCACCCTTGACCCGATGGTGATAGAATGCATCGCACAGATCAGGAGAGAGAACAACCGTCAGCGAAGCATGGACCCGTTTGAAGAGTTCTTCAACGACCCGTTCTTCAACCGTAACATCACCAATGTGAAGAAGGAATTGACTTCGAATTCTTTCGTGCTTGAGGTGAAATCCTTGCCCGAAGCCAACAAGCCTGCCTCGTTTGCGGGTGCCGTGGGCAACTACAACTTCAAGTCGGATATCGACATGACGGAGTTGAAGACCAACGAAGCCTTCACCTTGACCTATACGGTCAGTGGCACAGGCAATATCGAGTTGTTGCAGATGCCAGAACCCGTCTTCCCGCCCGACTTTGAGGTCTACGATCCTAAGATCACCACCTCGACCGATGTCACGGCCAATGGCCTCTCGGGAACGAAAAAAGCCGAGTATCTGGTCATTCCGCGTCGTGCCGGCAGTTTCACTGTCCCTGCAGTGGAGTTCTCGTTTTTCAACCCTTCCAATGGGGCTTATCAAACGCTTTCGTCGAAACCCTATGAGATACAAGTGGAGAAAGGCAGGGACGACGAGGGCGGCGGCATCTATGCCTCCAACCAGGAAGACATTAAGTATTTAGGCAACGATATCCGTCATATCATGACGGGCGATCCGCGTTTGCGTCCACAGCGTTCGGCCTTCTTCGGCTCATCGGCCTATTATGTGGCCCTGTTGGCATTGCTGCTGGCTTTCATCCTTCTGCTTATCCTTTTGAAGAACCGTGAAAAGATGGAGAAGGATACCGCTGCCACCCGCAACCGCAAGGCTGACAAGGTGGCCCGTGGCCGACTCAAGCGCGCCGCGCAATTCCTGAAAGAAAAAGACCAGGACAAGTTCTATGTGGAGATGTCGCAAGCCTTGTGGGGATACATCGCCGATAAGCTGGGTATCGAACGCTCCAAACTGTCGATGGACACGGTGAGTGAAACGATGAAAGAAAAGTCGGTGCCCGATGAATTGACGCAGCAGTTTGTCGACACGCTCAACAGTTGTGAGTTTGCCCGTTTCGCCCCCGGCAGCGCCGAGGAGAAGATGGACGACCTCTATCAACGTGGTATCGAAGTGATTTCTAAAGCTGAGAAAGTCTTGTAAACAAAGAAAGGAAACAACCATGAAAAAATACACCTTATTAATATTAATATGTCTATTTTTCGTCTCGGGTCTGGGCTTGCTTAGGGCTCAGGAAAACGGAGAGACCTGGTTCGAACAGGCCAATGCCGCCTACAACGCAGGGCGTTACGACACGGCAGTGATACTCTATGAAAAGGTCGTGGATCTGGGCATGGAATCGGTGCCGCTCTATTATAATATGGGTAATGCCTATTATAAAAAACAGGTTTATCCCATGGCCATTTATTACTATGAAAAGGCCTTGAAAATCGACCCGTCAAACGAAGAGTTGCAAACCAATCTTGCCATAGCCAACAGGGCTATCGTCGACAAAATTGAGCCAGTTCCAGAGTCGTTCATAGAGAAAGGGTGGCATAATATGCGTACCTGGCTTTCGGGCAACCAATGGGCTTGGTGTTCCATCATTGCCTTCGCGCTTTTCTTGGCGGCCTTGTTGCTCTTTTTGCGGGCTCGCCGCATCGGTTTGCGCAAATTGGGCTTTTTCACCGGGCTGCTTTTCTTGATTTTATTTGGCTTGTCGGTGGTCTTTGCCCTCCAGCTGAGGCAGGCTGCCATGACGGAGGATCAGGCCATTATCATGACGCCTACGGTCAACGTGAAAAGCTCGCCCAGCAACGCGAGTGTCGACCTTTTTGTGCTTCACGAAGGCACTAAAGTCTCGATTCTTGAATCGGCCGACGGATGGAATAAGATCCGAATTGCCAATGGAAGTGTAGGCTATCTCCCCGAAGCATCTATGTTGTCGTTTTGACCTCATTATGAGGGAAAAAGCGATTTTGTTGAGAAAAAAAAGCAATTTTTTTTCGCTAAAATGTATTTTCTTTGAGAGAATGTCCTATATTTGCAGACCATATTTATAGTGAAAAAGTGTCGAAACACGTATAAAACCGAGAATTAATTAAAATTTCGTGATATGAAAAAGAGATTTTTACCTTTCAGTTTACTTCTGGTAATCATGATCTTAGGTCAAGCGGTGGCCATCGCTGACCAAGGTGGACACTATGTTCCGCGCACTCAACCTACAATGAATGCAGAGAGCTTCATGGGAAGCCTTCGTGCAAACCAGCTGACTGGTCTGATTGACCCCGCTGATATGCTCAAGGCTATGCAAGCCCCTGTTACGAGAAATGCTGCTGACGACCCGCTTTATTGGCTCACTATGGGTCCCGACAACATGGGCGGTCAAACAACGGCTATCGTTTATGACAACAAATCCAATGTGGTCTACATCGGCTCCAAAGGCGGCGGTGTTTACAAGACCTACAACAACGGTATCACTTGGCATCAAGTTGGTGGCCTTGACCTGATGGTCAGCTGCATGGCTCAGGATGCTGACGGTGTTATCTATGTTGGCACTGGTGATAATGGCACTGCTGCAGCTCATAACGGCCTTGACCAACAAGGTTACGACAACAGCTTCGTTGGCACGGGTCTCTATACCCTGACCAACGACGTGTTCGAACTGGTCAAGTCGCCCAGCGCTGACGAGTGGTACTATATCAACGATGTTGCCGTTGCTGGCAATACCGTCATTGCCGCTACAACCGAAGGCCTTAAGTATTCCAACGATAAAGGTCAGACCTGGGCTGTCGCCATCGAAGGCAACGCCGTAGCAGTGAAAGTGGCTTCCGACAATACTATCGTTGCCGCTATCGACGGTGCTGTTTACATTGGCAGCAATGTCCAGAACCTGGTCAGCCATAGCGGTACTGGTTCCACCATGCAGGGCGACACCCTTCTTCCCAAGGCAGCCGGCATGCTTGACATCGCCATTGCTCCTGCCAACCCCAATGTCATCTACGCTGCATGCATCGGTAACGATGGCAAGCACAGTGGTGTCTACGTTTCTGAAAACAAGGGTCAAAATTGGGCTGTGGCATTGCCCAACGTGTCAGCCAACCAAGGTCACGACATCTATGGCGCTTCCGGTCTCTACAATCATGGCCTTGTCGTTGACCCCGATAACGAAGGTATGCTCTATGTGCTTGGTGCCTATCTTTGGGTGATTGAAAAGCCTGAAAGCGGCGAAGGCTTCTACCTTGCCAATCAGGTGACCACGGATTCCTACTTCTATATGCCTGATTATATCCATGTGGGTATCCACTGCATGGCCTTCAATCCCAAGAACAGCAATCAATGCTATATTGGTACCGATGGTGGTATCTACAAAGGCGAAGGCAGATTCACGTTTAGCAACTGCAACCGTAACTATATCACGACCCGCATGTTCAATGTCGCTATGTCTGGTAAGGACACCCGCGTGTTGGCTGCTGGTCTCGATCACGGCACTGTGTATATTGAAGGCGATGAGAATGCCAACACCGTGGGCAGTGGCATTTGGATCAATCCTACGGGCATGAACGACGGTCTGTACAGCGAATCTTCCAATGCTGGTCCGTGTGCCATCTCTAACGTGAACCCCAACACCTTCTTTGTCACTTATAAAGGTGGTGGCCTCGAGCGTACTCAAACCGCTGGTGAAGACTGGGTGTCAGTCAACTTCACCTCACATGCTAGCATCACGCTCACCCAACCTTACCGTCTGCCCATCATGATCCATGAAGATTTTGAGGACTACGATAACCCTGCCACTGTGTGGTTCAAGAATGAGACGGGTGAGAACATCCCCGCTGATAACGAAATCCAATGCATGAGCAATAATGGATTCCCCTTCAATCACACTTTGGATCATACCTTAGCTGCAGGTGACTCCATCCAAGTGCAAGACCCGATCAGCTCCCGTCTGTATGTGGGTTGCGCCAATGCTATCTATACCACTCGTATGGCTTTGGACTTCGCTCATGAGACTGTTTGGTATGAACTCGTTCAAAGCAATACCGATACCCTTGGCTTCATGGGTGAGTTTACCGGCACTCCTCTTTGCATGGCTATGGATGCCGAAGGTGAAAACCTCTTCGTGGGTACCATCGAAGGCAATCTCTACCGCTTCATGAATGAGACCTCGGCCACTATCGACTCGGTTTGGTATACATACAATAGCAGCGGTGCTGTGAGTAACACTTATTACCAACACTTCGTCTCCATTGATCTGATGAACCTTCCCACTGAGGGACAGTGCGTCACTTCTGTGTCCGTCGACCCGCGCAACGCCAATAATGTGGTGGTGACCTTGGGCAACTATGGCAATGACAACTATGTGCTGTATTCCAACAACGCCCTGTCTGCCAATCCTACCTTCACCTCGAAGCAGGCCAACCTGCCTAAGATGCCGGTCTACTCTTCAGTGATCGAAATGGCTACGGGTGATGTCATCCTCGGCACCGAGCGTGGTATCTACAGAACCAAGACTATCGCCAACCCCACTTGGGCTGCCGATAACCAAATGATGGGCGAAGTTCCCGTCATGGAACTGAAGCAACAGCTGCTCTATAAAGAAAACGAGCAAGTGGTCAACGTGACTGACGAGGGTATCTTCGTGACCGAATATCCTGGTGTCTACAACACGGGTGTCATCTATGCCGCCACTTACGGCAGAGGTGTCTTCCGCTGCGAGAACTACAAGAAGGAGTTCACCAGCGTCCCCGAGACTCCTGCTGTTGAGAATGTCACCATCAGCATGTATCCTAACCCGGTGTCTGACCAGGCTACCGTCAGCTTCAACCTTGAAAGCAACGCCAATGTGAGCTATCAAGTGTTTGACATGACCGGTCGCATGGTGATGAGCAAGAACGTCGGCCAGTTCGGCGAAGGCTCACATCAGGTGACTATCAATACCGAAAACTTGAGCACGGGCTCCTACATCCTGCGCCTCAACCAGGGTGCCAGCAGCTCCGCTGTGAAGTTCTTGGTGTATTGATGTCGATACATAGTTAAAAACTAAGAGGGCGGTCATTATGGCCGTCCTCTTTTTTGAAACAATGAATAGTAGAAGAATACATAAAGTACTCATTGCCAACCGAGGCGAGATTGCCGTCCGCGTCATCAAGACTTTGCGTAAGCTGCATATCGCTTCTGTGGCGGTCTTTGCCGATAACGACGCCAACGCTTTGCATCGCCGCATGGCCGACGAGGCCTGCCCGCTCGGTAATGGCTCCTTGAAAGAAACCTACCTTAACGTCCGTAAAATCATTGATGCCGCCCTCGATGCCGACGCCGATGCCATCCATCCCGGCTATGGCTTCCTCTCTGAGAGCCCAGAGCTGGTGGAGGCCTGTGAGGCCAATAACCTTATCTTTATTGGTCCCGATGCCTCCTCAATGCGTTTGATGGGTAATAAGATCGAATCTCGTAGGATCGCCATCGAGCATGGCATACCTGTCACTTTCGGTCTCACTGGGAGCCACGATGAAATACTGCGTCAAGCAGATGCGCTTCCTTATCCCATCCTAATCAAGGCGGCCGCTGGCGGCGGAGGGAAAGGCATGCACATCGTTAGGGACAAGAAGGCTCTGAAGGATGCCTTGGAGAGCGCCTCACGCGAAGCTGAGAAATACTTTGGCGATGGTACCGTATTCATCGAACAGTATATTGAGAATCCGCGTCATATCGAGGTGCAGGTGTTGGCCGACCATTTTGGTAATGTGGTTCATCTGCACGAACGCGAATGCACGATCCAGCGCCGTTACCAGAAGATCATCGAAGAGTCGCCATCGCCAACCCTAACGGAGGAAAAACGTCAACAGATGTTTGACACAGCTGTCCGTCTGTGCAAGGCCATCGGCTATCGCAATGCTGGTACGGTGGAGTTTCTGGTCGACAAGAACCTGAACTTCTATTTCCTTGAGATGAACACCCGCATTCAGGTGGAACATCCTGTCACTGAGATGCGCACGGGGATCGATATCGTGGAGGAACAGATTCGCATTGCGCGTGGCAAGGAGATGGGTTGGACCCAAGAGGCCATCCACGCACAAGGCCATGCCATGGAGCTGCGCATCTATGCTGAAGACCCTGAAAACGGCTTCCTGCCCACGCCCGGTAAAGTGACGGCCTACCACGAGCCTCAGGTGCGTGGCGCGCGTGTCGATAGCAGCATCGATGGTCCTTGTGCCATTTCAGAGGCTTACGACCCCATGATAGCCAAGCTGGTATGCTATGGAAAAGACAGGGCGAGTGCCATTGAAACCGCACAACGAGCCTTAAAGGAATTCATCATACAAGGTCTGACCACCAATAAAGCTTATCTCTGGGAGGTGATAAAGAACCCCGATTTTCTGGACAACAAGCTGGATACTTCGTTCTGCGCCACACATCAGCAGGCCTTGCTCGATGCGTTGAAGCAGAGTCGCGACTTGTTGAATGTCAACGATATTGCCATCTCGTTTTTGATGTATGACTTCTGCAAACGTCATGTTGAGCAACACACGGAGAATGTGTGGGAAGAGATTGGCTATTGGCGCTATCACATGCAGATTGTCGTGGATGTGGAAGGTCAGAGGATACCCGTCAGCATTGATGCTGCTGAGGCTGGGAGAATCTGCGGTACGGTGGGAGAAAGCCTGTTCGCGGTTGAGTTCCTGTCGTACGACAACAAGCAGCTGAAGATCATGTTGAACGGAAGGACGGAGACGGTCTATTGCTCGGTCAACAACGAGCAGAAAACCATCGTGAATTTCCATGGGCTTAACTTCAGATGCTACCGCACCGACCAACTCAACGACACCTTGGATTATGCCTGCAAGGAATCGGTCAACGACAAGTCGCGTCTGGTATCGCCCATGCCTGGCAAAGTGGTGAAGATTAATGTCAAGGAGGGGGATGAGGTGACGGAAGGCATGATTATGATGGTGGTTGAAGCCATGAAGATGGAAAACAATATTGTGGCTGCAGGGAGGGCCAAAGTGAAAAAGATATTTGTGGCCGAAGGCCAGATGGTGGATAATAAAATGCAGTTAATTGAGTTAGAATAACCAGTAGGGACGCATCGCATGCGTCCGATAACAACGACGCATCGCATGCGTCCGAATAAATTGACGCGTCCGCAAATTATAATAATATGAATTTCGACCTCACAAAAGAACAGGAAGCCTTGCGCCAACGTGTGCGTGACTTCGCCGAACAGGAAGTGAAACCCGTAGCCCGCGAGAACGACGAGGACCAGCATTTCGATGTGGGTTTGACGCTCAAGATGGGTGAGCTTGGCCTTTTGGGCATGACCGTGCCCAAGGAATATGGAGGCCAAGGGGTAGACAACCTGAGCTATATCATCGCCGTTGAGGAATTGGCCCGTGTCGACGGCTCCACGGCTGCCACCATCGCTGCCAGTAATTCTTTGGGCGTAGGCCCAATCAAGGATTATGGCACCGAGGAGCAGAAGCGCAGATATCTTCCCCAGCTGTGCAAGGACCGTTTGTGGGGCTTCGGCTTGACTGAGGAAGATGCGGGCAGCGACTCGCGTGGCACCAAGACCACGGCCAACTTTGACGGAACGTTTTGGCATCTCAACGGGTCAAAGATATTCATCACCAACAGCGCTACCCCAATCTCCTTAGGCACCACCGTGCAAGCCGTTTCGGGTGTTAAGGATGGCAAACCTGAGTTCACGGCCTTGTTGGTTGAAAACAAGAAGGAAGGCTTTACGCAGACACCCATGCATGATAAGATGATGTGGCGCGCCTCCAATACGGGAAAGCTGGTGTTCAACGACGTGAAATTGCCCGAAGACTGCATCCTGGGTAAGCCAGGTGAGGGCTCTCACCTTATGCTCGCTACCCTCGACTCGGGCCGTCTGTCCATCGCCGCTATGGGTTTGGGCTGTGCCCAAGGCGCTTATGAGATGGCTTTGGACTATTCCAAGAAACGTGTGCAGTTTGGCAAGCCCGTCTGCAAGTTCCAAGCCGTTGGCTTCAAGTTGGCCGATATGGCCGTGAAGATTGAGGCAGCGAGAAATCTGCTCTATCACGCCTGCTGGCTCAAAGACCAACACCGTCCCTTCGGCAAAGAGGCTGCCATGGCCAAACTCTATTGCTCAGAGGTGGCTGCCGAAGTGTGCGACAACGCTGTCCAGGTGATGGGCGGTCACGGCTTGCTCAAAGAGTTCGACATGGAACGCTTCTACCGCGACCAACGCATCCTTCAGATTGGCGAAGGCACCTCCGAAATCCTCCGTTTGGTGATTTCGAGAGCCATTGGATGTTGACAAATCAAACAATCTAAATACAAATAATATGAAATTTAAGTACTTAGCATTAGTCGCTGTGGTAACCGTCGCTGTTGCCGCTTGCGGTAACAAGAAAGTTGAACAGCAGCAAGAGCCTGTTCAAGAGCCTACCACCAACCTGTCGGACAAGTATGCCGAATATACGCTGACCACCGACATCAGCCATCTGAGCGAGAACGAGCGCGAGATGCTCCCGTTGCTCTTCGAAGCCGCCGACATCATGGACAACCTGTTCTGGATGGAAAACTACGGCGACAAGGACGAACTCATGGCCAAGATTGGCGACAACGCCGATTTGCGCAAGATGGCCAACATCACTTATGGTCCTTGGGATGGCCTGGATGCCAACAAGCCCTTTGTGGAAGGCATTGGCGAGAAGCCTGCCGGCGCCCGTTTCTATCCTGTTGACATGACCGAAGAGGAATGGAATGCATTTGACGATCCCGACAAGAACAGCCAATACACCATGATTGTGCGCGACGAAGAAGGAAACCTTAAATGTGTGTGGTATCACGACTACTTCGAACAACAGATCAAGAAGGCTGCCTCTCTGCTGGATGACGCCTCTGAGCTCGCTGGCGACGAGGAGTTTGCCGAGTATCTGCGTCTGCGCGCCAAAGCCCTCCGCACCGACGATTATCTGGAAAGCGATATGCGCTGGATGGATGTTCGCAACAACAACATCGACATGGTGATCGGCCCCATCGAGAACTACACCGATGCACGTTATGGCATCAAAGCCTCGCACGAAGCCTTTATTCTGGTCAAAGACCAGGAGTGGACCAAGCAGTTGGCCCGTTATGCCGCCTTTGTGCCTGAGTTGCAAAAGCAACTGCCCGTGCCTGCCGAATACAAGAAGGAAGTGCCGGGTAGCGATGTTGACTTGGCCGCCTACGACGTGGTGTACTACGCCGGCGACTGCAACGCCAACAGCAAGACCATTGCCATCAACCTGCCCAACGACGAGCGTGTGCAACTTGAGCGTGGCACCCGCAAGCTTCAGCTGAAGAACGCCATGCAAGCCAAATTCGACAAGATCCTCATGCCCATTGCTCAGGAACTGATGACCCCCGAGTCGATGGAACACATCAAGTTTGACGCCTTCTTCTCCAATGTGATGTTCCACGAAACCGCCCACGGTATGGGCATTAAGAACACCATTACGGGTAAGGGGACTGTGCGCGAGGCCCTCAGCAACCAATACAACGCCCTCGAAGAGGCCAAGGCCGACGTGCTGGGTCTCTATCTTGTCACCAAGCTGGCTGAGATGGGTGAATACACGACCACCACTATGGAAGACAACTACACCACCTTTATGGCAGGCATCTTCCGCTCGGTGCGTTTCGGTGCTGCGAGTGCCCATGGTAAAGCCAATATGCTTACTTTCAATTACTTCCAAAATGAAGGCGCCTTTGTTCGTAATGAAGAAGGCCGCTATGCCATTGACTTTGAGAAGATGAAAGCCGCTGTGGAGAAACTGGCTGGCGATATCCTCCAGCACCAAGGCGACGGTGACTATGAGGCCGTCAAGGCTTGGATGGGTGAGATGAGCGTCATCAAGCCTGAGCTGCAGGCCGACCTCGACCGCGTGAATGAAGCGGGTGTTCCTGTCGACATCTATTACAACATGGGACCCGATGTGCTGCTGAAATAAGCAGAAATTGTGCTTCTGGTCCTCTTTTGGGGACAAAATGAGAGAAAAGTGGTTCATTTGGACCACTTTTTTTGTTTTTTGTCCTACAAATCAAATTATAGTGTCCTAAGAGGGCAAAATTTATATAAGGGTAACGCGCGCGTAATTAGTCTTTTATATGTCGACAAAATGTTAAACGCGTTTACTATGCATTCTTTTTTTACGACAATGCCTAGCAAAAATGTTATCACCATGCCCTTTGGCACTGGTGCGTTTCTCATTTACACACAAAGAAACTTTTCAATTCACCTAATTACTAACCAAAACCATTCATTATGAAAAAGAAAGTATTTTCTTTGATGATGATGCTTTTGCTCGCCTTCATGGGTGTGGCAAAGGCTGAGGTAGTTACCATTGGCGATGGAACGGGCACTACTTATTATGCTCCGTACAACAGCCTTTGGGGCTACTCGTTCGTTGAGCAGGTTTACACTGCCAGCGAGATTGGAACTGCCGGCACCATCAATGCCATCAGTTTCAACATGTCGAGCACGGACTCCCAGACCAATCAGGTGGACGTGTTCATGAAGAATGTCACGAGAACCAACTTCTCGGGCAACACGGATTGGGAGCCTGTTACGGCTTCCGACATGGTGTTTAGCGGCACCGTGACTTTCAACAATGGTTGGACGACCATCACGCTTAACACGCCGTTCCAATACGACGGTACGAGCAACCTGATGATCGGTATGCACGAGTACACCTCGGGCTACAGCACGCGTTACTTCTACTACACCTCAGTCACCGGTGGTTTGATTTCGGGTCATAGCGACTCGGCCAACCCCGATCCGTACAACATGGGTTCCTTCAGCGGAACTACGTACGTGCAGAACTACCGTGCCAACATCCAGATCGACATCACGGCTGGTGGCGGCGGCGGCGCAACTGTCGAAGTGACGATTGGTGATCCCACCTCTACGACAAGCAGCAGTTATCTGCCCACGTACTCCTTGTACGAGTACTCGCTGACGCAGCAGATCTACACTGCCGATGAAATCGGCGTGGGTGGTACGATCAACTCCTTGACCATGTGGCTGCAGAACACCTCCAGCTACGCCCGTAACCTCAACTTCTACCTGAAGGAAGCAAACGTGAACGCTTTCGCCGGTGGCGATTGGGTGAGCATGTCGTCAAGCGACTTGGTTGGCTCAATCACTTTGGCCAGTGGCATCAGTAGTTATACTGAGACCACGATTAACCTCAGCACGCCTTTTGAGTACACTGGCAGTGGCAACTTGGTCCTCTGTGTCCAGGATGTGACTGGCTCGTGGAGCAGTGGCGCCTATGGCAACACCCTTGCTGCCGACGGCAACCAAGCCATTTATGCCTATCGTGACGGTACCGTTTTCGATCCTACTACTCCTGGCGTTTCTGGTTACACAACGACTTCCAAGAACGTGTTGAGAATGAGCATCACTACCGAAGGTGGTGGTGGCGGCGGCTTCGAAGACAAGCTGCATGTCAAGTACATGGACGGTGAAGAGGAAATCATCGACACGCTGAACATGGGTGTTCGTCCTGCCAACGCTTGGATGGAACCCTTCAACTTCACCATGTACAGCGAAGGTCCCAACTACACTGTGACCGTTCTGGACTTCACGCCCAGCGATGGCATGTTCAGTGTTGAAGGCGAAGAGCTGCCCTTCCATGTGGCTCCCAACGCCGACGTTGAACTGACCTTGGCTTGCAACGGCACCGAGGCTGGTGTCATCGAGCGTCAGTTTGTTGCCATCACTGAAGGCAACCGCGCCGCTCACATCTGGCCCGTCATGGTTGAGCTCTACACTCCCGAATGCCCCGATGTGGTTGAGGTGGCTTACGACCTCGGCACCATCGCTCCTGGCTTCACCTACGAAGGCATTCCTTCGGAGATTACGCCTACCGTGCTTCACAACGACTACACCTTGCCCTTCCCCGAAATTCCGGAAGGTGAGGATGCCGTTTACAAGTTCGCGGTTGAGAATGATGTGATCATCAGCGCTTGGGTTGATTCGACTGCCGAAAACGGCAAGGTGGCCCTCTACACTGAGGACTTCTACGGCGAAGGCGGCCCCATGGCTACTAACAACTACACTGGCCTGAGCACTTCCGGTGGTGGCGCTGCTGCCACTCCGTTTGAGGTTCAGATCGGTGAAGGTACTACCACTACTACCTACTTCCCCTTCTACACCTTCTACAACTACTGCATTGCTGAGAACCTCTTCCTCGCTGCTGAACTGGCTGAGGCCGGTGTGACCACCGCCCCGATGACCAGCTTGAGCTGGTATGCCACCAATGCTCCTGGCTACAACCAGCAGGGTATCACCATCTGGATGGCCAATGTGGAAGATGAAGCTCTGACGACGACCTCTCACATTGTCACTGGCATGACCAAGGTCTATACCGGTGCCATGACTCCCGCCATCGGCTGGAACGAGTTTGTCTTCAACGAGGGCACCTTCAGTTGGGACGGCCACAGCAACGTGTTGATCTACTGCCAACGCAACAATGGCGTATATAACAGTTCTGTGAGCTGGCAAGCCACTGGCTCGTTGCCTTTCAATGCTATGTCCTATCGTTATCAGGACAGCGGTGCCTATGATCCGACGATTGCCAACACGATGTACACGAGCACGACTCGTCCGAACGTCATTATGAAGGGTGGCAACCGTGACCGCGCTGGCCGCGACATCGTGACGATTGGTGACCAGACGGGTTCTAGCTATTACTACTACCCGGCCAACATGTACTTCAACTATTCGCTTTCTGAGCAGATCTACACTGCCGATGAAATTGGAATGGCTGGTACTATCAACTCCATCAGCTTCTACTACAACTACACTTCTTCGTTCAGCATGGACAATCTGACTCTGTTCATGAAGCATACTGATAAGGAAGAGTTTGCCAGCACCACCGATATGGAAGCCATGAGCCTCTCCGACATTGTCTGGAGTGGTAATATGTCTGCCTCTGCTGCTGGTTGGGTGACCATTAACCTTGACACCCCGTTCCAGTATGATGGTACGAGCAACCTGATGGTTGGTATGTTTGATGGCACGAGCGGCTATCCTGGCTCAAGCTTCAAGTTCTATACCCATACGACCACTGGTTCCAAGGGTCTTACTTGGTACAGCGATAGCTATACTCCCGATCCGTACACACTTGGTTCGTGGAGCGGTAGCACCAATCGTACCTCGTACGTTAACGACATCCAGCTCGACATCACTCCTGGTGGTGGCGCTGCTGCAAATGCTGGTCCGGTCATCACCGACTTGGGCCTGACTGCTGGCACCTACTATCTGGTTGCCTCCGCTACGCAGGCTGACTACACTGTCTACATCAACATCGACGAGATGCCTTGCCCGTCTATCGAGGCCGAAGGCTTTGCCTTCAACCCGGTTCCTGCCGACGACGAGGACGAAATCGAGCCCGCCAGCGTGACCCTGCGTTGGATGGTTCCTGAATATGCCACCGGTTGGAGACTGGTGTTCGGTAGCACATACTACCCGGATCCCAACCACCCGCAGACGATCATTTATCCTGAGGATGGTGGCTTCAGCACCGATATGGCCAACAGCTACACTGTCCGCAACCTGTGGAACAACACCAACTACTTCTGGCATGTCGAGTTCAACAACACCGCTTGCCCGGAGGGCGTGAGCAGCCCGATCTGGGGCTTCACCACCCACCTCAACGTCCCGCAGAACCTGACTGCTGTCGACGAGACCGTGTTCGACGACGAACAGATCGTCCTTAACTGGACGGCTGTTGTCGACCGCACCTATCGTTTCTATAATGTGTATCGTGATGGTGAACTGATTGGTCACACCACTGTGAACAACATCAGCAACACTACCTACACCGACGGTCCTCTGGAGTACAACATGGAAGGTTACACCTACTATGTCACCGCCGTGTACGACGAGGGTGAATCCGCTCCTTCGAACACCGTGAACGTGAAGGTCTCCGGCCGCGGCAACGTGAGCGGCCACGTCTACGAGCAGGACGGTACCACCGGCATCGCTGGCGCCACCGTGACGATGGTTGGCCAAGACGAGTTCGGTGTGAACCACACCTACAACTTCACGACCAACGCTCAGGGTTACTACAGCGGCGCTGTGTACGCTGGTCCCGGCTACGACGGCCAAGCCGCCAAGGACGGTTACCAAACCGCTTACGAGCCTGTCCAGGGTGAACCCATCGTGATCGTCTACAACGAGACCACCAGCCCGATCGACTACATCCTCGATGAGAACTTCGATCCCGTCTGCCAGGTCATCGCCGAGTACTATCCCGACAGCCTGGATCCGAACAGCCCGTACGTTAAGGTGTACTGGGGCTGCGGTCTGCCTGGTAGCGAAATCATCGAAGACTTCGAGACTGGCGACTTCAGCATGTTCGATTGGCAGGTGGATCCCGCCTATCCTTGGACTGTGACCACCACCAACCCGTATGAAGGTACCTACTGCATGAAGAGCGGTGGCGCCGGTGTCCCGAGCGTGATCAGCAACATGACCGTGACGGTCGACATCCCGGCCGACGGTATCATGAGCTACTACGGCAAGATCAGCTGCGAAAGCAACTGGGACTATGGTTACTTCTACATCGACGGTGTCCAGAAGGCACAATACACTGGTGTCAGCAACTGGGCCGAGAAGCACTTCGACATCACTGCCGGTACGCACACCTTCAAGTGGAGCTACACCAAGGATGCCAGCGTCAACAGCAACGACGACTGCTTCTATGTCGACTACATCTGCTTCTACAAGCAACCCGAGCCGCCGCAACCCGCACAACCGGGCTGGCACACCTATGCCGAGGGCGACTTCAACAACGCCGTGGGTAGCAATGTGGGTACCTCACGTTGGGCCTATGAGTATCCTGTCAGCGTGTTGGGCGGCTATGCCGGCTTCAACATGACGAAGGTCTCCCTGTTCTCCGACACGCAATACAGCGCAGTTGGTGGCAACTACACCTGCACGATCTACCAGGGTGGTAACGAGCCTATGGAAGGCACTGCAGTGAGCACCATCACCGTTGACGTTCCTGCCAACCAGAACGCTTGGGTCGACTTCGACCTGACGACTCCTGTCAGCATCACCGGCAGCGACAAGCTGTGGGTGGTCTGGACGGCCAACTCGACCGTGAGCAGCTGGCCTGCTGGCTGCACCGATGTCAGCCTCATTGAGGAAGGCACGTGGTGGAGCGCTGGTATCGAGGCTGGCTACGGCTGGGAGCACCAGACCTATGGCACTTGGACCATGCGTCAGTACTTCACCAACCGCGCTGGCGAAGGCTTCTACAGCTACGCAAGCGAGAACGCTCCTGTTGCCGTTGAGGCTCCTGTGGTCGCCAAGGGCGCTCCTGTCATGCCTGAGAAGGGTAAGGAGATCGTGACGACCGTTTGCGCCGACCCGACTCCCGCTCCGGTCGCCCGTTATGCTAACGGCAACCGTAGTCTGAACCACTACAGAGTGTATCGTACGAACTGCTACCAGGAATGCCCGTTCACTGAGGAGAACACCGTCCTCCTGGCCACCGTTTGGGTGCCCGACACCGTCTACATCGACGTTGAGTGGGCCGACCTCGAACCTGGTGTCTACAAGTGGGGCGTCGGTGCCGTCTATGAGGGCAACCGCGGCGAGATGATCGAGGCACCCATCAACTGGGCTGCTCCTGTCGCCATCAACCGTAGCGCCACTGCCGACAACGATCCTAACCCGGTTCCGGGTGAAGAGGGCGTCCGCGCTCCTTGGGATCTGATTACCACCTTCAACGCTCCTGAGGCTGCCCATTACGGTGTGGTTACCGATGGTCAGTACATCTACACCTCCAACTGGGGCTATGCTTCTGCTGCTCATAACTTCTACAAGTATGACATGCAGGGCAACATGATTGAAGGCTTCGAGATTTCTGGTTGCGGCACGCTCCGCGGCATGACCTTCGATGGTCAGCACATCTACGGCGTTGCCAACAGCAACACTATCTACTGCGTTGATCTGAACAGCCATACTCTGGTCAGCACCTTCACCTCCACCTATGGCGCCATGCGTGGTATCACCTACGATCCTCAGCGTGATGGCTTCTGGGTCATTGGTAACTGGAGCGGCGACCTGACCCTCATCAACCGTCAGGGTGCTGTCGTGACCACTGGTCCTACTCCGACCAGCGTCTCCGACCTGGCTTACTACAAGGATGAGAACGACGTCGAGCACGTGTTCTGCTTCAACAACGGCGACAACGGCGTGTATGACTACAACATCACGACCAATACGCTTGGTGGTTCCGTGTTCAACTTCTCGGCCACTCCTGGCTTCAATGCTGGTACTTCCGGTGGTTGCCACGTTGCCGAGTACAACGGCAAGGTTGCCTTCTTCGGTGACCTCCAGCAAGACCCGAACCTCATCGGCATCTACGAGCTGAGAGATGGTGGTACTCCTGGTCCTGGCCCGGCTCCTGTTCCTGGCGGCGACAACTGCAACCAGCTGGCTCTGGCTCGTGAGAGCGAGACCGTCTGGTCGAACTGCCTCGACAAGGATATGTACATCATCGGTGAGAACCAGGATGGCGTGACTGTCAACGTGCTGCTCAACAGCGCCGACAGCCCGGAAGGCGTCCAGGTGACCTTCACCAACTACAACGAGGCCGAGCAGGAGTTGTATCCTGTCGACCCGATCACTCTCGACGAGACCGGCTTCTATGCCTTCGAGAGCTTCCGTAGAGGTAACTACAAGGTGAACGTGACCTTCGACGGCTACGAGCCCATCGAGGACAGCGTGAGCATCTGGGAGCCCATCGACCTGCGTTATGTGATGACCGAGATCATCTACGGTGTCTCTGACCTCTACGTGTCCAGCACTGGTTGGGCTATGTGGGGTGCCGAAGGCCTTGCCCCGACTCCTGGCCCGACTCCTGGTCCTGGCGGCAACGGCAGCACCTTCAGTGAGAACCTCGACGCTGGCATGCCTGCTGGTTGGACGACTGTCGACGCTGACGGCGACGGCTACACCTGGGTCTCCAGCATGAATCCTGGCAATTACCACAACGCTGGTGTCAACCTGAGTGGTACTGGCCATAATGCTTCGGAAGCTTATGTGATTTCAGGTTCTTGGGCCAACGGCACAGGCATGGTTCTGTATCCTGACAACTACCTCGTTTCGCCTCAGGTGACCCTTGCTGCTGGTAGCACCTTCAGCTTCTGGGCCTGCGCCCAGGATGCCAGCTATCCTGCCGACCACTTCGGCGTGGCAGTCTCCAGCAATGGTACGAGCGACTGGACGATGGTGAACGAATGGACGATGACGGCCAAGGGCAATGGTGCCATGAGCTTCGGTCGCGACGGTGCAAACCGCGCCCAAGGCAACTGGTACAACTACAGCGTCGACCTGAGCGCCTACGCTGGTCAGAAGTACATTGCTATCCGTCACTTCAACTGCTATGACCAGTTCATCCTGAACGTGGACGACATCGAACTGACTAGCGGCGCCAAGGACGGCGACCGTCACCTCGAGTACTTCAAGGTGATGTGCACCAGCATCGACGGCGAGCCTATCTTCAACGCCGACACCGAGCATCCGTTCTGCCAGGTGGCCACCGACGAACTCGTCGCTGGTGAGCACTACATCGCCAAGGTGGCTGCCGTGTACAGCACCGGCATGAGCGCCTGGAGCGAGTGCGAATGGCAGTACATCCCGTGCGAGAACTACGCTGGCACGCTCAATGGCATCACCATCGAGGGCAACACCGTGAGCTGGGATTACCCGAACGGTGGCACTCCTGGTCCTGGTCCTGGCGGTAGCGGCGACACCTTCAGCGTTGACTTCGAGGCTGGCATGCCCGCTGGCTGGACCACCATCGACGGCGGCAGCCCGAGCGGCTACGGCTGGCAGCTTGCTAGCAACAAGCTTGGCACTGGTTACGGCCACAACGGTTCTGCCGACTGCGTCCTCAGCCAGAGCTACGACAACAACTACGGTATCGTGTATCCCGACAACTACCTGGTGTCGCCTCAGGTGACCCTGGCAGCCGGTAGCACGTTCAGCTTCTATGCCTGCGCCCAGGATGCCAGCTACGCTGCCGAGCACTTCGGTGTGTTCGTCTCCGACAACGGCACGAGCAACTGGACGATGGTCAACGAATGGACGATCGGCCAGAAGGGCGAGCGTTACAGCGGTCCTCGCGGCCAGCGTGACCAGAGCGCCTGGACGCTCTACAGCGTTGACCTGAGCAACTTCGCCGGTCAGAAGTATGTGGCCATCCGTCACTTCAACTGCAGCGACATGTTCTACCTGGATGTCGACGACATCGAGCTGAGCAACGGCGCCAAGAGCCGCGACACCGAGGTGTTCTTCAACGGCTTCGTGACCGATCCTGGTGCGATGGCCAATGGTGCCGACGCTTCTTGGATCAAGGGCAGCCAGAGCACTTGGGGCCCGAACGCCAACAATGCTAGTGGTTACTGGTTGGCTGACAGCTTCACGCTGAGCGCAGCCACGACCATCAGCGAGATCGAGGTCTACGGCTACCAGACTGGCAGCTCAACCACTTCGACCTTCACTGGCCTCTATGCCCAGATCTACAATGGCAACCCGATGAGCGGTGGCAGTGTTGTTTGGGGTAGTGCTACCTCCAACATCATGACGGCTACTGCCTTCACGAACTGCTATCGTGGCAGCGACGGTGAAACCACCGCCACTACACGTCCTATCATGAGCATCACTGCTGGTAACCTCAACATCGACCTTGAGGCCGGCACTTACTACCTGGCCTACAGCTTGACCGGCAGCGGTTCGAGCGGTCCTTGGGGTGCTCCTCACTGCGAGCCTGGCATCGGCAACACCGGTAGCGGTGTGCAGAACACGGGTAGCGCATGGCAGGTCCTGACCGACTCTGGCGCTGGCACCACCTATGGCTGCGCTATGAAGCTCATGGGTGCCGGTGGCGCTCCTGGTCCTGGTCCTGGCCCGCAACCTGGCGGCGACATCCTTGGCGCTATGATCTTCGTGGACGGCGAATGGGAAGCCTTTGTTGAGGCTCCGACCAACAGCTACACCTACGAAGGCGACGGCAACGAGGTCTGCGTCCGCATGGTCTACAACGGCACGAACAACCTGCCCGAGGGCAACATCTACTACTCGATGAGCTGCCCCGAGTGCGACGAGTTCAATCCTTCCGCTGCATGCGAACCTGGCGAGCCTATCCACGCCGAGGTTGACAACACCACCGACGAGGTGACAGTGTGGTGGGGCGAACAGCCCACGCCTCCTGCTCAACCCATCGAGGAATGGCTGTACTATGACGACGGCGCCAACGTCGACGCCATCGGTCTGACTTCTGGTGGTTCGTTCTACTGGGGCATCAAGTTCCCGGCTGCCTCCATGTCGCAGTACGTGGGCTGCTCGGTGACGAAGATCGCCTACTTCGACTACACAGCTCACACCGGCACCGTCCGCATCTACAACGGTTCGAACGGTAACGCTCCCGGCACGCTGATTGGCACGTACAACTACACTGCCAACGGCACCGAAGACTGGGCTGAGTGGACCATCCCGGCCGTGGCCTTCGACAACACGCAAGACCTCTGGATCGTGATGAACAACGCCGGCGGCCAGTATGTGGCCTCCATGGGCAACTACACGGGCGACCCGAACGGCACGATGATCTCGACCGACGGTAGCACTTGGTACACGCTTGATGAAGCCACTGGCGGTTCGATCAGCGGCACCTGGAACCTGCGCTGCTTCGTGAGCAACCAGGCCAAGGGTGAGGTTGCCGTTCTCGACGAGAAGGGCAACGGCACGCCTAATGGTGTGTTCGCCAACGCTGGTGTCGCCAAGGTTGGCGGTTCTGCCCCGATGAACCCCGTCCGTGCCACGATGGTACAGTACAACGTCTACCGTTCGACCGACAACGAGACCTACGAGATGATCGGCTCGGTGCCTTACGTCGAGGGTCAGACCTACTACGAGTACGTCGACGCTCCTGGTGCTGGTTCATACTACTACCAGGTCCGTGCCCTGTATGACAACGACTGCGAGTCTGAACCCGCTCCGGCCTTCGACGACCCGACTCACAACTATGTGACCGCCAACGTCGACGCCGTCAACGAGAACAGCGACAACGTGGCCCTGTATCCTAACCCGACGAAGGGCAACGTGACGATCGAGGCTGCTGGTATGAGCCGCATCACCGTGGTGAGCGTCCTCGGCCAGGTGGTCTATGACACCGAAGTCAGCGAAGACACGTATGTCATGAACATGTCACAGTTCACTGCCGGCATGTACATGGTCCGCGTCTACACTGAAAGCGGTGTGACCGTCAAGCGCGTCACTGTCATGCAATAAATGACACTGCGGAATTGACTTCCGCAAAAAATTGGGCGGTTCCCTTCGGGGAGCCGCCCTTTTTTATTATTTTTGCGGAACGGTTTTTGATGGCTTTTATGCCGCAAAATAGATTTCAGAATTATGACAATCAAGGAAATACAAGATAGTATCGTAGAGGATTTCTCCATGTTTGACGACTGGATGGATCGCTACGCCATGCTGATAGAGATGGGGAAGGAGTGCCCCATCATCGACGACAAGTACCGCGACGAGGCGCATCTTATCAATGGATGCCAATCGCGCGTGTGGCTCAACGCTGAATTGAAAGACGGTAAGGTGTACTATAGCGCCGACAGCGATGCCGTTATCACCAAAGGCATCGTGAACCTGCTGATTAAGGTTTTCTCGGGTCAGACGCCAGAGGACATCCTTGCCGCCGACCTCTCGTTCTTGGATGAGATCGGTCTGAAGGAGCATTTGTCGCCAACACGTTCCAACGGCCTCTTGGCCATGCTGAAACAGATGCTGCTCTATGCAGAGGCTTTTAAACTCAAGGAGGGATAGTCATGACAAAGGAAGAAGTGAATACCTTAAAAGAGACCGTGATTTCGGTCCTGAAGACCATATACGACCCTGAAATACCCGTCGACATTTGGACACTGCACCTGATTTATGGTGTGGATGTCGATGAAGAGGGAAATGTAAAAATAGTGATGACAGTGACGGCCCCCAACTGCCCTGTAGCCGAAGTGTTGCCTGCTGAGGTGAGAAACCGTGTGCAGGCCATCATGGGTGTGAAACACGTCGATGTGGAGCTTACCTTTGACCCCGTTTGGAGCATCGACATGCTTTCCGACGAAGCCAAGGCTGAATTGGGCTTGGATGGGGACTATGGCAGCTTCTCTGCGTCAGACTTCCTGTATTAAAGGTTGTCGTAATTATCCAACAAATCCTTCGCCATTCCAAGGAACATAAACGCCACGGCGTTGAAGTCCATGTTGAGGTCCTTGCTGAGGCCAACACGGTCCTTGAAGATGGCCACGTTGAACCATTGCAGGCACTGGAAGGCGCGATGGAAATAGAGGCGTTGCAGCTCTTCCTTGGTGGGTTTGTGACCCACGTAGGCCTCCAATAAGGCCAAGGCCTTGTCGAAGC
>JAEEGI010001232.1_pt1 | contig 64793 bp, 49 predicted proteins | sample 8958751 | NCBI WGS metagenome assembly JAEEGI01 (sample SAMN16246545, study PRJNA631951) | gut metagenome | biome: gut microbiome; feature: rumen; material: KS-attached | host: Bos | place: Iran: Karaj | collected 2018-10
ATGTGCACCTGTTGCAATAAGTGCTTCGATTAAATAAGCCTCTGCATCACCATCATAAACAACAACTTTATCCAGCTTCCGCTCATATTTCATTACAAAACCACGGTCGCCGTCGCCATCTAGTGCAATTCCGTATACATCTTCAGAACTATTCTTGCCTTCTGTATACACTTTTCGTATAACTTCCGGCGCAGAACTTAATTCCCGGGCACTGAAATCAGCATGACCTTCAATTTCTGCAACACCACAGTTATGGTTTATATTTTCACCCTTTGGCGTACAATTCAAAAGTTCAACACTCATATTATTGCGCTCAAAGAACCGTTTGGCATATACAGACCAGGCTCCGTTAGCTGTATCAACAATAATCCTGCAACCTCTGATTTTCTGCTTATATTCAGGTGAAATTGTTTTTTCAAGGAAGTTTACAGCCTTGTCTACATAATCCTGGTAATCGTAATTTGTATAATCACATTTCTTAAAATCCATGTCAGCTTCAAAATCGCTGTTATAATTACCATTTTCAGTTTCGTTCAAGGCAAGTTCAACCATATAGGCAGAGAGAATAAAATCTCCGTCAGAACCATCACTTAAAAGCTTTTTTCCGTCAAAAAAGAACTTAATTCCATTCTGGTTAGAAGGATTATGACTCGCCGTAAGCACAGCTCCACCCTGAATGCCGTTTGCAATCATATATTGCGGAACATAAGGAGTTGGAGCTACGCCTAAATCTGTAAGCTGAACACCGTTCTTCAAGAAAGCATTTCTTACAGCATTTACCAGAGCCCAGTTTGTAGCTTTATCGCGGCTGTCGTTACCGACACAAACCTGCATTTTTCTGCCGGTTTCCTTTAGCATGCGGACAAATGCAGCTACAGAAAGCTCAAGAAGTGGAATTGTAATCAGATTTTCACCAGTGTACTTTTGCAGCGACTGGAGATATGAAAACTTTTCTACACTCACCTTTCCGCGCATTCCGTCCGTACCCATAAAGGTAAAAACCGAAAGCTTTAGGATTTTTTCACAATCTTCTTCTGAAGGATTTACCGGCAGCAAAGAAGCGGCTTTATCAACATCAACAAGAGCCGGTAAAGAATAAGCTTTTATTGCCCTGCTTTCTGCAAAGATTTTAAGCGCACTTCCCTTCTGCCCATGCTTTTCAAGCTCTGGAATTGAGTAAGTTTTAAATGTCCGGTCAATAAAACGAATCATTTTCTCTACCTTACCTTACATTTCTACAGTTACTTTATGTTTTTTACCGTCGAACCATTCTTTTGTAATGCAGTTGCCTTTAATCAGCTTGCCGTCAATCTTAACAGCTTTTACGCCTTTCTGCTTTTTATCCTTGTTTTCATACTTGAACTCAAACTTTGTTCCACGGAAAATACGGAAAGCACTGAATGATTCCCAGCAAGGTACACACGGATCAATTACAAGTCCGTTATAATCAGGTTTAAGTCCGAAAATATTTTCTGCAACTACACGGTGACGAGTTGGAGCTGTTCCTGTAAGCCATGTGTGTCCTGCTCTGCCGTAATCCTGGCTGGCTGGACCTGCAACGTATTCAGGATAAACAAAAGGTTCTGCAGAATAAGCTTCTGTATTTTCATAGCAAACTGCAGGAAGTGTGTTGTAGAAAAGTTCCCAGGCTTTTTTACCTTCGCCGTAATTACAGTAAGAAGCAATTACCCATGATTCAAGATGACGGAAGAAACTGCCGTTTTCTTTTTTACCAGGTGCGTTTCTTATATAACCGCTTTCAAAATCAGGGAGCTTGCCTTTTGCAAGGTCGGTGTTTGTTGTACAGATACAGATTCCGCCTTTTGCAGCAAGTTTTTTCTCAACTATTTTTGCTGATTTAAGGAACTGTTCTTTTGTTGCAATTCCGCTGTATCCAGCCCAGGCTGTTGGCTCTAAGAAAACAATTCCGTCTGTGTCTGATGAACCAAAGCTGTTTTTTGGATTTTTTCCAGGCCCAAGAAGACGTGTATAAAGTCCCTTTGAGTCGATACAGTATTCGTTTACAGATTTCATTACGATTTTTGCTTTTTCGCCGCAGATTCTTCCGTAATCTTTCATTTTTGAAGAGGCTGCGCAGAGTGCTTCGAAATCAACAAGTGCCTTGTAAAGCATTTCGGCTGCCATTACAGAAAGGTGATCCGGGAATCCGCTCAAATCGTCATTCCAGTCTGCATCATACATGATTGGAAGTCCGTCTTCTGAATATTTCCACATATGATCAAGGGCGGCTACACAGTGTTCCATAACGGTAGCTTTTTTATCAAGCATTCCTTCTTTTACATCTGCATAAGGGACAACTTCATCAAGGAATGCAAAATCAGCTGTTTCTTTGATATATTCGCAAACTGCATAAATAAGCCACATTGGATCATCACAGGCGTGGAAGCCTCTTGTACCAGGTGCTGAAACGTAGAAGTTGTGATAAACAGAACCGTCAGAGAACATCTGTTCAGCTGTATAAAGAAGGAAGTCTCTTGTTCGTTTTGGATCATAAGGAAGAAGTGCAAGCATATCCTGAAGAATGTCCCTGAATCCAAAGCCGTATTCAAAGCCTGAATGGAAACGTGACTTCATTCTGTTCAGGCAGCAAACCATTGCACACTGATACTGGAGCCACTTAAATGAATGAACAAAATCTTCTTCTCCAGGAACGTTGAGTTGAAGCTTATCGAGTTCATCCTTCCAGCCGTCAGAAACTTCTTTATAAAGCTTAAGTGCTGCGGCAGGAGTTGCAATCATCTTCATTGCTTTTTTAAGCTCTGCTTTTCCATTGTAATAATAATCTTCTGTATTTTCTGCAATCATGGCAAAAACAAGTTCTTTTTCCTCGCCTGCTTTAAGTGTAATATCATTGGCAATTACAGAAAGAGAGCTGCACATTTCCTGTGAATCTTCTTCTGCAAGCTTGTCTGCCAATACACCAGCCGGATTTGCCATTGTGTTTGTGTAATGACCTACAAAATCCTTATAGCGTGCTGAATATGTTGAAGTTTTTTCTGATGAAAGATGAACCAGAACTTTACCGAAAAGACCCCTGATTTTATCTTCATCTGCATCAAAAGGAATACCATAGTTGTTGCGCCATACAAGACCGTCTATTTTTTTATCAAAAAGACCGCCGGCCATCATAAGAGAATTAAAACCGGAAAATTGAGTTCCGCGTGCATCACCTACGTTTACAGGCTCTACAGAAAAAACACGGAGTTTTCTTTCATTTTTTGAAGTATTCTTAATCTTTACATATTGAATAAGACCATAAAATTCATCTGGAATAAACTTAATTGTTTCAACATCAAGATTTATATAAGAAGTTTTTGTTTCTACAGAACCAAACTTAAAGGTTGTTTCAAGCTTCTGGTTCCTGTGCATTACAGGATACCAGGTAGCTGTAAAATACTTCTTTGCTTCAATATCTGTAATATAAAGATAAGAACCAAGCATTCTGGTTTTATAAGGATCTTCGTGAACAAAGCCGTTTAACAAATCACCTTCCTGGGTACCGATTCTTGCAAAATCTGAACCATTATTTGTAATACCCCAACATAATGTATTTGTAAGAGAACGCTTTCGGCTTGCTTCAAGCATCAGCCAAGGTTCCTTAGTAGTCTGATTTATATTCTCTTTTATCTGAACCGAACTGTCTTTTAGAAAAGAGAATAACTTCTCCTTGTTTGCCATAAAATTACCTCCAAATTTCATTTAATAATGTAGTTTTTACATTTACTTTCACGTGAAAACTTTAACACGAGTATTATTGAATTGTCAACTAAAATTTTTATGATATTTTCACAATTTTTCCAGCAATTTATGATTATTTTTGCAAATATAACAAAAATTTCAAAAAAAATTACTTTTACGTGAAAGTTTTTTCTTGACAAACGTAATTTTCCGTTCATAATTAGAGTTGTAGATGACAAAATATCATACCAAAAAGGAGATTTTGATTATGAAACAACTTTTACGTAAAAGCTCAAAAGCTTTAATCGTACTTGCAGCTTGTTTTTCAATGCTGCTCATGGCTGGATGTGATAAAGATAAAAAAGCATCCAAGGATAAAAGAACCAAGATCCAGGTAATGGTTGGTTTTGGTACAGGTACTGATCCTTCACAGGTTGCAGTTCATGAAGCTCTTGCAAAAGAATTCAATGACACAATTGGTAAGGAAAAGAACATCACTCTTGAATTTGTAACTGTACAGTATGCAGATTCAGAACAGAAGTTTACTACACTTGTTGCCGGCGGCATGACACCAGATATCTGTGGTCCTGTTGGAGTTATGGGTGTTGGTAAGTTCATCGATGAATGGATGGACATTGAACCATATCTTCAGAAAGATAGAATTGATCTTAATGCATACGACGAAGCACTCGTTGACAGCATGAGATACAGCATCAATGGTGAAAACAAGCTTGTTGGACTTCCAATCGGATATTATCCATCAGCTCTCTACTATAACGAAGACATTTTTGACCGTGCAGGAATTGACTATCCTCCTACAACATGGGGAACAAAAGACTGGACTTATGAAAAAATGATTGACCAGGCCAGAAGAATGACTTTGGATAAAGACGGAAACAACACTTATTCACCAGACTTCGACATGGAAGGCGTTACACAGTTCGGTTACGATGGTACAGACTGGGCTCCATTCCGCGCTTGGGTTGGAAAATACTTTGACAAGAATGGTAATTCTGTAGCACTTGGTATCTCTGATGATATGAAGACAGCTCAGATGAACTCACCTGAATGGAAAAAAGCATTCAAAGACTTGCGCGACCAGGTATTCGTATACAAAGTACGCCCAAGTTCAGATTCAAATGCCGGTGCTGCCCTCTTTGGCGACAACGATCCACTTGGTTCAAACAAATGTGCTATGTGGGAAATCTTCTCATGGATGAGCTATGCTTACGAAGGTTGGGATGCAAACTTCAACTGGAACATTGCTCCAATTCCTTCATTCAACGGACACATTGTATCTGCTACAAACATCGATACATTCGTAATGTGTAAGAGTGCTAAGAACCACGACCAGGCTTGGGAAGTTTACAAATGGCTCTTCCAGCCAGAAAACTACATCCGCCTTAACAAGAACTATGGTGGTATTCCTGCTATGAAACAGTTCCAGAAATCTTGGATTGAAGAAAGAAAGAATGGCGTAGTTGACGAAAATGGCGAAGTTATTGAAGAAGGACGCCCTAACATCAACTGGCAGGTTCTTATTGATGCAGGTGCTTATGCAGACAATCCTAACAACGAAGCTTGGGTTCCAAACTTTGGTAAAGTATGGGATGCAATGGAAACTGCAATGGCTAACGTAATTTCTGGTTTCGAAGAGGATACAGATAAGGTTGCTGACGATCTCAATGCAGAAGTTCAGACATACCTTGATGAATACTGGGAAAATCAGAAGTAATTGACTGTAGGGGATGTCTAGAGCATCCCCTACTGCTCGCGTTTCTTTAAGAAAGGAAGGTTTACAACGCAAGCGTTGTAAACCCGCCATTCTGCAATTCAATGAAATGCTGCGCAACTGCTCGCATTTCTTTAAACACAGGAGGCATACATGACAAGTAAAAATCGTATGTTAAGAAACAATAAAACTAAGAATTTGTGGGGATATGTGTTTATCAGCCCTTGGTTGCTGGGATTCCTTATCTTTACAGCCGGACCAATGCTGGCCTCGTTATTTCTTTCTCTTACAAGATATGACGGACGTAATGCTCCCGTATTTATTGGATTTGGCAATTTTGTAAAAATGTTCAAGGATCATTATGTCTGGAACTCACTTAAAGTAACACTTAAGTTTTCAATGCTTTCAATTCCAATCGGAATTATCTGCGGCTTTTTGCTTGCTTATATTCTTAATATGAAAGTTGCCGGAATGAAGGGCTGGAGAACACTCTATTATCTTCCTTCACTTATTTCCGGAGTTGTTATAGCAATGCTTTGGCGTGGTCTTTTTGATGACCAGTACGGAATCATAAACTATATAATCAGACAATTCGGCGGTTCTGCACCAAAATGGTTGCTCGACCCTAAATATACACTCTACTGCTTCCTATTCCTTTCTGTTTGGAGCTGTGGTGGAAGCATGATTATTTACCTTTCTGGACTTCAGGGTATTCCTACAGAATTGTACGAAGCTGCTGAACTCGACGGTTGTAACAAATGGCAGCAGATGATTCACGTAACAATCCCACAGATGACACCAATTTTCTTCTACGAGCTTATTATGGGAATTATCGGATCTTTCCAGTACTTTGCAGAACCAATGGTACTTACAAAAGGTGGACCGGCACATTCTACAGAGTTCTTTAATCTATACCTGTACAACAACGCATTTAAGTATCAGAACATGGGCTATGCCTCTGCACTTGCATGGGTACTGTTCGTCATCATACTTATACTTACATTGCTTGTATTCAAGAGCTCAAGTATGTGGGTATTCTACGACAGTGAGGTAAAAAAATGAGAGTAACAAAACATGGACTTGAAGTAAGACGAAAAACAATTGCATTAATATTCCTTATTTTAGGAAGTGTATTTGTTCTTTACCCTGTAGCAAGCATGCTCTGTGGTTCACTTTCGTCAAAAACAGTAATTAAGACTGTCCCTGCTTCTTTAATTCCTCTTGAAGGAAAACAGGTTGCAATACCAGAGCTTGGAAAAGCAGATCAGAAATATTTTGTATACAATGTTGAAGTAAACGGTAAAAAACGTGAACTTGCTTATGTAGAAAAAGTTGACAAGATGTGGAAATACGTAAACCCTGAGTATCCGGCAGAAAGCTATCTTCTTCCACCGGCAACTCCAGACCAGCGTGTACGAACAGTCCGCTTTAACTGGCGTAACTACTCAGATGCTTTGAAAAAGTCTCCGTTCCCGCGCTACATCTTAAATACACTGTTCATACTTTTCATTGCAACGTTTGGTGCAGTTTTATCTTCAGTACTTGTTGCTTATGGTTTCAGCCGATTCCATTTTAAGGGACGAAACGTACTCTTTATGATTTTGCTTTCTACGATGATGCTGCCTCCGCAGGTTACACTTATCCCAAGCTTTGTAATGTACAAATGGTTAGGCTGGTATAATACTTACCTTCCTCTTACAGTACCTGCATTCTTTGCCTGCAGTGCCATGAACGTATTCCTTATCCGTCAGTTTATGATGGGATTGCCACTTGAACTTGATGAAGCTGCAAAAATTGATGGATGCGGCCCGATTAAGATTTTGTGGTACGTTATTACACCGCAGGCAAAACCGGTTCTTCTTACAATCGGTTTGCAGACAGCAATTTTCTGGTGGAATGATTATTACTATGCCCTTATTTACATCCAGGACAAGATGAAATACACAGTTGCGCTTGGCTTGCAGTCTTTCAACGCGCTCTACTTCAACAACAGCGGACTTATGTCTGCCGCAACAATCATGGTTATGATACCGCCTGTAGTAATCTTCTTTATTTTCCAGAAGTACTTTATTCAGGGTACCGTTATTTCTGGTGTAAAGGGTTAATAAAAGATAAAAAAGGATGATAAGGAAAGCCTTATGTATGGAGTAAAACTTTATTCAGTTCCAAAAAATCTGAACGCAACAATCAGCCTCTGGCACGAGCTCGGGTTCAACACCCTTTTTATCGGCCAGGACTGCAAAACAGATTCTGATTTTTTGGAACAGCTCCAGCACGAAGGCTTTTTTGTCAACCTTATTGAACCTGTTTTTCTTGGTGATGAAAAAACTGACCCGACACTTTTTGCCATTACAAAGGATGGAAGCCCTGCAGTAGACGGTTGGGTTCGTTTTGTATGCCCTACAAACAGAGAATGGCTCGAAAGCTTTTATAACAGGTTCGAAAAAGACTGCACCTTAAACGTGAACAGTCTTAGCCTTGACTTTATCCGTTTTTTTCAATTCTGGGAGGTAATCACTCCCGAAAATAACAGCACAACTATTGATACCCTTAAAGAAACGTGTTTTTGTCCCCGCTGCCGGGATGAGCAAAAAGCTTTTCTTGAATCTGGCAAGGGCAAAGACATCGGAGACTGGCGCTGTTCAATTATAAATGATATTACAAAAAGTTGCCGTGAAATCATGGTTAAATCAGGTGAATCAGCTCAATGTAATCCAAAAATACTTGGATTACATGCTGTTCCCTGGACAAAAAGCATATTCAACGGTGCAGTTTCAAAAATCTTAGGACAAAACTTCGCTACCCTTTCTGAACATGTTAACTTTTTTACACCCATGGCCTATCATCATATGATGAGAACTGAGCTTTCCTATATAAAAACACTCGTTCAAGATATGGAAACCCAGGTAAACAAAGCACAGCTTTCAATGCCAGTTTCCCGAAATATTCCTATAATCCCTTCCGTACAGCTGAAAAACTATTACAGGGATGAAAAAATCACACTCGAAGAAAATAAACAGACAATACAAACTGCTCTGGAAGCCGGACACGGAAACGTAATCTACTTCCAGTGGACTGATATAGAAGAAAATCCGGAAATTATAAATATACTAAAAAATGGAGTAAAAAATGAAACGAACAGCTAAAAATCACTTTACGACAGCGCTTGTTACCCTGCTGATTCTCGGCTCTGCAGCACTTAATCTTTCCTGCACCAAAAAAGCAGGCGCCAAAATCCCCGAAAAAACAGCGCCTGTAAGCTTTGCCGGCTGCCGCTGCTCAATGTATGGAATCCGTCCGTTCCCTTCAAACGATGAATGGAGCAAATATGCCGCAAAAATCGGTGAACAGTTCCCGGGAAGCATACCTGCTTTTGTATGGATTGTAGGTCATATAGAAGGAAACAGCACACAAAAAAGCTGTATTCTTAACTTCCCGCTTGAAAAACCAATTGAAGGTGTATGCGACTTCCCTGCCGATGAAAATGAAGCATTCCTTACACTTTGCGACGAAAAAGGCTACCAGGTATGGCTTCAGGTAGAACCGGGCGATGCAGATATAGTTGAACTCGCCTATCAGACAATGAAACGCTATAAAAAACATCCAAGTGTAAAGGGCTTTGGCGTAGATGTTGAATGGTACAAATGTGCCAACACAGATGGTTACGGAACTCCGCTTACTGACGATGTTGCAAAAGCAATAGACAAGGCTGTAAAAAAGGCTGACCCACGCTTTAATTACTTTGCAAAGCACTGGGATGAAAACTGGATGCCTGAAACTTACCGCTCCGATATGATTTTTGTAAACGACAGTCAGGGACACGGTTCGTTAGCAACAATGCAGAAAGGTTTTAAAGCCTGGGCCGATCATTTTGCACCAAACACAGTTGTATATCAGATTGGTTACGAAGCCGATTCCGGCATCTGGTCTAAAATGGAAAATCCTGTAAAGGAATTGGGAGACACCCTTGCAGAAGGTGTTCAGGAAAATCAAAACTGTGGAATAATCTGGGTTGATTTTACTTTAAAAAAGGTGATGAAGAAGTTAAAATGAAAAAGAAAAGTATTATAACAACAATTTTAGTAATTCTTGGGGGAGCAGCTTTAATGGCTGGTATTATTTCGTGCTGTACAAATGCGCCTAATTCAACTGCAATTGGTGAACATATTGCAACTAAAGGCGATGTTGAATGGGCTGGATGCAGAAGCTCGGAATATGGAATAGATCCATTTCCATCTGCAAGCAAGTGGGTTTCTTATGTAAATAAAATGTCCAGCTATTACGAAGGAAGTAACGGAGCTTTAATCTGGATAGTAGGTACTATCAGAGAAGACAAAAACAATAAAAAGAAAAACTACTGTAAACTTAATTTTCCACAACCATCAACAGATTTAGACACTACAGACATAATATTTTCACATGATGATGAAGATGAAAATGAAGATGCTCTTACAGCCTTTGATAAAGCAGGTTTTTCTGTATGGCTGCAGATTGAACCTGGTGATGCTGATTTAGTTACTCTTGCAACAATTGTAATGAATAAATATAAATCTCACCCCTGCGTAAAGGGATTCGGAATTGATGTTGAATGGCTTCAACCTGCCGGAACACGAGGTTACGGAACAAAGCTTTCTGATTCATATGCAAAAAAGGTTGACGAAGCTGTTAAAAAAATAAATCCAGGCTACTCTGTTTTTGTAAAACACTGGGATTCCAGATGGCTGCCTCCAACCTATCGTTCAGACATGATTTTTGTAAATGACAGCCAGCAGTTCGGTTCTCTTGAAGAAATGCAGGAAGATTTCCAGGATTGGGCAAACCATTATGCCCCAAATGGTGTTATGTTCCAGATTGGTTATGAAGCAGACAAAGCCTTGTGGGGTTCAAACGTTTTCAAGAATCCTGCCGGTAATTTAGGTGCATATCTTATAGAAGGACTTGAACAAAACGGCCAGAAACGCGGAATTATCTGGGTAGACTTCACACTTACAGACGTGCTGTAAACTTGTCATTATCGGGCTTGACCCGATAATCTTAGAAAAAAATTGAATCTTAGGAATGTATATGGAAAAAATTGTATCAATTATACCAGCTCCTCAAAGAATCGTTAATAAAAACGATTTACTAAACATTGAAAACGGCTTTTCTTTATTTGCAGGACAGAATAATTTACCAGATGAGCTTTTGTCATATCTTCCTTTTCTGGCACAGCAGCTAGAAGCCTGTGGTTGTAAATGCAGCGCGTACGAAATTGTACAGTCAACCTGCCCTGTAAAACTTTCAGCTCTCACCGGTACAGATGCAAAACCAGAAGCTTACAAACTCAACATCTCAAACAAAGAGATTCTCATAGAAGCTGCAGATAAAGCCGGTGCATTTTATGCAATTCAAACCTTAAAGCAGTTAATCATCTCTAACAAAACTACACTGCCTTGCCTTGAAATATACGACTACCCTGCTTTCAAGTGGCGCGGTTTTCTTTTTGATACATGCCGCTTTTTCTTTACCGTCAACTTTATCAAAAAACTGCTTGATGCATTGGCTTTCCATAAGATGAACCGCTTCCACTGGCACCTTACCGACGACCAGGGCTGGCGTTTCAACGTTCCTGAATATCCGCTGCTTGCAAAAACCGGTTCCCAGCGCGAAGCCCACACAATGCCGCTTTTAAAAGACAATTACAACGATTACACCGACCGTCGCGAATATTATTATACAGATGAAATGATACAGGAAGTTGTAGCTTATGCAGAAAAGCTCAACATTACAGTTGTACCGGAAGTTGAACTTCCGGGTCACGTTTCTGCACTTCTCGCTTCTTACCCGGAATACGGCTGTACCGGCGGACCATATAAGGTAGAAAACCGCTGGGGAATCTTTGAAGATGTGCTTTGCCTTGGCAACAAGGGCATTTTTGATATTTATACCGCTGCTTTCAAAACCTTAAAAAGACTTTTCCCGGGCCAGTGGATTCATATTGGCGGAGATGAATGTCTTACTACAAGATGGGAAAAATGTCCAAAGTGTCAGGCTCTTAAGAAAAAGCTCGGGCTTGAATCAGAAAAACAGCTCCAGTCCTGGATTACAACAAAAATGTCGGAAATTATTATTTCTCTTGGAAAAACACCAATTGGCTGGGATGAAGTTCTTGATAATACAGAAAAGTTTCCGCTGCCAAAAGATGTTATTGTACAATCCTGGCGCAAGGTTGATGGCGGCAAAAAACCGGTAAGCATGAAACATTTTGCAATAATGTCGCCGCAGGATAAATGTTACCTGAACTTTAAAAACTACGATTCTTTTGAAGAACCGGGCCGCCTCAGCTTTATCACCTTAAAAACTGCTTATTCATTTTCACCAGTTTCTCCAGATTTTACAGAAGAAGAAAAAGAATATGTACTTGGCGGCGAATGTAATCTCTGGACAGAAGATTTACCTTCATCAAAGGTTGCAGAATATATGCTGTTCCCTCGCCTCTGTGCAATTTCCGAATGCCTGTGGCTGGACAGCAGTAAAAAGGATTTTGAAAAATTAAAGAAGTCAATTAAAAATCATAAACGAAGGCTCAGTTATATGAACCTGCTTTATTATAACGGCAAGCCTGAATAATAAAGTGTAAATAAAAAATCAATCATATGGAGGATAAAATGGCTATCTGTATTCACAACGGAATCCTGCTGAATGGAATCTCGAACGAAGGCCTTTGTGCAGTTCTTATAAACGACAATGGCAAAATTGATGATGTATTCAGCGAAGCCCGTTTTAAGCAAAAGTCTTTTTCTTCTTCCGTACAATTGATTGATGCTCACAAAAACTACATCACTCCTGGATTAATAGATACTCATATCCACGGCTTCAACGGCAACGGCACAGATATTCCATCAACAGAAGGCATTCTCCAGATGTCTGAAGATTTAGCAAGTTACGGCGTTACAGCCTTTAATCCTACAATGTACCCAAGCTCAGAAGAAGTGATGATTGATACAATAAAGAAAATTGTAGCTGCCATGGGTCACGAAAAAGGCGCAAGAATTATGGGCATTCACCTTGAAGGTCCTTTTATTTCACCGAAAAAACTTGGAGTTCAAAAACCGTGTACCGTAAAGCTTCCGGATATAGAGCTCATGCAGCGTTTATGGGATGCTTCTGAAGGTCATATTGTAAACATGACAGTTGCACCGGAGCTCAAAGGAATGAGGGAGCTTGCCCTTTTTTGCATATCAAAAGGAATAATTTTACAGGCCGGCCACACAGATGCAGAATACAAGCATATGGTTGAAGGCATGCAGGTTGGTATCCTTCACATAACTCATTTTTTCAATGCAATGAGTCATCTTCATCACAGAAACCCGGGAGCAACAGGTGCAGTACTTATTCATCCGGAATTATCATGCGAAATTATTGCAGACGGAGTTCACGTTCATAAGGATTTGTTCAAGCTTCTTCAGCGCGATAAGTCTGTTGATAAAATTGTGCTTATTACAGACTGCCTTACTCCAACAGAACAAAAGGCAAAACATCTTTTTGCAAACGGCGAAGAGGTTGTAATGAGGGGCGGCTGTTTTCATCGTAAATCTGATGATGTAATTGCAGGTTCAGCACTCACTATGATTAAGGCAGTAAAAAACACAACAGAATATGGTTTTGCACTTAATGATTCTGTTCGTTTTGCAACTGCCAATCCTGCCGAAATTATGAAGTACGACAAAATCGGAACAATCGCTCCGGGCTATGCAGCAGACATAATTATCTTTGATAAAAGATATAACATACAAACCGTTATAATAAACGGAAAAATAATAAAACAAAACATGAAGGAATAATTATGAGTCAGCAGATAAAAGTATTTTTTAAAAAGCACCACTTCAAACGTTTTTCAACAGCATCGTTAATAGAAAATATTTTAAATGATATGAATGAAGGACTTAAAAGCAATGACAGTGCTAATAGTGCCGACAACATTGAATCAAAAGCCTGCCAGCCGATGATTCCTGTTTACGGACTTATACCTTCCGGTGATATTCTTGAGAATCAGGCTTTATGCGGAAAAAGTGCAATAATAATAGATGCGGGCGGTACAAACTTCCGTTCTGCACTTGTAAGTTTTTCTGATGATGGAACACCTGTTATCTCTGACTTACAAAAAACTTCAATGCCAGGAATTGAAAAAGAACTTTCCAAAGATGAGTTTTATAACGCAATTGCAGATAACATTGAATACTTAAAGGATAAGGCAGACAGAATCGGTTTTTGTTTTTCGTATGCAATGTCCATGACAAAAGATAATGACGGCAAGGTACTTGTTTTTTCAAAAGAAATAAAAGCTCCTGGTGTTGTTGGCACCTATGTTGGAAAAGAGCTGCTTGCTGTTCTTAAAGCACGAGGCTGGAAAACTGTAAATAAGATTGTTCTTTTAAATGATACTGTTGCTGCCCTTCTTTCAGGCTATAGCCAGAAGCCTGGGAATAACGGCTGTAAAGCTTTCAGCTCTTATTTGGGCTTTGTGTTTGGAACTGGAATAAATAATGCTTATATAGAAGAAAATGCCATTCCAAAAATTGATGATGAAGGGTCACACATAATTGTTTGTGAAAGCGGAATGTATAATGATATTCTGCTCAGCTCTTTTGATGAAATGCTCGATAAAGATACAGTTAATCCCGGCGATTCACTTCTTGAAAAAATGTGCTCCGGCGGTTATTTGGGAAAACTGACTTATCTTGTTATAAAAACAGCCTGCGAAGAACATATTTTTTCTCCTGCATTTGCCGAATGTTTTATGCAGCTAACAAACTTAAATGCAGCTGATATTGATTTATTCCTTGATGATCCTGATAATGCAGAAACTGTACTTGGAGCAATTGTTGCACAAGGCAACCTTATGGATTCAAAAAAGCTCAAAGATATTCTTGCAACAATTATTAAGCGAACTTCTTCTATTGCAGCTGCCGTTCTTGCTGCAACAATCATAAAAAGCGGAAAAGGTAAAAAGCAGGAAGAACCGGTGGCAATTGTATGTAACGGTTCAACCTTCTGGAAATGTCACGGGCTTGTAGAAAATGTTACAAAGCTGCTCGATGATAATCTTAAGGGTGCTTCAAAAGCGTATTACAGGATTCTGAAAATAAATGACGATATAACGCTTGGAACTGCGTTTGCCGCCATCAATAGTTAAACATAATATGGGAAAAAAAATGTCGGATTTTTAATCCGACATTTTTTTTATTTAGCATTATTCAACGCTGTAGTTACTGCTTTCTGTAATGTGCAGTATGCATCATCATCACTGGCAACCCATTCCATTACACCGCCAAAGTTTTCGGCACAGGACCAGTTTACTTTATTTGTGAGAGTTGTTTCGTTATCAAAAATATACAGGTCGTGACCTTTTAAGCTGAGTGCAACTCCATCATTATCATCATAAGCCATTGGATTAGCAGCACCATCTTTACCGAGAGCAGCAGTTGTGCTTGTGTAATTTGTTCCGCCACCGTAAGAATGGCAAGGGTCACCGTTATAGTGAATTACATCATCCTTAATCTTAAACTTTGAACCGTAGAATGGAAGACCGGTATTAAGCTTTTCTTTAGGACAGCCTGCTTCATAATAATTCTGCATTGTAAGCTTTGTTTCTGTAAAATTACCGTTGTAGGCAATCCGCTTTGTCATTCTTCCGTTGTAGTCAAAGTCGTAAGTCATAACGCTTGTAAAATCAAGAACGTCCTTCATCATTTCTACTATAGAATCATCGCAGTAAAACTCTGTTGCCTTCTGACCTGCCATTGAAAGAAGCGTTCCTTTAGGCATTGTTTTTCTAAGCTGTTTTGCAAAATCAAGATAAGCTGCGTTTGCTTCTGTATAATCATCATAATATTCCCAGTCAAGGTCTATACCATCGAGCTTATAGTTTTTTACAAACTGACCGAGCTGTGTGGCAAGCGTTTTTCGCTTTACAGGATCCATCATAATCGGTGTTAAAAACTCACTGAAGCTTCCGCCTCCCAAAGCCGCCATTACCTTTACTGTTGGATGATTTTCCTTAAACTCTTTTACAGTATCCTTTGTATGAGGGAAGCTTGTTTCCATTAAGTTACCGTCGCCATCAGTTTTAAAGAAAGAAATGATAACATGTGTATACATTTCCGGATAAGTTACTTCGCCTAAGGTATAGGTGTAAATAACATTGCGATATTTACTTACAAGATTTGTTGGAGAAGCTTCTCCTTTTGAAATTGTTTTCTTGGAACAAGAGGTTGTAAGCAGCAAAGCCATTGTAGGAATCATTATTGCTGCAGACAATGCCATCAGCTGAGAAAATAAAACTAACGCTAATGAACCAAAATACTTCCTTTTTGTCATTGATTTTTCGATTTGTTTTTCAATTGTTTTTTTCATAATTGTACCTCTTTTTTTAATGCATATTTTCTAAAAGCCAGATGATGTCGCGGCCTGTCTTAAAGTTTTCGGCTGTAACACCAAGGCTTCTTGGCTCAAACTTAATTGCAGCCCCGGCACCAAAAGCAATAACCGGAACCGGCTGTGCTGAATGTCCTGAATCCATACTTATAATCCGGGTAAAATCATTTTCCCAGTTTTTTCTGAACCTCAAGTCGGCATTTTCATGGTCTGCAGTAACGACAAGAAGCGTATCTGGATTTTCGAGTACAAACTTTGCTGCAATTGCAACTCCTTCATCAAAGCACTGCACTTCGTTCATTATCTGCGGAATCTGCTGGGCGTGTCCCCATCCGTCGCAGCAGGTGTTTTCAATCATGCAGAAGAAACCGCAGTTGCCGTTTGCCTTTGACTTGTGGTCTAAATCGGAAAGCGTAAAAGCTACAAGCTCCGGGAAAGTTGGAAGCTCATCATTTTTGCCCATATTAAAGCCGGCAGGGGTGTCCTCTTCGTATTCCGCAAAGTTACCGTCCCAAAAGCTTACGGCTTTATTGTTGTAGCCACAGGCTTTTTCGCCCTGGCACATTTTTGGAAAAGTGTCATAGCCCTTCATCCCGGCTGACTTCCCTTCTTCACTTTCAACGTATTTTCTGATTCCACAATCGGCACCAAGCAGCAGGTCCGGACAAAACTTAAACTCTTTTTCGTAAATTAAATCTTCATGCTCGCGGGCCTTATCGTGAACAAGCGCACAGGCCGGTGTTGCATCGCCGATGTGGTCGTTAGTTACAACACCCACAAACATTCCTTTTTCGCGGGCAAGCTCACTGAGGTTTTTTATTTCGCGGCCATCCTTATCAAGACCAATGTAACCGTACCTTGTTCTTTCGCCGCACAGGATTGCTGTTCCACCAGCGCTGCTGTCGGTTACCAGAAGGTTGTCACCATTTTCATCAATATTATACGGCAGACAGCCTGTAGTTGCAGAACGGTAAAAAGGAAGCTCATCCATAAAAAGCGGACCATAAAAGTGGCGCGAACCTTTCAGGTGACTTTCTCCCATCCCGTCCCCAATCATAAGTATTATATTTTTTACACGGTGCCTTTCAAACAACCCTTTTTCCTGTGCAGCCTTTACCGCGTTTTTTAATTTCTGATTTCTGTTAGTCGCAACTAAATCAGATAAATCAGTATGAATGTCTTCCAAATCTTCGAAGCCGTTTTTTGCTGTATAAGAATCTTCCTCTTTTGTCCAGCATTCAATACTGGCTCCAGTCCCAGATGGAAGCTTCATTTTTGGCAAAGGTTTCTTAATTCGCTCTGGAATCATTTTATTATCTCTACATTATCACCAGTTATAGATACGTAGCCTCTTGTTGAACCATATTGAACTGTAAAATCATCAAGACTTACCTGAGTACCTGCTGCAATTGTACCTGTTGAACCGTCTGTACCATCAGTAATGCTGATTTTCAAGCCTGTACTATTTGCAGCGGCCGCTATAGAGAACTGGTACCATCCATCAAGCGTTCCGCTTTTTTTATTGAATGCAAAATTGTAAGCCTGAGTTATTGGTGTAATAACATTTCCGTCTTCATCGGTTTTTATTTCGGCTTCTTTATTTGCTGAAAACTGAGCGGCATCTATAAGCTTATTTCCCTTGTTATCAGTTATTGTAATATAAGCATTCTCAGAATAAGGCTTAAGCTTAAACTGAAGCAATTCGGTTTTATAAATAGGAAGAGTTGTTTCAGTTACTTCAAAATCAAAGGTCTGTCCCTGTTCTTTTGTCTTTATAGTAAAGAAATCTCTTGCACGTCCTTTTGTTGAACTTTCAATATCACCACCAAAGGAATCAGGAGCATCGTTAATAAGGTTTCCAATAATCTGCCCGCAAATTGCATTATCTAGAACTATACCTTTTTCACCATTCAGAAGTGTACAATCATCTTTTGTATAGGCAGCACCATTTTTTGTATCCAGACTTTCAAGTCCATAACCGATTGCGAAAATTGGTACATTCTGGTTTGAATGACTGCCTGAAGTTGCTTTTACTCTATTATCTGTTATTTCAGAGCTTTCCCAATTTTTTCTGAACTCCATATCGCCAGTTTCGTGATCAGCTGTTATAAGAAGAACTGTATCTGGATTCTCAAGTACAAACTTCAAGGCAATTGCAACAGCTTCATCAAAGTTTTTAACTTCATTTACAATTCCAACAACATTATTACTTACCTTTGTTGTCTTCATAAACTTAGCATTTGCGTGGCCATAAATATCTGTATATGTATTTTCAAACATAAGGAAAAAGCCTTCATCCCCGCTTGTTTTCTGCAAACGAGTTAAAGAAAGTGCCAGTGCCTGCTGCAAGCTTGGACTCTTTGTTGAAGTTGAATCCCAGCGTGCATAAGTTGTATCTCCGCCGGAAAAAAGATTCCACATTAAATCTTCATTATCTAAGGCAGCAATGGCATTACTGAACTTTGTGTTCTTCTTTATTGTTTTTCCTGAAAGAGGTGTTAATGAGCTTATTGCACTTGTCAGGCTTTCATTTGTACCTCCCATAAAAAGGTCTGCTCCAAAAAGCACCTGCATATCACAGATTTTGTTCCAGCCCTGGCTTCTGTTTTTAGAATGAACAGAAAAATCGGCAGGAGTTGCATCTGGAAGTTCTGCATTTGTTACAACTCCAACCTTTTTTCCTTTTGAACGGGCAAGCTCACTCAAAGATTGCAATTCGTTTCCCTCACCATCCATTGCAGCAAAAAGCTTTGTTGTTCTATAGCCTGTGGATATTTTTGTTCCGCCTGCACCACTGTCTGTAACATCTCCACTCATATTATTTACACCACGTAAAAACGAGTTTGAAACAGCTCTGTATGGCAGCTCATTCATAATTAAATCACCGCGGAACTTTGTTGCAGCAACTATCTGAGAAACTCCCATTCCATCACCAATCATTACAATGAAGTTTTTTGGTTTTTTGAAAAAGTTTTCTTTTGCAACTGCATCAGCAAGTGCGGCTTTTAGTTCCGGAGTAATATTTGAAGCTTCTCCGTGTAAACTCAGCTCTGGCAAAGAATAAGTATTATCTGATTTTGTCCAGGCTGGTACATCTCCATTTGCACCCTTTGGAAGTACATAATCATCATAATATATCTCAGGCTGTTCAGTATTATCGACAGGAAAGTTATGTTTTTCTGTTACTCCTGGAGTATCCTTACAGCCAGATAATATTGATGCTGAAAAAATTGTTAATGCAAATGTAAATGTAAGTTTATAAAAAATCAACGGTTTTCTATTAAATATCATCATATAAATATTACTCCCTGTTTATTTTATTGATCACCTTCAAACATAGTTTTTACAAAATCAAGAAGAGTTGGACTGTCTTTTGCTTTTTCTACATCGTTACCAAGAACAAAGGCAGGAATAGTACTGCCATCAAGAGCACCAGAGGTAACTATGAGAATTGTATCTGGATTTTCAAGAATATATTTTGCAGCAACTGCAACACTTTCATCAAAGTTTTTAAGAGCAATTTCCTTGTCTTCCCGTTCAGCTGAATCATAGAATACAAATGCAAAACCATCATCCGGATCTGCTTTTGTTTCTGTCCAGGCTAATCCAAACTTAACAATCTGAACTGCAGAAGGAAAAGCTGTTACAGATGTATCAAAAATATTCAAAACACCATTTGCTTTTGTTTTTATATCCTGATGTTCATTATTATCAAATCCCTTGAAGAAAACTTCTTCACTGTTGTAGCAGGAAACAGCTTCTTTAAAATCTGATGTGTATTTATAAGAGCTTTTATAGATTTCATTTACATAGCTTGGACTTGATTTAGAGCATTCCTTTTTTGCATCGTTGTTTTGGGTATCTTTTGCAATCACCATAACAGGACGAGGAGAAGAAATAAGCATATCGTAAATCACATCTTCATTATCTGCTGTTGAAGGATTAGTACCCTTGTATTGTCTGAAAATAGAATTAGTAATCATTCCTGTTGTTGCATAACCAATCTTCTTATAGCAGGACTTTGCAAGATAAAGTCCGATTATGTTATCTTTTTCAGTATTATCATTTATAGAGGCTGCAGTAAAAGTAAGCTTTTCTGATAAATCATTTATTATAAGCTCGCCATATTTTTTTTCTGTAGAATTAATTAAATCTTCTGTTAAATTTTCAAATAACATAAAGATGACATTTTTTGCAGCTATATCTTTTGCAGGAAGATTTTTTATTCCTGCCATTATTTTCGAATTAACATTACTTGCCGAACCATCTTCTTTTATAGACGGCAAACCAGTTGTACCCTTAGGATTTTTTGTCCAGTCTGGGGTTTTAACAGATACTCCCGCATCTAATATTGTATTTTCAGGCAATTTTTGTTCCTCAGGTTGTGTGTGTTCGCAGGAAACAAAAATTGCAGCCATAAGGCAAAGTCCTAAAAGTTTTTTATTTCTAAAAAGATTCTTCATGATTTCCTCCAAACATTCTTCCAATTTTTGTATTTTTACTTATTTTTTTAAAAGGGGTCACTACCGTACTTTATGATAGGATAGTTATTTATACGGCAGTGACTTATTTTGTTTTTTATGAAAGCTGATTATTCAGCAATTGCTCCAAGATCGTTTGTTACAACTGAATCAGATTCTGTATCCGGATCAAGAACACCATTTCCGTTCAAGTCACCAAATTTATTAAAGCCCATTGCTTTTCCAATATTTATACCTGTCTGGCGGTTCTGATAGCTGTAGTCTGTACCTTTTCTTGAACCGTCTACATAAGCAGCCCAGTCTTTTACTGTCCAACCAGTTGTGTCAGCACGTTTAGGGAAAAGATCAGCCTTTGCACCGAATGCTATTACAGGAACCGGCTCTTTAGAATGTCCATTGTCCTGAGAAACAATTCTCTTATAGTTATTTTCCCAATTTGATTTATACAGAAGAGCACCTGTTTCATGATCTGCAGTTATAACTAAAAGTGTATCAGGGTTTTCAAGTACATATTTAATTGCAATAGCAACACCTTCATCAAAGCACTGAACTTCGTTCAAACAGTCATAAGGCTTCTGAGCATGTCCCCATCCATCTGAACAGGTATTTTCAATAAGACAGAAGAAACCGCAGTCACCATTTGCTTTTGCCTTATGGTCAAGTATTGATAATGTTGAAGCAACCATTTCCGGATAATTAGGAAGCATTGTACTCTTTTTCTTTCCATAACCAAGCTTATAACCGAATTTTTTTGCAACTTCGTTTTTATCCGTGTTATATTTATAATTAGCACCATATTCATAACTTGAAACAGCACGAATGCTGTAATCAGCCTGAACCTTATCCATAATTTCACCAAATGTATCATAAGAATGCATATTTCGGTCTATAGCCCAGTTATTCAAGTCGTAAGAAGTATCTGTAGTTTTATTATCAAATACCTTAAGCATTTGACGAGCCCATTTCTGTAAGATTGCTTCATTATCAGCATACCAGAGCTTAAGAGAAGCTTCCGTGCAAGCCTGCTCAAGTTTTTCACCAGAATAATCTTCATCTTCAGTTAATTTTTCTACGGTATTCTTATCCATTACTTCATAGATATCTGCAAGAGATTTTCTTGAATCACCAGTTTTTCCTTCCTGAATGTATGTGCTGTAACCATAATCTGAACCCATAGCAATATCAGGAGAAGAAAGGAATAATTTACCGTAAATCTGATTCTGATAATCTCTGTTTATAGCATGAATACTTACATCGGCAGGGGTTGCATCTCCCATATGGTCGTTTGTTACATTACCAACAAGCATTCCCTTTTCGCGGGCAAGCTCTGCAAGGTTTTTAACTTCTGTACCATTTACATCAATACCAATATAACCATAGCGAGTCTTAAAACCAGTTACAATTGCAGTTCCACCAGCAGAAGAATCTGTACAAATTGTATCTGTTTCTGATATAGAATCTACTTTTTCCTGTGGGAATGATGGTTTCTTGTAAGAGTCATGATTTACAGGAGAATGATATGGAAGTAAATCCATAACTAAATCTCCATAGTAATGTCTTGAACCTAAAAGATGGCTTTCACCCATTCCATCACCAAAGATAATGATTACGTTCTTTACTTCTTTATCAGCAAAGCTATCATTATCTACAGCTTTCTTAATTGCAGACTTAAGCTCGTTTGTACGGTTTGTTGCTCCACTCAAAGTTTTGTTATCGGATTTATTAAAGCCTGTTACAAACTCTGGAAGATTTGTTTCCAATGCATTTGGAGCTTTTTCCCAAGGATTAATTGTTACACCTGTTCCATTAGGAAGAATCATTGCATGGATTTTTTCACCATCTGCATCTGGTTTAGTTGTAACTTTTTTTTCTTCTTCCTGAATAGGTATTACCTGTTCTTCAGGATCATCTGTTGGTTTATCGCAAGATACAGTAACAAACGAAATAAGCAAAGCTGTAAAAATTGTACCTGCTATTTTCTTATAAATACATTTCTTCATATTTATCTCCATTTGATATTTTTAAATTATTAATTAGTTAGCCTTCTTTATCACTACGTTATCAACATAGAAAGGACGTGTTGGTGCATCAATCTTAAAATAGATTGTTACATTAACAGCTTTTCTTCCGTTAAGCTGATTCTTAATTTCTTCGCCACTGATTACGCCACAAACCTTTACATATTCCTTGTTGGAAAGCTCTACAGAAGAACCTGTGTATTTTCCGTCGACAGGATCAAGGCCCATATAGATGAAGTCGTCATAATCTTCTTCTGTACAATCATCAGGCTGAATTGCAAGGGCAATATCTGAATGACGCTTACCTTTGTCTGCGTTATCGGCCTTAAACCAGACTTCGACGTAGTAATCAGAACCATCAACAATGTTCATTTTTGAAAGGTCTTTGCCTACACCACTCCAATTAAACTTTCCGCGTACATAAAGTGCTGTTGAACCGGAAACACCTTTTCCGGCTGGAAGAGAAAGTGTACTTCCTTCTGCAATCCATTCACCAAGAGATGCACCTTCCATATCGCCATGAGGGATGATGTTTTCCTGTGCAAATGCGAGTCCTGCACAAGCAAATACTGTCAATGCAGCAATAATCAGTTTTATTTTCTTCATATTTTTCTCCGTATTATTAAATTATTTTATTGAACATTTTCCTTTACAGTCTTAACTGCCTCTGCAATGTCAGCAGCAATGTCTTCATCAAAATTCTTTATTTCTACACCTTTGCCGTCACCATTTACGTTATTTCGTGCGCTAAGAGGGAAATATTCTTTTGTTTCATCTTTCTTTTGTTTTCCACAAACAACATCTTCATGACTGCCATAAATGCGGGCAAAAACAAAACAATCTTTTGCTTTAGAGTCTGCAGTTGCACGACCAATAAGACCACCAATATATTCGTAAGGTGAACCACGTAATTGAGCAACTTCTGAACCTACAACACCAGCAAACAGACAGTTTTCAATTTCTACACCATTCTCTTCTGCAAGACCAACAAGTCCACCAAAACGGTCATCATCTTTATTGTCATGTGGATATGTAGCATTCTCATCTGGATTTGGAATCATGTTTCTGTTAATTATACATGCGTCAATAAGAATAACATTCTTAATAGTTGCACCATCAACAACACCAAAGAAACCTAAGCCCTGATGTCCCTGATACATATAAAGACCAGAAATTACTTTTCCATTTCCATCAAATGTTCCGCCAAAAGATGCTTTATCATATCCACCTTCAGGAGATTCTCCTCTTCCAATTGATTCAAGATTTTTCAAATTAGGATTTGGAGTTCCTGGTTCTGCACCTTCTGCAGGCTCTTCAAAATCTTTAGTCAAAACACTCTTATTAATAACGATATCGTTTTTTACGGTAATTGTACTGTCAGACAAATCGTTTCCGTCATTTACAACTTCTGCAAGCTTCTCAAGATCAGCAACACCATAAACAGACCATTCAGTTGATTCAGAATCTATTGTCCAATTTCGCATAGCATCTTCAGGTACTTTTTCTTCAACAACAGTATTTGGTTTTGGATCAGACTTTCCATTCTCTTCTTCATTATTATGGTTACAACTTAACAATGCAAAAGGAATTGCAGCAATTAATAATGCTGCTGTTATTTTATTTAATTTTTTCATACTTTTTCTCCCGTATGTTTTAATTTGTTTAATAACCGGGAAGCTTATTCTCCCCGGTTATTTTTTTATTGTGTCAGATTAGAGTCCTGCCTTTGTGAAGTAATCTGTAAGATCGATTCCGCTGGCAGATTTTATTGTTTCGATGATTGATGCTTTTGTTGTATCATCAAGTTCTGTTGATTCAGAAGCATTTGTGAAAACTGATTTGTCAAGACTTACACCATAGCAAGAGTTACAATCTACTGTTCCATTCACTGTCTTTATTAAAGGAGCTGATGAACCATAGAGTTTTACCAGACTTAAACAATTCTTAAGATTAGCAGTAGATGTTTTTTCTACACGTCCGATAATGCCACCAATATATTCATAAGAACCGCCTCTGTCTTTAGCAGCTTGAGAGCCTACTGTTCCTACAAAAATACAATCTTCAACATTGTTTGTGTATTCACCTTTATAAGTAATACCAACAAGTCCACCAAATCTATCATCATCTTTTCCATCAGCTGAACCAGAAACATTACAGTTAATAACTGCTGCATCAAGAACAATAACATTCTTAATAGTTGCACCTTTTAAAGAACCGAATAATCCAAGACCATGATGATCACCATAGATGTAAAGACCGGAAATTGTTTTTCCGCTACCATCATAAGTTCCGGCAAATGGATTATCTTCACTTCCAATTCCGGCAAAGTTGATGAGGTCAGCATTTGCTACACCTGCATCTGCTTCTGCTGGCTCTGCAAAACCATCACCAAGAACGCTTTCATTAATTGTAATGTCTGCCTTCTGTGTGATAGTAAAACCAGCAAGGTCCTTTCCACCGTTTACAATTTCTGCAAGCTTTACAAGATCATCAAAGTTGTAAACCGACCAAGCTTTAACAGATGAGTCTGAAGTCCATTTTCGAATTGAATCTTCTGGAATTGGTTCTGCAGGTGCAACTACTGTATATGCTGCAGAAGTAATTTCGGAAGCCTTATGTCTTCCAACTGCAATTGCATAAACTGTTACATCTTCAGTAAGTGAAATTGAACCAGAATATTTTGTTGCTGATTCATAATTTTCTGCTGTAAGAGTTGTTGTTTCACCAGCTTTTACCAATTCATAATAAATATCTGCTTTTGATTCTGTAGAAAGAGCTAAAGTTTTTCCTTCTGTAACTTCACCATCTGGAATGCTGAATGTTACTGGAGCAACTGCCACAGGAGCTACATCAAGGTCAGCCTTTGTAAAGTATTCTGTAAGGTCAACACCAAATGCTTCTTTAACTGCTGCAATAATTTCATCTTTATCTTCTGCTTCAAAATCAACTTTATTATCTGTTTTTGTATAAAGCTGTTTATCAAGACTAACACCATAGCAAGAATCAAAGTTTGCAGTTCCATCAACTCTCTGTACAAGAGCAGCTGATAAACCATAAAGTTTTACAAGACTCAAACAATTCTTAAGGTTAGCAGTAGATGTCTTTTCTACACGTCCGATAATACCGGCAATATATTCATAAGAACCGCCTCTGTCTTTAGCAGCCTGAGATCCTACAGTTCCTACGAAGATACAGTTTTCAACTGTATTTGTGAATTCACCCTTAAAAGTAATACCAACAAGACCACCAACTCTGTCATCATCTTTTCCATCATCTTCACCAGAAACATTACTGTTTACAACGGCTGCATCAAGAACAACAACATTCTTAATAGTTGCACCCTTCAAAGAACCGAACAATCCGAGTCCATGATGATCACCATAGATGTAAAGACCAGAAATTGTTTTCTTGTTACCATCATAAGTTCCTGCAAATGGATTATCTTCACTTCCAATTCCTGCAAAGTTGATGAGGTCAGCATTTGCTACACCTGCATCTGCTTCTTCCGGTTCTGCAAACTTTTCACCAAGAACACTTTCGTTAATCTTAATGTCAGCCTTCTGCGTGATTGTAATACCAGCAAGGTCATTTCCACTATTTACAATTTCAGCAAGCTTTACAAGGTCATCTAAATTGTAAACTGACCATGCTTTAGCAGTTGAGTCTGCAGTCCACTTTACCATTGAATCTTCTGGAATTGGTTCAACAAGTGGAACTACAGTATATTTTGCAGAAGTGATTTCTGAAGTTTTTCCGCCCTTTACAGCAATTGCATAAAGAGTTCCAGTTTTTACGATTTCTACAGGTGCTTCGTATTTTGCAGCAGAGCTGTAATTTTCTTTTGTAAGAGTTGATTCAGCTTCGCCTTCAATAAATGCATAGTAAATAACTGCATCTTTTGTAGCTGAAGAAAGAGCAACTGTTGTTTTCTCTGTTATTTCACCAGCTTCAACACTGAATGTTACAGCTTCAACCTTTTCGTCTACCGGTGGTTTTTCATCCGGATCAGGTTTAACTGGATCAGACTGACCTGGTTCCTGCTGCTGATTCTGTCCTTCTTCAATAGGTGTATTATTGTTACAAGAGAAGAACAATCCAACGATTAAAAGTCCTGCCAGAACTTTTGTAATTTTTTTCATAATTTCCTCCATGATTTTTTTATTTAATCTTTTGTAAACCTTTGCAGTTTTTTTTAATCCTGATTACTCATCATCTTCTTCGCTGTCTGAATCATCAGCTTCTTCTTCTTCAGCGTTTGGATCTTCCCAAGTCTGTCCATAGCGTTTCAATTCAGAATTCAAATCTTTTATGCAGATATCATCGATAAGGAATGAATAACCTTCTTCACCTTTTGCTCCTGCATAAAATGAAAGCTGGAATTCATAAACACCAGAATTACCAACCTTCTCTTCAATATGTGTTGACGGAAGAATACATACTATTTCCTGCCACTCATCAGAAAGAACATCAACAACATTCAAATCATCTTCTGAATAACCAAAAGCTTCACCCGTTTCATCAAACTTACCACCCCAAGGGCTTTCGATAGTTGTTACAGTTTCATCCGGGAAATCATAATATTTTATGTTGTTTTCATCGCAATAATTTTTTACTGCGCCAGAATACAAGGTCCAGGCTAATTTAAAACTTGCATTTTTGTGTGCTGTATTTTCAGGGTCATTCTTTACTTTTGCAGTTATAAGATATGATTTTCCCTGACCATATAATTTAGTTAAATCAATACCAAGCTCTGACCATTCTTCTTCATTCTGATAAATTCGCCATGCCTTTCCTGTAACACCACCATCTACCTTTGTCTTTTCAGAACCCCAGCTGGAGAAAAATATTTCGCCTTCACATTCATCTGCATCTCCATCATCAAGAAGGTTTTCGCTAACCTGTCCAAGCTTATCTTCACCTTCGTAAGGATTTATTAATCCATCTTTTACAGGTGCCGGACCAGGACCTGGCTGTGAATTTCCATTTCCACCAGGAGTTCCATTACCACAAGAAATGAATGCACTTGCCAAAAGAGCAATCATTCCAACTAACATAATTTTTCCAGAACACTTTTTCATGTAATCCTCCATATTTTTACATCTTTAACGTTATAGTTATTTTCACTTTCACGTGAAAACTGTTAACTTTATTTTATCTCTATTTTGCCTGTTGTCAACAATTATTTTTAAAATTTTTCAAAATAATTGCACTTTTTTGAGTTTTCCAGATTATTCTGCCTTAAAAACACCGCTATACATAGCGTCTAAGAGAGTATTTGTCATATCCTGACCATATTCCCAAGTCATTGTACCTGAAAGATTATTTTCACGTACAAGTTGAGTAGCATATTCAATATATTCTGTATCTGCGTATGATATAAAAACCTTTTCTTTTGCATTATAGATATACGGGCTTTTTGCTGCCTCATCCCAGTAACGAACATAGTTTATATCATTTTCCATCAGCTTTAAAACTCGTGGATACTGTATGCCATAATCACCTTCATAGTTTGGCGTAACTGCTGAACCAAGCCCGTGATTATCATCTTCTTCCTCCACTCCAGTCCACCTCTGTCCATAAAACGGAATGCCTAGCACCAGCTTTTCAGGAGATGCTCCTGCATCAAGATACTTTTTCAACGCTGTTTCTACTTCATCAAGCGGAGCATTATGCCCTGTTGTATCACTCCACGCCCCGTGAAAATCATACATCATAAGGTTTATCCCGTCACATACCTGCTGAATCTTCACAATGTTTTCAATAAGTGGACCAGCATCTGCAGGAAGAGCCGTTGTCAGCCTGTAAGAGTTTCCATTCTTACTGCCAAGCTCATTCATCATAGCTTTAAGTTCACTCATCAGGCTTATATAATTATCAAACTCAGTTTTCCAGGCAGCAGAACCATATTTCAATCTTTTGCCCGGATACTCCCAGTCAATATCAATTCCCTGAAGCTCTTTATTACCGGCAAGAAGCGTTCTTACATTTTCAACAAACTTTGCACGAAGCTTTTTATCAGAACTCATCGCCCTGAAATCATTTATTCCTTCAGAACCGCCGCCAATGGCAACACTCACCCGCAATCCGGTATACTTCTTTTTCAAATCATGAACAGCCTCGTAATAACTTTCCACTTCTTCAGTCAGAAGCGTTACATGGTCATCATCATCAAGCTCTGCAAAAGAAAGAATTAAATCTGTAAGCATATTTCCGGCAATATCACCAGCAGTCCAATCCCTGTGCCTGTTTGTTACAGGATCATAAACACCCCAGGTAGCAATGTAAGCAGCACAGATTTTTCCGGAATTATCAGACATTGATTCCTCCTTTTTAGCCTCACTTTTACAGGAAAAAACTCCCGCAATCAGAATCGAAAATAATACAGCTAAAACAGATAAATAAGTTTTCTTCATAATTTATTTTTCAAATCCCGTAAATCCACTTCGGTCACGCTTATACACTGTGTATGTATCACACTCTTTTCCTTCCCTGCCAATAAGATGCATAGTCATTTTTTTATCAGAAACATTAAAATACAGACCACCGCAACCACCTTCCGTACCGTCAAAAGCAGAAAGTCCACCTGTTTTCCGGTCTGTGATATTATCCAACGAGCCTTCTGTCTGAGGAGTTGTAAGATAAACTGTACCAACAGTCTGTACTTCCGTGCTGTTTTCCTGTGCTTTTTTCTGATAAAGAGGCTTAGTTCGGCTGTAAGTGTGTTCATCAGAGCCGATTGCAAAGTCAACCATACATTCATCGAACAGCTGGCACCATTCGTAGTAATCACCGTAATCAGAAACTGTATTTCCGTTTATAAATGTATAATGCTTAGCTACAACAAGATAGCTGTATTTTCCAAGATTTGCATTTACAACCTCTTTAAACCACTGCTGCTGCATATCAAAAGACTTTTCGTACTGGTCGCTCATATCAGAAGCTTCCATCATCATCGTATCAAGGCAGATGAAAAGCACGTTATTGTATATAAAATAATAGTTTGTAGGCTCCAGATTTGTTGTAATTGCTTTATTAAAGGTTGAATCCTGAGCATTTGGAATTGCAACGCAGTCTAAATACCAGGAATCGGTAACGCGGTCCTTGTTTTTGTACGGATAATAATCGTGATTTCCTTCTACAAAAGCGTAAATCATTTTTGATAGCGAAGTTTCCTGTCCCCAATAGTTCCACTGCTGATAAGTCTGTCCCTTATTTACCATATCCCCGTTGAAAATACAAAGAGGAAGCGTTTTATTTGAGATGCTTTCATCGTTTTTTATACTTTCCAGCGAATAATCAAGCAGCTGACTTATATTTTTTATATATGATTTTGAACCTTTTGGCGTATGAAGGTCAGATAAAACTGCAAAATTAAATGAAGTGTCATTTCCGGCAGTCGTAAAAGTACGTGTATCAGAAACAGAAGCTGCATCATCACCGGCCCCAGCCTTTTTTACTCTGTACTTGTATACTGCATCTGGTTCGAGCCCGGTAAGCTCAATCCTGCACCTGTAAAAACTTGCCTTATCAGCCCAGTCGCATTCTGTTTTTGTTCCCATCACAGTTTTTGTATTTGTAAATACTTCTCCATTTGCATCAGTATACTCAATTACATTATCTGCGATCTCTGAATGCCAGGAAATAACCATATTTGAAGAACAGTCATAAGCAGGGCCGGCAGAAATAAAGTCAAAGCCGCTGTAATTGAATACTGGTGGCAGTGCAAGATTTATGGTAACAGTAGATTTAGCAGTCTTTTTTGAACCGTCCTGTGCAGTACATTTTATTTCAATTACTGCTTCTTTATTTCCAGTGTTTTCAAACTTAATTTTTCCGGCATTTTTGTCTAAAACAGTGGCATAATCTTTATATTTTGAATCAACCTTAAATACAACAGTTTTGTCGGTTGCATTTTCCGGTAAAACCTTTACATCAAAGGTGTATGTATCGCCGGATGTAACTGTAACAGATTTTTTAATTGAAACTGATGTTACTGGAACCGTATCAGCCTCAATCTGTCCATGAAGGTTATTATTCGCATTATTACAGGCCGTAAATGCAATAAAAAATGCAAATAAAGATACAGTCAGCAGCTTTTTCATAAAGCCTCTGGATAAACTATTCTGCTTAATTATAAAATTAACGTTTTTCATCATTTTATTTTACCTCTTGAGTTTGGATTATAAGTCCGTTTTCTTTCACCGTCAACAAAAAACTTTCACGTGAAAACTTTTTATCTATTCGCTACTTTACAAAGAAACAAACACCGTGATATAATAAACTATGAGTATCACAATACACGACGTGGCAAAAAGAGCCGGAGTTTCCCACACAACAGTTTCCTGGGTTATTCACGACAATCCAAGTATTTCCCAGGCTACAAAAGATAAAGTTCTCAAGGCAATTGAAGAGCTTGATTATCACCCTAACTTCAGCGCAAGAGGTCTTGTAAACGGCAGCACTGGTGTTATAGGTGTTGTTGCAAACTTCTTCTCTTCTTACTTTGAAATGGAGATTCTTAAGGGAATTGAACAGGGAATCAGAACAAGTAAAAGCCATTATTCGATTAACCTTTTCTCTACTCTTGAACAGAGCGAAGCTACCCTTTCTAAAATTGTTCTTGAAAAACGTGCAGATGCAGTAATTCTTTTAAGTATAAGTCCTTCTGCAAAGGTGTGTGAACTTTATAAGAAGAACAACATTCCCCTTGTCGTTATTGATGAAAGCGCACCAGATGCCGTAGAAATGAGCCTTAATAATTTTGAAGGTGCTTACAAAGCAACTGAGCTTTTGATTCATTCGGGTAAAAAGAACTTTGTACTTGTTCTTGGTGATGAAGAAAACATGGTACTCTGTCAGTACGAACGTAAGCGCGGTTTTATTCAGGCTCTTATGGACAACAATATTCCTTTTGATGAATCACATATTTTCTTTATTTCCGATTACTATTTTGAAGAAGGTCAGGTTGTTTTCAAAAGGATGGAACGGCTTTTCCCGGAAACAGATGCAGTTTTCTGTGCCGCAGGTGATATTGTTGCAACCGGCATTATGCTCGAAGCCAAAAAGTCAGGTAAGTCAATTCCTAAAGAAATGGCCATTATCGGATATGATGATTTTATAGCGTCTGCAATGATCAGTCCTTCCCTCACAACCGTACACCAGCCGCTCACACAGATTGGAAAGGACTCATATCTTACAATTTTGCGAATGCTGAATAAGGAAGACCTCGGCACAAGAGAGTTTGTTTATTCACCATTCCTTGTACGCCGAGAGTCAACATGATTGTCATTGCCGGACTTGATCCGGCAATCTCTTCTACATAGCCACAGGATTTTCCAGATACTTTCTTATATTATCTGCTGTAGTAACCCTGCAATCAGGCTTTTTAGAAATATATTCCAAAAACTCTACAACAGCTTCACGTCTTTGTGCGGCATTTGCCTTAATATGGTCCTTTTCATCACCTTCCAGATCATAAATGTCATATTTATCTGAATAGATGTCAGTATGCATACCAAATGTAAATGGACAACGGTTACCGTCATAACGTAAATCAAAGGAATATTTCATTGTGGCAAGAGCATCTGCTTTATCCATAAAATACTGAAACCAGATATTCCAGTCCATTCCCGTGATTTTACCAGAATCAAGCTCATCACCGCTGGCCTCTTCTGCCCGTTTTCTAGCCCCTTTTGTAGTTCCATACTTTTCGCAAAGCTCATCCGGTGGAATTATAAGAACATATTCAGGAAGAAGCCATAAACCGGGATGTTTTTTTACAAAGGGTTCGTTTCTTCCATACATTTCTTTTGCAACAAAATCATCTCCAGGACTTCCTTCATCAAGGGTATACGGCCACAGGAAATCTGAACCGTCCATGTCAGACTGCCAGCCTTCTTCAATTGTTGCATCGTACTTAAAATTAAGAGCTTCCAGGGCTTTGTAAACATGCTCGTTGTAATCAAGGAATGGAGTTCTAAATCCAACTATATCCTCGCGTTTAATGCCCATGCCGAATTGTGTATCACCGCTTTTTACATCAGGATTAAACGGCTTTGTAAGAAGATCAATACACTCGGTAAGCTCTTTCATCCAGTCGTCATAAAAAAGATTATCAATTCTCTGCTGAGGTTCTGTGTCGTAATTGAACTTTACGCCTTCAGGATGAGTAAATGTATGACAACCGATTTCGTGGCCGCGTTCGTACGCTTCGTGAACAATTTTCTTTACAAGTGCATCATCCTCACGCGGATTTTTAATTGCGTTATTTCCCTTGAAATAAAGAGTAACCTTATAAGGTTCACCGTCAAAGGTCTGTCTGTTGCCTTTTCCCTGAGGGTTTTTAAAGCTTTCAAAGGTGTCGATTATGAACTTCATGCCGCCGACTGCACCAGATTCTTTATAACCAGAATAAGCATTATCATCAAAAGCAAAGGACATAAGCTGAGGCACTTCACTTGTTTTCAAACCGGATGGTGGAAGTGCTGAAGGTAATCTGCAAAACTTTTTTTCCATAAATTAAATCTCCCGAAAATATAATATTTTATACTTTTGATGATATTACTTTCACGTGAAAATAGCAAGAAAAAAATACATTTTTCTTTTGGCCGGTTGTTTAAAAAGAGAACACTTTATCGTTCCAAGTGAACATTAGTTTGGTGGCGGTGAAATGGATTTGCGAATTGTCGGAAAGCTTTTCGTTGCAATTATACAAACTGTCCCCTATTATAGGGAAACCAAACCAGGCTAAATGAGATCTGACTTGATGGCGGTAACCGGCGGTAAGTTTGCATTCGAAAGTAATGGTATGTTCTGGAAATTCTTTATTTTGTGAGATGTGATTTATAGTTTGTCCATCCGCAGCCTTGCCAAGCAGTTTAATTTCTGTATTGTAAACCACCTGCTTACCTACTTTTTTCATTGCGGCTGGATTGGAGTTCTGTCTTACAGGTCTTACTTCTTTTTGCCCTGCTCCGTAATTCCTGAAATATGATGAGACAATAACAGGCTCTCCGCACAAAAGCTTTTTTCTGGCATCAAAATCAACGGGAGGAAAACCTTTTAAAAGCTCTGAATTATTCGGGCAGTCAATACATTCAGCTTTGTAATATTTTACAAACCGTCCGTTTTTCTGTTCTTCCAGCATGTAATCATAAAAAGCCTGAGAGGTTGCAATCATCAAAAGTCCGGAGGTAACTGTATCCAGGCGGTGAAGAAGTCCGTGTTCAATTTCTTTTCTTCCAGATACGGTCAGTACTTCCGGGAATAACTTTGCCGTCATTGAAAAAGCATTATCTTCATCATCAGCAGAAATCGGTGCAGAAGGCAGACCGGACGTCTTATATAAAACTATAAAGGGTTGAGATTCTGAAGGCTCGCTGATGATTTTGATTTTGTCCATATTATCTTAAAATCTCTTTTGGAAACTTTTCTTTTAATTTTTTTTCTATTTCCAGAAAACGGCGCGGTGTTTTTGTTTTAAATGCTGTATATGTATTTTGACCGGGCAACCGTATTTTGAGCCTGTACGAATGGAGCATAAGAGTTGCGTTCGGAAAGTTTTTATCCGGCTTATTGTAAATATTATCGCCAAGAATCGGACAACCAAGATATTTCATGTGTACACGAATCTGATGTGTCCTTCCTGTTTTTATTCTTACGCGGATAAGTGAATAATTTCCGTAGCAGGCAATGCAGTGATAAATTGTTCTTGCATATTTTCCTTCATCAGTATCGATTACAGCCTTAAAGCGATGGCGATTTTTCGGGTCGCGGATTATCTGGGTACGGATATCACCAGCATAAGCCGGAGGTCTGCCGGTTGTAATCAGAATATATTCTTTTTGAAGAGATTTATCCTTAAACTGAGATTGCAGCCATTCTTCACTGTCGCGGTTTTTCGCTGTAATTATGATTCCCGAGGTTTCTTTATCAAGTCTGTGTACAATTCCAGGACGCCTGCGTGCCAGAATCTCGCTGTCTGTACCTTCCTTGATTAAATGAACAGATTCTCGCTGCCAGTGAAAAAGCAGGGCATTAACAAGCGTTCCATCCCAGTTACCGCAGGCAGGATGAGTTACCATCCCCTGTTCTTTATTAACTACCGTCACATTATCATCTTCGTAAATTATATCAAGCGGAATATTCTGAGGTTCAATATCATCGGGGATATTGTCTTCCCACTGAATGTCAATCTGGTCACCAGCCTTTACCTTCTGCGACAGCTTGCATTTTTTACCGTTCACAAGGATTTCCGAAACACCGCTTTTTAATTTGGAGCGGTTCATTCCGTTCGGCAGAGAGGCAATGTATTTATCTAGTCGTTCCACATTTTCAAAATCAGAAGGAACCTTTGCACTGAAAAATGGCATTACTGCACAGCCTCTTCTATTATAGCCTCATCTTCAACTGACAATTCTTCATCAAGAAGGATAACTTCATCAGCTGAGTCATCTTCATTTTCTTTGTGATTATCAGGGACTTCAATTTTTATTGCATCCGGGTCATCTTCAATGGTGATAATATTGAGCTTACTCTTATTCTTTTTTGACTGAACTCTGTTTCGTTTGATTATTCTGACGATTAAATCTGTAATACCAATTCCAAGCGAAATACACAGTGAAGTAATGATTATTCCTTTGATTTGATCATCATTGTAGCCGCCGTCAGAAGAAGTCTTAAAAGGATTTGGAAAGGTAGGTTTCTGGCCTATACGTCCATTCTGGTTGTATTTAACCAGCTCCTCTGCATACTGTTCCATTGAATAGCCCAGAGTTACATCAAGTGTTACAAAAGGCATTGCACCAAGCGTAATAATTTCAAATCTTCTGAAATCCTGAAGACTCTGCGGTATTTCGTCACTTTCATCATTTGTACTACCGGAATCTGCGGCAAAAGCATTGAATGAAAAGTTCATAAAAAGAGAAATTAAAATTATAAAGGCTAAAGTTCTTTTCATTTTTTTGAGTAATCTCTCTGACCAAAAATTGCAGTTCCAACACGAACCAGAGTGGAACCTTCTTCTATTGCAAGCTCATAATCACCGGACATTCCCATTGAAAGCTCAGACAAATCCAATAAAGGATAACGTTTACGCATTATTTCGGCCAGTCTCCTTAAAGTTATAAAGGACTGGCGTACAAGCGACTGATCTTCCGTAAAAGGGGCCATTGTCATAAAGCCTTTTACCTTTATATGCGGGAAAACGCCCTGTTCACAGGCAGATAAAGCCTTTTCAAGCTCTTCTTCAGAGGTAAAGCCAGATTTTGACTCTTCACCCGTGTGGATTTCAAACAGAATATTTATTACCTTGTCTATTTTTGTACACTGTTTTTCTATTTCTTCCAGCAGAGAGTATCTGTCTACAGACTCAATGCAGCTTGCAATCTTAACTGCACTCTTTACCTTGTTTGTCTGAAGCTGCCCGATTATATGAAGCTCTATTTTTCTGTCTGGAAACTGTTCGTTTAAGACTGTGAACTTTTTTTCAGCTTCCTGCACCCTGTTTTCACCAAACAGCAGCTGTCCACATTCGACAGCCTGCGCAATTTCTTCTACCGGATGAAACTTACTTACAGCCATAAGCTTTACAGAACCGGCTTTTCTTCCTGCTTTTTGTTCTGTTTTTGAGATTTTCAGTTGTATTTCTTCAATATTCTGCTTTATTGACATTTTTTACCTTCATAAATCACATCGGAAAGCTTAAGCATTTCTGGAATTGTAAGTACTTCGGCCCGTTTCATTTTGTCTATTCCAGCTTTTTCAAGATATTCAAGTGCCTTATCGTTACTGCTCAAATAATTTGTAAGATTGTTTCTTACAGTTTTTCGCCGTGAACTGAACAAAGCCCTCTGCATTTTTATAAACTCCTGTGGAGATTTGCAGCCCGGATAATCAGGATTTTTAATCATCACAACAGAACGGGAATCAACATTTGGCTTTGGCCAGAAATTACCGCCCGCTAAATCCATAACAGAAGAAGTTTTATAAGCCCACTGGCATAAAACAGAAAAAGAAGAATAATCTTCACTGCCTGGTTTAGCAGTCATGCGCATTGCAACTTCTTTTTGGACGGTAAAAACACATTTTTCAAAACGCACATCATTTTCAATTGTATCAGCTATAATTGCGGCGGCAATATTGTATGGGAGATTACCAAAAAGACGGTCAGGCACTCCAACCTTTGCCAACTGTCCTTTCCAGGTTTTCAATACATCACCTTCTATAATTTCAAACTTATCCTTTGCTTCATATTCTTCAAAAAACTGTTTAATCAGAGAAATAAATCCCCTGTCTATTTCGAATACTGTAAGCTTAGCACCACGTTCAAGAAGTTCATTTGTTATTGAACCAAGACCGGGACCAATTTCCCAGACAGGCATATTTTCAGTTAATTCCAGACTGTCAACAAGCCTTTTTCTGGCATCAGCATTTATAAGAAAGTTCTGACCAAACTTTTTCTGCATGGAAAAGCCATTCGTATCGAGAATCTGTTTTAGTTCTGCAGGAGAATTATAATCTGGATGCTTTAACATAATTTTCTAACCAATTTCTAACCAAATCCCGGACATTTTGAAAATATTCCGACTACAATTTTTATGATATTATACTGTAAATTAACAAAAAATCCACTAGCTGTAGAAATAAAAGGAAACATAAGGCTCAGGATTATCAGCACAAGCCCGGAATAAATAAATACTGTTATAAGCGGCGAAACAATTGAAGTTGCAATTATTCCAATTGGGCAGAACGTTCCGAACACTGTTAATGATACAGGAGCTGTAAAAATCTGTGCAGATGTTGATGAAGAAAGAGACATTGTAAAATACGATGGCAAAAACCTTACGTATATTTTTGTAGAAAAGCTGTTAAAGATTAAGATTCCCGCGAGTGCCGCATACGAAAGAATAAAACCTGTATTAAAAAGGCTTTCCGGTGTAATGACTGTCTGTAACAGAAAACTGAAGCATAAAATTGCAAGCATATCCGGGTTTTCATTATCTGATAAGGCTGAAAGGATTAACAGACAGTTGCATATAAACGCCCTTAAAAGTGATGGTGAAAAACCCGCAAACCATACAAATAATACAACTGCAACTGTACGGATTATAAACGAAAGCCTTTTTCTTTTTATTTTTTTACCTATGAACATTGCAATACCGGAAAACATTGAAAGATGCATGCCTGAAAGTGCCAGAATATGAGAAAGTCCTGATTTTTTAAATGATTCTGTAACGCTGACCTCCGTGTATTCTCTTGAACCGGACAACAATGCAAGAAGGAGCCCTCCACCGTTTCCCCAGGAATACATAAGCCGTTTAAATTGAAGCCTGCACAATGCTCTGAAAAAGTCTATTCTTCCGAATAAGCTGCGGGGGAAAAACGAACCGGTACATTCAGCTACAAGAAACTGTTCGGAAAGCATTTTTCCTTTTAAGGTATAAACTCCCCCTGCTTCCCACAAAAAAGCTCCCTTTCTTTTTGCTGATGAAAAAAGCTTACCCGGGTAAAAGGCTTCTACCATTTCGGCTGGAATCAAAAGCTTTATACGTCCGTTTCCCTGAGAAATACAAACTCCCGAATCATAGCTTTTATCAGCATGTCCGGCTTTTTTACCGGTGGCATAAACCTCAATTACTGCAGAATACGTTTTGCCGCTTGAACTTTTTACAGGTGTTGAAAGCAGACATCCTTCCAGAAAAGTAATTTCGCCTGAAGAGATAATTGAAGAATACGGATTTCTATCCCTGATTTTTATAAATCCGCCATAAATGAGGATAATACAGATTAAAACAGAAAGAAAAACAGAATTATAAAACCTTTTCTTTACCATTTAAGTCCTGCCAGCGCTTTTCGGGCAGCAGACAGAACTGGTTCTGAATAATTAAGATAAGTAACAGACAAAAGTGAATCGAATGCAGACTTATCCCCGATAGCACCTAAAGTATTGATTACAGCCAGAGCAACCTCCTGCGAAACAGTTCCGTCGCGTTCAACCTGGCCATTCAATTCTCCAAGATACTGAATCAGTGGATTTACAGCATCAACTGGGGCTATGCTGATTAAAGAATTGATTACTGTTACAAACTGGCTGTCACTCAAAATCTTTTCGGCGTATTCATTCTTTGCAGAATTAAAGAAGGAAATTACGCTTGCAGAAGCCCTAGTCCATTTATTATCACTAAGAATCTTAAGCGAATAAATCTGAAGCTCAACCACAGCATTTTTATCTGGAGAATTGCGTACTAATAATATAGTTTCATTCAGCACATTTTCTGCAATTTCAGACAAAAATTTCTGTGAATTTTTTGTATTTTTTTGAATTAATGTGAAAATCTGATTAATCTGGAAAATATCCTTACAATGAACAATCTGTAAAACTTCATTCATTGCAATTGGGGACAATTCTATGATTGCATTTTCAAGCTCATTTTTATAATCAGCATATTTTTTATCGTTAAGCTTGTTATACAAAATCGTAAAAGAACCATTATTTCCAATCACGCCCAAAGTACTAATAACAGCACGGAAGGTTTCTGGATTGACGTTTTGTACATTATTTTCCTGCACATAATTATTCAAAAGAGTTGTAAATCTTGAAGTAGAAATAAAGCTGTTAAGGCGTTCGACTTTAGAAAGCACTCCAATCTGCACAGTGCTGCTCTCACTGAAAATATTAAATATTTCTATAAGCTGAAACAAAAGCTCCTGTTTTTCCATCTCATACAACGAATTGATGTATTCATTATTTATAGAAAGAATAGTAGCCAGGGCAAAGCCATCAAAATCTCTGTCAGAAACAAGATAATCTTTGTTATCAAGAATAAAGTTCAGGGACTGCATTGTAAGCCATAAAGCTTCTGAACCGGAAGCTTCCCGCACGGCATTAGTTTTATCGGTAATGTTTCCTTTTATAAACTTTTTCTGCAAGCTCTGTGAAAAAACAGGAGAAAAAACTGTAATAAAAAGCAACACAAATATTATTTTCTTCATCTTAATCACCTGCTATTTATTGTCATTAAAATCATCAAGATTCGTTCTCTGATTAAAGGTTACGTTATGCATATCTTCTACAGGATTTGAAGTATCAGGAGCCACTGAATCTAAATCCGCCCCACTCTGGTTTGAACCCTTTATTACAACCGGCAGTTCATCTGCATCAAGGTCTGCAGAACTTTTGTTTTCTTTTTTCACTTCAGCCGCTTTAGAAGAATCAGCTTTCTTTTCATCAGAAACACTGTTTGGAACTTCAGGAGCATCACTTATTGTATCCTCGTCAATTTCAGTTCCGCTATCATCCCCTTTATCCTCATCCGTCATCTGAATAGCTTCCATAACTTCCTTTTCTTCTGATGGAAGCATGTTATAAACAAAACCAAGCACTTCATTTTTCATAGCCGGCTCAATCTTAAGACATTCAAAATGCAGAAGCGATTCATTTATTTCGCTGTTATATTCAACAGTGCGGATAATACCAAGCATGATTACAAGCTTATTCTTTATGTTGAACTGAAGCTTAATCTGAATATTCGGCTGACCTTTTCCTGCAATGTGAACCAGTGCACCAGATTCCGAAATATCTTCGATAATACACTTATAGCCTTCCTGAGTTTCTACCGAGCTGTTATTTGCAGTTGCAGCTGTAACAACATAAAGGCTTGCTGGAATATTACACTTTGCCCTGACAGCTTTTCGCTTCTGGCTGCGTGTAAGATTGTTTGAATGCTGGATAGAAATTGATGATTCGCCAAGGAAAAGTCCGTGATTTACAACCCTTGTGTCAAAAACATAACGTGCATCGCCTTTTCGCCACAAATAAACGCTTAAAACCTTTCCAACCCACTGTTCGGCAGTAATAGGAATCATATTGTTTTTTCGAGGTACCGAAATTATTATTTCCTTACCATTGTTCAAAATCTTTGAAGTAAAAACACCTTCTCCAGGAAGAATAATTCTTAATCTCTGGCCCTTATCAAGATAAAGTGTTGATTCAAGACCTTTCTTTTCGTCAGTTTCGTTCTGAAGCTTTGTGCGGTAATCAAAAAGTTTTGTAATAAGTGCCTGCATTTTAGGGTCATTATCTGCACCGGTTTTGGCAGCCTGAGATGTAATGTGAGCCATACATTTAGTAAGGGCCGGCATAGACCAGAAAAGAGCTGTTGGCTGCTCAAGCTCACACATCTGTGAAAGCTTCCATAACAAATTGAGATCTGAATAACTGAACTTAGAATCCAAGCCTGTAATGTAAAAATCAATTTTTTGCCTTGATACAGAATAGATTCCGCCAAGAATACAAAGAACAGCAATAACTACTACAATACCAACAAGAATGTACACAATGACCTCTTTTTTAAAATGCAATACAATTATCCAATTTTCCGATAATCTTTTAATTTAAACAATTATTCAATATAATATAATATCACAATTCTAATGAAATTACATTCTTTTCTATATGAAATATTGATTTTTTCTCTTATTTTTGCGTTTTGCGTGCTTCCTCCGTGCTTTATTATGCCATCTGAAGACGCTTTTATCTTTTCCGAGCCGGTTTTTCCGTGGAAAGCACTGTGTCTGTTCGTGTTTACAGTGATTTTTTACATTTTAATCCTTCAAAAACGAATCCAGTTTTCGTATTACACTCTTATTTCGTTTGCTTTCTGCTTCAGTCTTCTGTTTTTTAATTCGCTGATAATGAAAGCAATCTCTATTCTTGTACAGAATAATTCTGATGGTGGAAATACAGAGATTGTAAAACCGCAAAATGCAGTCCAGTGGCTGTTTATAATCCTTAATTTTTTCTTTGCTTCTGCGTATGAAGAAGTGATTTACCGTGCTTATTTCCCAGATGCGCTCATTTCTCTTTTAAAAAGAATACATAAAGTGCAGGAAAACAAAGTGCTGCGTATAATTCTGGTGATTTCAGCCGAAATTATTGCACTTTCAGCCTTTTCGTTTGCGCATTTTTACCTTGGAGTGCTTTCTGTTATAAATGCTGCTGTTGCGCACATAATTTTAAGGCTTTTTTACAGAAGAAGGCAGGATATTATTGCAGTCTGGGCCGCTCACTTTTTCTACAACATTATTTCCTTAATTTTGTTGTAAGTCCACAGGCTGATTTTTGACCTCACCGTTATACTGCCGGCTTTTTCAAAACCAATTCCGCCGCTATGTTCAACTTCCACATTATATTCAGAATCCTTTGCTGTCTGGTAAATACGTATGATAATCTGGCTTGTATCTCCCTTTTCAAGCTTAATTGTCATCTGCGGCGTGTTAAAGCTATCGTATTCAATCAGTCCACCATGCCTCAGCTCAAGCAGCTTGGAAGTTTTTTCTGTAAAATCTTCTGTTTTTGTAGTAAGTATTGAAGTTTTCCCTTCAAAATCAACTTTTATCCGCTGAATATCCCTGTATGAAAGTTTTTTTTGAATTGCCTTTGAAACAATATACGGGTCGTACCAGATCTGCGGTGAAGTTGAAAGATATTTATCAAGAGAAGAATCAATTTCGTAAACGGTTGCAGCCTTTCCAGTCATAAAAAAGCGTGAAGTACCGGAAAAATCGTGATTTCCAAAAATAAGCTCGTAAAAGTTACCGCTTCCCGTACCGGCACTGCTTCCCTGCGGCTCGTCAAAATAATACCTTAAAACAAGCTCGGAACCATCAGTAAGGCCGAAAGAATCAAGCTTTTGTTTTTCCCCACCCGTTCCGTTTGCTTTCCCTGATATTTTGTACGCAGTTCTTGTTTTTGAAAGCTCCTTCAAAAAGTCGTCCACCCGTTTTTCTTCCACAGGAATACTGCCCGAAGCATCATTTAAAAACCATATTCCGTTTTTCTTAATAATCTGAACAGCCTTGCCACCCTGCGAAATATCAAGCTCGTTTATAACAGGCAGATACTTTGTATTAAGAAGCGTTGTATTTATAGCTTTGCGCTTATCGGTAGTTTTAAAAAAAGAAACTATATAAGTAACCAGGAGAATAAAAATGATGACGGAAGATGCAATCAGCTTTTTTTTCATTTTCTGTTCTCCGGAGCTTTGATACAGGCTGTAACAGTGTTTACCGACTTGCGCAAGTTTAGGCCTCTGAGTACCTTTATTAAGATTCCGCATATTATGACAAGCAGCGGAACAAGCAGGAAAAGGACTAAAAGTGAACGGCTGCTTGTAGTGATAAAGGTTTGTGTATCGCTGATTTTATAAAGGGATGTGTCTTTTAAGCTTCTTCCCTGTAAGCCGGCAAGCTCTTCTTCGCCGTTAAGCTTTAAAAGTGTATTTGTCATAAAATTAAAGTTTCTGTAGTCGCCAGTTTCGCCACCGTTATACCCAATCATAAGTGAATTAACAAAATACTGGTCTGGAATAACAATAACACTCGAACTTTCACTGGAAGCCAGATTGTAAAGTCCCGTCAAATGCCCCGTAATTTCTGCTCCCAAAATCTGAGTATGTTTTTCCTTACCGGAAATGTCAGCACTTTCCAGAAGCATAGGATTAGTTTCTATAAGCCTTTCCGGGCTGGACCTGTCTGTTTCATAAGAATATGCAGCCGGCGAAGAAACAAGATACGGCACCACGTTTATTCCAGTCTGCGAATCATCAGATGAATAGTTTGAAGTTTCTGTAATCTCAAGTGGTGTTGCCCAGAATACAGTCATTCCCGATTTACAGTTTTCCTGTGGTAAAAGGTTTATCCAGAGCGGATAATTTATGATTTTTGTGTATTCATCTTCATCTGCACTGTACATTGTGATTCTTGAACACGAAATATCACCCGCAAATTCCGGCAGGAATCTTATTCCCCAGTTTTCAAGCATTTCTACAACATTTGTTTTTTTATTTTCCGTGATTGACCAGTCTGTTTCTATGTTTGCACTGTACGGACTTACTGCAAAAAAAGCGTTTCCCTTTTGCGACAGAATGTAATTTTCAATAGCAATTGCGCAATCAATATTTATATGACTGTCCCCAATTACAAAAAGCACACCGCTAGTTTCTTCCAGCTCCTGTGCAAAAGCGTCATCATCAACATCTAAAACATTGCAGTAAAAGCCCTGTGAGTTCAACCACGGAACAACATAGTTATAATCATCATACAAAGAAAGACCGTTTCCGCACACAATATTCGCAATAAAAGGCTTACCGCTTAAAAGCTGCTTTATTTTACAATCCAGCTCAAACTCAAGAGTTTCTGCCGAAATCATAAACGGAATTGCGGCTGTCTGTCCCTTGCCTTCCAGAATTATTGCAGAATAAACGTTTACATATTCAGTTGTGTTTCTGCCTGCTGTTCTAAGCTGCTGCCCCGTAATACCAAGACTTTCAAGATTTGTTATAAGGCTTTCATCAAGTGTTGGGTCTTTTACGATAAGCGAAATATTTTTATTTTCAGAACAATACGCCTGCAGAAAATCATTTACATCCCTAACCTGCGGATAAAGCTTTGAAAGCTCGGCAGAACGGCAGAACGTAATTTTTATGTTTTCATCAACCTTATCAAGAAGCTTTTGTGTATATTCTGAAAGCGTATAAAGCTTGTTTTTGGAAAAATCAAACCGATGGTAATATTTCTGTCCATTAAGCATAACAAGAACTGCAATAACGGCAAGAGCACCTTTATAAAGCTTTTCCTGAATTGAAAACTGCTTACCATCTTTTATTTCACTCAAAAACACTGTCGCAAGAAAAAAAAGTGAACTAATACCTGCAAAATACAGTAAATCGCGGGTATCAATTATTCCTTTGCCAGCCGAATTAAAATGCCATGCAAAGCTTATTTTTTTAAGAAGATTTGTAAAAAAGCTCCCGAATGAAATATAAACTGCAAGAAGATGTGCGCTGTTTATGATTATGAGGATTACAGCAGAAACTATAAGAGCCGCAATCCTGGAGCTTATTAATTCCTGAATAAAAATACATGCCGAAATAACTGTTATTCCGTAAAAAACAAGGCAGATTATTCCCGCTGCAAATTGTCCGAAATCAACATCGCAAAAAAAGTTTACTGCAATTGCAGAAGGTAAAAGCAGAATTAAAATTGCACAATACTGAATAAGTACAGAAATCAAATCAGCAAAAGCACGCGCTATTCTTGAAACCGGCACAAAGCTGTTGTAAACAGACTCGCTTTTCTTAAAACAGAGGGATGGAATAACAAGTATGCTTACATAAGGCACGGAAGAAAAAAGCAGCAGCAAGTCTGATGTACCTGTAGAAAAAAACTGATTCTTTATAAAAAAATTAAAATTGATGTAGGTGCAGAACAGAACTGCCAGAATATAAAACAGCGGATGAGAAAAAGACAGAAGCAGCTGATACTTTAAATAAGCACTAAATGATTTTTGAACCGGTGTTTTATTTTTCATTTTCCGCTTCTCCATCATTTATGATTTTGAAAAACGCCTGTTCAAGTGTTTCCGTATTTTTTTCTTTTGTAATTGACTGTTCTGTTCCCGCTATTGCAATTCTGCCTTTATTTATTATGAATATTTCATCACAAAGGGAATCAACTTCCTGCAGAATGTGGGTGGACATAAGGATAGCACAGCTTTTTGAAACACTGCTTATCATCTGGCGCATCTGCATAATCTGTGCCGGGTCAAGACCGTTAATTGCTTCATCAAGAATAAGGTTTGCAGGTTTATGAATTATTGCCTGTGCAAAAGAAAGGCGCTGGGCATAACCTTTAGAAAGCTTTTTTATTTTCTTTTCAAGCACATCCTGTAAAGAGCATTTTTCAACTACTTCGGTAATTGAATCAGTAAGAACTGTTCCGTGTAAACCATGAAGCTCTCCTGCATACTGCAAAAACTCCAGAACCTTCATTTCCGGCGGTAAAACAGAAAGCTCCGGTACATAACCAACATAGTTCATTGCAAGTTCAGGCTTTTCTGCAACATTTATGCTGTTTCCGTCATTATCAGAAAGTATGATTTCCCCACTACTCGGATAATGAAAACCGCAAATTGCCTTCATAATTGTGGTTTTTCCTGAGCCATTTGGTCCAATTAAAGCAGTAATTTTCCCCGGCACGATTTTCATTGAAATATCCTTTACCGAAAAACTGCTTTTTTTATGAGAAAATGATGAATAATCCTTGCAGAAGTTTCTTATTTCAATCATCGTAAGGAATCTCAATATGCATTCTGTCTCTTGAAAGCTCTGCCTTTGGCCACACTTCACGAGCCTGGTCCAGAAGGATTTGAAGATCCTTGTCGTTGTAGCGCGGACTGTAGTGAATCATATACATTCGTTTTACATCGGCTTCCTTTGCAATTGTAGCAGCCTGCCAGGCAACCATATGCTTTTTTTCTTTTGCCTGATCAATAAGCTCGTTTTCAAACATACATTCGCATATAAGCAAATCCGAACCGCGCACTTCATCAATAATAGAAGGCTTGTAGAGGGTGTCTGTAACAAAGCTGAACTTGCGGCCACTTCTTTTAGGACCAAGAACCTGTTCCGGCTTTACAATAGTTCCGTCTTCTGCAGTTACTTCAAAACCAGACTGCAGCTGAGCCCAAAGAGGACCACGCGGAACCTTTAATTCCATTGCTTTTTGGGGATTAAACTCTCCGGGGCGGTCAAGCTCTTCGAGTGTATAGCCTACGCAGGTTTTGGTATGGTCAAGCGGAAAAGCGCGGATGTAATAATCCTTACCTGAATGAACAACGCACGGAGCTGTAATTTCCTTTACCACAATCGGATAATTTATGTACATATCAAGCACTTTACGACTGGTTTCTATATATTCCTTGATTTTCGGCGGACCATAAATGTAAAGCGGTTCGGTACGTTCTACCTGGGCAGAAAGCATAAGGATTCCAGGCAGTCCTGTTACGTGGTCTGCGTGAGTATGCGAAACAAATATTGCATCGATTTTTTTCCATTTAAGATTCAGCCGTCTGAGCGAAACCTGTGTGCCTTCTCCACCGTCAAAAAGGAATAAATCACCGTCACGGCGCAATAAAACTGATGTAAGGTGACGGTAAGGGAGCGGCATCATTCCACCGCAACCTAAAACAAAGGCTTCCATATTCATGGGTAAGTATAATACAGGAAAATTAAAAAAAAATGAATAGATTTATAATGCATAATTTAGAATGCATAATGCATAATGAAGAAAAATGAAGAATTTAGTGAGAGCGGGATAATCTTGTTATGTACTTATTATACCAGATAAGGTTAACAACAAACGTAAGTATCCAGCTGATTGGGTATGAGAGGAAGATTGTAACCGGAATGTGGAATTGTGGGAGCTGGAAAACTGTAGCCAGCCAGATTATGCGGAAAATGCAGGCACCGAGCAGAGAGGATATTACTGGCATGAGGGAGTGGCCGATTCCGCGGATTGAGTTGGCAAGGCCGTCCATCATTCCGCAAAGATAGTAGGTTGTAAAAATAATTTTAAGCCTTCCCATTCCGCAGGCAATTACATCTTCGCTCTTTGAGTAAATACCAAGCAGACCATGACCAAATAGCAGGAAGATGGCTCCCATTACTGCTCCAATCACAATAATCGAAAGCTGTGAAATCCATACAACTTTTTTAATGCGGTCCGGCTTTTTGGCTCCCATATTTTGAGAACAGAAGGTCAAGGCTCCCTGAGAAAAACCGTTCATGGAAGTATAGATAAAGCCTTCCAGATTACAAGCTGCGGCGTTTCCGGCAATCAGGCTTGCTCCAAAGGAGTTTACAGAGGATTGAATTATTACGTTGGAGAAAGAAAACATAATTCCCTGGAAGCCGGCTGGTAATCCAATCTTAACTATGCGTGCAAAAATGTGGGAATCAAGCTTAAGGCAGCGGAAATCCAGATGGAAATCATCAGTTTCTCTAATAAGGATGATGATTACAAGTATTGCAGAAATACACTGTGAAATGACGGTTGCCCAGCCTACTCCTGCTACGTCAAGATTAAAACAGATTACAAAAATAAGATTGAGGATAACGTTGATAATGCCTGAAACAAAAAGGATAATCAGAGGTCGCTGGGTATCACCCTTAGCACGGAGCAAGGCACTTCCAAAGTTGTAAACCATCGTAGCTGTAATCCCGCCAAAATAAATCCTCAGGTAAATTGCGGCAAGATTCAAAACTTCTGTTGGGGCCTGCATTAAAATCAAGATCGGCTTTGCAAGAAGCACACCTACCGCAGTAAGAATAATTCCGCTTATAACAGAAAGAAGAATTGCCGTGTGAACAGTATCCTGTACGCTTTTATGCTTGCCCGCTCCAAAATAATGAGCCGCAACAACATTCGTACCGATTGAAAGGCCCATAAAAAGATTTATAAGCAGATTGACAAGAGAGCCTGTGGAACCAACAGCCGCAAGAGAATTATCACCTGCAAAACGTCCAACAACAACTACATCTGCCGCATTAAAAAGGAGCTGTAAGAGGCTTGAAAAAATCAGCGGAACCGAAAACTTAAGAAGCTTGGAAAAAATCGGTCCCTCAGTCATGTTTATCTGAGTGTTCTTCATTCAAAATCTTCCAGCATTTCCCTAAAAAAATGATTGTCTATTTTAGCTTCGTTCATCAGCTCGCCGTAAGAATAAAAACGCTTGCCTTCGTATAGCTGACCGAAAAGAATATACTCGCCTTTTTCGTCCTTACCGTAAGTAAGGTTGTAGGTTTTACCCTTGTAGAAAAACTCATGCTCTTTTTTGGCGGAAATCATAAAATATAAATCATTCTTGGTCATAGGGGTATTATAGTGATTTAGAGGAATGTGGGCAAATAAAATACAAGATGATTATTGTGTATTTGTAAGAGTGAAATCAGTTATTTGTATATTTTCAGAATAAACATCCATACTTTTTTTTGCATTTTTTATATCTACTTCTATTTTTACTTTTTGGGGAAAGTGATATAGTTCATCATAAGTTATATCGAAATAATAATGTTTTTTCATACCTATTCTGGACATTTTTTCTTTTTCAATAACTAGATTTTTTATATAATCGAAAACATCTTCCATTGATTCTATTTTTTCTGCATGAGATGAATCTTCATTAGCTGGTGTGCTTACACCTATTCCATTATTAACAGAAACATTAAACATTATATGGAATGGTCGACTATCAAAACAATTATTATCATAAATAAAACTATAATCTGTAAAGTTATTTTCTTTCCAAAGTTGGTATTCTTCTTCAAATGTGCTTTCGTCAAACGTTATCCCAGAATTAAAAAAAACATTACATGAAAATAATAAGAAATGAATAATAAAAAAAAGAGAAAAAAGTAATCTTCTATTTTTCACATTTACTCCCAATTAATGAATATTTGTTATTATTTTTGGATATAAATTATAATATTTTTCTTCACCGATGGAACTTCGTTTTACCATATGATCTTCAACTGCAGCAGTGTCCTTTTTCATATAAAAAATCCCCTGATAATAATATCCATTATGATCACCACACCATCCAATATTACAATGTAAAAACTTACCCCAAAAATCCATTGTTTGATTTGTTTTATCATTTGTAGCAGTAAAATTAAAATTCGACCATCCATCTATTATCCAATCATGCCCCTCTTTTGATTGTAAAATTTCAAACCATAAAAATTTTCTTTTTTTAACTCTTGCCATAGCTTCAATAATAACCGGACATCCATTATCAATAGATGTTTTTACCTTATCATAATCATAATCCGATACCTGATCACAAATAAAATTATATTTATTTATTGCATTTCTTACGTTTTCTATACTAGCTAAAGTCACTTCTGTATCATAATTCACACCTATTTTTTGACTTACCTCGTATAAAAAAGTTTGTAATTGAATTTTACCAATTGAAGATAAATTTTCAATTGAATTACTACACATTATTATATTCCAATCATATTTTTTATCTGTCCAACAAGCATTTTTTAGAACATTCCAATTCTTTACATTATTCCAACAGTTATCATCTACATTAGTTTTTTTATTATTTGTTTTTGAATAATTAAAGGCTAATACTTGTGCCAATGCAACAGTAGTACAGCCTGCCTGATAATCTTGCCCGAAAACATATTGTATAGCAATAAGGTCCATTATCTCCCTTATATATTTCTCTTTGCCCCCATTCGGTTTTTAATATACAACTTCTATTTTCTTCATTATTGTGTACAGAAATATTCGAATATGTACAATATATTCTCTACATAGTCATAAAGGCAACTGCCAAACAGCTGCATAAAATCATCTTCTGGGGTAAATACGCCATTATCTACAACTGCAAGTATATTTCCAATTCTACGGTCAGGACATGTTATGGCAAATCCCTCATTTTCTCCATTTTTAATTGAATACAAATAAAAATCTATATCTGAAAATGATTCAATATTTGCACTTCTGGTATTTTTCTTTTTATCATCAATTGTAGCTGTTTCTTTTGATATTAAAGAAATCTTTATATCGCTGTTTTCAGCCGCTCTTGAATCATCTTCCTGTTCAGATTGTAAAAAAATGAGAAGATTCTTTTCCATATCGTTTATAGTTGCAACGTAATTACCACATAATGCAAATTTTTCCAGTTCCATTTTACGTTCAGAATATGAAGGTGACTCATTTTTTGTAGTTGTTTTATTACTTAAATTTACAGAATCATTTTTGCAGCTTGAAAATCCAATAAGAAAGGAACCTATAAAAACTAATAAATTACTTTTAAATTTCTCATACTCTTTTACTCCTTAAACTATTTTAAATAATTATATTACGTAAATTTATGATTTGTCAAAAAATAAATAACAATATTTTCTAATTAAAAAAACACTTTATCGTATTTTTCAAAACTTATAACAACACTTTTATCATCTTCACACAAAACTATAATACTTGTTCAATAGATAAAATATAGAAAAAACTGTAAAATATCCTTATGAGTAAAATACAGGATGTTTCAAAAAAGATTATACAGGCAACCGGAGAGGTTTTTAAGGGAAAGCAGGAAATTGTAGAGATGATTCTGGCTTCGGTTTTTGCGGGCGGACATGTACTTTTGGAAGATGTGCCGGGAACTGGAAAAACAGTTTTGGCAAAATCGATTGCAAAGGCTATGGGGCTTGATTTTTCGAGGATTCAGTGTACGCCGGACTTAATGCCTTCGGATGTTACAGGAAGCTCCGTATGGATTCCTTCTACGCAACAGTTTGAGTTCAGGGCCGGACCTGTTTTATCGCAGATTGTGCTTGTTGATGAATTAAACCGTGCCACTCCAAGAACACAGTCTGCACTTCTTGAGGCTATGGCAGAAAATCAGGTGAGCGTTGACGGAAAAATCCATAAAATTGAAAAACCATTTTTTGTAATCGCAACAGAAAATCCTGTTGAATCTGAAGGAACTTTCCCGTTACCTGAAGCACAGAAGGACCGATTTATGCTTACCCTATCTGTAGGCTACCCAAACGAGCTTGAAGAAGCTCAGATTATAACCGCCCAGAGAAGTACTGTTCACCCGGTTGAAAATATTCAAGCCGTTACCACAAAGGACGAAATCCTTGAATGTATGGAAGAAGCTGTTTCCATTTATATTGATGAAGCGGTTGTTGTTTACCTTTTGAATATTGTTTCCAAAACAAGAAATGATTCAAGGATTCTTGCAGGAGTTTCGCCGCGAGGTTCTATTGCTTTATATAAGGCGGCACAGGCTTTCGCCGCCATTCAAGGTAGGGATTATGTAACGCCGGAAGACATTAAGCTTTTGGCTTTACCGGTATTCCGTAAAAGATTGATTTTGCGCGGCGAAAGTCTTGTTAAAGGTTATTCGACTGACGGTATTATAAAGGAGCTGGTGAACCAGGTGCCGGTTCCGTCGTTTAAGGCGCACGTATAACAGGCTTTCCGAATGATTAAGTCCTCGCTTGCCGTAAAAGTAATTCCAATTCTCAGTCTTGCTCTTTATCTTACTGTACCCTACAAGCTTGTACAGATAATCTGTTTTGCTGTGCTTTTAACAGAATTGCTCTGCTTTCTGTATGCGCTTATCCTTTCTAAAAAAATACAGATTGAGCGCAACCTTTCAACAATGAGGCTTCACAGCGGCGAACAGGCGGAAATCACTTTTTCAATCATAAACTATTCCATGCTTCCTGTTTTTGTGTGCTATGTTTATGATGATATTTCATTTATCTATGTTTATGATAACGGCAACAGAAAGCTGATTCTGCTCCGTCCAAAAGAAATTAAGAAAATCTCCTACCGCATACACGTTCAACAGCGCGGTGAGTTTTATGCAGGTCCTGTAAACCTTAAGTTTTCAGATCCGCTTAATCTTTTTTCCGTTACAAATGAAATTGATTCAAGAATGAAAATCTTTGTGCGTCCTGCAAAAATCACTTTAACTGCAGATCCGCTTCCGGGGCTTCCACAGGGCAACATCAGCATAAAAAACATCTGTTATGAAGATGTAACTATGCGCCGTTCTTTAAGGGAATACCGCAACGGAGACGAGCTTAAACGAATAAACTGGCGGGCAAGTGCAAAATATGGTTCACTTTTTACAAATGAGTATCAGGATACTTTTGATGTCCCATTTTTTGTTTTTGTAAATCTTGCAGAAGAAGATTACCGCTTTGACCGCAGGCCCCTTTTAATAGAAAGAGCACTTGAACTGGCTGCCCACATTGTAGAACGTGCTGCAGTTTTACGTCAGAGATGTGGCTTTGCGGCTTATGGAACAGGTTTTCCTTATTTAAAACCAGCCAACAATCAGATTGAGCTTATTCTAGATATCATCTCAACAATAGGAACAGAAAAAGGAAAGCTCGATTATAATCCCGAAGAAAAGTTCAAGAGTCAGCTCCCATTTGGAACGCAGCTTTTTGTTATCGGCCCAAAAGAAGTAGATTTTTACAACGACAAAGCCGCCGCAGAAAGAACAGATATGAGTACCGAAAATCTTGGAATTACGAGGTCTATATGGAAGTAAAGTTTTCTAACGTGTTTTTTGAACGTTCAATGATTTTTACCTCTGTAACTTCCCTGCTCTTTACCGCAATTTCTATCATTACAAACCTTACTTATAGATCACACCCTGTTTTCAACGAGTTTGCCCTCATTTTATATATTGCTACAGCTGTTTTAAGCCTTATCTTTTTCCTAATTTTTAATTACTTTTTCGATTCAAAATCAAAATCTGCAAATATACTAAGGCTTTTTATTTTCAGCATGCTTTTTGTCGGCGTTGGATGTGTTCTTTTACGCGGTTTTGTAAATCCTGCTTTACTTATCATCCTTTCAATGGCAGCTTTTTTCCTTTACACAATAGTTTTCCCGCCTTTTTACCTGTACTGTGATTTTGAAGCCCAATGCGAAGGTAAATCTGGAGAACGTATTGCTAAGGATTTATACAAAGACAAGTTTATTGGCGAAGATTTTTTGCAGAGGCAGAAATCTTCCACCTTTGTTTTTTTAATTATTCAAGTTTTTGTAATCTGTCTTTTAAGTGCGCTGCCTTTTATCACTTATCAGAAAACTATTTTTACCTATCTTTTTGCCCTTTTGTTTTTTATCAGCTCTACCTTTATTCTTCACCTGCTTTCAATTTATAAAAAGGAAGTTTACTACGCCTTTATGGGTTTTGAAGCTCAATGGAATCATCGTGGCAATATTTTAAGGTTTTCGGTGATGATGATTACGGCTGGTCTTATTTTTGGTGCAGTTCTTTCTTCAAATAAGGCACTTGTTAAACTCAACCTTATGCAAAGAGATTTTGTTTACGTTGAAAAAAGGCCTCCAAAACAGCCTCAGCATATAGAAATCCCAGAAGCTCCACCAGCAGAAACTCTCGATTTGGAAAATATGTTTGGCGAATACAAGCCCATTGTCAACCTTGAAGTTTTATTTGTCATTCTTGAGATTCTTGGTGTAGCCCTTATTGTTTTTGGCCTTCTGCTCTTTCTTGCAAGACCTTTTGTTTCGGGCAGTTTTTTTGAATATATGCGGCAGCGGCGCATTAAAGATTTTTTCCGTGAGTTCATTACAAACTTCCGCGAAATGATGAGGGATATTTTCCACCGCGGTAAGAAAAAAGAAGCTTACGTTAAAACCGATTCTGAAATGCTCAAAAAATCAATCGAAGCATTTTTAAAATCTGCAAAAAAATCAAAGGAAAAAAAGGCAGAGCTTGACCGGCTTACAACTCTATTTATGAAGGTGATTGACTGGGGCGAACGCCATGCCGTACCATATTCGCAGAATCTTGCACCTATGGAATATACCGTGATGCTTGCAGATTACCTAAGGTTTAATGTTGAAACTGCAAATGTTGATACTGTTCTGCTTACAGGGCGGCTTTTCGAAAAATCGCTTTACTCCGATTCTCTTCTTACTCAATCTGAAGAAAATGAATACAAGGCAGCGGTCTCGGTTATTATCAGCATGGAATAAATACCTGGAATAAATTATGAACATAGTTTTTTACAGCAATAATTCAAATTATTTTGACAGCGAAACCTTCTTAATCAATACACTTCCATCCTGGCGGGAGCAGTTTGAAGAGCTGCAGAAAAATCATCCAGAACATACGTTTTATGCAGTAACACAAAAGCCGGGGATGTTTCTTACTACTTCTGATACCCCTGCGCACGAAAATGTTATTTTATATCAAACCGATAACACCGAAGAAATTGTTTCCATCATTAAAAAGCTTAATCCGGATTTAGCAATTGCACTTTCGTTCTGGACTGTTCCCTACGACTGGCTTCCTGTTAAAGATTCCTTAATTTGCGAACGTCTCAGGGAGCTTGGAATAAAGGTGATTTGTCATCCGCTGGAAACTACAATGCTCTGCTTTAACAAACAGGAAACTCACGCCTTTTTAGAAAAATACAATATAAACTGTGCAAAAGCTCTTTTTGTTAATCATGATTTGTATTTTTCGGCAGACAGCAAAAAGGAAGTTCGCTACAACGTTTACAAAGAAGCGGTGATTAAAAAGCTTGAAAAAATGCGCCTGCCCTTGATTATAAAAGACCCGCTCGGACTCAGTTCTTATGGCATGCAGCTTGTAAACACACTAGGAGAAGCCCGTGCCTACCTTAATTCGCGTAAAAATAACAGCGACCGTATTGTAGAAGAATACATTTGTGGCCAGCAGTTTGGTTGCGAAATCTACCGGGCCGCTAACGGAAATTGTGTGATTTTACCGCCCTTTAAGTTTTCTGTGAATCAGTACGGCATTACAAGTCCAAAACAGAGTGTAAAGTTTGGTCCGCTTTTTAGTGATGAAGATCGAGTTCGCTATAAGCTTGAGGATTTATACAAAATGCTTTCACTGCTTGCCGAAAAGCTTGAATTATGCGGTCCAGCTCAGGTTGATTTAGTTTTTGATGATGAAAAATGGTATGTAATCGAAATAAATCCTCGGCTCAGCGGTATGACAACTGCATATTGGTGCGCATACAAAGAGATATTCGGGTCAAGCCCGAATATGACAGTTAGTCTTAATTTTTATGATTTCATTTTGTTTATGTTATCAATCATTCCCGAACAAACAACACATGTCATTTCCGTGCTTGACACGGAAATCCCTAACTACACACTCAACGTAAAGTTCCCCATCATTCCAGAAGAAAAACTCCAGCAACTTTACCGTATTCCCGGAGTTTCCTTCCTCTGCCAGACCGAAGACAAAGCCGCCCGCCAGGAACGCGAAACCGGCTACTGCGAAGCAATCATCACCGGCAAAACAAAAAATGCCCTTCTTGAAACACTGACAAATATAGAATCATCCTTACCCGATATTATCGAACCTCAGTTCTTTGAAACCGCCCGAAAAATGATTGAAAAATGATAAATCTTTATCACAATGTCTAAAAAAGTATTGTCATTGTCGGGCTTGCCCCGACAATCTTTATCTTCCGCGAACCTTTTTCATCACTTTTTTGAACCAGAAGGCACGTAAAGTTTCGGCAATGTTGTACAAACTGTAAGCAAGAGCTTTTAAGCGAACATCGTAGCTGCCAGGCCGATGGATAATTCTACCGCCAAAGTTGCTTTTGAACATATAAAGGCCGTGCATAGGGTGATTTTCGTCCTCTCCCTCAGGTGGCATACCATACATATCGTAAAACTTGCTGCCATAAGCTTTGGCATCTTTTATTGCAGTCCACTGAAGAAGATGATTCGGCATCAGGTTTCTTTTATGATTACTGCTGGCTCCATATAGATAAATTGCTTCATCATGGCTAAAAAGAGTCATTATTGCTGCAATTTCTTCACCTTCATGCTCTGCAATATAAAGGCTTACAACTGGAACATCGTTTCCGTTTTCAATTTCTTTTGCAGAAGATTTGATTAAATCCTCGTAATATGATTTTGCATGGCTTGAATTACCGTCACGGGCATTAGTTTCTTTTGTTAATTCATAAAATTTGTCTATTTTTTCAGACAAATTAATATCATTTCCCAAATAACGGTGAACAACAACACCTTTTTTCTCGCTCAAACGAATGTTATAACGCCACTTAGAGTGCATCCTAGCAAGTATTTCATCTTCACCAACAGTTAAATCAACAAGTGTTGTATCCGGCGGCTGAATATCAACCTTATTCTTACGTATTTTCAGCCCGTCTGCAAAGGCAACAGTCTTCATTCCAACATTGAACAAATCCCTCTCTTCTATTGATTCAAAATCAATATAAGGATCAAAGCGGATTGCAATTGTGTTTGTTGGAAGCTGAGCTTTTAAGGCTTTGGCAATATCAGATACAAGATTAGCAAACTCAATAGTCTGTTCATCAGCCGTCAGCTCAGAAAACGGCAGCTTTGGAAAAAGCGGAATATAAGCAATTGAAAAAAGATTATGTGCAAAGCTTCTGGTTAAAACCGAAACTTCCTGACTGCAGAACTCTGAAGATAAATCATCATTATCATTTTTTTTAGAAAAGCTTATTTCAAGTGAAAAACGTTTGTATTTCCAGCCGTGACGTGACTTAAACTCACACCAGAAGGGAGTCTGCAAAAAAGTGCCGTCGTTAGTGTGAGTCGTTGTGGTTATTTCGTTTACTTTTATGTCGAACATGACGCTATTGTTTAGTGAATATCAGAATTAACAGCTTTTTCAGCCTTAATTTCTTTGCCATCAGCCAGAAGCTTTTTGCCTGCTATCTGAACAAAACCGTCTTTTGACGCAATCTGAACACTAAAGAAATCATCAATAGTGATTACATCCTTTTTTGCAGCAGCCGGATCTGCCCCTTCAAGCACAACCTTTGTTCCAGGTTTAGCCCAGCCTGCATCAAGAACTTCAACACAATCCTTTCCTTCTGCATTCTTATAATCACCGGCAAGCAGCATACCGCGGCTTTCAATTCCACGCATTGTTCTAGGCGCAAGATTAGCCGCAATAATAACATTTTTGCCCAAAAGCTCATCTTCTCTAAGATACTTTCTCAAGCCAGACTGAATTGTACGAGGAGTTCCACTTCCGTCATCAAGAGTTTCTATATAAAGCTTATCGCCTTCCGGGTTCGGCTTAACATCTGTAATTTTTGCTACGACAAGTTCTATTGTAGAATTAAAGAAATCTGCCTGTTTTTCAACAGGAAGAGCTTCAGGTTCTTTTGCCTTAGCCTTTTCTTTCTGAGTTTTTGCAGCAGCTTTTTCTTCATCCTTTTTCTGCTTACCACTGAACTTTTCGCGGAAGGCAAGCATTGTTTTCTGATCAAGAGGCTTAAAGTAAACTTCAGTTGGTCCAACTTTTTCAAGACCTTCTGTTACGCCAAGATCAGCCCAGGTATAACCAGGTTTTGTATCTGTACCAACCTTGCTTTCCTGAATTGCCTTGCCAAAGTAAGACATAATCACCTGAGTGTACTGTGGCATATAAGGATTCATCATAATCATTAAATCCTTAACAGCATAACAAAGGTTATGAATAAGACTTGCAGCAGCGGCAGGATCAGAAACGCGGGTTTTCCAAGGTTCAGCAGCCTGGAACTTTTTGTTGCACATATCGGCAATCGCAAACATTTCGTGGAAGGCTTCCTTAAGGTCTGCCCATTCCAAAAGCTCTGTGATTTTAGCCTCACGTGCCTTAATTTCTGTCCACAGCTCCTGGTCAACTGGAGCATCAGGAATAATTCCATCATAATATTTATTTACAAAAAGCAGGGTTCTGTTTACAAGGTTTCCAAGATTACCAATGAGCTCTGAGTTCAACTTTTCCATAAAATCTTTCCAGGTGAACTGGAAGTCCTGTTTTTCTGGGCGATTATAGAAAATATAAAAACGCCATGCATCGGCAGGGATTCCGCTTTCAATTGCATCTGTACCAAAAACACCTACTCCGCGACTCTTAGAAAACTTTCCATCCTCATAATTCATATATTCAGTAGAAGACATGTGATAAAGCTTTGTCCAGTTATGAGGTGAAGCAAGCATTGTACAAGGGAAAATTACAGTGTGGAAAGGAATATTGTCCTTACCAATAAACTGGAATAAATCTACAGGTGGCTTTCCCTTTGCTTCTTCAGATTCTTCAGGAATCCACCAGGATTTCCAGTCAAAACCACCGCGTCCAGATTTAATCAGCTCATCTGCAAGCTGCTTTGTAATGGAAATATAACCAATCGGTGCATTAAACCAAACATAGAAAACCTTATTTTCGTAGCCTTCTTTTGGAACAGGAATGCCCCATTTTAAGTCTCTGGTGATTGCTCGCTCATTCAAGCCGTCGCGAATCCAGGCCTTTGTGATATTGAGCGCATTGTCCGACCATTTACCTTCTACGCTTGCAGTAGACATCCATTTTTCAAGCTTATCAGCAAGAGCCGGAAGATTTATATAAAGATGCTTTGTTTCGCGAACTTCCGGAGTTGAACCACAGGTGTGGCATTTTGGATCTTTAAGCTCAATAGGGTCAAGAAGTGAACCACATTCATCGCACTGGTCACCTCTGGCCTTTGTTGAACCACACTTAGGACAAGTTCCATCAACATAGCGGTCTGCAAGGAACATGTTACAGTGAGGACAGAAAAGCTGCTTGTTTACATGCTCTGTGATGTAGCCGGCATTGTCCAAGTCGTTGAACAGGCTCTGAGTGATTTCTGTACACTGAGGATTTGAAGTTCGGCCAAACTTATCAAAGTTGATGTTGAACCATTTATAGATTTTATTATGTTCCTGATAGTAAAAATTGCAGAGGGAACGCGGATCTTTTTTTTCTTCTATTGCCTTTGTTTCGGTTGCAGTACCGTATTCGTCAACTCCGCAAATGTAAAGAGTTTCGTAACCACGATTGCGGCAGAAACGTGCAAAAACATCGCCCGAAAGCGACTGAATTATATTTCCAAGATGCGGAACGTTATTTACATAAGGTAAAGCCGCAGTAATAAGTCTTCTGTTCATATTATCCTCTGAAAAGTTTTGATGAGATATAATATCAATTTTTAACGCTTTTTACAACTTATATTAAACGCCACACAACTTCACAATCTTGTCCAGCTCGGCTTCGGGATTCTTCCACCATTCGGAGCTCCACAGGCGGTAGACTTTCCAGCCACGGGATTCGAGGTATTTTTGGCGGTGGTAGTCACGTTCACGGGTTGAGGTAGAATCTTTGTAAAGGTTGAAATCACATTCAATTCCAAGAACGTAAGCATCATCTTTTTTAATGGCAAAATCTATGCAGTAGCCGCCAATACCAACATTGGCATAAACATCTAGACCGCGCTCTTTAAGCTTGGCAAAAACTTCTTCTTCAAAAGCTGTGTCGTTGCCGTAGAAATCGCTGAGGTGGACGTTTTCTGAAAGGTTATCGAGGATTGTTCTTGTAAGGTCAAGGTTTCCATCGCTTACGGCAAAGCAGTATTCAAGATATTTCTTTAAGTAAGCCGGTCCCTGGTTTTTAAGGCCTGTAACATCAAGCTCTGAAGGCTGAATTGAAGTTACAATGTGAATCTTCTTTTTAGCACGGCTGATTGCAACGTTCAGACGGTTTTCTCCACCTTCATTATTCAGCCAGCCAAAGTTTCTGAAAATCTTGCCCTGCTCGTTCTTTGCAAAACCAACTGAGAAAATGATAATGTCTCTTTCATCACCCTGAACATTTTCTATGTTCTTTACAAAAAGACTCTTGTCTTCTCCATCTTCCTTTCGCACGCGTTCGTTAGCAATTGCTAACTCAAAGTTTTTGTCTTTTGCACACTCTTCGTCAATGCAGTCTTCTACCATGTCGTGCTGATGAGAGTTGAACGTAATTACACCGATAGTTTCATTCTTCTTTCGTTCTGCAAAAATCTTTTTAATGAGCTTAACACAGAATTCGGCTTCTTTGCGGTTAGCGGTATTAATCCACATTCCGTCTTCAATTTTGTGAACTTCGATTGGCGAAGTTTCTGGAGTTGCAACATTAGGAGAAACTAACAGCTTGCCGTCGTAGAATGCGTGATTCGAAAAAGCAATAAGCTCTTCGTACTTTGAACGGTAGTGATACTGAAGCATGACATCCTTGTACTTGTATTTTGCAAGATCAAGCAGACTTGGTTCTTCGAGTGCTTCATTTGTTTCTTCATCTTCTGCAAGTTCATCAGGATTTTCCTCAAAACGACCGGTAAAGAGTTTTGTAGGTCTAAGCTGTTTTGTATCACCAGCAATTACAACTTTGTTTGCGCGGTAGATTGATGGGATACCCTTTTCTACAAACATCTGCGAAGCTTCATCAAAAATTACAATGTCGAAAATACCGTGCTGCAGAGGAATCAGTTCAGAAACAACTTCAGGGGTCATCATCCAGATTTTTATGCTGTCAAAAAGTTCAAGCTTGTATTTTGTAATAAAGCGGCTTACGCTCATTTTTCTTGTAGTTTCCAAAGCACGTTTAATTTCGTTTTGCCGCTTTGACTTTGTAAGGTTTAGCATATACTGAGAAAGCTTGATTTCTGTATTTTTGATTGTGTCTTTTGTTTTTTTGTCGCGCTGGGTGTCTATTCCCTTAACGATATTATCAAAGCTCTTGATTTTTAGTACGGCATCTTTATTTTCTGCTTCAAACTTTGAAATGTGAATATTGAGAATAAAATTTAAAAGCTCTTTGTCTGCTTCGCTCCAGCTGAGGTTTCCAAGACTTTCCTGCAAAAGGATTAGCGACTTAAAGTAAAGGATTTCGTTTTCATTCTTTCCGCCATAAAGCTCTTTAGATTCAAGATAAAGCGGAAGCTGGCTTACGGTTTCAAGCGTTTTCTGCGGCTCCTTAAAGAAGCATTTTATGATTTTACCAGGCTTTTTCTCTGCATAATCCTTGAGTGTATTCTTACACTCTTTTTTTACCTTACGCTTTACTGAGCCTTTTTTAAACACCGAAAGATTTGCAGCTTCATCAAGTTCTGATTTTTTTTCTTCCAGGAAAACATTCAGCTCGGCAACCTGATATTCGGTTAAATCAGTTTTAAAATAATCAATCCATGGTGAAGCCTGGTTTGTTTTAATGTAAAACGCAAGCTTAGAGCATAAATCATCATCAGCAAAACTGTTTCGGGCATTTTCAAGGTCTGCAAAAGTAAGGTCAAAAAGCTTTGGATCTGAACCATTCTGGATTTTCATCAGTGCTTTTACAGAGTTCTGGTCTTTCGGGTCAATTTTGTGGGAGTTTTCGTAAATTACGTAAGGTTCAACACCAAGCTTGTTAGGCATATATAACTTGTCTGCAATAACATTGAGTGCATTTACATCGTTATCGATTTTTGCAGAAACTGTAACAAGCTCACTCGCCCTCTTTGAAGCATCGGCTGCACTGGAAAGCATAGCAGAAACCTGACTGTAAAAATCATCTTTATTTCCAACATCATCAATTAAAAGCGCATAGCGGGAAAGAGTTCCAAGACGGGAATAAACAACATCAATTGCAGTTTTCTTTTCAGAAACCATAAGAACAGTTTTATCCTGCAGGACAAAATGAGAAATAAGACTTGTGATTGTCTGAGACTTTCCTGTTCCCGGAGGGCCTTGAATAACAAGCTGGTCCATTTTGTTGATTGCGTCAATAACCTGCTCCTGAGAGCTGTTCAAACTGTTAATGTATAGAAGATTTTTTTCAGAGATGTCATTCGAAAGTTCTTCTTCATTTTGTTTGCTTTCTTTTTCTCCAAAGTCGGCACTTTCGTTTACAGTAGAAAAAGATGATAAGAGGTCGTTTATCTGCTTTGTGCTCATCTTTTTTTCAAGCAGTTCATCATAATCCTTCTGGATTGTACTGTCGCAAATCTGATACTTTCCGATTACAAGATTTTTTACAACGTTGAGCTCGCCCTTGTTGTATTTTGGAAAATCCTTTTGAGTGTAATTAAAATATTTTATGATTTTGTCAATTTCCGGAGCCTGGATTTCAAGACCGTTTTCTTTATAAAAGTTCAAACAGCCGTTAATTACTTCATCTTCGCTTTTAAAGCTTTCATCCGGGTCTGGATTTGGAAGTGGTTTTCTTACGTTGTTGAACTTGTCGTTTGCAAGAATGAGCGCGTTATTAAAAATCTGGTCGCGGGAAGAATCTCTTGTGAGCGTAATCTGAATGGAAGTTTTTTCGGCTTTTACCGGGAAGAAAAACAAGGGAGCACGAACATCAAAATCACCTTTTAAAAGCTTTCCCATTACAAAAGGATAAGCAATATAAAGATTGTTCTGACCTTTATCGCGCAGGTCTTTGTTAGTTTCTCGTAACAGCTGAACTATTTTTTTATAGGTTGAGGATGCGTTGCCGCGTTTTGTGTTTTCATCATTTGTTGTAGCAGCACCTTTTTCACCAGGCAGTTCATCGTTTCTGATTATGACCTTATTTTTTCTGCCAAACAAAAGATCTAAGATTTCCTGCGTGTTTTCTTCGGCTAAATCGCAGCCTTCTTTTGTTCGAAGGGTTCCGCAATACAAAAGGCGGTTACGTTTATTCAGTGTAATAAGATTTTTTTCCAGCTCCTTTAGAGTTTTTGTGATTTCGGCAGTCATTGGAGCTGCAACATCTTTATCATCAAACTTTGCAACTTCATCCAGAAAAATCAGACCGTATTTATCTATAAAAGTTTTTCCAACTCCATGGATTCCTTCAAAATCTCGCAGCACCCTCGGATGATATTTTGCAATCTCCATCAGAGCCTCATCATTACAGATTACCGGCATTCGGCCAGTAGCATTTTTTTCCTTTAGTTTTAACTTATCCCGTAAAATTACAAGTTTCTGATAAAGCTCTTTTGAATCGGTCATAAAAAAAATCTCCTGCAGCGATATTTGTATAAATATTTTACTATTATACCACACCCACAGGAGATTTTGTAGAAATTATTTATTTATCTACTTTCGCAAAAACCTATTTAATATCCTTGCGCATAATCTTGCCGGAGATTGTTTTTGGAAGACTTTCGGCAAAGGCAACAATTCTAGGGTACTTGTAAGGAGCTGTAGTTTTCTTTACAAAGGTCTGGATATCCTTTACAAGCTCGTCGCTAGGGGTGTAGCCTTTGGCAAGAACGATTGTAGCCTTTACAACCTGTCCACGAACTGGGTCTGGGGCGGCGGTAACGGCACATTCTACAACTGCCGGGTGCTGCATTAGAACGGATTCAACTTCAAAAGTACCAATTCGGTAACCGGAACACTTGATTACATCATCGTTGCGGCCGGTAAACCAGAAATAGCCGTCTTCATCGCGCCAGGCGTTATCACTTGTGTGATAGTAACCGTCATGCATAACAGCTTTTGTACGGGCCTGGTCGCCAAAGTATTCCATGAATAAGCCCGGGAAGTTGCCATTTTTCATATCAACTACAATTTCACCAACTTCACCATCTTCTACCTCGTTACCTTCATCGTCAATTAACGTAACATTGTAATAAGGGGCTGGTTTTCCAAGACTGCCCGGTTTTATGCGCTCGTTGCCGTAATTGAACAGGGAAAGCGTTGTTTCTGTCTGACCAAAGCCTTCGCGGATTTCTTTTCCGGTGATTTCCTTCCATTTATTGAATACTTCTTCACTGAGAGGTTCTCCGGCTGTAGACCAATGTAGACAACTTGAGAAATCATATTGAGTTAAATCTTCCTGAATCAAGAAGCGGTAGATTGTTGGTGGCGCACAGAACGATGTAATGTGATGTTTTTCTATCTGCTTGATAAGATCAATTGGCTTGAACTTATCGTGATAGTCATAAATGAATACAGAACATTCGGCAATCCACTGACCATAAAGCTTACCCCAAACTGCCTTGCCCCAGCCTGTATCTGCTACTGTAAGATGGAGTCCGCCCTTCTGAACCTGCTGCCAGTAGCTTGCGGTAACTATGTGTCCAAGAGGATACAGATAATTGTGGGAAACCAGCTTTGGATGACTTGTTGTACCGGATGTAAAATAAGCAAGAAGTATATCATCATTTTTACTGATGTCTTCGCGCTTAAGAGAACGGAAGTCATTGAGTTCGCTCTCGCCTACATTTTTGCAGCCTTCTGTAAAATCAAGCCAAGTTGGATGAGCAGCTTTAAAGTCTGCACTCATAGGTTGGTCAATTCCAAAAGGTGGAACTGCAACAAGTGTTTTAAGAGAAGGACACTCTTTCTGAGCATCTTCGATATATTTGAAAAGCTCCCGATGGTCAACAGCAACTACAGCCTTAATAAAAGCGGCATTGCAACGGAAAACAATATCTTCTTTTGTGAGCATGTGGGTTGCCGGAATTACGGCAGCACCAATTTTATGCAAGGCAACAATGGAAATCCAAAACTCATAGCGGCGCTGAAGAATAAGCATTACAAAGTCACCACGTTTAATGCCAATACTGCGGAAATATGCAGCCGCACGGTCTGTACGTTCCTTAAGCTCACCAAAGCTCATTACCAACTCTTCATCATTATCATTGCACCAGATAAAGGCTGTGGCATCTGGAGTACGCTGGGCCAGAACATCAACAACATCGTAACCAAAGTTGAAGTTTGCAGGCACCTTTATTTTATAGTTTTCAAAAAAATCTTTATAATCTTTGAACTCAGTTCTTTCTAGAAAATCTTCCAACATATTAAATCCTTATGAAATGTTCGCGATGTGCTTTATTACCGCGGAATATTAAATTATTATTGCCAAAAACTTAGCTTTTTTATTGTTCAGGGCCTGCATGCCGTGCTGCTTTGTTGCATCAAAATAAATGCTGTCGCCTTCTTCGAGTACCATTTCTTTACCGTCAACAACGATTTTCATGGAGCCTTCAATCATATATTCAAACTCGTGGCCCGGATGCGCATTATAGTGAATCTCACGAGTTTCTTCCGGTGTGATTGTAACAATAAAAGGGTCAGCCTTGCGGTTCTGGAAGCCTGCAGCAAGTGCCTGATACTTGTAATCGCTGCGGCGGTCAACAGAAAGTCCTTTATCCTTTTTGGTAAGGCAGTAGGTTTTCATTCGAGGTTCATCACCAGAAATCAAGGTTCCTAAATCAATACCGTATTTTTTTGCCATTGACTGTAAAATGCCAA
>JAEEGI010001234.1_pt1 | contig 64724 bp, 56 predicted proteins | sample 8958751 | NCBI WGS metagenome assembly JAEEGI01 (sample SAMN16246545, study PRJNA631951) | gut metagenome | biome: gut microbiome; feature: rumen; material: KS-attached | host: Bos | place: Iran: Karaj | collected 2018-10
TGTCATCGCGAACCAGTGACCGATGTCTGCATTTTTGCCGAAGGCAAAAAGCGGTGTGGCGATCCGTATCCTAAAAGCCTTGAAAATACAACTTTTTTGAAGAAGAACGGATTGCCACGCCAGTGTGAGCACTGGCTCGCAATGACATGCTTTGGGGTTTGTCTACACATTGTGCTTCCCCCAGCGGGGGAAGCTGTCACGGCGCGTCTCACGCAAGCGCCGTGACTGATGAGGGAGTGCGTTTGTCTGCTGCGCGTTTTCCGGCCTTGCTGCTATCGTTTCTTTCTCCCTCATTCGCCCCAGTGTGCGCACTGGGGCACCTTCCCCCGCTGGGGGAAGGACAAATCCGCGATCTCCCCCAATTTCGGATGATTCGCCTCCAGGCACTGGCAGGTGGTCGCCCCGGCCAACTGGGCCAGGCGGGCGCTGCGCTCCAGATCGAAGCCCTGTACCCCGGCCCAGACCATGGCGGCGGTGGCCGCGTCCCCGGCGCCGGTGGTGCTGACCACCGTCACCTTTCTCCGGGGCAGGCGCAGACGGGTATCGCCCTCGGCGGCCAGCATGCCCTCCTCCCCGAGGCTGATCAGCACCCGCTTCACGCCCCGATCCAACAGCGCGCGGGCAGCCCGCTCCATGTCCTTCTCCCCGGTAAGGGTCTCCGCCTCCAGCCGGTTGGGCTTGAGCGCCGCAAGCCGGGGCAGAATGGGCAGGAGCTTTGGGGCCTTGGCCGCGGACACCGGGTCGGCATAGAGGGGTACGCTGAGCCTTTCCGCCAGAAATCTCAGCGAAGCCTCGCTGAGATTGGCGTCCAGCACCAGGGCGTCAAAGCCGTTCAGCCGCGAAAGCAGCGGCTCCAGCGCGGCGGGGCTGATGCGATCCACGATGTCCATGTCGGAGACGGCCAGGAGCATGTCCCCGCCATCGTCGTTTACATATAAATAGGTAGAGCTGCGCTCCCGCGGGCGCCGGAGGGTCATGGAGACGTCCATCCCCAGCGCCTCGCAGCTCTCCAGCAGGGCGCGGCCGAAGGCGTCGTCCCCCACGGCGGAGACCAGGCTCACCTCCGCCCCCAGCAGGCGCAGATCGTGGGCGATGTTGCGCCCCACGCCGCCGGGCCGCAGGGTGACGCGCCCGGGATTGGAGTCCCGCAGCAGGAGCGCTCCCATGGCGCTGCCGCCGATGTCCATATTCATGCCGCCGATGACGGCGACCGTTTTGGGTTTTTGTTCGTTCATATGTTCCCTCCGGAGGTCATAACGGATCGATCCCCTTCCGGTTTCGCCGCAAGCGGCTCGACCACCTCCCCCTAAGGGGGAGGCAAGGGGCGGCCCGCAAGCCGCCCCTTCTCAAAACTCAAGTCTCAAAACTGAAAACTCATTTGAGGTGCCAGATGTCTTTGGCGTACTCCTCGATGGCCCGGTCGGCGGCGAAGAAGCCGCTCTGGGCGGTGTTCATGATGCCAATGCGCGCCATCTCGTCCTTGTTCTGGATGCGCTCGTAGAGCCGGCGCTGGCAGTCCACATAGGGGCGGTAGTCGGCAATGAGCATATAGGGGTCGCCGCCGTAGAGCAGGCCGGACACCAGGTCGGAGTAGCTCTTGCCGTCCCGGAAGCCCTCCCGGAATCGGTTGAGCACCCGCATGATCTCCCAGTCGGCATTGGCCGCGGCGTTGGGGTCGTAGCCCTCCCGCCGGACGCGGGCGATGTCCTCGGTATGCAGGCCGAAGAGGAACATATTCTCGTCCCCCAGCCGCTCGTACATCTCCACATTGGCGCCGTCCAGGGTGCCGATGGTCACGGCGCCGTTCATCATGAGCTTCATGCAGCCGGTGCCGGAGGCTTCCTTGCCGGCGGTGGAGATCTGCTCGGAGATGTTGGCGGCGGGCACGATGGCCTCCGCCGCGGAGACCCGGTAGTTCTCCACAAAGACCACCTGGAGCTTGCCCTTGCAGACGGGATCGTTGTTCAGATCGTCCGCCATACTCAGCAGCAGCTCAATGATGCGCTTGGCGGTCTTGTAGCCCGCGGCGGCCTTGGCGCCGAAGACGAAGGTGCGGGGCACAAAGTCCATGTTGGGGTTGTCATGGAGTTGGAGCTGGAGGCTCGCGATGCTCATGGCGCAGAGAAGCTGCCGCTTATACTCATGCAGACGCTTGACCTGCACGTCCATAATGGCCTCGGTGTTGAAGGCTGCGTTCTGGTTGCGCTGCAGGAAGGCGGCGAAACGCTCCTTGTTGCGGTGCTTGATGGCGTTATACCGGGCGCGCACCTCGCTGTCGGAGGCAAAGGCGGCGAGCTTTTCGAGCTCCTCGGGATGGGTCATGTAGCCCTCGCCGATAAGCTCGGTGATGAGCCCGTGGAGGCCGGGGTTAATCTGCGCCAGCCAGCGGCGGTGGTCGATGCCGTTGGTGACGTGGGTAAAGCGCTCGGGGCGCAGGGTGTAGATGTCGTGGAACAGGTCGTCCTTCAAAATCTGGCCGTGGAGCCGGGAGACGCCGTTGACCTTGTAGCAGGCGGCCAGGCACATGTTGGCCATGTGCACCTGCCCGTCCCGGATAATGAGGTTGCGGCCCACCCGCTCGTCCCAGTTGAAGTTATAGACCAGGTAATCGCACCAGCGGCGGTTGATCTCACACATGATCTCCCACAGGCGGGGCAGCAGCTTCTGTACCAGGTCCTGGGGCCACTTCTCCAGGGCCTCGCTCATGACGGTGTGGTTGGTGTAGGCCACGCTCTGGCGCACGATGTCCCAGGCCTCGTCCCAGCCCAGGCCGTGCTCGTCCATAAAGAGGCGCATGAGCTCGGGGATGATGAGGGTGGGATGGGTGTCGTTGATCTGGATGGTGTGGTGCTTGTGGAAGGAGCGGATGTCGCCCCACTTCTTGATGTGCTTGCGCACCACGTCCTGGGCAGTGGCGGAGACGAAGAAGTACTGCTGCTTGAGGCGCAGGGTCTTGCCCTCGATGTGGTCGTCAGCGGGATAGAGCACCTTGGTGATGACCTCGGCCATGGTGCGCTGCTCCATGCTCTTCACATAGTCGCCCTCGGAGAAGAGGTACATGTCCAGAGAGTTGGTGCTCTTGGCGTCCCATAGGCGGAGGGTGTTGATCTCCTTGCCGCCGTAGCCGGCGATGAGCATATCCCGGGGGATGGCGATGACGGCATCATAGCCGGTATGCTCGGCGTGGTAACGGCCGAAGCTGTCCCAGTGGGGGGAGATCTGGCCGCCGAAGCGCACCTCCACCGCGTCCTCGTAGCGGGGGATCAGCCAGCTCTCGGCGGCGATCCTCCAGTTATCGGCCACCTCGGTCTGCTTGCCGTCCTGGAAGCGCTGGCGGAAGATGCCCAGCTCATAGCAGATGGAGTAGCCCGTGGCCTCCAGGCCCAGAGTGGCCATGGAGTCCATGTAGCAGGCGGCGAGACGGCCCAGACCGCCGTTGCCCAGACCCGCGTCCGGCTCCTCCTCGAAAATGTCGGTGGCGTTGCGCCCCAGATCCTCCAGCGCGCCGATGACCTGCTCGGAAATGCCCAGGTTGAAGGCATTCTTCATGAGGCTGCGGCCCATCAGGAACTCCATGGACATATAGTGGACTTCCTTTTCGGCGTGACGGGGATCCTCCGCGGCCAAAAAGCGGCTCATGATCTCACGGATGACCATGGCGGTGGCGCGGAACACCTGCTCGTCGGTGGCGGCGGCGGAAGTGGTGGCAAAATAGGCGCAGAGCTTGTCCTCGATGGCGCTGCGCACTTCATCGCGGGAAATTTGTCCGATCATAGGGGAATGTACCTCCGTAGGTTAGAGTGAGTGCTTAGTGCTTAGTGCTTAGAGAGCCGATGTTTCCCAGCCGCTTCTAAGCACTAATACCTAAAAACTAGATCCGTGCGTCCTTTGGGACGACGGTGGGGAGCTTGGGGCTGCCGATGAGCACGCTGTTCTCGGAGAAGCGAGCGGCCTTGTCGGCGATCACATACTCCAGACGGGCGCCGGGCTCCACCACGCAGTGGCGCATGAGGATGCAGCCCTTGAGCTTGGCGCCGACGCCGATATGGCAGCCGGAGAAGACGATGCAGTCCTCGATCTCGCCCTCGATGATGCAGTTGTCGCCCACCAGACTGTTGCGGGAGACGGCCTGCTCGCCGTAATAGGTGCTCACGTCCTCGTGGATCTTGGTGCGCACCGGGCGATCCGCCGGGAAGAGCTCATGCCGCACGGCGGGGGTCAGCGCGTCCCGGCTGGCCTCGTAATACTCGTCCACGCTGCGGATGATCTTGGCGTAGCCGGGGTGGACGTACACGTCCATCTTGCCGCCGGCCTCGTTGAGGAAGTAGGTGATGGCGTCCTGGTGGAAGCGGAAGAGATTGCGGGTACGGCACACGTCCATCAGCTCCAGGAGCTTGTCCTTCTTGAAAATGTAGCCCTCCAGAGAGGGGATGCCCTTGGCCTCGCCGGTGCGGAAGAGGTCGATGTACTGCACCAGACCGTCCTCGCCCAGGATGTAATTGCTGTGCAGGCTCTCCAGCCCCTGGCCCGCGCAGATGGCGGTGGCGTCGGTGCCGGCCTTCTCGTGCTGGCGGATCACCGCGTCCAGGTCGATGTTGGCGGCCATGTTGCCCAACAGCAGCACCACATGCTTCTGGGGGATGCGGCGGATATAGGTGGCCACCGCGTTCAGGGCCTCGATGGTGCCGTTATAGTTGCCGGTGTGGTACTGGGGCAGACCGAAGGGAGGCAGCATCCGAAGGCCGCCGCTCTTGCGGCTCATATCCCAGGCCTTGCTGCTGCCGATGTGGTCCAGCAGCGACTGGTAGTCCCGCTGCATGATGACGCCCACGTCCAGGATGCCGGCGTTGCGGAGGGAGGACAGGGCGAAGTCGATGAGACGGTAGCGGCTGCAGAAGGGCAGGGACGCCGCCGTGCGGTTGGCGGTCAGATCCCGCAGGGCGGGCTCGTCATGATAGGCGAAGATAATGCCGTGATAATCTCTCATGGTTCAGACCTCCTCCCCGGTGTAGATCATGGCCGCGGCGGGGACGACCGCCCCCTCGCGGATGGTGATGTCGGGCCCGCAGGTGGCCACGCCCCAGGCGTCCGTCCCGTCGGGCTCCGCGCCCACATGGGCGCCGGCCTTGATGACGGTGTTCTCGCCCACGATGGCATATTCCACCGTGGCGCCGGGCTCCACCACCGCGCCGGGCATCAGCACGCTGTAGAGCACCCTGGCGCCCTCGCCCACGCGGACGGAGGGAGAGAGCACGGAGTTTTCCACATGGCCTTCGATCTCACAGCCCTCGGTGACGATGGAGTGGATGATCTCCGCGTTTTTGCCGGTGTAGTGGGGCGGGCAGACGGGGCTGCGGGAGGAGATGGGCCAATCCGGATCGTAGAGGTTAATGAGCGTGGTGGAGAGCATGTCCATATTGGCGTCCCAGAGGCTGGTGATGGTGCCAACGTCCCGCCAGTAGCCGTCGAAACGGTAGGGCCAGAGCTTCTCCCCGCTCTTCAGCATGTTGGGGATGATGTTCTTGCCGAAGTCCTTGCTGGAATTGGGGTCGGCCTCGTCCTCGATGAGGTACTTGCGCAGCTTCTGCCAGTTGAAGATGTAGATGCCCATGGAGGCCAGGTCGCTCTTGGGGTGCTTGGGCTTCTCCTCAAACTCGCTGACATAGCCGTCCTCGCCCACGTTCATGATGCCGAAGCGGGTGGCCTCCTCCAGGGAGACCTGCAGCACGGCGATGGTGCAGGCGGCGTCCTTTTCCAGGTGCTCCTTGAGCATCTTGGCGTAGTCCATCTTATAGATGTGGTCGCCGGAGAGGATCAGCACGTTCTCGGGATCGTAGTTCTCGATGAAGGCCAGGTTCTGATAGATGGCGTTGGCGGTGCCGGTGAACCAGGAGCCCTGCTCATGGGCGCCCAGGTAGGGCGGCAGGATGTACACGCCGCCGTCGGACACGTCCAGATCCCAGGGCTGGCCGGTGCCGATGTAGGAGTTGAGCTGCAGGGGCTTGTACTGGGTCAGCACGCCCACGGTGTCGATGCCGGAGTTTGCGCAGTTGGACAGGGGAAAGTCGATGATACGGTATTTGCCGCCGAAGGGGACGCTGGGCTTGGCCACGTTCTGGGTCAGAGCATACAGGCGGGAGCCCTGCCCGCCTGCCAGAAGCATGGCAATACAGCTTTTCTTCATAAGCAGCCTCCTTTATGTAGATTTCGTGGAAATTGAGTACGGGAATGAATGAAAAACGAATAATGAAAAATGAAGAATTATGGTGTCCGCTTCGCGGACGATTATAATTCATTACGCCGCAGGCGTGATACCTTAACTTTTCGTTTTTCTCTTTTCATTTTTCACTTTGTATTATACAGGTTCATCGCCCGGTCGGGGCCCTTTTCGATATAGCACTCCACCGCGTCGGCAGCGCGCTGGGCGGCCTTCTGCATGTCCTCCGCGTCCTGGTTCTGGAAGGTGGAGAGCACCCAGTCGATCATCTCATACTCCGGGTGGGGCGGGGCGCCCACGCCCAGGCGGATGCGGGGGAAATTCTCCGTCCCCAGCAGGGCGATGATGTTCTTGAGCCCGTTGTGCCCGCCGGCGGAGCCCTTGGTGCGGATGCGGAGCTTCCCGATGGGCAGGCTCACCTCGTCCGACACCACCAGCACATGCTCCGGCGGGATCTTGTAAAAGCGCGCCGCCTGGCTGATCGCCTGACCGGACAGGTTCATGTAGGTCTGGGGCTTCATCAGCAGCACCTTTTCCCCGCCCAGCTCGGTCTGGGCGATCAGGGCTTGGAAACGGGACTTGTTGATGGCGATATTCTTCTTTTTACACAGGGCGTCGGCGGTCATGAAGCCGGCGTTGTGGCGGGTGCCCTCATATTTGAGCCCGGGATTGCCCAGAAAGGCCACGATCCAGCTCGGCCCGCCCTTGGATGAAAACAGCATGGCGATGTCCTTCGGAAAGGAAGAGGAAAGGCGCTCTTTCCGCTCTCCTCTTTTCTCAGTTGTAGTTGACGTTGTCGAAGATGCTGGAGATGGAGACCTCCTCGTAGATGCGGCGGATGGCCTCGGCGAAAACAGAGGCGGTGGTGAGGTACTGGATCTTGTCGATCTTCGGCTTGTCCGCGGGATAGGGAATGGTGTCCAGGAACAGCAGCTCCTTGATGCAGCTCTGCTCGATCCGCTCCAGCGCGGGGCCGGAGAGCACGCCGTGGGTGGCGCAGGCGTAGACCTCCTTGGCGCCGCCGATCTCCTTGATGGCCTTGGCCGCGCCGCAGAGAGAGCCGGCGGTGTCCACAATATCGTCCAGCAGGATGCAGGTCTTGCCTTCCACGTTGCCGATGATGTTCATGACCTCGGACTGGTTGGCCTTCTCCCGGCGCTTGTCCACAATGGCCATGTTGCAGCCCAGCTTCATGGAGAAGTTCCGGGCGCGGGCGGTGCTGCCCACATCCGGGGACACCACCATAATGTCCTCGTTGTTTTTGCCGAACATATGGATAAAGTGCTTGACGAAGAGGTTTGCGCCCATCAGGTTATCCACCGGGATGTCAAAGAAGCCCTGAATCTGCGCCGCGTGCAGATCCATGGTCAGCACCCGGTCGGCGCCGGCGGCGGTAATGAGGTTTGCCACCAGCTTTGCGGAGATGGGGTCCCGGCTCTTGGCCTTGCGGTCCTGCCGGGCATAGCCGAAATAGGGGATCACGGCGGTGATACGGCCGGCGGAAGCACGGCGCATGGCGTCGATCATGATCAGCAGTTCCATCAGACTGTCGTTCACAGGCTTGCAGGTGGACTGGACGATAAACACGTCCTTGCCGCGAACCGGCTCGTAAACGGAAATGGAGCATTCGCCGTCGGCAAACTGGCTAACCGCAGAATTGCCCAGCCCCATAAAGAGCTCGGAGCAGATGGCTTTGGCAAGCTCGGGATTGGAGTTGCCGGTAAAGACTTTGATCTCTTTGCCGTGTGCAATCATTCTAATAAGTCCTCCGTCAATTATTCATTTCCATTCTCATAATATCCCTATTATGGGATTATCATTGTATCACAACGTGCCGAAAATGGGAAGAGGGACGCCGGTTTTCCGCCCGACAAAAAGCAAAGAAAAATTCGATTTACAAGCGGCGATTTTTTGTATATAATATCCTACACTGTTTTTTAAGAGGCGCTTCCCCTTCTGTGCGGCCCGGCGGCTGACAGGGTCTGCAGAAAGGGAGCCAAAAGCCCCCCTTGCCTAAAGGGGGGTGGCCGAGCGGAGCGAGGCCGGGGGGGATACGTGTTTTCGAACATCGCCCCGCCGGAACAGATCTATGGTCGGACGAACCCCTCAGTCATCCGCCTTCCGTGAGACGGCGGCTGACAGCTCCCCCGGAGGGGGAGCCTACAAGGAAAGGAGACCCCTCAGGCGCTAACGCGCCAGCTCCCCTTTCAGGGGAGCCTACAAGGAAAGGAGATTGAAATATGCTGGAATTTGAAGAATACAAAGCCAAGCTCAACGCCATCAAGCCCTCGCTGGAGCTGCTGCAGGGCGCGCTGAAGCTGGATGCCGCCCACAAGGAGATCGAGGAGCTGGAGGCCGCCAGCGAGCGGGAGGGCTTTTGGAACGACGTGCAGAAGTCCCAGCAGGTGCAAAAGCGCCTGAAAACCCTGAAGGGCAAGTGCGAGAACTACGAAAAGCTCTGCTCCACCTGGGACGATATGATGACCATGTGCGAGATGGCCATCGAGGAGAACGACGACTCCATGCTGGAGGAGCTGAAAACGGAGTACGAGCGCTTTGCCGAGCAGGTGGAATCCACCCGGCTCTCCACCCTGCTCACCGGCGAGTATGACGGCAACAACGCCATCCTCACCTTCCACGCCGGCGCCGGCGGCACGGAAGCCCAGGACTGGGCCTCCATGCTCTACCGCATGTATAACATGTGGGCGGAGCGCCACGGCTACAAAGTCAAGGTCATGGACTATCTGGACGGGGACGAGGCCGGCCTCAAGAGCGCCACCATGCTGATCGAGGGGGAGAACGCCTACGGCTTTCTCAAGAGCGAGCACGGGGTGCACCGCCTGGTGCGGGTCAGCCCCTTTGACGCCGCCGGCCGCCGCCACACCTCCTTCGCCGCGGTGGAGGTCATGCCCGAGATCGCAGCCGACGACAACGAGATCGAGCTCCGGGACGAGGACATTGAAATGCAGGTCTACCGCTCCTCCGGCGCCGGCGGCCAGAAGGTCAACAAGACCTCCTCCGCCGTGCGTCTCATCCACAAGCCCACGGGCATCGTGGTGTCCTCCCAGGTGGAACGCAGCCACTTCCAGAACCTGGAGAACTGCCGGAACATGCTCCGCGCCCGCCTGGCCGAGATCAAGGAGCGGGAGCACCTGGAGAAGATCAGCGACATCAAGGGCGTGCAGATGAAGATCGAGTGGGGCAGCCAGATTCGCTCCTACGTGTTCATGCCCTACCAGCTGGTGAAGGATCTGCGCACGGAGTACGAGACCGGCAACATCCAGAACGTGATGGACGGCGACCTGGACGGCTTTATCAACGCCTTTCTCTCCATGCGCGCCGCAGGTTGAGTTTTCAGTGTTCAGTATTCAGTGTTCAGAAAAGCGTTTCCCTCGTCCTCTGAAAACTGAAAACTGTAATCTGAACACTACCGCGCGCTGGGGCCGGGGTCTTCGCTGCCGAAGATCAGATCGTCAATGTCGGTTTCCATCGAAATCCCTCCTCTGTTTTCAGATCGAACTCTTTATTCTATGCCCGAGGCGCCCCTTTGATGCCTTTTTCCGGCAACATGGGGCTTGAAACCGGGGATGGATTGCGCTATACTGTACGGGATTTCAATTTCTGAATTCATTATTACCACTATTACGTAAAGGAAGAGATCAACCATGAGTGCTTCTACCGAGAGAAAGAACCGCCAGGCCGCCCGCGCAGCCGGAACGGACAAGAAGGTTCAGGCCGCCCAGGAGGCTGCCGAAAAGGCGCGCAAGAGCAAGCGGAAATGGATCATCGGCACCGTCGCCGTCCTGCTGTGCATCGCGCTGGTGCTGTTCTTCAGCTCCCCCCTGTTCTATCGCATCTCCACCGCTGAGACCATCGGCGGGCATTCCTTCTCCCCCGCGGAGATCAACTATTACAAGGCCAGCATGGGCTACAGCACCTATGTGCAGTACTTCGGCGAGGAGACCGCCCGCGCCTCCCTGGAGCGGAACCTGACCGAGCTGGCCGCCCAGCTGAACTACGCCGAGGAGCAGGGGCTCCGTCTCAGCTCCGTGGAAAAGGACGCCATGGCGGATCGCGCCGCAGAGCAGATGGCGCTCTTTGCCGACTATGCCCAGCAGAACGGCGTCAGCACCTCTACCTACATGAGCGCGGTGTTCGGCTCCGGCGTCAACGAGCGGCTGGTCCGCAGTGTCCTGGAGGACAGCGCCCTGGCCCAGAAGGCCTATTTCCACAAGTTCTGCTCGCTCCAGTACAGCGAGGAGGAGCTGGACGCCTACTACGAGAACCCGGAGGATGGGGATCGCCTCAGCTACGCGGTGTTCTTCGTGGCCGCCAATGAGAATCGCACCGCTCTGGAGGCGCGCGCCGCCGCCCAGGCCGTGTTCGAGAGCTATCAGTACGGCAAAGACGACGGCGAGCCCCTTGCGGTGCTCAACGACGCCCTGGCCGAGGAGATCCCCGGCTCCGCCGCCCAGTCCTTCACCAACCGCGCCCCCAGCGACGTGGATCCCGCCTATCAGGAATGGGTCACCGCGCCGGAGCGCAGCGAGGGTGAGCTGGGCGTCGTCGAGCAGGCCGACGGCAGCGGCGTGTATCTGCTGCTGTTCCTGGGCCGCAGCGACAACAGCGAGCCCGTTGTGGCCGTGCGCCACATCCTGATCAAGGCCGAGGCCGACGAGAACGGTGCATACACCGACGAGGCCAAGGCTGCCGCCAAGGCCAGAGCCGAGGAGCTCCTGGCCGCCTGGGAGAAGGGCGACAAGACCGAGGCGGACTTTGCCACCATGGCCTACCTCCTGTCCGACGACAGCGGCTCCAGCGGCAACGGCGGTCTCTATCCCACCGTGACCCCCGGCCAGATGGTGGAGGAGTTTGAAGACTTCTGCTTTGCCGAGGGACGTCAGTACGGCGACACCGCCATCGTCTACGGTGAGAGCGACACTTACGCCGGCTACCACATCATGTTCTTCGTGGAGAAGCTGCCCGGCCGTCAGGCCGCCGCCCGCGACGCTCTGCGCGGCGCCGCCATGACCGAGTGGTCCACCGAGGTCACCGCGGAGCTCACGCCCGAATACCACTGGGCGTACCGCTTTGTGAAGAAGTAAAACCGAACTGCTCCGGGGCGATCGCCCCGGAGCTTTTTCAAACGGGAGGTTTCGCATGGATGAAATCACGCTCCGCGCCCGGATGCTGCTGGGCGAGGAGGCACTGGAAAGGCTGCGGCGCAGCCATGTGGCCATCTTCGGCATCGGGGGCGTGGGCTCCTGGTGCGCCGAGGCGCTGTGCCGCTCCGGCGTGGGGGAGCTGACCCTGGTGGATCGGGACAGGGTCAGTCAGTCCAACCGCAACCGCCAGCTCTGCGCTCTGGGCTCCACCGTGGGGCTTCCAAAGGCGGAGGTCATGGCCGCGCGGCTGCGGGACATCAATCCCGCCTGCCGGGTACACCCCATCCTGGGGCACTATGAAGCCGCGGAGCGGGAGCGCTTTCTGGCCGACTATGATTATGTGGTGGACTGCATCGACCTGGTGAGCTGCAAGCTGGATCTGATCCTGAGCTGCAGGGAACGGGGCATCCCCATCATTTCGGCGCTGGGCACCGGCAACAAGAAGGACGCAAGCCTCCTGCGCGTAGACGACATCTCCAAAACCTACGGCTGCGCCCTGGCCCGGGTCATGCGCAAGGAGCTGCGCGCCCGGGGCGTGGAGCACCACCCGGTGGTCTTTAGCCCCGAGGAGCCCATGACGCCGGAGCCGCTGGAGGCACCGGATCCCGGGCGCCGCAGCGTGCCCGGCTCGCTGGTCTGGGTGCCGGCCACGGCGGGACTGCTGCTGTGCCAGCATGTGGTGCTGGCTCTGGCGGAAGGGAAATGACTGAGACGGCTTTTTTCGGAAAGCCGTCTTTTTTCTGCAGTTACCCTAAGAAAAGGACTTGGATTCAGGCGAAGCGAGAAAAATCTGGCATTTTCATAAAAGATTCTGAATATGGGGAACTTTTTCTTCCTCCCTGCGTCACAAGGGCAAGAAACCACCTTGCAAGGTGGAAAACAGGAGGTTTCTCCCATGAAAAAAAGGATTTCCGTGCTGCTGCTCCTGGCGCTGTGCCTCTCCCTCTGCGCCTGCGGCAGCCAGAGCAGCAATGCGAAGGGCGCGGCTCCCGCGGAGACGCCCATGCCCTACCCCAACGCCGCTTATGTCAGCACCGACGCCGCCTATGAGTACGCGGAAGAGCCCATGTGGGAGTCCGATGAAGAGGTATACGGCTTTTCCTCCTCCGGGGCGGTTCAGGCCGGCCGGGGCGAGAGCGACGTGCCCGCCGAAAAGCCCGACAAGATCATCTATTCCGCCAATGTCCAGGTGGAGACCACCGACTTTGACGGTAGCATGGCAAAGCTGGACGAGCTGATCGCCCAGTACGGCGGCTGGGTGGAGTCCAGCAGCGTCAACGGCAGCAACTACGCCGACCGCAGCCGCGGAAACGTGAGCCGCCGCAGCGCAAGCTACGTCCTGCGCTTCCCCAGCGACCGCTTCAACGAGCTGATGGGCTCCCTCTCCACGCTTGGCAACGTCCCCTACACCCATGTCTACACCGAAAACGTCACCGCCCAGTACTACGACGTGCAGGCCCGGCTCACCGCCTACGAGGCCCAGGAGCAGCGGCTGCTGGAGATGATGGAGCTGGCCGAGACCGTGGAGGACATCATCATCCTGGAGGATCGGCTCACCGAGGTGCGCTATCAGATCGAGCGCCTGCAGACCAGCCTGAACAACTGGGATCGGCAGGTGAGCTACAGCACGGTGTACCTGGATCTCTCCGAGGTGCAGGAGTACACGCCCGAGCCCCAGGTGCAGCCCAGCTTCGGTGAGAAGCTGCTGGGCGCCCTGAAGGACGGGCTGCACAGTCTGGGCGGCTTCTTTGAGGATCTGCTCTTCGGTCTCACCGAGGCGCTGCCCGCCCTGCTGCTGATCCTGGCACTGGCGCTGATCCCCTTCCTGCTGCTGCGGAAGGCCTGGAAGAAGCGCAAAGCCCGCAAGGCGGCGCCCCTGCCGCCGGAGGAAAAGCCGGAAGAAAAGAAGGAGGAGGAACAGAAATGAAACGCGTGCTTCCCCTGCTGCTGGCGCTTTTGCTGCTGGCGGCCTGCGGCACAGCCCCCGCGGCGGAGCAGGTGTTCCCGCCGGAGAGCGAACCCGGCGCCCCCGACGCTCCCTCCCCCACCCCCCACGAGGGGCCGGACGAGGATGAGCTGCCCATTCTGACCGGCGAGGAGAGCGCCGCCCCTGCGGAGGACGAGGGCGAAAGCCCCGCTCCCGCGCTCCCGTCCCGCGCTGTCACCGTCACCCTGGACGGCATCAGCAGCTACCTGCGCGTGACCCTGCCCGAGGGCTGGACCTGGGAGCAGGCCGGCGGGACGGTGGACGGCACTGTCTACGCCCTTTATCCCGAGGACGACCCGGACTTCAAGGTGGAGCTGCGCCTCTGGAACGACGGCTTTCCCGGCTTCTGCGGCACCGATATGAGCTTTTCGGAGTACACGCTGGCCGACGGTAGGAAAGCCTCCATCATCTACGAGGTCTCTGACGAGGAGATCTGGTGGTGGCTGATCCTGCCGGAAAGCCCCGACGCCTTCAGTATTCAGTTCGGCGTCCCCTATGCCCTGTACGAGGCCCACCGGGCGGAGCTGGAGCAGCTGCTCGGCACCATCCAGCTGGGCGTGCTGGCCAGCCTTGACGGCCCGGACGTGGTGGAGACCGAGGAGGCCACCGGCTGACAGAATGGAGCTGACATGGCCCAGGCCAATCTCTCCTGCTCCAAAGAAAATAATAATCTCCGGCGATCACGGGAAGAACCCCTGAATTCGCCGGAGATTTCTATTTATCTTGTGTTTCTCTGCCGGGACGTCGAGGGCGCCGTCCCCTACAACAGCGCATCATGGCAGCTCGCCCAGCCTGGTCACCTGGTAAGCGCCCTCATAGGGCTTGACCCAGGCCTTATAGACCCCGTCCGTGGTCTTGTGGCCGTTGTAGTAATAGTTGTGGCGATAGATGTCCGCGTTCACCCGCTCCGCGGGCTTCTCATACCCGCCCAGCTCCAGCGTGCCGTCCGCCCTGCGGGTGACGTTCTGGTACCGCAGCGAGTAATAGTAGCTCAGGCTCTTGTTGACATTTTCCTGGGGGATCACGATGGACACATCGTTGCGGTAGACCACGATCAGCATGTTCTGCACCTGGGCGTTTGCGTCCTTCGCCGTGAGCAGGTAGCAGCCCACATAGTCCGAGCCGGTCAGATGCTCCACATCGTTCCAGCTGCTGCGCACATTGTCCGCGATGACAGCGTCCATGGCGCTGCGCAGCTGCTGCTCGTCCCGGCTGTCCAGCTGGGAAATGTCGGTCAGAAGGCCCGTCTCCACCGGCGTGGGTTCGGGGCCGGGCGTTGGCGTCGTGATGATGACCGGCCCCGGCATGGGCGCAGGGCTGGGTGTCACGACGATGACCGGCTGGGTCGGCGGCGGCGTCGGGTCGGGCTTTTTCCCGGAACCGCTCAGCACGAGATAGAGCAGCTCTGCCACCACAAGCAGCAGCACGCCGCTCAAAAGGAGCCAGGGCCAGATGGGGCGCTTCGCCGCCCCGGCAGGCCGGGCAAAGCTGGCCTCTCCCTCCGTCATCTCCGGATCGGCAGAGCCCCCGCAGTTCACACAAAAGAGATAATCGTCCTGGTTTTCCGTTCCGCAATTGGGGCAAATCCACATCGTGCATCCCTCTTTTCTGGTTTATCGCAGCACCACGTTTTCCTCGCCCAGCATTTCCTTCAGCTCCAGGATCAGTCCCTCGTGGAGCAGGCACCGGGCGCCGATGCGCTTCTGCTCCCGCTCGCACCAGATGACCATCTGCTGATTGCCGGGGAACATGGTCAAAATCAGCTCGATCCGCTTGAGCGCCGGGTCAAAGCGGCTGGGCAGCTTCACCCAGAGCTTCTGTTCCCGGGCGGGGCTCGCCTGAGGCTCCGGCGCAGACCTTGGCGCGGCCGCCGGCTGTGCAGCAGGCTTTGGCGCGGGGGGCACGGCCGTATCCGCCTCGGACAGGGGGCGGATGCTGTCCACCATGAGCTGGGGCTCCTTCTCGTCCCGCACGGAGATGCGGCCGCGGATCAGCAGCCCGGCGTTTTCCTTGAGAAAGACGCCGCCGGTGTCCAGCGCCCGCTGGAAGGCGATGAGCTCCATGCTGCCGGAGTCGTCCTCCAGCTGGACATAGCTCATCAGGGCACCGTTTTTCGTGGGGCGGGTGCGGATAGACTCCACCACCCCCGCCACGGTGACGATCTGCCCGTCGGCAAAGCGCCGCGGGCCGTCCTCGGCCTCGAAGTCGCTGAGAATGGCGCCGATGGCAGCTACGCCCAGCCGCCGCAGCTTCTCCCGATACTCGTCCATGGGGTGGCCGCTGAGATAGAGGCCGGTGACCTCCTTCTCCATGGCCATCAGATCCCGCTTGGAAAATTCCGGCAGCTCCGGCAGCTTGATGCCGGTTGGCACGGCTTCGCTCTCCCCGTCCAGGCCGAAGAGATCCATCTGGCCAGAGATGTTGTCCCGCTGCGCCCGCTGGATGCCATCCAGCACCGCCTCGTAGACCTGCAGCAGCGCCCGGCGGGTGTAGCCCATGCTGTCAAAGGCGCCGGCGCGGATGAGATTTTCCACCGCGCGCTTGTTGAGCTCGCCCCCCACCATGCGGCGGCAGAAGTCCTCAAAGTCCTGGAAGGGGCCGTTTTTCTCCCGCTCGGCCACCAGACCTTCGATGGCGCCCCAGCCGATGCCCTTTATGGCCACCAGGCCGAAGCGGATGTTCTCCCCCGCCACGGTGAAGTTTGCGTCGGACTCGTTCACGTCCGGCGGCAGGATGGAAAGCCCCAGCTCCTTGCACTCGGCGATATAGGCCGCCACCTTGGTGCTGCTGTCCAGCACCGAGGTCAGCAGCGCCGCCATGTACTCCCGGGGGTAGTGGCGCTTCATATAGGCCGTCCAGTTGGCCACAAAGGCGTAGCAGACGGCGTGGGCCTTGTTGAAGGCGTAGCTGGCAAAGTCCAGGATCTCGTCATAGATGCTGTTGGCCACGTCCTCCGGCACGCCCCGGGCCACGGCGCCGTCGATGTGCCGGGCGGGATCGCCGTGGACAAAGGCCTTGCGCTCGGCGTCGATGACGGCGTGCTTTTTCTTGGACATGGCTCGGCGGATCATGTCCGCCTGCCCCAGGGAGAAGCCCGCCAGGCGCTGGAAGATCTGGATCACCTGCTCCTGGTAGACGATGCAGCCGTAGGTGACCTCCAGGATGGGGCGCAGCAGCTCGTGCTTGTAGCGCACCTTCTCCGGGTGCTGAGACCACTCGATAAAGCGTGGAATGGAGTCCATGGGGCCGGGCCGGTAGAGGGCGATGACGGCGGTGATGTCTTCAATGCTCTTGGGGCGCAGCTGGGTGCAGACGCCGGTCATGCCGGTGCTCTCCAGCTGGAAGACGCCCATGGTGTGCCCCTCGGCCAGCATACGGAAGGTCTCCGCGTCGTCCTCGGGGATCCGGTTCACCTGGAAATCCGGCACCCGGCGGCGCACCATCCGCGCCGCGTCCTCCAGCACCGTCAGGTTCCGAAGGCCCAGGAAGTCCATCTTGAGAAGCCCCAGCTCCTCCAGGGTGGTCATGGGGTACTGGCAGACCACGGATTCATCGTTTTTCGCCAGGGGGACGTAGGTGTACACCGGGTTTTCGGTGATAACCACGCCGGCGGCGTGGGTGGAGGCGTGGCGGGGCATGCCCTCCACCGCCCGGGCCACGTCGATGAGGCGCTTCAAGGTCTCGTCGCTCTCGTACATCTCCTTCAGGGGCTTGGAGAGCTTCAGCGCCTCGTCCAGGGTGATGTTCAGCGCGCCGGGGCCGTTGGGCACCTGCTTGGCCACCGCGTCCGCCTCCCCGTAGCTCACGCCCAGGGCGCGGCCCACGTCCCGGACGGCGGCCCGGGCGGCCATGGTGCCGAAGGTGACGATCTGGGCCACATGGTCGTGGCCGTAGAGCCGGTTGACGTACTCGATGACCTCGCTGCGGCGGTTCACGCAGAAGTCCACGTCGATATCCGGCATGCTCACCCGCTCCGGGTTCAGAAAGCGCTCGAAGAACAGGGAATATTTGATGGGGTCCACGTCGGTGATGTGCAGGCAGTAGCTCACCACGCTCCCCGCCGCGCTGCCGCGGCCGGGGCCCACGGGGATCCCGTTGCGCTTGGCGTAGCCGATGAAGTCCGAGACGATGAGGAAATAGTCCACAAAGCCCATCTTCTCGATCATGCTCAGCTCATAGTCCAGCTGCTTGTGTACCTCCGGGCGGCCGGCATAGCGCTCGGCGAAGCCCTGCTCGCAGAGCTTGCGGAGATAGGCCGCGCTGTCCGTCTCCCCCTCCGGGAGCCGGAAGCGGGGCAGGTGGTAGTGGCCGAACTCGAAGTCATAGTGGCAGCGCTCGGCGATCTTGGCGGTGTTGTCCGCCGCCTCGGGGTGTTCCGGGAAGAGGGCGCGCATCTCCTCCTCGCTCTTCAGATAGAGCTCCTGGCTCTCAAAGCGCATCCGGTTCTTCTCGTCCACGGTCTTGCCCGTCTGGATGCACATGAGCACGTCCTGGTAATAGGCGTCCTCTTTCTCGATATAGTGGGCGTCGTTGGTGACCACCAGGGGGATCCTGGTCTCCTCCGAGAGGCGGATCAGCTCCCGGGCGGCCTGCTTTTCCTCCGGGATGCCGTGATCCTGGATCTCCAGATAGAAATTCTCCGCCCCGAAGAGCTCCCGCAGCTCCAGGGCTTTTTTCTTTGCCCGCTCATAGTCCCCGTGCACCAGCGCCTGGGGGATCTCCCCGGCGAGACAGCCGGAGAGGCAGATGAGCCCCTCGGCGTGCGCATGCAGCAGCTCCCAGTCGATGCGGGGCTTGATGTAAAAGCCCTCGGTGAAGCCGCAGGACACCAGATAGCACAGGTTCCGGTAGCCCTGCTCATTCCGGCACAGCAGGATCAGGTGGGAGTAGTTGTTGTCCGCGCCGTGCTCCTTCTGGAAGCGGCTGCGGGGCGCCACATAGACTTCGCAGCCGATGATGGGCCGGATGCCCTCAGCGAGACAGGCCTTGTAGAAGGCCACCGCGCCGTACATGACCCCGTGGTCGGTGACGGCGAGGGCGGTCTGCCCCAGGGCCTTGGCCTTTTTGGCGATCTTGTCGATCCGGCAGGCCCCGTCCAGCAGGGAGTATTCGGTATGCACATGGAGATGGACGAACGACATTTCAATCAACCTTCCTTTTTGGCTCCCCTGAAAGGGGAATTGCGGGCTCGCGCCGCCGGTGGCGGAAGAAGCGAGCCCGGAATTTCCGCAGCGGTCGAAAAACGCAAGGAAAAGCGGGCTGCCGCTGCCAGTGGCAGATGGAGGCAGCACGCTTTTTCCGCAGCCGCGCCATTGGCGGGCCGTTGCGAAGCAGGCCCGGGAATGGCAAATGCGGCAAGGTGGAAAAGCAAAGCCCGCAGCGTTTTTCGGGCACCGCAAGGCGGGCAAGGCTGTCCGCGCAGCGCCTGAGGGGTTTTCCTCCCTTCGGTCGGAATCAGGTTTCAGTGTTCAGTTTTCAGAGCCCATTCTGAACACTGAACACTGAAATCTGAAAACTATTCACTCTCTTTCTCCGCCAGTTCCATCAGCTTGCGGAGTCGGTGATTCAGGCAGCTCTTGGTCACCGGTGGGTCGGAGAGGCGGGCCAGATCCGCCAGGCTCGCCTCGGGGTTGGCGATGCGGAGCATGGCCGCCTGCTGCAGCGGCTCCGGCAGCTCGTAGATCCCGCCGTATGCCCGGGCCACGGCGTGGATAGCGTCGATCTGCTCCTGGGCGGCCAGGACGGTCTTGTCGGCGTTGGCGGTGTCGCAGTTGATGCGCCGGGTGACCAAGTTTCGCATCTCCTTGTCCACCTTGGCGGTCATCACGTTCATGGCGGAGACCGGCGCGCCGATCTGGGTGAGAAAGTCCGCGATGGCGTCCGCCTTTTTGAAATAGAGCAGGCTGTTGCCCCGGCGCTCCGTCTCCTTGGGCTCAAAGCCCAGATCCAGCAGGATGGAGGTCATCTCACGGCTCACGTTCCGGTGGGGCGTGGCCAGCTCCAGGTGGCTGCGCTTGTCCGGGTCGGTGACGCTGCCCCCGGCCAGAAAGGCGCCGCGGACGAAGGCCTCCATGCTCCCCGGCTCCTCCAGGGCGCCGAAGTTGATGTGCTGGCTCAGGGCGGAATCGATCTCCCCGCCGAAGGCGTCGAAGATCCGGCGCAGCTTCTCCCGCCCGGTGACGGCAAAGCTCCGCTTGCCCCCCTCCTTTTCGGGGGAGACGCGGTCAAAGCCCAGGCCGAAGGCTCGCTTCCAAAGGCGCTGCAGCCGCTCGGCAAAGGCGGGGCTTGCGGTGATGATCCGCAGCTCCCGGGGGGAAAAGCTGTTGCAGTAGAGCAGCACCCCGTAGCACTCCGCCAGGGCGATATTCTTTTTGTCCAGCGGCAGCCTGCACAGCTCCGCCTTCACATCGGAAGAAAAGGACATTTCCGATCAACCTTCCTTATAGGCTCCCTCTCCGAGGGAGCTGGCACGGCGCGTCTCCCGCAAGCGCCGTGACTGAGGGAGTTAACGGGTCGCCTGCCTGTCATTGCGAACCAGCGTCGCAACGCTGATGTGGCAATCCGCGTCCTCGTCCCCGTGGGCGCGATGCCCTCATCGCGCCGTTTTTCGTACCTTGGTTCCGCGTCTGCGGCCCGATGAGGGCGAAGCGCAATTCAGTGTCATCTTGAGCGGAGCGAAGCGGAGTCGAAAGATCTCCTCCCGCGTCAAGCTCGCCTTTGTCCGCCACGGAAGATCCTTCGACTCGGCCTGCGGCCTCGCTCAGGATGACATAGAGGAACGGGTTGTCGAGGACGCCAACCCCTACGGGTGCGTGGTCGCCCCTACGGGTGTCATCCTAAGCGAAGCGCAGCGAATTCGAAGGATCCAAAAACCTTACCTTGCGCCGGGGGCGAGATCCTTCGCTCCGCTCAGGATGACACGCGGGACGTCCGCTGTAGGGGTTGGCGTCCTCGACAGCCCCTACAGAGCGAAGCTCTGTCATTGCGAGCCGTAGGGAGGCATGCCCACATGCCTCCGTAGAACATACAGCGGAGCGATCAGGGGGATCGCTCCCTACGGCGTGGCAATCCGTTCTCCCGTCCTCGTAGGGACGAGCATTGCTCGTCCGTCTCCGTCCCTGCGGCAGGCACCACACGGCCGACCGATGGTCGGCCCTACGGCTTTACCCCAGCGTTTTCAGCTCCGCCTCGATCTCGGCAAGGCGCCCTTCGATCTCCTTGCGGCGCTTGCCGGTGAAGAGACCTTTCAAATTGGCAAGCTCGGTCTGCAATCCGGCTTTTTCTTTGTTCAGGGCCGCGACTTTCACCTTGCGCGCAGCTTCCGCTTTTTCTGCGGCAATCCTTGCTCGCTCCTCGGCCGCTCTGCGCTCGGCTTCGGCTTTCTCCGCCGCGTCCTTTTGCTCCGCCTCGATCGTGTCGATGCTGTTGAACATCTTCCAGCCGCTTACGTCGCACTGCCCGTGATTGTTTAATCCCGCGGCGACCACTGTTCCGTCGGAGCGCAGCCCCACCGTGTGACTCCACCCGGCGGAGATGGCCACGATGTCCGTCCAGTCGCTGACTCTGCGCTGGCCGTAAAGATTACTACCCACGGCGACCACCGTGCCGTCCGCCCGCAGCCCCACCGTGTGAGAAAGACCGGCGGAGATAGCCACGATGTCCGTCCAGCCGCCGACATTGCATTGGCCTTTACTGTTATCGCCCACGGCGACCACGGTGCCGTCCGCCCGCAGCCCCACCGTGTGGTACCCTCCGGCGGAGACGGCCACGATGTCCGTCCAGCCGCTCACATCGCACTGGCCTTTACTGTTATCGCCCACGGTGACCACCTTGCCATTCGACCGCAGTCCCACCGTGTGACTGTACCCGGCGGAGACCGCAACGATGTCCGTCCAGCCGCTGACTCCGCGCTGGCCGTAAAGGTTACTACCCACGGCGAGCACCGTGCCGTCCGCCCGCAGCCCTACCGTGTGATTTGCCCCGGCAGAGACGGCCATCATGTCCGTCCAGCCGCTGACATTGCACTGGCCTTTACTGTTATCTCCCGCAGTAACAACCGTGCCGTCCGCCCGCAGCCCTACCGTGTAAGACAAACCTGCGGAAATCATCTTCCCGGCAGGGGCGTTTCGCTGCCGGATGGGGGCCAAACGCACAACAGCCGCCTTGCGCGCAGCTTCCGCTTTTTCTGCGGCAATCCTTGCTCGCTCCTCGGCCTTTCTGCCCTGTTCATCCAATTCAGCAAACCACTTTTCCAATTCCGGATCGAACTGCCTGGCACGGGCGGCGTAGCGGCTGTCGCGGAGAGAAGACCCCTCTTTCGTATAGGCCGCGGCGTAAACGCTGCGATCCCGAGCCTTCTCCTCCACCATGCCCAGGCCCAGATAGGCAGCGCCGCATTTGGCGTCTATATTCAACACTTGGTCAAAGAACTCCTTTGCCTTGTCCCACTCTCTGTCCTCCAGTGCCATGTTGCCCCGCTGGAGAAGCGCGGTCACATTCGGCCCGCCGCCTTGGATGACCTGCTGGATCACCTGCTGGGCGGGGCCGGGCTCCGCCTGCTTTTTGCCCAGGATCTTCTCCACGCCGTGGACCAGATCCTGCAGCGCGCCCAGCTTTCCCATGTCCAGGGCTGTGATGTTGTTGAAGGCCTCCGGCATATCGTAGGCGTCCATGTCCCGGAACACCGGGATCAGGGTCTTCTTCTCGCCCTTGGCGATCAGCTTCAGATAGCGGCTCCACTCGTTCTTGACCCACACCGCGTCAAAGTGCTCATAGTCCGTGCCCACCACGATCATCACCCGGGCGCTGTTCAGCGCGGCGAAGATATAGGGCTCGTACTCCGTGCCCAGCCGGTTTTCCAGGCTGATACGCGAGAAGAAGACCCGGTAGCCCTCCCTCGTCAGCTCCCGGTAGATGTCCTGGGCGATGACGCTGTCCAGGGTGCGCTGCCCCTCCCCGTCCGTCTCCTTGTAGGAGATGAAGACGTCGTAGGGCTCCTCCCTGCCGGAGACCTGCAGGATCGCCTGGCGCAGCTCCTCGATTGCCCGGGCCTCGTCCCGGTAGACCCGACGTGCGATGGCGTCGGCGTTCTCGCAGGCCTGCTCGAAGTTGGGATCCTTCATCACATTGTCGAAGCTGGAGCGGTGGCAGGTGGGGATCTTCTTCCCCGTGGACGGGTCGTCCACATACTCGATGCCGTATTTGCAGAGCACCAGGCCCCAGTAGGCCTCCGCCTCCTCGGGGAAGTCCGCCACGATGCTCTCAAAGACCCCGGCGGCCTTGTCGAACTCACAGCCGCGCAGCAGCCGCCCGGCCCGGTCGAAGAGCTTGAGCTTTTTCTCGTCGTCCGCCTTGGGGACGGTCTGCCGGGTGCCGCAGTATTCGCACTCGCAGACGCTGGAATCCTCGCTGATCTGCAGGCTCCCGCCGCACATCTTGCACTTGATGATGGCCATGGTCGTTCTCCTTTATGTTTGTTTTCTCTTTCTGTTTTTCATTAAGATCCTTCGACTGCGCCGCTGCGCGGCTCCGCTCAGGATGACCGTGGACCGCCGAGTAAACGCGGGCCGTCGAGGACGCCGGCCCCTACAGGTGCGTAGGTCGATGGGCGACAGTGCTTCGCGGAGCGAAGCACTGTCATCCTGAGCGAGCGGAGCGAGTCGAAGGATCTATGTGTCCGGCCTTGCGCCGGGGGCGAGATCCTTCGACTCCGGCGCAGGCGCCTCCGCTCAGGATGACAGGGGGGGTGGCCTCGCTCAGGATGACACGGGGCTGACGAGTAAACGCGGGCCGTCGAGGACGCCGGCCCCTACAAATGAGGAGCGGCGCTTCCCCCGTAGGGACAACCATTGGACGTCCGTCTGTCCGCCCCGCAGCGGGCTTCGCGGACAAGCGATGCTTGTCCCTACGCTAATTTTTCATTTTTCACTTCTCAATGTCCCGGTTGACGTTGATGCTGCTCATGCCCTTGGCGGTCAGATGCTCGTGGATGGCGGCGGCGATGGCCACGCTCCGGTGGCGCCCGCCGGTGCAGCCGATGGCGATGGTCAGGTTGACCTTGCCCTCCTCCACATAGTGGGGCATGAGGAAATCCAGCATCTCGGCGATCATCTCCATGAACTTCCGGGTCTGGGGGTAGCCAAACACGAACTCCTTCACCGGCAGATCCAGCCCGGAGAGGGGGCGCAGCGCCTCCACATAGAAGGGGTTCGGCAGAAAGCGCACGTCAAAGACCAGATCCGCGTCCAGGGGGATGCCGTGCTTGTAGCCGAAGGACATGACCGTGACCTGCAGCTCCCGCTTCTTCTGGGTACCGGCGAAGATGCTGAACATCCGGTTCTGCAGCTGCCCCAGGGTGAGCTGGGAGCTGTTGATGATATAATCCGCCTTCTCCTTGATGGGAGCCAGCAGCTCCTCCTCCCGTGCCACCGCCTGCTCCAGGGTGATGCCCGGCCCCGCCAGGGGGTGGGGGCGGCGGGATTCCTTGTAGCGCCGCACCAGGGTGCGCAGATCCGCGTCCATGTAGAGGATGCGCACGGTGCAGTCCATGGCCTTCAGCTCCTCCAGAGTGCCCAGCAGCTCCCCGAAGCCGTCCCGCTCCCGCACGTCGGTGACCAGGGCGACCTTGTCATAGCGGCCGTGGGCGTCCAGGCAGAGCTCGGCAAAGCGAGGCATCAGCGCCACGGGCATGTTGTCCACGCAGTAGTATTCCAGATCCTCCAGCACATCCGCCGCGCGGCTCTTCCCCGCGCCGGAAAGCCCGGTGATGATGAGAAATTCCATACAAGCACCTCTCTTGTAGAAATGAAGCTCGCGTCTTGTGCTTCCCCCAGCGGGGGAAGCTGTCTCGATGCGTCTCCCGCAAGCATCGTGACTGATGAGGGAGAATCTTGCTGTTTCGGTTGCGGCCGAAGATCATAGCTGCCGGGAATGCTCTCCCTCATCCGCCCCAGTGTGCGCACTGGGGCACTGGTCGCTTCGCGCCTCTTTTGCCTGCAAAACCTGCCCCCGGCAGCTTTTGCGGACGGCAAAAGTCCCCGCTGGGGGAAGGACAATGTCCTCTCACTCCTCCGCCGGCGCGTTGACCGTAATGCGATTCCGCAGCGCCTTGGGGCTGTGATCCTCCAGCTTGTAGTCCGGCGGGAGGATGATGATCTCCGGCTCCATCTGCACGCCGCTCTCCCGATACACGGTGTTGCGCACGTGCATCATGAGATCGTACACATCGTGGGAGGTGGCGCCGCCCACGTTCACCACAAAGCCCGCGTGCTTCTCGCTGACCTGGGCGCCGCCCACGGTATAGCCCTTGAGCCCCGCCTGCTCGATGAGCGCCCCGGCATAGTGCCCCTCCGGGCGCTTGAAGGCGCTGCCGGCGGAGGGCAGCTCCAGGGGCTGCTTCTGGCGGCGTTTTTCGTTCATCTCCCGCATTTTGGCGGCGATCTCGTCCTTGTCGCCGGGCTGCAGGCGGAACACCGCCGAGAGGATCACGCAGCCGGGGTGGGTGCTGAAATAGCTCTTGCGATAGGCAAAGGCGCACTGCTCCGCCGTCAGCTCATAAAGCCCCTGATCCGGCGTATAGAGGCAGACCACGCTCTCGACCGCATCCTTCATCTCCCCGCCGTAGGCGCCGGCGTTGATGAAGCAGCCGCCGCCCACGCTGCCCGGGATGCCGGAGGCAAACTCCAGCCCCTGCAGGCCGTTTTGCTGGGCGAAGGAGGCCAGCTTCGACAGGGATACCCCCGCCTCGGCGTAGATGGCGCCGTCCGGCAGCAGAAAGAGCTTCTGCAGCTTCTCGGTGCTGATCATGAAGAGCTCGCTCAAGCCCTCGTCCGGGGGGAGCAGGTTGGTGCCGTTGCCCAGGATGAAGGGCGCAAGCTCGTGATCCTTCAGGATGCTGGAGACCTTGGCCAGGGAGCTCACCCCCTCCGGCACGGCCAGCGCCCGCACCGGGCCGCCGATGCGGAAGGAGCAGTGCTCCGCCATGGGCTCATTCTCCAGCAGGGTCATGCCCGGCAGGGCCTCTTTGATTTTCGCAATGGCTTTTTCCAGATTTTCCATAGCTGTTCTCCTTAAAGATTCCCTTTGTCGATGGCCATATCGTGCTCGGCGGCCAGGGTCTCCGCCGCGTTGAAGCCCATCTTCTTCTGGCGGTTGTTCATGGCCGCCAGCTCCAGGATCACGGCAAGGTTGCGCCCGGGCGTCACCGGAATGGTCACGCAGGGTAGCTCCACGCCCAGAACGGTCTCCGTCTCGTTGGAAAGGCCCAGCCGGTCATAGGCCTTGCCGGGCACCCAGTTTTCCATCTTCACCACCAGGTCGATGCCGGTGCTGGGCTTCACGGCCCCCACGCCGTAGATGTGCCGGACGTTGATGACGCCGATGCCCCGAAGCTCCATGTAGTAACGGATGATCTCCGGAGCAGTGCCCACCAGGTGGTCGCGGTTGATCTTCTTGATCTCCACCGCGTCGTCCGCCACCAGGCGGTGGCCGCGCTTGATGAGCTCCAGGGCCGTCTCGCTCTTGCCGATGCCGCTCTCGCCCATGAGCAGCACGCCCTCGCCGTAGATCTCCACCAGCACCCCGTGGGTGGTGAGCCGCGGCGCCAGATAGTTGTGCAGCGCCGCGATGACGTTGGCCTGGAAGTCGGAGGTGTCCTCGTCGGTGACGAAGAGGTTCCGGTCAAAGCGCTCCGCCATCTCCACGCACTCCGGCGAGGGGGTGACCCCGTGGCAGACCACCAGGGCGGCGATGTCGTAGCCCATGAAGCGCTCATAGGCCCGGCGGCGCTCCTCCCGGCTGAGACTGTTCAGATAGGTGGATTCCACCCGGCCGATGATCTGCAGCCGACGGGGGTCGAAGTAGTTATAAAAGCCGGTGAGCTGCATGGCGGGGCGGTTCACATCCGCCGTGGTCAGCACCGCCTGCTCGTAGTCCTTGGAAAGATGGATCGGGCGCAGGTTATGGTCGGCCACAATGGTCTTGAGTTTGACGGAATATTTGCTTCTCATGGGCGCAGACCTCCAAAATAATATATGGTTTATTGTACTCATTTTTGCCCCGTTTGGCAAGCCTTTTCCACGCACCCAGGCGTTTAGTCTGCTTTCAAAGGCACAGGCCTTTGAAAGCAAGAGGATTCAGCCTGCTGCGCGCACTCGCTTGCGGGGGACGCTTGCACACTTGCAGGCTGCAAAGTGTCTTTTGCGAGGTACACGCCCCCGCAAAAGACGGATTGTATTTTCTTCGCGCCTGCGGGCGCGAACTCTGCGAGGCTATGGAATAACGAACAAAATCTCAAAAATAGCAAAAATTTTTCTTGCATTTAGGTCATTGGTCTGCTATTATATATGAGCTGTCTTTCTGCGGAGAGCAGCCAAACACAAGCAAGGAGGTGCTTCAACTTATGGCAAAGTGCCAGTTCTGCGACAAGGACGTGGCCTTCGGGATCAAGGTCAGCCATTCTCACAGACGCTCCAACCGTACTTGGAAGCCGAACGTGAAGCGCGTCAAGGCCATCGTGGACGGTTCTCCCAAGCATGTTTACGTCTGCACTCGCTGCCTGCGCAGCGGTAAGGTCACCCGCGCTGTGTAATTATCCAATTACCCGAAACAAGCCTGTCGTCTGCACGACGGGCTTTTTCGGTATTTTACGCTCCTTTTCCCCTTATTTCTCACAGGGGAGCCTATAAGGAAGGACACCCCCTCAGGCGCTTCGCGCCAGCTCCCCCGGAGGGGGAGCCTATAAGGAAAGGATTATTATATGAAAGAAGAAATCTCCTGGCGGGAATATTGGGATCTGCGGCATCACCCCCGCGACATCATGAAGCCGGAATACCGGCACCTGCTCCTGCTGCTGTACTGGCCGCTGGAGCTGGCCTTTTTCACAATCTCCGGCCGCATCTCCTGGGAATACCACCCCATCCACTGCGCGCTGGACGATCAGATCCCCTTTTTGGAGGGCTTTGTGATCCCCTATGAGCTGTGGTTTTTGTGCGGCATCTTCATCGTGTTCTTCACGCTGTTCTATGACGTCCCCTCCTTCCGCAAGTTCATGTGGTTTCTGATCGTGAATATCCTGATCGCCGGCGCCGTCTTCCTGATCTACCCCAACTACTTTGACGGCCGGCCGGTACAGACCCCCTGGCCCGCCTCCATCGCCACCAACTATGCGGAGATGCCCCGGAAAAACATCTTCACCTGGATGCTGAGCTTCATCTACTTCACCGATCCGCCCCGCAACGCCTTCCCCTCAGAGCATGTGGCGGTGGCGCTGGGCATGGTGGCCGCGGTGCTGCACTGCAAAAAGCTCCGCAGCCGCCCGCTCTTCGCCGTGCCCTTCATCCTGCTGCAGCTGGTGATCTGCGCCTCCGTGTGCTTCACCAAGCAGCACTCCTTCCTGGACGTGGTCGGCGCCCTGCCCGTGGTTCTGGTCTCCTATCTCGCAGCCTACGTCCCCTGGAAAAAGCTGCGGCGGCGGAAATCCGCCGTCAGCGCCGAGGGCGAGACAAGCGCATAAACAAATCTGCAAGCAGCCCTCCCGGGAGCTTTCCGGGAGGGCTGCTTTGCCCGTTTGTGCATACTTCGTCTTTTTATTGACAAACGCGTCGCTTTGCTGTAAAATTGCTTTCAGTTTTTTGACTGATTTTTCTTATCGCCGGGGAGTAGCAAAGGAAATATGGATATTTTTGAAAAATGCAGCAAATTCACCCTCGCAAATGAGTACCGGGAACTGGGGATCTACCCCTATTTCCACGCGCTGGAGTCGCGGCAGGACGTGGAGGTCATCATGGAGGGCAAGCGCCGCATCATGCTGGGCTCCAACAACTACCTGGGGCTGACCACGGAGCCCTCCGTGGTGGAGGCCGGCATCCGCGCCTTTGAAAAGCTGGGCAGCGGCTGCTCCGGCTCCCGCTTTCTCAACGGCACCCTGCAGATGCACCTGGAGCTGGAGCGGGAGCTGGCCGACTTTGTGCACATGGAGAGCGCGGTCACCTTCTCCACGGGCTTTCAGTCCAATCTGGGCATCATCAGCGCCCTGGTGGGCCGGGGCGACTATGTGATCTGCGACCGGGAAAACCACGCCAGCATCTATGACGGCTGCAAGCTCTCTTACGGCAAGATGCTGCGCTATAAGCACAGCGATATGGAGGAACTGGAAAAGCTCCTGGCCCGCATTCCCGAGGAGGCCGGCTGCCTCATCGTGACGGACGGCGTCTTCTCCATGGGCGGCGACATCGCCAAGCTGCCGGAGATCTGCGCCCTGGCGGAGAAGTACGGCGCCCGCGTCATGGTGGACGACGCCCACGGCCTGGGCGTCATCGGCGAGGGCGGCCGGGGCACCGCCAGCTACTTCGGCCTGGAGGACAAGGTGGACGTTATCATGGGCACCTTCTCCAAGTCTCTGGCCAGTCTGGGCGGCTACATGGCAGCCTCCGAGCAGGTGTGCGACTATGTGCGCCACAACTCCCGTCCCTTTATCTTCTCCGCGTCCATCCCGCCCGCCGCCTGCGCGGTGGCGCTGGAGGCGCTGCGCTATCTGCGGGCGCATCCCGAGCGCCCCGCCCGTCTGCTGGAGCTGGCCCGCTACGCCCGGGGAAAGCTGAAGGCGGCCGGCATCCCCATCCGGGAATCGGACGACACGCCCATCGTGCCCATCTTCACCTATGAGCCCATCCGCACGCTGGAAAAGAACAAGGAGCTCTATGAGGCGGGCGTGTACGTCAACCCCGTGCTGCCCCCCGCCTGCGCCCCGGGCGAATGCCTGCTGCGCACCAGCTACATGGCCACCCACACCGAGGCGCTCATCGACGAGGCGGTGGACATTGCCGCTCGGATCCTGCTGAAGGACTGAATTTACAGAAAGCAGAGCGAAGCTTCGCTCAATGTGTAGACAAACCCCAAAGTGTGTCATTGCGAGCCAGTGCGCACACTGGCGTGGCAATCCGTTCTTCTTCAAAAAAGTTGTATTTTCAAGGCTTTTAGGATACGGATCGCCACACCAGTGACATCGGTCACTGGTTCGCGATGACAGAATACCGACTTTGTCTACAGTCTGAGCTTCGCTCTGCTTTTTTTTGCGCTCCAGGGCTGATGGAGCAAGAAAATATATTGTTTTTCGATATTTTATCGTTGACAAACAATGTTTCCTGTGCTATGCTTGCGGCAGATAGGAGGGAGAGAGATGCAGGATTGGCTGAAAAGCAAAAGTATTCTGTTCTCCAAGCTGGGCGTGCTGCTCTTCGCGGGGCTGCTGGCCGTGCTGGATATCGGCGGCTGGTGGATCGTGCAGTGGTTCGGCGCTCTGCGTCGGCTGCACTGGCAGCGCAGCCTCGGGATCCTGATCGCGCTGTATCTGTGCAGCGTGTTCGGGTGGATCCTGCTCTGGTCCATGTGGAAGCTGCTGCAGAATCTGGGCCGGGGCAAGGTCTTCAACGAGGAGAACGTCCGCCTGCTGACCCGGGTGAGCTGGTGCTGCGCGGCGGCGGCCTTCATCTGCGCCCTGGGCTTTGTGGTCTATACGCCGTTTCTGATCCCGGTGGCCGCAGCGGGCTTCATGGCGCTGATCGTGCGGATCGTCCGCAACGTGTTTCAAAAGGCCCTGGAAATGAAGAACGAACTGGATTTGATGATCTGATATGGAAATTCGCGTCAACCTGGACGTGATGATGGCCCGGCGCAAAATCGGCAGCGCGGAGCTGGCCGAGCGCATCGGTATCACACCCGCCAATCTGTCCATTTTGAAAACCGGCAAGGCCAAGGCCGTGCGCTTCTCCACCCTGATGGCTCTGTGCCATGAGCTGGACTGCCAGCCCGGGGACCTGCTGGAATTCATCGACGATAAGGAGAATTGAACATGAACGAACGCCCAATGCCGGGGGGCTCCGCGCCCGCCGGAGGAATTTCTGCGCCCTTTTCGCCCGGGCGCTGCCCCCTCTGCGGGGCTGTGATCGAGCCCGGGCACGCCTTCTGTATTGCCTGCGGGACGCCCCTGGCGCCGCCGGAGGCTGCGGCGCCCGCTGCCTCTCCCCTCCCGGCCTCCAAAGCCTTCTCCGCCTCCCGGCGGGAGATCATCGCCGCCTTCGTCAGCTACGCGCTGGCCTGGATCTATCTCTGGAGCAGCACGCTGTTTCTGGGCGGCTTTGCCGACGAGAGCAGGCCGGTCTGGTCCCTGGTCTTTACGCTTGGCTTCGTGGCGCTGGCGGAGCTGCTGTTCCGGGGAGTGAAGCGCCCCCGGGAGAGCTGGGTCTGGCTGGGCTGCATGGGCGTCATCACCCTGGGGATCCTGCTGGACCGGGAAGGAGTCTGGGGCCAGGGACTGCATTGTCTGTTCCTGCACCTGGCCGCCGTGTGGTGGGTGCTGAGCCGCAGCGGGCGGCTCTGTGAGGGAAAAAGCGGCCATCTTCTGCCGCTGGACGGGCTGCACGGCTTTGTGATCTTCCCTTTTAAGCATTTCTATCTCCGCATCCGCACGGTGATCTACGCCGTCGGCCTCCCCCTCCGCAACCGCCGCAAGGTAAAGGGGATCACCCTGCTCTGGTCGATGCTGGCGCTGCTGGTGGCCCTGTCGCTCTTCGCCCTGGCCGTTTCCCTGCTGAGCGAAGCAGACGCCGGCTTCAACAAGCTGATGGGCCGTGTGGGCGACTGGTTCCGCTTCGGAGATCCGGCGTACTTCTACCGCTTCCTGTTCAGCCTCCCGGTGGGCCAATATCTCTTCGGTCTGCTGGCCGGCGCCGGACGGGAGGAGCCCGAGAGGCTCCGGCAGCGGGGCGAGGAGCTCTGCCGCTGGCTGGAGCGCCTGCGCAAGGTGCCGAACCTGGTCTGGGCGGTGCTGACGGGGGCTTTCTGTCTGCTGTACCTTCTGTTCTTCGCGGTGCAGAGCCGCTATCTCTTCGGCGCCTTTACCCGCAGCCTGCCGGAGGGCTTCATCGTGTCGGAGTACGCGCGCCAGGGCTTCTTTGAGCTCTGCCGGGTCATGGGCATCAACTTCGTCCTGCTCTGGCTGGTGACCCGGGTGAGCCGCCGCCCGGTCCGGGAAAACCGGCCGACGCTGATCCTCTGTCTGATCCTGCTGGCGGAGAGCCTGCTCTTCGCGGTGGTGGCCTTCTCCAAGCTGGCCCTGTATATCGACTGCTTCGGCTTCACGCCCCTGCGGCTGCAGAGCACCTGGCTGGTCTGCGTGCTCTTCGCGGGCTGTCTGGCCGCGCTCTGGACGCTGCTCACGGGGAAAAAGAGCTTTCGCGCCTGGCTTATGTTCTCCGCCCTCAGCCTGAGCTTTCTGTGCCTGCTGTGACCCCGGCGGCAAAACGGCTCCTCACGACCTGCACGATCGTGAGGAGCCGTTTTATTTGTGTATTGCTCAAAACAGCAGCTTTTTGAAGCAGAGCATGGGCTCGTTCTTGTCGTAGTTCCAGCTGTGGTGGGCGTCGCCCCGGCAATGGCCGGCGTGCTCGCAGCCGGCGCAGAAGGCGGAGCCCTCCGACAGATCCCGGCGGAAGAGCTCAAAGCGATTGTCCCACACGTCCTTGAAGCGGCTCTGGCGGATATTGCCCTGGATGGTCTCCGGCCGGCGCTCGATGTCCAGGCAGGCGCCGATGTCGCCGTTTGCCATGATGCTGGCGGTGTAGATTCCGGCGTTGCAGAGCCAGTACCAGTCCCGCAGCTCCCGCTCCCATTCCGGCCCCAGATAGTGGCTGCAGCCGTACTGCACCGGGTAGCCCTGCTGCCGCTTCTCCCGGATGAAGGTGAAGAGACGCAGATAGTCCTCGTCGGTCAGCATCCGGTTGGGCCACTGGAGCGCCCGGCCGATGGGCTCCAGGTTGATGACCCGCCAGGAGTCGATGTCCAGCCCGTCCATGATCCGGAAGAGCTCGTCCAGCTGGCCGATGTTCTCATGGTTCACCACGGTGGTGACCTGCACGGCGCGGAAGGCCTTCTCGTCGATCAGGTTCTGGATGCCCCGCATGGCCAGATCGTAGCCCCCCGGGGTGCCCCGGAGCAGATCATGGGTCTCCCGCAGCCCGTCGATGGAGACGGAGATGGTGCCCATCCCCACCTCGGCCAGCCGGTGCGCCACGTCCTTCGTAATAAGAGTAGCGTTGCTGGTCATGCCCCAGCGGTAGCCCAGCTTGTGGGCATAGCCCAGAATCTCAAAGAAGTCGCGGCGCAGCAGGGGCTCGCCCCCGGTGATGCAGAGCTGCAGACGGGAGAGGTCAAAGTCCTCCTTCACCTCATCCAAAATGCGCTTGTACTCCTCCAGGCTCAGCTGATCCTCCCCTTTCTGGGGGGTGCAGGAGCTGCCGCAGTGGAAGCAGCGCTCGTTGCACTGCAGCGTCAGCTCCAGGAAGAGCTGGCGCAGCTGGGGTTTGCGGTACAGACCCCGCACATAGTCCTCCAGCTGGTCCATGTGCCGTTCCTTGACGCTCCTCATGGCGTTTCCTCCGGCGGGCCGTAAACAGGCTCGGGGAGCTCCTCTTCCGGGTCATAGTCGTCGATGGGGGGCGGCCCGTACACGTCCGCCTCCATGTTGTCCTCCGGCTCAAACCACTCCGGCGGGCCATAGACGCACTCGGGCTCGTTGTCCTCCGGGCGGTAATCCTCAAAATCCTCCGGTGGGCCGTAAACGGCCACCGGCTCATTATCCTCCGGGTTGAACCAGTTGCAGCCGGTGAGCAAGGTTGCGGAGATCGCCGCCGCGCCCACACAGGCGCCCACCCGACGGGCGAGGGGATAGGGCTTTTTCTTCATGGGAAAGCCTCCTTCCGGGACACACTGATTTATTGTATTATAGCACAGCGCCCGGTGCTTGTACAGTACCGGGAAGGTAGACTTTCTCTTCGGGCTTCGGTCTTTTCTTGACTTTTCCCGGCCATATCCTATAATAATAGATAGAAATGTCTTTCCAACGGGAGCGTGCTGCCATGCGAAAACGGATCTACGAAATCATCGAGGTCGCCCGGGAGGGGGATCGGCTCAGCAATGTGTACGACGTGTTTATGATGGTCGTGATCACCCTGAGCCTGCTGCCCCTGATGTTCAAGGAGTCGTACCCGGTTCTGGTCGCGATCGACCGGGCGGCGGTGGTGATCTTCATCGCAGACTATCTGCTGCGCTGGGCCACGGCGGACTATAAGTTCGGCCGCCATACGGTCTTCTCCTTCCTGCGCTACCCCTTCTCCTTCATGGCCATCATCGACCTGCTGAGCATCCTGCCCTCGCTCACCTTTCTCAACGCCAGCTTCAAGGTGCTGCGCGTGCTGCGGCTCATGCGGGCGCTGCGGGTCTTCCGGGTGCTGCGGGCGGTGCGCTATTCCAAGAGTATCCGCATCATCGGCGCGGTGCTGAAGCGCTCCAAGACGGAGCTCATCGCCGTGGGCACCCTGGCGGTGGCCTACATCCTGATCTCCGCCCTGGTGATCTTCAACGCCGAGCCGGATTCCTTCGACGATTTCTTCGAGGCGGTCTACTGGGCCACGGTGCTGCTCACCACGGTGGGCTACGGGGACATCTACCCCGTCACCGCCATCGGCCGCTCCATTGCCATGGCCTCCTCCCTCTTCGGCATCGCCATCGTGGCGCTCCCCGCCGGCATTATCACCGCCGGCTACATGAAGGAGCTGGAGAAGGAAAAGCTGGAGGAGCAGGAGCAAAAAGAGGCGGCCCGGCGGGAGAAGCCCGCCCCCAAGCCACAGTAAGGAGGCTGCACCATGGCCAAGAACACCGATCCGCGCCTGCAGCAGCAGGTGATCTATTCCGTCTACGTCCGCGCCCACACGCCGGAGGGCAGCTTCCGCGCCATCGTCCCCGATCTGGATCGCATCCGCGCCCTGGGGACGGACATCATCTGGTTTCTGCCCATCCACCCCATCGGGGTCTTGGGCAAGAAGGGCAGCCTGGGCTGCCCCTACGCCAACCGGGACTACCGCAGCGTGAACCCCGCCTACGGCACGATGGAGGACTTCCGCGCCCTGGTGGACGAGATCCACGCCCGGGGCATGAAGGTGATGATCGACGTGGTGTATAACCACACGTCCCCCGACGCCCTGCTGTTTCAGGAACACCCGGAGTTCTACTACCGGGACGAACATGGTCGCCCCGGCAACAAGTTCGGAGACTGGGCGGATGTGATCGACCTGGACTACCGGGTGCCCGCCCTCTGGGACTATCAGATCGAGAGTCTGCGCTTCTGGGCGGGGATCGTGGACGGCTTCCGCTGCGACGTGGCCTCCCTGGTGCCCCTGGCCTTCTGGCGCGCCGCCAGGGCGGCGGTGGCGGAGGTGAATCCGGACTGCATCTGGCTGGCGGAGACCGTGCACCGCAGCTTTGCCGCCCTGGCAAGGCGCTCCGGCTTTGCCGCCGTCCGGGACACGGAGGCCTATGAGGCCTTTGACCTCGAATACGACTACGACATCCGGGAGGTCTTCGACCGGGTGCTGCGCAAGGCCGCGCCTCTCTCCCAGTGGATCGACCTGCTGGAGTACCAGGAGGCGGTCTTCCCCGCAAACTACAACAAGCTCCGCTGTCTGGAAAACCACGACCAGCCCCGCATCGCCTCGGTGATCCGGGACGAGGGGGAGCTGGTGAACTACACAGCCCTGCTCTATTTCCTCAAGGGCACCACCCTGCTCTACGCCGGGCAGGAGTGGGCGGATACCCACCTGCCCAGCCTCTTCGAGCGGGAGCCCATCGACCGGGAGACCGGCCGGGATCTGAGCCCCCTGCTGCGGCGTTTGGCAGAAATCAAGAAGACCCGCTTCGCCCCGGAGGACAGCTTCTGGGGTCAGGGGGACGACGGGCAGCGCATCGCCGTCCTTCGCCGGGGAGACTGCGCCGGGGTCTTCTCCCTGGACGCGAAGCCCGGCTGGGTACAGCTGGAGCAGCGGCTGGAGATCCCCGACGGGGTCTATGAAAACCTGCTGGGCGAAGACGCCGTGCCCGTGCGGGAGGGAAGGCTCTTCTGCGCCGGCCGCCCCGCCATCTTCGCGCTTTGACGAAAAACAGCATTCCGGAATTTCCCGCATCTTGCAGGCTATTGTCAAAAAACATGATTCAACAAAAACGAGGCCGCTTACGCGGCCTGAGAGGATGGATATGATGAAAAAGCAAGCACTGACCCGCTACACCGATTTTCTGGTAAAGGAGACGGAGACTCTTCTGAACATCGACTCCCCCACCGGCTACACCGACGAGGCGGCCGCCTGGGTGAAGGCGGAATTTGAGAAGCTGGGCTTTGCGGCGCAGCTCACCAACAAGGGCGGCGTCCTGGTGGACTTCGGCGGCGAGGACAAGGAAAACGGCCTGCTGCTGGAGGCCCATGCGGACACCCTGGGCGGCATGGTGGCCGAGATCAAGGGCAACGGCCGCCTGCGGCTGACCAATCTGGGCGGCATGAACCCCAACAACGCGGAGACGGAGAACGTCCGCGTCGTCACCAAGTTTAACGGCAGCTACGAGGGCACCTTCCAGCTCTGCAATGCCTCCATCCATGTGAACGGGGACTACAACGACACCAAGCGCAGCTGGGATACCTGCGAGGTGGTGCTGGACGAGGATGTGAACAGCAAGGAGGACACGGAGAAGCTGGGCATCGCCGTGGGCGATTTTGTCTGCTTCGCGCCCAATGTGCGCGTCACGAAGTCCGGCTACATCAAGTCCCGCTTCCTGGACGATAAGCTCAGCGTCGGCATCCTGCTGGGCTTTGCCAAGTACCTCAAGGAGAAGAAGCTCACCCCGCCCCGCGCCCTCTACGCCCACATCACGGTGTACGAGGAGGTGGGTCACGGCGGCTGTGGCAACGTGCCCGCCGGCTGCACCGAGGCGATCAGCGTGGACATGGGCTGCGTGGGCGAGGGGCTCCAGTGCACGGAAAAGCAGGTCTCCATCTGCGCCAAGGACAGCGGCGGCCCCTACAGCTACCCCGTGGTCAAGGGGCTCATCGAAGCGGCGAAGCGCAGCGGCGCGGACTACGCCGTGGACATCTATCCCCACTACGGCAGCGACGTGGAGGCCACCCTAGGCGCCGGCAGCGACCTGCGCCACGGCCTCATCGGCGCGGGGGTCTACGCCTCCCACGGCTACGAGCGCAGCCACCGGGACGGCGCGGAAAATGTGCTCCGCCTGCTCATCGCCTACACGCTGCAATAAACAGGAAAAAACAGCGTAGTCTTGATGCCGCCGGGGCTTGTGGAGGAGTTTTCATGCAGCAGACGAAACCGCTTTTTGTCATCCGGAAATACCGGTCTATTCTCTGGGCCGCCGTCATCGTGGAAACGGTCAATTACTTCGTTTCCCTGACGGATAGCATCGTTGCGGGAAATCTGCTCGGCAGCGAGGCTCTCACGGCAATCGGCCTGATCGCTCCGTTTCTGACCTTTTCGACCTTTGTCTCCTCCATTGTGAACTCCGGAACGGTCATGAACTACTCCTATCAGATCGGCCGCTTCGACAAGCGGCGGGCGCTGGAGTTTTTCAGCCAGGGGCTCTATATGGCGCTGATCTCCGGCCTTCTCTATGCCGGGATCCTCTTTGTCCTGCGCGAGCCCCTTCTGGTAAGGATCACCAAGGCCGGCGTGATCCGGGATTACGCCAGGGAATACTTCAATGTCATTCTGCTCTTTTTCCTCCTCAACCCGGTGTCCTTCCTGCTGGACAACCTTCTGGTTGCCGACGGCGGCGAAAAGCTCTCCGCCGCGGCAAATGTCATTCTGATCGTCAGCAACATCGTCTTCTCCGTTCTCTTTGGCAGCTGGTGGGGGGTCACCGGCGTGGCGGCCGCTTCAGTTTTGAGCAAGCTCCTGTTTATCCTCATCGTCTGTCTGCACTTTTTCAGCAAGCACAACACCCTGCGTCCCCTTCGCTACTGGAAAAACAGCGACTGTCTGAAAATCATCCGCAGCGGCATCGTAAAGGCCTCGACCTATGCGCTGGAGGCGCTGACCTTTCTTGCTATCAACCTCTTCTCCATGCACTATTTCCCCGAAGATACGATGACCCTGCTCATCGTGATCGAGAGATTCCTGGGGATCCTGACGCTGTTCATCGGCCTGTCCATGGCGGCACAGCCCCTGATCGGCACCCTCAACGGGGAGGGCAACACCAAGGCGCTCCGCTTCCTGATGCGAACGGTCTGCTCCGATATGCTTGTGGCCGGAGGGACCCTAACGCTCCTGGCCTTGACCTTCGCGTCTTTTCTGGTCAGCGCGTTCGGCATCCGCGCCGAGCCCATGCACGCCGACGCGGTCGTGGCGCTGCGGATCGTGAGCGCGTCTTTGGTGCCCCACGCGATGCTTGTTCTCTTCTTTATCTACTATTACCTGATGGATAAGCAGGCGCTGGCCTTTTCCATCGTCCTGCTCAAAAACACGCTCAGCCCGCTGACGCTGGCGGTTCTGATGTCTGTTTTGACAAAATCTCAGACCGGATTGTGGATCGGCCTGGCCGCCTCGCCGGTTCTCTCCGCCCTTGTCTGCGCCCAGGAGGTCTACAAGCGCTATTCAAAAGAGTTGTTCCCGTTTTTGCTGCGAACGGATCTCGATTCCCACATCTATATATTTGATTTCGACATCACGCCTGAAAATTGCGCGGCAATGTCCCGCACCGCGGAGGAGCTCCTCGGCGCGCTTCCCGTGTCCGCACGGAACAGAACCTTGGTCGGCGTCTTCATCGAGGATATTTTTATGCTTGTGCTTGAAAAGAATCATGGGAAGGCGCCGCTGCGCGCCGAATGCACCATGATCGCGGAGCCTGAGGGAGTCCGTCTGATCCTGCGTGATTCCGGCGTCATCTTCAACGTCACCGACGGGAACGCGCTGCCGGACTCTTTTCGGCAGTACGTGGTTGCCAATATGATGATCGCGCAGGATAAAAAGGCTTATCTGACCACAACGGGGTATAATCGAAACGAGATCTTCTTTGCCGAGAACACGGCTATTCAGGAGGCTGATCGCACTTGACGAAAATTTTATTTGTCTGCCACGGCAGGAGTTCCCTGCCCGGAGCAGATTGAAATAGATTGCGATAAATCGCGGCAAATCGCGGCAACAGCAGGTATTGGCTACTACTGTTTTACTACCGTTCAGTGGACTGAAAAAAGATATGTGAAATACGATTCTCAGCGGTGATGGATACACATTCCATTGCCGCTTTTGTTTTATAATAATAATTTTGGTATTTGCATACCAAATTGCAATTTGTGTGTTGACAAATGAGTTTTTCTGTGATATCTTACAATCACACGATAGGAGATCCACTCTGATTGGAGGTCAATGATAATGAACGCACCCGACAAAGAAACCGCTTTTGACTACTGGAATATGATCCGCGGAGTCGTTTCTCCGTTTGATTACATCACTGCCACCGTGCTCATAAACGAAGTGAGGAACCGCGTCCAAGAGAGATCCTGTGACGAGACCCCCGAGCAGGTTTACAGCATTCTCCTTGAAGCCGCTGACAGCATGGGCGTAAGAAACCCCTTCCCCGACAGAGAACGCTTCTTCCTTATTTATAATGAGAGCAAGAAGCTGAGCCGGATGGATTGGGAAGGCGCGATCGCGCAAGAAGCATCTGGATCAAGGATGCCGGTTCTCCCCACAGCGCTGGTGAAGGTGTATGAGGAGCGCTTCTCCATCAAGCCCGAGACCGTACTGATTGCGGAGGCAGAGAAGTTTGTTCCGAATCTTGAGCGGATGGTCACGGAGAATATCAACTCGCATTTTGTGCTCACGACACAGAACGCGGTCTACGCTAAGGTTCTCGAATACATCTTCGCGGAGTATGACAACGTGGAGATCGTAAGGGCGGACATCTACCGGTACGAGTTCATGAGCAGGCGCTTTGATCTTATCTTCTCCTGCCCCAACTTTGGAGGACGGATGCTCGCAGACGATCAGAACTTCATGTGCAGAGAGTTCGATATGGTGGCGCTGGAAAACCTCTCTCTTCACCTGAACGACGGCGGCAGGCTCGTGATAACACTCCCCGGCAGGATCACCTTCGCCTCGGGCAAAGTCAGCGATCTGCGGCAGTTCATCCAGATGAGCTACACCATAAAGGAGATTGCCGAGCTGCCTGAAGGAACCCTCGAATACTGCGGCATCAAGGTGTACCTGCTGGATATCGAAAACACCAGGCCCGAGGATGACGACATCGTAATCCGTAGGTATTCTGCCGGTGAAAGAAAAACCCGCCGCGCAGCCGTCACGGCTCTGGAGGTCGTTGATGACACCTTCGTGATGCTGTCGGAGCTTGAGGATCAGGGTGACTGGAGTATCGACCGGATCTTCGCTCAGCAGGATGAAGACTACCTCAGCTTCCAGAACTCCGCCGTCCGCAAGGATGCGATCGGTAACGTGGCAGAGGTGTTCCGCGGGAAATCGGTCACGAGGAAGGACCCGGCCGGTAACATCGGCGTGGTGAATATCTCCAACATCGGCGAGTATGAAATTGATTACGCCGGGCTCGACCACCTTCAGGAAGAGGAGCGCAAGGTTTCAAACTACCTGCTGCAGGAGGGTGACGTTCTCCTCCCCGCCAGAGGGACCGCGATCCGCACCTCTGTATTCCATGAGCAGAACTACCCCTGCATTGCATCATCAAACGTGATTGTGATCAGGCCGGACGTCAAGATGCTCGACAGCACCTACTTGAAGATCTTTCTGGACAGCCCTGTTGGGAACAGAATCATAAGCGGAGCCCAACAAGGCATGACCGTGATGAATATCAGCTACAAGGATCTGAAAGTGCTGGAAGTCCCCATCCCAACGATGGAGAAACAGCAGGCTGTTGCCAAGGAGTACCTTGATGAGCTGAAAAAGTATAAGGAGACCGTTGCCGCCGCAGAGCAGCGCTGGGCAGAAGTGCTCGATAAGCTGCAGAGATTTTAAGGGAGGGATCGTCGTGCTTGATACCGGAAAACGATACTACATCGTTGATTCGTCAGGAAACTACTACAAGGTCGATGAGAAGAACAGCCTTGTCATCGCGAGAAATAGCTCCGAAGCGACCCTCTTCACAATCCGGGAAGCCAATGCCCGGATCGGGACCGGACGCCGGGCTCGCTTCTACAATATGCTCGAGGCGGATGTGGCACCTGTCCTCCATGAAGTCGCCACACCAGAACCGACAGAATCCTTTGAAGCGCCGGAGCTGGACACTTTTGAGACACCGACTATGTTCGACAGCCTGAAAAATGATTGGGAGTCGGTTCTGACTAACCTCTGCTACATGAGCGATCATATGAGCGAGTACCAGAACAATCTGAACCAGATGCTCTCGGATGTGGATAAAGAGATTTGTGACATCATGCATTACATCGAGTTTTCCGACCTGAGCGACGGTGAGATGCTAAAGGCATCACGGATGCTCCAGGAACGCAGACGGAAACGCCGGGAGATCAAAGATGAAATGGATAAGACGGCGCTCATGCGCTCCACCTTTCTGGATGGGGCTTTCGGCATCAAAGTCCAGCAGAGCCTTCAGGTGATGGAGAAAATGAAAGAACGCCAGTATACCCCTCGAAAGCTGAGCGAGCTTTTCGAGCAGCAGAGAGCGACAGCATAAGGAGGAAGGATCATGTTAGGAGCTATTATCGGCGACATCGTCGGTTCCCGTTTTGAGTGGCACAACATCAAATCAAAGGGATTTGAATTCCTTACATATAAATGCTCCCCCACGGACGACAGCATTATGACGCTGGCGCTGGCACAGGCAATTCTGGTGAGCAAGCCGGATTACAGTGATCTGTCCCAGAACGCCGTGGAATGCATGCAACGGGTAGGCAGAAACTATCCGGACTGTGGTTATGGCGGGAAATTCCGTCGGTGGATGTTCTCTTCCAACCCTCAGCCCTATAACAGTTTCGGCAATGGCGCAGCTATGCGTGTCAGCCCCGCAGGCTTCGCGGCCACCAGCCTCGAAGAGGCAAAGGTGCTGGCGCGGAAAGTCACCGAGGTGACGCATAATCACCCGGAAGGACTGAAAGGCGCTGAAGCGACAGCCGTTGCCATCTACATGGCCCGGACCGGAAGCAGCATTCTTGAGATCCGGGACTATATTGACCAGAACTATTACCCGATGAATTTCACCCTGGATGGCATCAGAAAAGATTACCATTTTGACGTTACCTGCCAAGGGTCCGTCCCGCAGGCACTGATGGCATTCTTCGAGTCGACTGGCTTTGAGGATGCGATCAGGAATGCAATTTCCATCGGCGGCGACAGCGACACGATTGCAGCCATCTGCGGAGGCATCGCAGAAGCCTACTACGGCATTCCGTCCGATATTCGGAAGCATGCATTGACCTTCCTCGACGAGCGGCTGCTCCAGATTCTGGTTGTTTTTGAAAACAAATATCCCCCGGTGATGGAGAAAAAGGTTGGAGATATCAGCATCCCGGTCGAGCGTAAGCCTGAGCGTAAAGTCGAAGGTGAAAGCCGGGAGGCCATCATCGAAGATGCCGCTCAGGCAGCCGATGATGATATTGCGGACGCTATGGCTACCCCGGAGCAGACGACGAGCCGCAAGCTTTTTAATCATCTGTTTGAAGCCTGCAATATTCTGCGCGGACCAATCAACCAGGATGAGTACAAAAGCTACGTTACACCTATTCTTTTCTTTAAACGCATCTCTGACGTGTATGACGAAGAGTTTCGAGAAGCAATGGAGTTTTCAGGCGGGGATACAGAATACGCAGAAGCAGAGGATATGCATTCATTCATTATCCCCGAAGGATGCCATTGGGAAGATGTACGTGCTGTTAGTGAAAATGTTGGTAAGGCCATAGTAACGGCGATGACAGGGATAGAAAAAGCAAACCCAGATACACTCTCCGGCGTTTTCAGTAGTTTTGATGATGCAACATGGACCGACAAAAACAAGCTCACCGACGAGCGCCTCAAGAATCTGATTGAGCACATGTCCCTGATTAGGGTTGGAAATAAAAACTATTCAGCCGATATCATGGGGGATAGCTACGAATTTCTGATCAAAAAGTTTGCGGATATGTCCAAGAAGAATGCGGGTGAGTTTTACACGCCGCGCACCATCGTAAAACTCATGGTAGATCTGCTTGATCCGCAGCCCGGAGAAACAGTATATGATCCGGCTTGTGGGACGGGCGGCATGCTTATTGAAGCAATACACCATATGCATAATGATCGTCTCGCTTATGGTAGAATCTTCGGTCAAGAGAACAATCTTTCTACTTCTGCAATTGCACGAATGAATCTGTACCTTCACGGAGCAAAAGACGTACAAATAAAACAGGGTGACACGCTCAGAAATCCGTTGTTTTTAGAAAAAAGCAAACTGAAAACCTTCGACTGTGTCCTTGCCAATCCACCCTTCGGTATGGAAAAATGGGGATCTGGTCCGTTCGAGAATGATCAGTTCGGACGAAATATTTGGGGATGCCCACCCGACTCTAACGCGGATTTTGCATGGCTCCAGCACATGGTAAAGTCAATGGACCCCAGAAATGGACGCTGCGCAGTCGTACTCCCCCAGGGTGCACTTTTCCACTCTGGTAAAGAAGGGGCTATACGAGAGTGTCTGATCCGCTCAGACCTATTAGAGGCAGTTATTACTTTGGCGAACGGTATCTTTTACAGTACTGGTGTTGCAGCATGCATCTTGCTCTTGAAGGTAAAAAAAGATCACTCTCACAAAGGCCGCATCTGCCTGATTGACGGAACAGAAATATTCACGCCTCAGAGGGCACAAAACATCCTCTCTCCTGATAATGTTGAAGAATTATTTAGCCTATATACTAATTATCAGGATGTAATCGGTAAGTGTAAAGTGGTGTCCATAAAAGATGTTGAAGAAAATGACTTTGAACTCACAGTAAAGAAATACATTGAGCAAAAAAAGCAGGACGCTATTTCTCCGGAGCGTGTCGAGCGAGATTATTATCTTGCGCTGAACGCCGCAAAAGAAGCGGAAAACAAGATGAAGACGCTTCTGGTGAAAGGAGGGTATTTAAATGTCTAAACTGATTCGGCAACAAGAGTTAGAAACATACTTGTGGGGAGCAGCTGTGCTCCTGCGCAATCACATTGATGCCGGTGCTTATAAGCAGTATATCTTCCCATTACTATTCTTTAAACGGCTTAATGACGTATACGAAGAGGAAACCGAGACCGCGATCCAGGAAAACGGGCCAGAAGCAGCTTCTTGGGAAGAAACACATAGCTTTGTAATCCCGGATGGTGCTCATTGGGAAGACGTCAGAAATATCCCTGAAAATGTTGGCAAGGCTATTCAAGCTGCTTTCCGTAAAATTGAAAAAGCGAACGGAGAGAAACTCGCGGGCATTTTTGGTGATGGAACTTGGACAAATAAGCAGAGGCTTCCTGACAGGCTGCTTAAGGACCTTATCGAACATTTCAGCACAAAAACCCTATCAATTGCAAATTGCCCGGAAGATGAACTCGGACGAGGATACGAATATCTTGTAAAACAGTTTGCCGATGACAGCGGCCATTCTGCGCAAGAGTTCTACACGAACCGCACGGTAGTTCGTTTGATGACTGAAATGCTAAAACCGGCACCAGGAGAATCTATTTATGATCCGACTTGTGGAAGTGCGGGTATGTTGATTTCAGCAGTAGCATATCTCAAAGATGCCGCTAAAGAATGGAGAAATGTATCTTTATATGGACAGGAGATAAATGCGCTAACTTCAGCCATTGGCCGGATGAATCTATTTCTTCACGGGATAGAGGATTTTAAAATAGTAAATGGTGATACTCTCAGCTCGCCTGCTTTCGTTGAAAAAGGAAAACTCCAACAGTTCGACTTGGTTTTAGCAAATCCCCCGTATTCCATTAAAGAATGGAATCGCTCAGCATTTGAAGCTGACAAATATGGTAGAAATTTCTTAGGCGTTCCACCACAGAGCCGAGCTGACTTTGCTTTTTTCCAGCATATACTGATGAGTCTAAAACCAGATACTGGAAGATGCGCTATTCTATTTCCTCATGGCATTCTGTTCAGAGACGAAGAAAAAACGATGCGGGAGAATCTGGTGAAATCTGACCTTGTGGAATGTGTAGTCGGAATTGGGAAAAATCTCTTTTACAATTCACCAATGGAAGCATGTATAGTCATTTGTCGGAAGAAGAAGCCTGTTCACGAGCGTGGCCGTGTTCTTTTTATCAATGCGCGTGAAGAAGTTACTCGGCAAAATGCAAATAGCTATTTGGAAGAATCGCACATACAAAAAATAACAAGGGCATACCAAGATTTTAAGACAATACCGGGTTTTGCTTCAGTGGCAACTATCCCTGAAATTCTAAGCAATGGCGGCCGATTGAGTATATCTTTGTATGTACGGGGGGCTGAAGAAGAGTCTGCCACTGCAGAGCAATTGGAGGAGGCTGTTTACCAATGGCAGCTGTGTAGCGGTCGTCATTGGGGAGCTTATGAGTTGCTGTCCGATTCTATGAAAGGGGGTGATGAAGTATGATTCGCTATAAGATGAGTGATGTTGTGGATGAAATATCGGAAAGAGTTTCGGACCCATCAAAATCAAAATATGAGCGATTTGTTGGCCTTGAGCACTATGTTACGGGTGAAATGGAGATCTTGAATTATGGCAGTACCCGCTCCTTAGAATCTGCTATGAAAGTATTTCACTCCGGGGATGTTTTGGTTGCCAGACGGAATGTTTATCTTAAGAGAGCAGCAGTTGTATTGTTCGATGGGCTAACCTCCGGCGATTCGATAGTTTTGCGTGCCAAAACGAAACAAATGGCTCGTCTGCTCCCCTTTATTCTTAACACAGCAGCATTCTGGGATTTCGCGGATAAATATTCAGACGGAACCATGTCAAAAAGGCTATCCCCGAAAACACTTCTACAATATGAATTCATTCTCCCTGATGAAGATGAGCAGGAACAACTTGCAGATTTGTTGTGGGCCATATATGATACGCGGAAAGCTTATAATGAACTATTGCGTCAAACAGACCTTCTTATTCGAGCAAAATTCATCGAGGAATTCGGAGAACCTATCAGTAATTCTAAGGGCTTACCGATAGTAAAGCTTTCAGACCTGGGAGAGTGGAAAAGTGGAGGCACCCCTTCACGAAAAAATCCCGACTATTTTACTGGCGATATCAACTGGTATTCTGCCGGAGAGTTAAACAGCTTGTATCTGACAGGATCAATAGAGAAAATAACACCTTCCGCCGTTAACGAGAGCGCGACAACTATATTCAGCGCGGGAAGTCTTCTCATTGGGATGTATGATACGGCAGCATTTAAGATGGGTATATTACAAGAGGACTCGGCTGCAAACCAAGCATGTGCAAATATTAAGCCCAACGACAGAATAAATATAGAATGGCTTTATTACCTCCTCCAAATAATGAAGTCTCATTTTTTGGATATGCGGCGGGGCTGCCGTCAAAAGAATCTTAATCTCGGTATGATTAAGAATTTTGAAATACCTCTTGCAGAAAGGACTGAACAGGATCGTTTTGTTTCTTTCTCTCGAGCTGCTGAAAAGGCAAAAAATGAACTAACACAATCAATAGATAGCATTACTCTTCTTATAAAACGACTTGCAGAACAAGATTTTAGAACGGAGGAACAAAAATGAAAGTCTATATCCAGAGAGAGAGAACCAGCGTTGACGCAGTCGGAGAGTACAATCCTGAGACGAGGGAACTCATTGTTTTGAAGGGGACCCGGGTTTCAGCAGATGTTGCGCAAAGCGCTACATTTAGGTCAGCACGAACCATTATTAAAATGCGAAATGAGTATGTCAAGGACGGCATTGTAATGAGAGATGTTCCTTTTAAGAGTCCATCCTCAGCTGGTAATTTTGTGACGGGAAGAAGCACAAATGGCTACGTTACTTGGAAAGATGAAAACGGGAGAACTCTCCACGATATTCACGGAAAGGAACGTGAATAAATGATGGAAGGGTTTAGAGGGGGTGCGTCCTGTGTTTAATGAAGATAATACTACTGAACAGATGATCATCTCGACACTTGTAAAAAACGGCTGGGAGTATATTCCTGCGGATGAACTGGGCCGTGATGAAAGCGACGTGATGGTCGAGCACATGGTAAGAGCTGCGCTGGTCCGCCTCAATCCAGAAATTGCTGAAGATGAGTCCAGAGCGGATGAGGTTATCTATAAATTGCGGACGCTCTTCCTCTCTACCAATGCACAAAACCTTGTCACGCAGAACGAGGCTTTCAAACAGCTTGTGTTTGAGAAGAATACCTATCCTTTTGGAGAGGATGGTAAGCAGGTCTCCATCGACTTTTTCGGCACAGAGATCAACGGCAAGCTGGATCAAAACCAGTATGTGGTTACAAACCAATGGGTCTATCCGAAGAAAGAAGGCGGCAAGCGACTGGACATCGTTCTACTGGTGAACGGTTTCCCGTTTGTTATCGGTGAGCTGAAGACGCCGGTCCGCGCTGCCATCACCTGGTTGGACGGCGCTCAGGACATCAATAAATATGAGCAGAGCATTCCTCAGATGTTTGTGACCAACGTGTTCAACTTTGCTACTGAGGGCAAATGCTACCGGTACGGCTCTGTATGCATGCCTGCCGCAAAATACGGTCCTTGGCACACGGCGGATGACAAGTCGGATGGCTCCCTTGCTGCCGTGCAAATCAGCGTGATGGACATGATCACCAAGTATAAGATCATGGATCTGTTCCAATTTTTCACCTTGTATGCAACGGACAGCAAATTCCGAAAATACAAAGTCATCGCCCGCTATCAGCAGTATGAAGGTGCCAACATGATCATTGATCGTGTTCGCGCCGGATATCCGAAGCAAGGTCTGATCTGGCACTTCCAGGGCTCTGGCAAATCCTACTTGATGGAGTTCGCGGCAGTAAAACTGCGCATGCTGCCGGATCTGAAAAACCCGACCGTCATCATTGTTGATGACCGTCTTGATCTGGAATCCCAGATCACAGCACAGTTTCACTCCTCAGATGTCGGAAATCTGGAATCCGCCTCAACCCGCGAGCAACTGATGACTATGCTTCGACAGGATATTCGGAAGATAATTATCACGACGATCTTCCGCTTCCAAGAAGTCACTGGCGAACTCAGTCAGCGGGACAATATCATAGTCATGGTCGATGAGTGCCACCGTACCCAGGAAGGTGACCTCGGCCTTAAAATGCGCACCGCTCTCCCGAATGCATTTTTCTTTGGCTTGACCGGTACCCCGATTAACCGGCTGGACAAGAACACCTTCGCAACCTTCGGTGCCACGGAAGACCGCAGCGGCTACATGAGCAAGTACTCCTTCTCTGACTCCATCCGCGACCACGCCACCCTGCCTCTGAACTTTGAGCCGGTGCCGGTGGATCTCCGTGTAGACCGGGATACGATGGATCGTGAATTTGATGTTCTCACCGAGGGCCTGTCCGATTCCGATAAGGCAGAGCTGTCCAAACGCGTGAATATGCAGGCTATCATGTACAATGACGCCCGCATCCATAAAGTTTGTGCTCATATTGCAAAGCACTTCACGGAAAAGATCCGGCCGAACGGATACAAGGCACAGGTCGTCGTGTATGACCGTCCCTGCTGCATCAAGTATAAAAAAGAGCTGGACAAGCTGTTGGGCGAAAAATGCTCCACCATCGTGATGGACACCAACGATGATAAGGCCGATGAATATAAAGCCTATCGCCGGTCAAAAGAGGAAGAGGCAAAAGTCCTCGATCGGTTCCGTGACCCGAACGATCCTCTGGAAATCGTAATTGTCACCGCGAAGCTGCTTACCGGTTTCGATGCTCCTATCCTGCAGGTCATGTATCTGGACAAACCCATGAAGGACCACACTCTCCTGCAGGCAATCTGCCGCACGAATCGTACCTATGACGAGGGTAAAACCAACGGCCTGATCGTTGACTACATCGGCATCTTCGATAACGTGGCCAAAGCCCTGGACTTTGATGAGGGCAGCATGAAGAAGGTCATCACCAATATCGAAGAGGTGAAAAAGCAGATCCCGGCGCTGCTCCGGAAATGCCTCAGCTACTTCATGGGCGTAGACCGGACAGTGGATGGCTGGGAAGGTCTTATGGCTGCCCAGGAGTGCCTGCCCACCAACAAGGAGAAGGATAAATTTGCTGCAGATTATCAGGTGCTGAACCGCGCATGGAATGCTATCTCTCCCGATCCTATGCTGGCGGCGATCCAACCGGACTATGTTTGGCTGACCAAGGTGTTTGAGTCTGTTAAGCCGACCAATGGCGGCGGCGGTCTCATCTGGGCAGCGCTCGGTCCCAAGACGATGGAGATCGTTAATGCGAACATGGATGTCGGTGAGGTCCATGAGGATGAGGAGATTCTCTCCCTTGATGCGGAACTGATCGATGCCTTTATCGAAAAGCACAAAGGTGCGAAGAATGCCGCAAAGAAGGTCGAGATTGACCTTGTGGCTAAGATCCGCAAGCACACTGATGACCCAAAGTGGATGCGCCTCGGCGATAAGCTGGAGAAGCTCCGTGACCAGCATGAGCAGGGCTTGATCAACAGTATTGAATTTCTGAAGATGCTGCTGGAGCTGGCCCGGGAAGCCGCACAGGCTGAGAAGGAAGTCGTACCGGAGGAAGAGGTCGATAAGGGCAAGGCTGCTCTGACCGAGCTCTTCAACGGCGTAAAGAACACCAACACCCCGATCATCGTGGAGCGGATCGTCACGGATATCGATGACATCGTGAAGATCGTGCGCTTCGACGGATGGCAGAACACCACCGGCGGCAAGCAGGAGGTCAAGAAGGCCCTGCGCAGTGTTGTCTGGGTGAAATATAAAATCAAAGACAAAGAGGTCTTTGACAAGGCATACAGCTATATTGAGCAGTATTATTGATCCCAAGGAGGCACATGCTGCGTGGCGTATAAGAGTTTCAAAGAATATATCGAATTCAACTACCAGGATCTCCTTCAGCATGAGATTGAAGGGTTTGTGAAAAAGAATCATGATGGCCAAGGGTTTCATTCTCTGAATGTTCTTTCCCTGCTGGAACAAAAGGTAGAGAACATTCAGGTTATGAGCCTCAGTTGCCGGAGTGATGTCGGTCCAAGAATTGAAATCGATGTTCATGTGAAAGCGGACGTCATAGCGAAAGGGTTAGGAACGTCCGACTATGCTGCCGATAAAAAAACACGTTGGTTCACGGTTTATCTGAAGGCCGTTCTCAGGAATGGCCTTCACAGCGTGGAGGCGGTCTCTGTAGACAAATACTACGGAGGGAATTTCGATAAAGAGACCGCTCTGGATGCCTATCTTATTCCCTACATAAGCACCGACCAGCTCGAGGACCTGGCCGACGATTTCACGCAGTTTTACTGCGATAAAGAAGATTACGATGGTACGGGGTCCCCGCTCAAAAAGATGCTGAAAGAGCTGGAACTGACATGGTATCTTGCCGATCTCCCGCAAGGTGAAATGGGCAGGATGTATTTTCGAGAAACAGAAGAGACCTATGATGAATGGTACCGTATTCCCGGAAAAATGCTGCCCAAAAGGGAGACAGTCCGCAAGCCCATACAACCGGGGACGATGCTGATCAGTAAGGACCATTTTTTTATCAATGGCTATGGAAGTAGAGCAGATACCATCGCACACGAGATCGTTCATTGGGATAAGCACGGCCTGTTTTTTGAGGTTCTTTCTCTTCTGAACGAGGAGGAGAAAAATCTATACTGCGACTCGGCTCCCATGGTATCCCCCGACGGGTTAGAGGGAATTGCTAAAGCGCGTTGGTGGGCTGAATGGCAGGCAAACGCACTTGCTCCACGGTACCTGATGCCGCGGTGGATCTTTAACGAGCTTTTCCCGCAGAAAATAGACAAGTACATCACCGACGAATACTTAACTCGTGGCCAGGTGATGGAATGCGCGATTGGTGAAATTGCTCGGGCATTTGATGTTACGGTATATGAAGCAAAGCTGAGAGCATTGCAACTTGGCTACAAGCAGGCTGAAGGGACATTTTTACGCGTAGGCCGGAACGAGCATCCGGCGTTCTCTTTTAATCCTGATGCGCTGGGTGATTATCAGACTTTTATTCTGGATGCCAAGAACGGCCGTAAACTTTATGATGCTGATCCTCGCTTCGCAGATCTGATAGACAGCGAGCGCTTCGTGTATACCGGCTGTGTGGTCTGCATTAATGACCCGCTGTATGTCTATAAGACTGATGAGCCGGGGTATCCACAGGGGTATGCGTTAACGGACTACGCACTGGAACATGTGGATGAATGCTGCCTGAAGTTCACCCGCCATTACACGCAGGACAATCGCTATGAGGAGTATTACAACGAGTGCTATCTGAGCAATGATGTAAGCTCTGCTGATTTTAAGGAATCCAAGACAATCGAGTATGAAGATAACCAAGATGTCCTGGAACAGGAAGCGGAGCTCGGAGTCATTGACGAAGAAGGCGAACGTGTAGGAAAGATACTTGCCACTCTACCAAATTCCTTTTATCTGACGTTTGATGCTCACATGAAAAGGCTGAAAAAAGAGGACGGCAAGAAAATGACGAATCTGGAAATGGCGCTGCGAACCGGGCTGTCAGATGTCTATATTGGCAGGCTTCGGAAGGGCGAAGACGAAAACCCGAGCCCGGAAGTGGTATTTGCATTATGCGCGGCATTGCATCTCCACCCGATGTTCAGCGATGATATGGTCCAAAAGGCAATGCAGCACTATCCATATTCCAAATACGGCAGTTTTGCATATTACCTTCTGCATAAGCACTACAAAGAATCTCTGCTCCTGATCAACGAAAAGCTGAGAAAACGTGATTACCCGACCTGGGGAAACGAGGAGAATATTGCGTCATAAAAAATATTTTTCAAGAATCCGAACTGGTAGTTCGAAGAAAAAACGGCTAAAAACATATAGTTTTCAGGGCCCTGTGGTCCGTGCGAGTTAAGCACGACCGCAGGGCCCTTTTTTCATGCCCAAATCCGAACTGTGAGTTCGTGTGATTTCTGGGAAACCGAGTATCATGAGCCTTGCCAATGGGGATTGAGCTGAAGCCGCAGATCCTGTGGCCTCAGCTGAGCACCCAAGTGCTCACCACCCGACGCGTGACCACCCGCATCCGGAAAGGCGGGCTCCACTGGAAGCGTGCCGGGAATTGAATAGGTCGCCTGCCCTGTGGAGGGGAAGGCACTGGAACTGAACGGAGAGTTTTCAAAAAAGCTCTCAGGTCCGGTCTCTTCAGTGCACCCTTTTTTCGGGCGATTTTGAGGCTCTCCGTTCGCAGATGCGAAAGGAGGGCCAAAATGGCTCGGACAAACAAGGTCAATGCAAGTAAAGAAGGTGCCTTTCGGCACGGAACCTCAATCGGCGAGAGCGGCGAGCTGCTGTTCGACGCACCGATCGAGATCGTCGACGATGCCGACATGAAGCATTACGGCATCACCAAGGAGGACTGCCGCTATCTGCGGTTCAACGGCAGCCAGAAAATGCGAGTGTTTTTCTACAAGACACCCAACCGCGAACTCGCGGAGTATCAGTGGGAGACCATCAACAACCAACACTCCAGCGCCTATTTCGCCAGCCGGTGCATGGTCCCGGGCAAACGCAAGGCGTTTGTGCGGTGCCGTGACACGAACAAATGCACTGCGTGCCCGTATGGAGTGACGCCAGAAACCCGGCAAGCAGCGGTGGTCTCGCTGGACGGCCTGATTGAATCCGGCTGGGACCCCACGCCGGTTGAGTCGGTGGAACACACGGTGCTGGCCAAGATCGAACGTGAGGAAATCCGCGCTCGGATGTGCGCGGAGGACTGGCGGATTGCAGAAGCGTATGAAGCCAGAACATTTCTCGGCGACTCGGTCAAAACCATTGCATCAGAGCTCGGCCTTTCAGAGCCGCGGGTTTATCAGATGCTCAGCCGCGCAAAGCAGATCGTCAAAGAATACAGGGAGGATAATCCAAATGAGTAATGTGGAGGCTTTGTCAAACATGTTCAACAACGAAAACGCGCCCGTGATCGCGGGCATCGGTGGTATCGTGCTCCTGGTCGGTATCGACCGCGTGACGAAGAATCGTTATAGAGTCGAGGGAAAGAAAGACTCCCTCACGATCGAACCGGCTGCAACCGCGGCCCCGCCGGAAAAGGTTCCGGAAGAAGAAAAGAAAGCATAACGCAGAGGGCAGGACTTACCATCCCGGTAGGCCCTGCCCTTTTTTATTGCTTCTGGTAAAACTGGCACTCGTACCCATCGGCCCGGAGCTCGATGCCCGGGAGCCATGGAGGCGTCCGGCCCATCTGCTCACAGATCGCCTGCAAGTTCACATCCGGGCTGCATTCGATGATCAGCTCGTCATGCACGTGCCCGACGATCTGGCAGTAGCTCAGGGTCCGCATGGCGTAGGCCAAAATGTCCCGGCTGACGGCCTGCACGATGTTCTCGACGAATTTCGGGCCGTAGCTCTCGATCCGGGACCAGTGCTTCGTGGCGTCGATCCCCATGTAGGTGACGGACTCGCCGCCGAAACGGTTCTCGCCGATCCGGGGCTTGACGTAGGCCAGCTTTCGGCCGGAGGGCAGCGTGATGAACAGCATGCCCTTTTTCATCACAAAGGTGGTGTCACCGACATGGGTCTCCGTCCGAAACGAGATCGCATCCTTGACGGCGGCATCAACGGCCCACCAGTACTGCGTTATATGCGGATTGCTGCTCCGCCACATGTCCACCAGCGGCTGCAGTTCTTCCTCACTCAGCCCCATGTCGAGTGCGCCCATCGCCCGCAGCGCTCCCGTGCTGCCGCCATAGCCCAGCGCCAGCTCGGCGATTTTTCCCTTCTGACGGAGATGGCTGTTCTGACCATGCTTCTCGACCGGAACACCAAACATCCTGCTGGCGCTCTCGCAGTAAATATCACGGCCATTACGGAAAACGTCCACACGCCACTCTTCCCCCGCAAGATGGCTGAGCACGCGGGCTTCGATCGCGCTGAAGTCGCTGACGATAAATTTGTACCCCGGCCGCGGGATGAACGCGGTCCTGATCAGTTCTGACAGCACGCCGGGCACGCTGTCGTAAAGAGTATCCAGCATCTCATAGTCACCGGCTTTCACCAGTTCCCGCGCCTGCTCCAGGTCGGAGAGATGGTTTTGCGGAAGATTCTGCAATTGAATCAATCTGCCAGCCCATCGGCCACTTCGATTCGCACCGTAAAACTGGAACATGCCGTGGCAGCGGCCATCAGCGCAGACGGCGTTCTGCATCGCCTGGTATTTTCGGACGCTGCTCTTGGCGAGTTGCAGGCGTAGCTCCAGCACCTCTGCCAGATCCTCCGGCGCGGTTTTGATCATGGCGGTGACGTCCTTCTTGCCGAGGCTATCGACCTCCATGCCGCTGCCGCTAAGAAATTCCTTCATTTGTACGACCGAGTTGGGATTCTCCAGCCCGGTCTTTTTTTGCATGCGGGCGGTCAGATCTGCCTTGGAGATCTCGTCGATCCGGAGAGCCTGCGCTACCATCTCCTGATCGATCATGATGCCGCGGTCGTTGATCTCCTGATCCAGATGATATTCATCCCAGACAAAGTCCGGCACTGGGTAGTTCTGCAGCCGTGCCTGAATCTGCATTTCCACCTGCACATCGCGCTCATTATATTTTTTGAACAGCGCCCACTTGTCAGGGGCGTGATGCGGAAGGTTCCATGTCCGGCCGCCGTTGCTCTTCGTCGGCTTACAGGGGCAGCAGAAATACTTGACCAGTTCTTTGCCTTCCTTCAACTTCTGCTCCTCAAAGCCGAGGACGGCACCAACCTTCTCCAGCCCCAGAGGTAGGCCGTTGTATGCCGCCCAAACCAGCGTGCACTTCCATGCCGCCGGGTCAAGATAGTTCTGTACGGGATCGCCGAGGATGCTGTAGGAGCGGAAGTGCTCAGGGTAATTCCGGCGCAGCCAGACCGACAGGCAGACGCGCTCGAAGCTGGCATTGTAGGCCCATTTCGTCACGCGGTCATCGGAGAGCACGGCAAGAATCTCCTCCGGAACCTTTTCTCCGCAGGCCAGATCATATACAGTGACGGGTCCGCCGTCGACGGATACGCCGAAGAGTAAAATGTCGAAATCTGTCGATTCGCAGTAACGATAGACCCCGCACTTGGCGAGGTCTACACTACTCCGCGTCTCAAGATCCAGAGACAGCGTCCTGATCATGTTTTTTCTCCTTCCGCTTCTTACGCCAAAGTTGGATCGCGTCGATCAGCAAGCAGATCCCGTTGGCGACAATGCCGCCGATCAGCCCGACCATCACGCCACAGCCTCCGTAAACGATAATCAGGTCAGCCATGTGGCTCAGAGTCATTTCATCCATTCCTGTTTTTCCTCCTCATCCTCATCAAGATGCTTTGCCTCGCGCCTGCGCTGCGCCCAGGCTTCCAGTCCCGGGAAGAGAAACAGCACCACGCGCTTCACAACACCGAAGAACCACTTCCAGATGGCGGCCAGTCCGAGGACGATAAAACCGAGGCAAATGCCGGTCATGGTCCCGCTGACGATGGCTTGCACCACTTCATTTATCATTTCCATGTTCATAGCAGACTCCTTTTATCGTGGGTGGCAGGCGTAATGCCCGCCACCCGTTTTTGTTTTTAGGACAGGAAGTCCTCGTCGTCATCGTCCAGATCGGCGAAGTCATCCTCCGGCCTGGTCCTGCTGCCGAGCGGGGTGCCGTCGGCCAGCTTCTGGATGTGGTTCAGGCCGCACGCGATACCGCGGTTGCCGTTGCTGTTGTACGCGTAAAAGTTGATCGACGCCCTGCCAATGATGCCGGAGTAAAGCTCCGAGGTGTCAAGGATGGGCTGCTTGTCCGCATCGACGACGCCGGGCTTGTTGGTGGAGTTGGCATTGACGAAATACGCGTTCTTGTACGCATCATCGCCCTTACGATCCTTATCGCCGTCACGCAGCGGGGTCTTGATATCCTCCAGTGCGGGGACGGACTTGCTGCTGCCCTTGAGCTTGCTCTGGCCCTCCTCATAGGCGGCCCTGATCGCAGCGCGGATCTTCTCGATGGTCACGGTGTCGGACTTCGGGATGATCAGCGAGACAGAATACTTTGGAGTGCCGCCGCCCAGGGGCGTTTTGGGCTCGTTGACATTCAGATAAGACATAACGGTGTGTTTGCCGGTGATGACCTTGGTGGGGTTTTTGACAGTGTTACTCATGATAATTAATCCTCCATAAAATCAGATTGTGCTGTGTTGTACTCCGGACGTTTGTCAGTATTTGGAGCCAGCACGGGTTTTCCCTGCGGTTTTGCGATAAGCCCGCCGAGGAGCTCATCAAACTTCTTTTTGCCGAGCTGCTTCGTCATCGCTGTGATGCCCAGCAGCTTCTTTTCATACGGATCGTACCCGGCTCGCGATACGACCTGTGCCACAGCCACCTCGTCGGTGTACTTCCGGTTGCTCCTGCCTTCGACGAGCTTGAAGCCCGGGTACCGGACGCCGGAGAGTGCCTGCTGCAAAGCAAATTCTTTGATGTCCTCCGCCCAGGATACGAGACTGTCGATCTGCGGCAGGATCGCCGCAATCTCGTCTGCATCCAGTGTGGGGGCCTCAGCAAATTCGTACTTTGCCAGTTCCATGCTGTACTCTGCCCGCGCCCTGCAACTGGCCTTGATCTTGCAGAACTGGCAGTGGTCCCCGGCGGCGAAATCGCCGAGCCCTTCATAGGCCAGCTTTGCGATCGGGGCCAGCACCTCGTCGGCCCATTTCAGCAGGTCTTCCTTCGTCATCTCAAAGGTGTCCACGTTCTCCCTGCGCGGCTGGAAGATCGAGAGCCTGATACGGCGGATGTCGTACAGGTCCCCGAAGGTGTCCAGTGCACCGAGCGCATAGCATTTGAGCTGACTGTTTCCGGTGCCGTCTTCACCCGAAGCGCTGACCAGAATTCCGACGCCGTATTTCAGGTCCACGATGTGCAAGAGATCGTCAGCGACGATCACACAGTCACCGGTCCCGAAACCATGCTCGACCCATTTGGAAAAGTCCAGGGTCTGCTCGATACAGACCAGCGGATCGGCGCAGAGCTTCTTGGCCTCGGCGACCTGCTCCATCACAAAGGCTGCATAGCCTTCGGCGGCTTCCTGCATCTCGGCGTCGTACCAGGTCAGGTTCTCGGTAGGATCACGGCTGTTCCTGCCCAGCGCCTTCTCTGCGAGATATGCAGCAAGCTCGTGAGCGTCCGTGCCCTGCTGGGCGTAGGGGCTGCCACGATCTTCCTCCTGTGCACACAGCTTTGCGCTGGGCGGGCATCGGAGCCACCGTTCACTGGCGGAGGCGGCGAGGTATGCGTGTTTAGCCATTCCCTATACCCTCCGCGTCCGCGACGATCGCGGCGAACTCGCTCGGGTCCTTCACATCGGAAAGCTGCTTCACACCATGCGCGGTGAGAATCGCTTTGACCTCTGCCCGGAACCCGGTCCTCGACTTCTCTGCCAGAATCGCCCGGACCTGCTCATAGGTGTATGCCGGTTCCTCTGCAGGGACGTCCTGCTGCTGGGCCTCTGCGCCTTCAAGATGCGCGGCGAGATCCGCCATGTCAGCACTCAGCTTCTTCAGCCCGTCGATGAGAACTTTCTTGTCTTGTTTTGTCATGAGAGTTTTTCCTCCTTCCTGTCGTTCTCGCTTTCCAATGCCTGCAAACTGCGGATTTTTATAATGCGTTTTGAAAAAAGTTTTTCCGCTGCCTGTCCGGCTGTCTTCCTATGCCTGCATATCGCCGATTTTTATAGCCGCTCCATCACGGGGCGGCTTTTTTTGTTTTTCCGTTATAAAAAAGAGGCTTTTGCAGGCATAGGAGTGCAGAACGATGAAAGGAGCTGCTTCCTATGGAAATCAGGAATAAGGATTCACCCGTGGTGTACATCTGCTCACCCTACTCGGGCGATGTGGAACGCAACACAGAGATGGCCCGGCGCTACAGCCGCTATGCCATCGACAACGGATATGTCCCCGTCACACCGCATCTCTGGCTGCCCGGCATCCTGTCGGAAGAGACAGAACGCGAGCTGGCGATCAGCTTGGATCTTCGGCTGCTCGACCTGGTATCGGAGCTGTGGGTATGCGGGGACGCGGTCAGTGAAGGGATGAAGCGTGAGATCGATCACGCGGCGGAGGCCGGAATCCCGGTCAGAATTTTTCAGGAGGAATTATTCAATGTACGCGATTGATACAAGTAACCATAAGATCAACGGCGAGAAGGTCGACACCTTCCTGCGGACGATCCATGACGGCGATACACACCTCGAGGTAGAGGCCGGGACCACAGGCTTTCAGGGCGCGTGCTGCCGCGAGGCCGGGAGTCGCACCTATCTGGCGCTGCTCTGCCGACAGGGAGATTTCTTCTTCGGCCCCATCAAGGACGATGAGGGCAGGGTCGTCGGTATCCGGATCGCCAGCTGCGGCGACGATGGTCTGGACGCCATTCTGAAGGCACTCGAATTCACCTATCATGCGCTCGACGATCAGTGCAGCGGTGTGGACGATTAAAAAGAAAAAAGGCAGGCCGGAGAGCTTCCGGTCTGCCTGTACGACTATGGAGGATATCTGATGCTCAACATTTATTACGCTGACTGCCTCGGCCGGGAGGGCAACTGCCTGTACCCCCACAAGGCCGAGGTTACGGATGCGGCTTCACTCGCGCAGGCTGTCAGTCATGATTACGTCTGCGCCGAGTATAAAAACAGCTACCGCAGCAAGGCAAACTTCCTGCGCAGCAACTGCCTCGCCGTCGAGTTCGATAACGATCACTCCGAAAACCCTGACGATTGGGTGACGCCGGAGGATCTGCGGGTGGCCTTCCCGGATGTAACGATCGGCATCCACTACAGCCGGAATCACCTGAAGGAGAAGAACGGGAAGCCCGCCCGGCCGAAGTTCCATGCATTTCTGGAGATTGAGGAGACCACCGATCCGGATGCCTATAGCGCCATGAAGCGTCAGGTCGCAGCGCTCTTTCCCTTTGTCGACACCAACGCTCTGGACGCTGCCAGGTTCTTTTACGGGACCGCCGATCCGCAGACGGAGTTCTTCCCCGGCATCCTGACGCTTAACGCCTTCTTTGAAGAGGAAGACTTCGACGCCGGGATGGACCCGGGCAATTACGGCAGCCATGTTATTAAGGAAGGCAGCCGAAACAGCACCATGAGCCGCTTTGCTGGTCGGGTGGTCAAGCGCTATGGCTGGAACGACGCCTCGCACAAGATCTTTCTGGACGAGGCGGCCAAGTGTGATCCGCCGCTGGACGATGACGAGCTTAGGAAGATCTGGCGCAGCGCCAGGAAGTTTGAACAGGTCGTCTCTGCCGCGGCAGACTACGTCCCGCCGGAGCAATTCAATATCGCCAATCTCGCCGGTCCGGCAGGCTGCCTCAAGCCAGAGGATTACTCGGATATCGGTCAGGCGAAGATCCTGTCTCACGAATATGGCGACGAGATCTGTTTCAACCCGGCCACGGACTTCTTCCGCTACAACGGCACCTACTGGATCGAATCCCGGGAGGAAGCGCTCGGCGCTGCCATAGAGTTTCTGGACCAGCAGCTTGCCGACGCGGAATTACTCATGTTTACCACCAAGCAGGCCGTGCTTAATTCTGGCGCTGACGAAGAGGCGCTCTCCGGCAGCAAAAAGGCAGTGAACGGTCTTACTGATGAACAGATGAAGCTGCTGGCCGAATACCTGTCGGCCGTCACGTACCACAAGTTTGTGATGGGCAGACGGAATATCAAGTACATCCACTCTGCAATGGAGGTGGCCAAGCCGCTGCTGTCGGTCGCCTTGGAGGATCTCAACGCTGATCCGCTGCTGCTGAATACCCCGTCCGCATCGTACCGGCTGTGCGACGGTCTTGACGGCAGGCAGGAGCACGACTGGAAGGATTACTGCACCAAGGTCACCGCGGTGGAGCCCGGCGATAAGGGCAAAGCTCTGTGGCAGGATGCTCTGAACAAGACCTTCCTGAACGATCAGGAGCTTATCAGCTATGTGCAGGAAGTGGTTGGTCTGGCCGCCATCGGCAAGGTGTACATGGAGGCCATGATCATTGCTTACGGAGAAGGCCGTAACGGCAAGTCCACCTTCTGGAACACCATCGCCCGCGTGCTGGGCGGCTATGCCGGTAACGTCTCCGCCGACACCCTGACGGTCGGCTGCCGGAGAAACGTCAAGCCGGAACTGGCCGAGCTCAAAGGTGTGCGCCTCGCGCTGGCAAAAGAGCTCGAGGAGGGCACCCGCATGAACACCTCGGTGGTCAAGCAGCTCACCTCCACCGACGACATTTACGGCGAGAAGAAGTTCTGCAAGCCCGCGTCCTTCACGCCGTCCCACACGCTGGTTCTGTACACGAACCACCTGCCTCGCGTCGGTGCCACTGACGAGGGTACCTGGCGTCGGCTGATCGTCATTCCCTTCAACGCCGTGTTTGAGGGCAAAAGCGATCAGAAGAACTACGGCGACTATCTGTATCAGAACGCAGGCCCGGCCGTGCTGGCGTGGATCATCGAAGGGGCTAAACGCATCATCGCAAAGGACTTTAAAGTGAAGAATCCGAAGATCGTGCAGGACGCCATCGACGCCTATCGCGGGCAGAACGACTGGCTGAATGAGTTTCTGGAAGAGTGCTGCGAGCTCGACCCGACGTACACGGAGAAGTCCGGCGAGCTGTATCAGGAGTACCGCTCCTACTGCCTGCGTATGGGCGAGTTTGCCAGAAGCACCACAGATTTTTATGGCGCTCTGGCTCAGAGGGACTTCGAGCGGCATCGCACGAAGAAGGGCGTCCTGATCAGAGGACTCCGCATCAAGAGCGAATTTGACGGCTGACGAGGAGCATGACGGTGTAGGTCGGACACGAAAGTCTGAGGCCAAAATGCTGTAAAACGACCTGCACCGATGTTCATCATCAAGAATTGGACCGGAAAAACGCTCGATTGACCTACACCATACTGCATGGTGCAAAGGCCGGAAAAACCTGTAATTCCAGTACTTTTCCATGTGGTGTATCTGGGTGAACCTCTTGTACAGACCCCTTATAGGAGAAAAAATTCTAAAAAAATATTGCTATAGGGGGTCCTGTAGAGACCATCACCCAGGTGCACCCTCTCTAAGGCTGGTGATGGAAAGGAGCGCGTATGCGAGAAAAGACTATAGAAAAGAAGCTCGTGCAGGCAGTGAAGAATGAAGGCGGCATGTGCCCAAAGCTGGTGTCGCCTGGTACGGACGGGATGCCCGATCGCATGGTGCTGCTGCCCGAGGCCCGCATCGGCTTCGTCGAGGTGAAGGCTCCCGGCGCTAAGCCACGGTCCCTGCAGGAGCGGCGGCATGAGCAACTGCGGGAGCTCGGCTTTCAGGTCTCCGTTTTGGACGACCCGGAACAGATCCCCGGCATCATTGAGGAGATATTGAATGTATGAAGGCAACTACGAGAAACTGGCAAACGCCATCATCCTGCAGGCGGTGAAGGACTTCCGGCCTGCATACCGTCGGCTGCGTCGACACCCCAACGACAAACTGGCGGCGGATACGGTCAGGGAGATTACACAGTTCTTCTGTTCGGATTACTTCTGTGCCCTGACCGATCTGGATGGCCCGGCGCTGCTGCAGCGGATCATGAAAGACATTGACAACAGGAGCATCAAATGAAAAGAACCGACTTACATGAATACCAGAACTACTGCGTGGAGTTTCTGAAAACGCACCGGGAAGCCATGCTAATCCTCGAAATGGGCCTCGGCAAGAGTGCTATCTCGCTCACGGCCGTTCTGGACCTGATGTTCGACAGCTTCGACGTCGGGAAGGTGCTGGTGATCGCGCCTCTCCGGGTGGCGAAGACGGTGTGGCCGGAGGAGCGCGATACCTGGGAGCACGCGAACTTCCTGCGCATGAGCGTGATGGTAGGCAGCGCCAAGCAGCGTGAAGCAGCTCTGCGGAACCCGGCAGATGTCTACGTCATCAACCGCGAGAACGTGAAATGGCTGGTGGATTATCTGGAAAAGCTGCACCGGCCGTGGCCTTTCGATATGGTAGTGATCGACGAGCTCTCCTCCTTCAAAAACCATCAGAGCCAGCGGTGGAAGGCGCTGCGGAAGGTCCGCCCACAGATCAAGCGGATGGTCGGGCTGACCGGCACCCCGGCCAGCAACGGCCTGATGGACCTGTGGGCAGAGACCTTCCTGATCGACAAAGGCGTCAGGCTCGGCCGGTTCATTGGCCGATACCGGGAGGCGTATTTCAGGCCATCGGGCATGAACCCCTACACCGGAGTCGTTTTCAATTACGTCCCGCTGCCCGGCGCGGAGGAAGCAATCTACAGCAAGATCTCCGACATTTCTGTTTCCATGAAAGCGCTGGACTATCTGGATATGCCCGAGAGCGTGACGGTCAACCACTATGTGGACATGGAGCCCGCCGAGCGCGATCTATACGACGCCATGAAGAAGGAACTGCTGGTGGAGGTGGACGGTGAAACCATCGATGCTGCCAATGCCGCAGTTCTCTCCGGAAAACTGCTGCAGATGGCCAACGGCGCTCTCTACAACGCCGACCGGGAGATACGCATCATCCATGACCGGAAACTGGAGATGCTGGGCGATCTGATCGAGCAAGCTAACGGCCAAAACGTGCTGGTAGCGTACTGGTATCAGCATGACCATGAGCGCATCCGAGAATACCTGACGGAGCTTTGGTATAAGCCGCGGGATCTGAAAAGCGATCAGGATATTGCGGACTGGAACGCGGACAAGATCCAAGTCGCCCTGATCTCCCCGGCCAGTGCCGGACACGGCCTCAACATCCAGCGCGGCGGCCACATCCTGATCTGGTTTTCGCTGGTGTGGAGCTTGGAGCTCTACCAGCAGACAAATGCACGCCTTTGGAGGCAAGGACAAAAAGAGGTGGTGACGATCCATCACATTCTGACGCGGGATACTGTGGATGCCGATGTTCTGGATGCCCTGAAGCACAAGGACACGACGCAGCAGAACCTGATCGCGGCTGTGAAGGCCCACCTGACAATCTGAATGGCAATCCGAGGGATTCTATTTTTCGGAGGTAAATGCCATGAGCATTATGTGGAAGTATCTGGACAAGCGGTCGGCGACGATTGCGGCGATCAAGGATTACGAATCCATGCAGTTCATCATCAACAGCACCGACGATGAGATCAAGCGGGTGCATGAGAAAATGACCAGCGTCGGAAGCCCAAAATGGGACGGCATGCCGCGGACCCATAACCCGCAGGCCGGTGAAGAACGTATCCTGAAAGCGATCGACGAGATCGATATTCTGAAAGAGCGCTACCGGCAGGCTGTCGAGTATATGGACTGGTTCAAACCGGCGTGGGAACAGCTTTCCGACGATGACCGGTATTGCCTCGAAACCTTCTACGGTGACGGCAACACCTACGGCAGCAGCGCGGCCTACTACATTGCGGAGTACCTGCATGTCGAGCAGGCTACCGCGTACAAGCGGAAGAACCGTGCGCTGGACCGGCTGACAGTGTTGCTGTTCGGGAAATCCTGACTTGCAAAGAAAACTTTGCAAAAAGTATTGACAAGTATACTTGGCATGTGTATAATACAACCATGCCAAGTGAACTTGGCAACCTATTGGGAGGTGCTATGATGAATAGAGAAGAAATACTGGCAAAAAGCCAACAGGAAAATCATGGGCAGGATATTGCTAATCTGGAAGTGTCGAAGAACGGCATGAAGATTGGATGGGTCGTAATTATATGTTTGCTGGCCTTCGTATCGGTAGTCAACGCAATCGTATTTGAACGGATGAGCAGTGAGGTTTTCTTTGCTGTTACTGCTTCAACCTCCGTTATCTTTTTCTACAAATACATGAAATTACATCAGAAACATGAGCTATTCGTTGCAGTCATTGACGCAGTTGCAGCTGGCGCGTTCCTTATTTCATGGATTATTCAGCTCTTCGGATAACGAGGTGCAATATGGAAGACAAACTGATACTGAAAAACAGACTAAAGGAAATCCGTACAGAGAAAGGGCTGTCACAGGCACAACTCGCAGAGATGGTCGGTGTGTCTCGAAACACGATCAGCTCTATTGAAACCGGACAGTTTAGCCCAACAGCAAAGCTTGCACTTATCTTGAGCATCGCATTGGAAAAACAGTTTGAAGAAATCTTTTATTTCTAACTTTCATGTCCAAAATCGGATAAACTGTCCCTTGAGAAACATGATATGCTTGTATCATGAAAAATGCGCGGGAGCCTCGGAGGAAAAACCTCCGGGGCTTTTGCTTTGTGAAGGAGAATCATTATGTTTGAAAAAGTCAACCCTTCCCATCCCGACAAGCTGTGTGATCGCATCGCCGGAGCCATCGTGGATCTCGCATATGCCCAGGTTGCCGATCCCCGCATCGCTGTGGAGGTTCTTCTGGGCCACGGCATCTGCCACATCATTGTGGAGACGGACATCTCCATTCCGTTCTATGAGGTAGAGGCTGCTGTCAACCGCATCGCCGGGAAGGTCGCTGTGGATTATGTAGAGGTGGCGCAGGATCGGCATCTGGCCCAGAACCAGGAACACGGTTTCCGCTGCGGTGACAACGGTATCTTCAAAGGCGTTCCGGTGACCGAGGAGCAGAAAAAGCTGACCGATATCGCCAAGGACATCTATGCCGAGTATGGCTGTGACGGGAAATACATCCTTGACGGCGATCGGCTGATCCTCTGCCAGAGCAATGCCACCACAGAGAAGCTCCGCGCTGCTTACCCGACAGCGGAGGTCAACCCTCTGGGCGATTGGACCGGCGGTCCTGATGTGGACACTGGCGCTACCAACCGTAAGCTGGGCAGCGACATGGCAGACAGCGTCACCGGCGGTGGTCTGCATGGGAAGGATCTCAGCAAGGCAGACGTCAGCTTGAATGTCTGGGCATGGCTCAAAGCACAGGAAACTGGAAAGCCTGTGGAGGTCTGCTGCGCCATTGGCGACGATCAGGTTGGCGGTGTTCCGTTCAGCGAAATGGTCGAGACCGCACGCGCCTACATCAACCAGCTCGGCGGCTTCGAGCAGTTCGCCGAGTGGGGTCTGGTGCGCTGATGCCTACCAAACCAAAAGTGCCCTGCAAGCACCCCGGCTGCGCTGCGCTGATCCCGTTCGGCACCAAGTACTGTGACGTACACCGGCCCTTGCATCCGGAAGAAGTACGGTCGGCAGCCAGCCGAGGCTATGACCGGGCGTGGCAGAAGGCCAGCAGGCTGTTCCTGCAGGCGCACCCGCTCTGCGAGGAGTGCATGAAGCGCGGCAAGTACACCAAGGCCACGGTCGTTGACCACGTCGTCCCTCATCGCGGTGATGAGGACC
>JAEEGI010001235.1_pt1 | contig 64708 bp, 42 predicted proteins | sample 8958751 | NCBI WGS metagenome assembly JAEEGI01 (sample SAMN16246545, study PRJNA631951) | gut metagenome | biome: gut microbiome; feature: rumen; material: KS-attached | host: Bos | place: Iran: Karaj | collected 2018-10
GCCGTCTATACCGGTATATTCCGTTATTACAACGCGTACACGGGCGTGACGGACATGCTGATCGAACTGGAGCCGAAAGCCAACAAGCAGGACAAGGGTTATTCCACCCTGCTGGGCGTCTCCGCGCCGGGGCGGGTGCTCATTCCCTCAAACTATGATTATGCCAAATACAGCGGTCGGGAACTGGTCACCCTGCGGGGCAATTATGCCTACCCTACGGTCTTGAATGACAAGCAGGAGCGCATTATCTTCCAGACGGACCAGCCCCGTTTCGTCGAAGACGGCTACCTCCATTTCATCAACCGCATCTCCGACGAGGACGTCATCGTGATTTCCCGCCCGAAGGTCAAGGCGAGCCGTTTCGTGACCGGCGGCGTGTTCCTTGCCTTGATGGCCTTCTTCGCCCTGACCTTTCTCTTGCTTACCCGGCGGCGCAGGTCGGCGACGGTTTTCGAAAAGAACTATTTCCGTTCCCGCGTTTCCAGCGTCCTGGTCCTTTCCCTGGTCCTTACCCTGGTCGTGCTGGCCGGCGTGAGTGTCTATTTCGTCTATGACCGCAGCGCTGAAAACCTTTCCGCGATGATGTCGGACAAGGTTAATTCCATCCAGGCGCTGCTGGAAGCCTCCTGCCGGGACGCGAAGTCGGTCGATGACTTGGGAAGCAAGGAATTCAAGGATGCCTTCGAGTCTGCGAGCAACACGTTGAAGTCCGATATCACGCTGTATGGTACGGATGGAAAGGTGTTTGACTCCACGACACCGGAGATTTTCGACCGCCTGCTGCTGGGCTGCCGCGTCAACCAGGTCGCCTATCATTATATCACCCACGAAAACAAACGCTATTACATCCAGCGCGAAAAGATCGGCGGCAAGTCTTACAGCGCCCTTTATGCTCCGATCCGCAATGCCGAAGGGAAGATCCTTGCCTTGATGAGTTCCCCGTACACGGAGGAGAACTATGATTTGAAGATGGATGCCGTGATGCATTTCGTCACCATCCTGACCGTCTTCCTCATCCTGCTGATCATCGCCCGGTTCATGATCCGCGCCATCGTGGGCAAGATGTTCAAGCCGCTGGAGCTGATGGGCAAGAAGATGAGCGCCGCGGACGTCGAAAGCCTGGAGCACATCCGTTACGACAACGACGATGAGATCACTTCGCTGGTGCGCTCATACAACCGGATGGTCGACGACCTGACCCGCAGTACCCGGGAATTGGCGCAGGCAGAACGGGATAAGGCCTGGAGCGCGATGGCCCGCCAGGTCGCCCATGAGATCAAGAACCCGCTGACGCCGATGAAACTCCAGATCCAGCGCCTGATCCGGCTCAAGGAGCGGAATGCGCCGGGTTGGGAGGACCGCTTCGATGAAATGTCCGCCATCGTCCTGGACCACATCGACATCCTGACGGAGACGGCCAACGAGTTCTCCACTTTCGCCAAACTCTACAGCGAGGAACCGACGCCCATCGACTTGGACCGTCTGATCCGCGAAGAATTGTCCATGTTTGACAATAAGGAGGGCATCAGCTTTGAGTATCTGGGCCTGGAAGGTGTGAAGGTGATGGGACCGAAGCCGCAGCTCACCCGGGTGATCGTCAACCTGGTGGCCAACGCTGTGCAAGCCGTGGAGGCGCGTATGCAGGAAGAAGCTGAAAGCGGGGCGACACCGGAACCAGGCCGTGTGCTGGTGCAGCTCCGCCAGTCATCCGAGGATGGTTTTTACGACATTGTAGTGGAGGATAACGGACGCGGCGTGTCGGAAGAGAACCGTCCCAAGCTCTTTACGCCCAACTTTACGACCAAGACCGGCGGCACGGGACTGGGCCTTGCCATCAGCCGGAGCATCCTGGAGAAATGCGGCGCCACGATCGAGTATTCCACCTCTTTCGCCCTGGGCGGGGCCTGTTTCACCGTCCGCTACCCGAAGTAAAATTCAAAGGAGAATCATATGAGAAAGTTATTTGCAGTGATGATCGCGGCCCTGCTGCTCGCTTCCTGTGCGAAGCAGGCGAAGATACCGGTTTATGTGTGGGGCTCTCCCATCGCGGACGAGACTGCCCAGCGGGAGCAGTTTGCCCTGTTTAAACAGCACGGCGTCACGGGAGTCTGCTACAACTGCGGATGGGACATGGAACAGATGGCGAAGTCCTCGGCTCTGGCCCACGAATATGGCTTGGAATACCATGCCTGGATCCCGACGATGATCGACGGGAACCAGGATCCTTCCTGGTACACGGTCAACCGCCTGGGTGAATCTGCGTACGACCATCCCGCGTACGTACCTTATTACAAGACCCTGGACCCGCACAATCCGGAGGTCATCGACTATCTGGTCAAGCGCTACTCGGAAGTCGCCGCCATCCCGACCGTGGATTATGTGCAGCTCGACTATATCCGCTATGCCGACGTCATCCTGTCCCGCGGCCTGTGGGACAAATACGGCCTGGACATGAATGAGGAGTATGCTCCTGCGGATTATTGCTACTGTGACGATTGCGTGGCCGATTTCAAGGCCAAGACGGGGATTGACATCCGCGCGATGGAGGATCCTTCGAAATGTGAGGAATGGGCTGAATTCCGCTGCAACGTGGTGACCGCCCTGGTCAACCGGATCGCAGCCGCCGTCCACCAGCAGGGCAAGAAGATCAGCGCCGATGTCTTCCCCGGACCGGACAGCTATGCGCGCTGGATGGTGCGCCAGCAGTGGAATGACTGGGCGGTCGATGCTTTCTTCCCGATGAATTACAATGACTTCTATCTGGAGCCGGCTTCCTGGGTCGGTGATGTCACGCGGGAGGAAGTCGTGAGTGTCGCCGAGCGGGGGATCCCGGTCTACAGCGGCTTGTTCATCTGCAAAGATTGGCAGCACAAGGACCAGATTGAAGATCCGGAAGGCCACGGCTTATTGCCGTCCGAGATGGAGGAGGCCGTCCTGGGCGCCTTGGACGCCGGAGCCGCAGGCATCTGCCTCTTCAGTGCGGGTTCCATGACTCCCGACCACTGGGCCGTCCTCGACCGCCTCATCCGATAGCGCCGGACACAGAGAAAGGCAGTGTGCTGCAGGAAGCATTCCCCGAAGGGTTCAATTCTGCTTCCTGCAGCACACTGCCTTTCTCTGGCCTGAGGCTATTTCTGGCGGATGAAAATCTGGATCGGACAGCCGCAGAAGTTGAAGAAAGAGCGTAACTGATTCTCCAGGAAACGCTTGTACGGATCCTTGACGTACTGCGGCAGGTTGCAGAAGAACGCGAAGGACGGGAAACGCGTCGGCAACTGGGTGATATATTTGATTTTCACATATTTCCCCTTCCAGGCCGGCGGCGGAGTCTCCTCGATCACCGGCAGCAGCGCCTCATTGAGCCGCGCCGTCGGAATCTTCTGCGCATAATTCGCCGACACGTCGGCGATGGCATCGAGGACGTTCAGGATCCTCTGTTTCTCAGTTACGGACGTGAAGATGATCGGCACGTCGTCGAACGGGGCGATCCGGCGCCGCAGGGCCTCGGTATAATCCCGCATCGTGTTGCTCTCTTTCTCAAAGAGATCCCACTTGTTGACCACGATCACGCAGCCCTTGCGGTTGCGCACGATCAGGTTGAACACGTTCATGTCCTGCGCCTCCATCCCCTGGGTCGCATCGATCATCAGCACACAGACATCCGCATTCTCGATCGCCCGGATGGACCGCATCACGGAGTAGAATTCCAGGTCCTCGTGGACCTTGGACTTGCGCCGCATGCCGGCGGTGTCGACCAGCATGAACTCGTGGCCGAACTTGTTGAAATAGGTCGCGATCGAGTCGCGCGTCGTACCGGCCACCGGTGTGACGATGTTGCGTTCCTCGCCCAACAGGGCGTTGGTCAGGGATGATTTGCCCACATTGGGCTTTCCCACGATCGCCACGTGCGGCAGGTCGGGCCGGTCCAGGGGGTCGGGCCCCTCGTCCGGAGGAAGGACGCGCACAATCTCGTCCAGCAGGTCTCCGGTTCCGCTGCCGTTGGCCGCGGAAATGCTCCAGATCTCACCGAGCCCCAGTCCGTAGAACTCATAGCTGTCGAACACCTTTGCCCCGGAATCCACCTTGTTGACACAGAGCACCACCGGTTTCTTGGACCGGCGCAGCACATCCGCGATCTCGGCGTCATAATCCGTGATGCCCGTGGCGGCCTCCACCATGAACAGGATGACGTCCGACTCTTCGATCGCGATCTGCACCTGGCGTCGGATCGCCGACTCGAACACATCGTCGGAGTTAGTGGTGTAGCCGCCGGTATCGACGACGGAAAACTCCCGGCCGCACCACTCGCAGCGGCCGTAATGGCGGTCGCGGGTCACGCCCGCGGTGTCGTCGACGATGGCTTTGCGCATGCCGACGAGGCGGTTGAACAGGGTAGACTTGCCGACATTCGGCCGGCCGACGATGGATACGAGAGACATAGGTGTTAAGCTTTATTATACAGGCTGCAGCCTTCGCAGGAAGGGTCCGAACTCCCTGTGCAGGATGCGTGGACGGGACGCTCCTTGCGGTCCATCTCCGCCATTTCTTCTTTCATGCAGCGGATGCCCAGCTTGCGCATCTCCTTGTTGGACCCGACCTCGTATTCGGGGAATGCGCCATCTTTCCGGAAGATGATGTTGAAACACATTCCGAAGACGCCGACGGCGACGAGGACCAGGGTGACAAGGAATACGGTCATGGGCCTAATGGATGAACTCGGAGCTGATCGGTTCGTAATTGTAGATCTTCCGGATGATGCGGGCGAAGACGCCGGTCATCGAAATGACCTTGATCTTGCTCGTGTCCACGGAAGGATCGGTCGTGAGCGGGATGGTGTCGGTGATGTAGACCGCCTTGAGGGCTGAGTTGTTGATGTTCTCGAACGCTTTCCCGGAGAGGATGCCGTGGGAGGCGCAGGCCATCACGCTGGCGGCGCCCTTGGACATCAGTACGTCGGCGGCCTTGCTCAGCGTGCCGGCGGTGTCGATCATGTCGTCGACGATGATGATGTTCTTGCCTTCCACCTCACCGATGGCCGTGATCGAAGAGACCACGTTGGCCCGCTCGCGGGACTTGTGGCAGATCACCACCGGGCAGCCCAGTTCACGGGCGTAAGTATTGGCCCGCTTGGCGCCGCCCATGTCCGGCGCGGCGATCGCGAGGTTCTCGATGCCCAGGGACTTGATGAACGGGATGAACACCTTGCTGGCATAGATATGGTCGACAGGGAAATCGAAGAATCCCTGGATCTGGTCGGCATGGAGGTCGCAGGTCATCACCCGGTCTGCGCCCGCGGCTTTCAGGAGGTTTGCGACGAGCTTGGCTCCGATGGATACGCGGGGACGGTCCTTCCGGTCCTGGCGCGCCCAGCCGAAATAGGGCATCACGGCGATCACCTTGTCGGCGGAAGCCCGCTTGGCGGCGTCGATGGTGAGCAGGAGCTCCATCAGGTTGTCGGTGGGAGGGAAGGTGGACTGGATGATGAAGACGGTCGCTCCACGCACGCTCTCGGTAAAGGCGGGCTGGAACTCACCGTCGCTGAACGGGGTCACAACCAAGTCGCCGAGCCGGTACGGTCCTTCCCCTTCTTCGCGGGAGGCGTTCAGCTCGTCAATGACTTTGGCAGCAAAATCTTTGGATGCCCGGCAGGCAAACAATTCGATGCGGTGTTCTTTGATCATGACTATGTTGCAGATAATATGGATTCGATGTAGGAAAGGATCTCTTCCCTGCCTTTCCCGGTCTCGGAAGAACTCAGGAAACAGGGCGGAAGCTCCTCCCAGGAACTGAGCAGACGCTCCTTGTCCCGGGCGATCTGGGTCTCCAGGGCGACCGGACCCAGCTTGTCGCATTTGGTGAAGATGATGGCGAAGGGGATGCCGTTCTCCCCGAGGTCGCAGAGGAAATCCCAGTCGGCGGCTCCGATATCGTGGCGCGCGTCGATGAGGACGAAAAGGACCTGCATCTCCCGGGAATTGAAGATATAGTCCCGGACGATGGTCTTGAGCTCCTCCCGGCTCTTCTGCGAGAGCTTGGCATAGCCGTAGCCGGGCAGGTCCACCAGATACCAGCGGTCGTTGATGAGGAAATGGTTGACCAGTTTGGTCTTTCCGGGGGTTGAGGAGGTCATCGCAAGCTTATGGTTGCCTGCGAGCATGTTGATCAGGGAGGATTTGCCCACGTTGGATCGCCCGATGAAGGCGAACTCCGGTAAAGCCGGCGACGGTTTCCTGTCGTTCCGGGTGCTGCTTCCGGCGAATCGGGCTGAAACGATCTTCATATCCTTTCTTCAAATGCAATGCAAAGATAGCAAAAAAAGCCTTTATTTTTTCTAAATTTGCAACAGTTCCTAAAGCTTTGAGATGGAAAATGATTTCGTGGATTTACTGACCCTCCAGAGGGGCTTGCAAGAGGGGATCGAGGACCTGTTCCCGGAGCGGATCCGGGTGCGGGCGGAGGTCAGTTCGGTCAGTGTGAAGGCCGGTCATTGCTATCTGGAGCTTAGCCAGACTGAAAAGGGGAGAGTGGTGGCCAAAGTCCGGGCCGTCATCTGGCGGGACCGGTACTTCCTGCTCTCGGCCATGTTCCGGGAAGAGACCGGTTCCGACCTGCAGGCCGGGATGACCATCCTCGCCGGGGTCAGGATCACTTATCATGAGGTTTTCGGCCTGACGCTTGTCGTGGAGGAGCTGGATCCGGGGGTGACCCTCGGCGAGCAGGAACGCATCCGGCGCGAAACCATCGCCAAGTTGGAAGAGGAGGGCCTGATCGACCGCCAGAAATCCCTGTCGCTGCCGGACCTGCCCTATCGTCTGGCTGTCATTTCGACCGACACAGCCGCCGGCTGGGGGGATTTCCGCCATCATCTGATGGAGAATGAATATGGCTTCCGTTTCCAGCTGGACCTGTTCGAAGCGGCCATGCAAGGCGAAGGGGCGCCGGCTTCCATTTCGGACGCCCTCGGTGCCGCCGTGGCGGCGGAAGAGCCTTATGACGCCATCCTCATCCTGCGCGGCGGCGGGTCCAATTTCGACCTGGCCTGTTTCGATGACTATGGCCTGTGTTTCAATATCGCGAACTGCGACATCCCGGTCCTGACGGCCATCGGTCACGAAAGGGACCGGCACGTGGCGGACCTTGTCGCGTGGCAGGACGTGAAGACGCCCACGGCCCTGGCAGACCTGTTGCTGGACATTTACATCGGGGAGGATGAGATGATCTCGGGTTTTGTCACGCGCTTGCGCCTGGCATTCGTCAACAAGATCAACGCGATGTCCTCCCGCGTCGAGCTGCTTGCCTCGCGCATCAAGGCGGCGGATCCCCGCGGCATCTTGTCCCGGGGTTATGCCCTCGCCACCGACGCACGGGGCGTGATTCTCAAGAGCGCGGCGACCGTCGAACCCGGAGACCGGGTGGATGTGCTGTTCGCCGACGGTAAACTGAACTGTACGGTAGATGGAAAAGTTTGAATATAAAAAGGCGGTCGAGACCCTCGAAAAGATCCTTGCCAAGGTGGAGGATCCAGCGACCGGCATCGATGACATCGACAAATATGTGCGGCAGGCGGAGGAATTGACTTCCCGCTGCCGGGAATATCTGCGCGGGGTGCGCGAAAAAGTGGATACGATATGATGATTTACGACACAGACCCGTATCTGATGCCTTTCAAGGAGGCCATCGATGCGCGTCACGGCCGCATCCTCGCCTGTCGGGACCGTTTCGCCAAGGACGGTTCCCTCAGCGCCGGGATCAACAATCACCTGTATTATGGCCTTCATCGGGAAGGGGACGGATCCTGGGTGTTCCGTGAATGGGCGCCCAATGCCACCCGGATCTGGATGATCGGAGAGTTCAACAACTGGCACAGGACCGAAGGCTGGGCCCTCAAGCCCATCGGGGACGGGAGTTGGGAGTTGCGCATCCCTGCGATGATGCTGCACCACGGCGCCCTGTACAAGCTTTTCATCGAATGGCCCGGCGGCGGTGCCGAACGTCTGCCCTCCTATGCCACGCGCTGCGTCCAGGACCCGGATACGAAGGTCTTCTGCGCGCAGGTCTGGGATACGGCTCCTTATCCTTGGAAACACGGCCGTGCCGGAAAACGCCCGCATCCGCTGATCTATGAGTGCCATATCGGGATGAGCGGGGAAGAGGAACGGGTCTCTACCTTCGAAGATTTCCGCCGGAATGTGCTGCCGAAAGTGGCGGAGCTGGGATATAATGTATTGCAGATCATGGCTTTGCAGGAGCATCCCTATTATGGCTCCTTCGGCTATCAGGTGTCAAATTTCTATGCGCTCAGTTCCCGTTTCGGCACGCCGGAGGAATTCAAGGCCCTGGTGGATGATGCGCATGGGAAGGGGATCGCCGTCGTGATGGATCTGGTCCATTCCCACAGCGTCAACAACGAAGCCGAGGGCCTGAGCCGTTTCGACGGCCGCGAAGACCTGTATTTCTACGACGGCCCGCAGGGGCACCATCCTGCCTGGGGCTCCCGCTGCTTCGACTATGGCAAGGATGAGACCAAGTATTTCCTGCTTTCCAACTGCAAGTTCTGGATGGAGGAGTACCGGCTGGACGGGTTCCGCTTCGACGGAGTGACCAGCATGCTGTACTGGGATCACGGGTTAGGCAAAGATTTCGGTGATTACGCCCTGTATTTCGACCAGGGAGTGGATGAGAATGCCGTGACCTACCTGGCGCTCGCCAACCTGCTGATCCACGAGATCGCTCCCAATGCGTTCACCATCGCGGAGGATGTCAGCGGGATGGCCGGCCTTGCAGCGCCTTTCCGCAAGGGTGGCGTGGGTTTCGATTTCCGGATGTCGATGGGCGTGGCGGACCACTGGATCAAGTGGATCAAGGAGCGCCGCGACGAGGACTGGTCTCCCGGGGAGATCTGGTGGGAACTGACCAATAAGCGCGAGGATGAGAAAACCATCAGCTACGCCGAATGCCATGACCAGGCGCTCGTTGGAGACAAGACGCTGATATTCAGGCTGATGGATAAAGAGATGTATTTCTCGATGGCCAAGGATTCGCAGAGCCTGGTCGTTGACCGGGGGATTGCTTTGCACAAAATGATCCGCCTGATTACCGCCGCGACGGCCGGGGATGGCTACCTCAATTTCATGGGCAACGAATTCGGCCATCCCGAATGGATCGACTTTCCCCGGGAAGGGAACGGATGGTCTTACGCCCACGCCCGCCGGCAATGGTCGCTCGCCGAGCCGGATTATCTGCGCTACAAGTATTTGCGCGATTTCGACAAGGCGATGATCCGTTATATCAAGAAGAACCGCATTCTTTCCGCCCGCCCGGTCTTGCTGGTTGCCGACGAGGAGAAGAAAATATTGATATTCAGCAGAAATAACAGTATCTTTGCATTCAATTTCCATCCGACCGGCTCTTTTGCCGATTATGGATTTTCGGCGCCAGCCGGCACGTACAGGCTCGTAGGGAGCACGGACGATGAGGCTTTTGATGGCTTCGGACGCCTCAAGGCAGGGGAAACCCACGTGTCCGTCCATGAGAAATCACCGAACGGGAATCCTTCCTTCGATGATACGCTCTACCTATACCTGCCCGGCCGGTGTGCGGCGGTATATGAAAAACTGTAAGATTTGATATGGCTTTTTTGAAATTCAACAAGTCCGAACTGGTCAACCTGTCCTACTCGCTCAAACGCGAGATCATCTCGGCCAGCAAGACGGGAGCGTATTGCAATACCTCCATCCTGACTTGCAACACCCGGCGCTATCATGGCCTGCTCGCCGTGACGCTGGACCGTTTCGGCGGAGACAAGTTCCTGCTGCTGTCCTCCCTGGATGAGAGCCTGATCGTGAACGGCAAGCAATTCAACCTCGGCATCCACTGCTACGGTGAGCTCTACGAGCCCCGGGGCCACAAGTATGTCGTCGATTTCGCCGGTGATCCTGTGCCGCAGATCACGTACCGTGTCGGGGACATCCTGTTCCGCAAGAGCATCCTGCTCGTACCCGACCAGGACCAGGTGCTGATCAAGTTCGAATTGCTGGAAGCTCCCGCCAAGGCCACGCTGCAGCTGCGTCCTTTCCTGGCCTTCCGCAACATCCATGCGCTGACCCGGCAGAACACCGACGCCCGCACGAGTTACGAGACCGTCGCGAACGGCGTGTCGTTCCGCATGTATTCCAATTTCCCTGACCTCAATCTGCAGGTCAGCGACTCCAAGGCACAGTTCGTCTCCGCCCCTTACTGGTACAACGGCATCACCTATTCCGATGAATACCGCCGCGGTTTCGACTGCAAGGAAGACCTTTTCGTCCCGGGATGGTTTGAGATGACGCTCACGCCCGGATCCGAGGTGGTCTTCTCCGCCTCGATGAAGGAAGAGGCCCCTGCCGGTTTCAAGCGCAAGTTCAATGACCGCCTGCGGGCTACGCCGCCGGTCACGGACAGCCGCGACCAGCTGGTGCGCTGCGCCGACACGCTGGTCTGCAACCACAATTACCGGAAGAAGATTACCGCCGGATTCTCCTGGATGTACACGGGCCTGTTGCGTGAGACCCTCCAGTCCCTTGCGGGCTTGACCTTGTACGCCAAGGGAGATACCGCAGAATTCGAGGAGATCCTCGACAACATCGTCGCGGACGAGCAGGAGCGCCTGTTCTGCCGCACCACCCAGGTCGAAGCGCCGCTTTATATGACCTGCACCCTGCAGGCCTACCTGGATTTCGGGGCCGATCCGGCCCGGGTCTGGAAAAAATACGGTACCGTGATGCGCGGCATCGTGGAGAGCTACGTGCCGGGCGAGCGCAAGGAAGTTGCCATGCAGCCCAACGGCCTGCTCTGGGCTCAGATGGATGGGGTCGCCCTGTCTTGGATGAATGCCTATATCGGCGGCCGCGCCGTCACCGAGCGTGCCGGTTATCAGGTCGAGACCAACGCCCTTTGGTACAACGCCATCTGCTTCGCTTTGGAGATGGAGCGTCGTTACGGCGCCGGCCAGGGTGATTTCGTCACCCGCTGGTCCCGGGTCCGCGACCTGGTCAAGGACAATTACCAGAAGCTGTTCTGGAGCGACCGCATCGGATGCCTTTGTGACTATGTGGACAACGACGGCCAGCATCTGGAGATCCGTCCCAACCAGCTCTATGCGGTCTGGGTCAAGTATTCTCCCGTGGATGATGAGATCATTCCGAAGGTGATCCGCGTCGTGGACCGTGAGCTGCTGACCCCCCGGGGTATCCGGACCCTTTCCCCGCGTGACAGCCTTTACAAAGGTGTCTATGACGGTTCACAGCTGGAGCGTGACCGGGCCTACCACAACGGCAGCACCCGTCCTTTCCTGCTCGAGCCTTACGTGGATGTCTGTTTCCGCGTGAAGGGAGAATCTTTCCATGCGAAGGCCCGCGCCCTCGTGGACGGCTTCTACGAGGATCTGGGCAAGCATGGCGTCGGCGCCTTCTCCGAGCTGTACGACGGCGATCCGCCCCAGGAGCCGCACGGCGCCATTTCTTCGGCGCTCAGCACCGCGGCCCTGCTTGCCATCGAGTATAAACTGAACCAAAACCGCTAAGCTATGAGAGTGCTTATGTTTGGCTGGGAGTTCCCTCCCCATATCGCCGGCGGTCTGGGCACTGCCTGCGAAGGCATCGTGAAAGGCCTTGCGCACAATGGCGTCGAGACGCTTTTCGTGATGCCCTCCGCTTCCGGAGACGAGGACCAGAGCGCGACGACGATCTTGAATGCGAGCGACGTGGAAGTGCGCAATGTCAGCTCCACGGTTGAGGAATTCATCAACAAGACCAAATTCCTGTATGTGGATTCCAACCTCGTGCCCTATGTCGATCCGGAGGAGTATTTTTCCGCCATCGAAGAGATGAAACGCAATGCGCAGACGCAGACGACCGTCGGTTTCGGCCAGAAATTCAAGTTCTCCGGGAAATATGGCGCTTCCCTCATGGAAGAGGTGGCGCGTTATGCGCAGGTCGGCGGTACGATCGCGATGCAGTACGCGGACCGTTTCGACGTCATCCACGCCCACGACTGGCTGACTTACCTGGCCGGCATCGCGGCCAAGGAACTGACCGGCAAACCGCTGGTGGTCCATGTCCATGCGACCTCCTACGACCGCGGAGACGAGAAGCATATCGACACCCGCGTGCTCGATATCGAGACCCGCGGCATGCAGGCGGCGGACCGGGTTGTGACCGTCAGTGACCTGACCCGCAACATCGTGATCAACCGCTACCATATCGACCCGGCCAAGGTCGTCACGGTTCATAACGCCGTAGATTTCAGCGGCCGGGAGAACCTGGAGGTCCAGCGGGGCGTCCGGGACAAGGTGGTCACCTTCCTGGGCCGTATCACGTTCCAGAAGGGACCGGAGTACTTCATCGAGGCGGCGGCCAAGGTCCTGAAGCGGACCGAGGGCGTGCGTTTCGTGATGGCCGGCAGCGGTGACATGATGAACCGGGCCATCCGCCAGGTGGCGCGCCTGGGCATCTCGGACCGCTTCCATTTTACGGGATTCCTGCGCGGCGCGGATGTCCAGAAGATGTTCGCCCTGTCGGATGTCTATATCATGCCTTCAGTCTCCGAGCCTTTCGGCATCTCGCCGCTCGAGGCGATGCGAACCGGAGTCCCTTCGATCATTTCCCATCAGTCCGGCGCCGCCGAGGTCTTGAGATACGCCTTCAAGGTGGATTTCTGGGACGTTGACGCAATGGCTGATGACATCTATGCGTTGCTCCAGTATCCTGTCCTGTCCGAGTTTGCGGCGAAAAAGGGCTATGACGAGGTTAATGAACTCAAGTGGAACAATGCCACCGCCAAGTTGAAAAAAGTTTACGAATCGCTAATATGAACCAGAAGAGCATTTGCCTGTACTTCCAGGTACATCAGCCGACCCGGCTCCGTCTGTACCGCTTTTTCGATATCGGTAAAGACTCCCACTACTATGATGACTTTGCGAACCGGACGATCATCCGCCGGGCAGTCCAGGACTGCTACCTGCCGATGAACGCCGTGCTGCTCGAGCAGTTGAAGCAGCACAAAGGCGCCTTCAAGGTCTCCTTCTCAATCTCGGGCACTACGCTGGAGATGTTCGAGCGCTATGCTCCTGAAGTGATCGACAGTTTCAAGGCGCTGGCCGATACCGGTTGCGTGGAATTTGTCTGCGAGACCTATTATCACTCGCTCTCTTCCGTGGCCTCCCAGGCTGAATTCAAGCACCAGGTCATGAAACAGCGGGATCTCGTCAGCCAGCTCTTCGGTGTCAAGCCTGTGACTTTCTGCAATACGGAGATGACTTATTCCGACAGCATCGGGGCCACCGTCTATGAGATGGGCTTCAAGACAATGCTGACCGAAGGCGCCCGGCACATCCTGGGTTGGCGCAACCCGGATTATGTCTATTCCTGCGCGGCACAGCCTAAGCTGAACCTGCTGATGCGCAACGCTTCGCTGAGCGACGACATCGCCGTGCGTTTCTCCGATCCGTCCTGGGACGTGCAGCCGCTCACGGCGCAGAAATATGTCGGCTGGCTGCGGGGCGCGGAGGGTGACATTGTCAACCTCTTCATGGATTATGAGTCCTTCGGCGTTTTCCATCCGGCTTCGAGCGGGATTTTCGACTTCATGCGGGCGTTGCCCGAAGAGGTCCTGTCCGACGGATCTATGGCGTTCGTCACACCGGCGGAGGCTGTCAAGAAGCACAAGAGTGTCGGCCCCATCGAGGTTGAAGATGCGATCTCCTGGGTTACGGCGGAGAATGACCTTTCCGTGTATCTGGGTAACGAGCTCCAGCAAGATGCTTTCAACAAGCTGTATGAACTGACGGAAAAGCTCTCGATCCTCAATGATCCCGTCCTCTGGGCGGACTTCGGACACTTGCAGCAGAGCGCCAATTTCTACTACATGAGTACGCAGTTCTTCTCTGACGGGGCCAGCTGGCGCTATCCTAACGTGTATGATACGCCGTATGAGGCCTTCATCAATTATATGAACGTTTTGAGCGACTTCATCATCCGGGTGAATGACGCAATGGCCGTGAGAAATGAGCGCTAAAGTGATTAAGAATCCCGACTATTTGTTCGAGGTAAGCTGGGAAGTTTGCAACAAGGTCGGCGGTATCTATACGGTGGTCTCCACCAAGGCTTTCTATTTGAAGCCGCAGCTGAAAAGGCACCATATCCTGATCGGTCCGGATGTCTGGATGGACGTTGAAGCCAATCCGGACTTCATCGAAGATCCGACCCTCTATGCCGGCTGGAAGGCCCAGGCGGCTGCCGAGGGAATGCGGGTCCGGGTCGGCCGCTGGAATGTGCCGGGCCGGCCGACGGCGATCCTGATTGATTATAAAAGCTTTATCGACCAGACGGACCACATTCTGGGCCAGCTCTGGGAGAGTTTCGGAGTGGACTCGATCACCGGAAACTGGGACTACAAGGAGTCTGCGCTCTTCGGCTATGCCGCGGGTCGTGCGATCGAGAGTTTCTATAAGTACAACCTCTATGCTTCCGACAAGGTCGTGGCCCAGTTCCACGAGTGGCAGACGGGCGCGGGCTTGCTGTATCTGAAGAAGCATTGTCCGGCGGTCGGTACGGTCTTCACGACCCACGCGACCATGGTCGGACGCTGCATCTGCGGCAACAATTATCCGCTCTACGGGCGTTTCAACGAGTACAATGGGGACGAGATGGCGACGCGCCTGGGTGTCAAGGCGCGGTTCAGCCTGGAAGCCAAGTCAGCGCAGAATGCTGATGTCTTCACGACGGTGAGCGAGATCACGGCACGGGAGTGCGAGCATTTTGACGGCCGTGCGGTCGACATCGTGACGCCCAACGGCTTTGAGGAAAGCATCACGCCGGAGAATGCGGAGGCATTCAACGGGATCCGGAAAGCGGCACGTGAGAAACTGATCCGGGTCGCGACGGCCATGTGCGGCGCTTCGATCGCGCCGGATGCGCTGCTCGTCGGAATCGGCGGACGTTACGAGTTCCACAACAAGGGCATTGATATTTTTATCGATGCGCTTGCGCAGATCGCGCGTGAAGGCTGTAAGGACCGCCAGGTCTGCGCCTTCATCATGATCCCTTCGGGCCATAATGGACCGGACCGCAACCTGCTGCGCAAACTCGCAGGCGAGGGTTGCGAAGACTATACGACCCAGGTCAGTCACCAGCTGATGAACCCGGAGTGGGATACCGTCACCCGGCGTTTCGCCGAGCAGGGCCTGTACAACGCTCCTTCGAGCGATGTGAAGGTGTTCTTCATCCCTTCGTATCTCAACGGGTCGGACGGGATCTTCGATATGCGCTATTATGACCTGATGTCGGGTCTGGACCTGACCGTCTTCCCGTCTTATTATGAGCCCTGGGGCTATACGCCGCTGGAAAGTGTGGCGTTCGGCGTTCCGACTTTGACGACGAGCCTGGCGGGCTTCGGCCTATGGGTTCGCAGCCACTATCAGGGCAAGCATCCCGGCATTGCGGTGGTGGATCGCAGCGACGACAACTATGACCAAGTCGTCAGCGCGGTAAAGGCCCGTATCCTAGAGATGGCCTCGCTCGACTCCCAGACCCGCCTCCAGTATATGGAGAACGCCCGCGAGGTGTCCCGTATCGCCTTGTGGCAGAATCAGATAGAATATTATAAGCAAGCCTATTCGCTTGCGCTTGATAAAGTAGTGTCCCGGATGGGCGAGTACCCGTCCCTAAAAGAAGAAAAGTTAATGAAAGAAACCGAATTGCAGATCAGCGCCCCGACTTGGAGAAGCGTGATGGTGACCCGGCATCTGCCTGATGCCTTGGCCGGCCTGGAGAAATTGAGCGAAAACCTGTGGTGGTGCTGGAATGATTCCGCGAAGGCCCTGTTCAAGACCGTGGATCCGGAGATTTGGCACAAGTCCGGTCACAATCCGCGCGAGGTGCTGGATACCGTGAGCCTCAAACGCTTCAAGCAACTGGCCCGGGATCCAGAATTCCTGGCCCGGATGAAGGAAGTGCTCGCGGAGTTCGATAACTATATGGCCGCCAAGACTGAAAGGACCGATCCCTCCATTGCCTATTTCAGCATGGAATACGGTCTGGACACGTCCCTGAAGATTTATTCCGGGGGTCTGGGCATCCTGGCCGGCGACTATCTCAAGGAGACCAGCGACATGAACGTCAACCTCGTGGCGGTCGGTTTGCTTTACCGCTATGGCTACTTCACGCAGAAGATCACGGCCTATGGCGACCAAGTCGCCGAATATGACGCCCAGGACTTCCTGCGCATCCCCGCGAAACCGGTGTTTGACGCGGAAGGCAACTGGCTCACGACCAAGGTGGCGTTCCCGGGCCGTACCCTGACGGCGCGCATCTGGAAAGTGGCGGTCGGCCGTACCGACCTCTATCTGCTGGATACGGACTTCGAGGCCAACGTGCCGGAGGACCGGCAGGTGACCTACCATCTGTACGGCGGCGACTGGGAGAACCGGCTCAAGCAGGAATTGCTCCTCGGCGTGGGCGGTATCCGCGCCCTGCGCGCCCTGGGCATCGATACGCAGGTGTATCACTGCAACGAGGGACATGCCGCTTTCATCGGCCTGGAGCGGCTGCGCGAGTACATCCAGGACAAGAATCTCGACTTCGCGGAAGCGATGGAGGTGGTCAAGGCCTCCTCGCTCTTCACGACCCATACGCCGGTGCCTGCGGGACATGACGCCTTTGACGAAGGCCTGCTGCGCAAGTACATCGGCCACTATCCGGAGCGCCTGAAGATCAGCTGGGAGACGATGATGGGACTGGGGAAGGTGCATGCCTCCGATCCGGGCGAGAAGTTCTCGATGAGCATCCTCGCCGCCAATGTGTCCCAAAATATCAACGGCGTGTCGATGCTGCATGGCAAGGTCAGCCAAGACATCTTTGCGAACATGTATCCCGGTTATCTGCCCGAGGAACTGCATATCAGCTATGTCACCAACGGCGTGCATTATCCGACCTGGGCTTCCAAGGAATGGAAAGCCCTTCATGCGACCGTTTTCGGCGAAGAGTTCAAGACCCATCATTACGACAAGTCCTGCTTCGAAGGGATTTATAACCTGAGCGACGCCCAGGTATGGGATGTGCGCAAGATCCTCAAGAAGGAATTGGTGCGCATCGTGGGCGACCGGCTGGGTGACCAGGCGTTGAGCAGCCACTATTCGCCGCGCCAGATCGTCAAGATCAAAGATACGCTGCGCCCCGACGTGCTGACGATCGGCTTTGCCCGTCGTTTCGCGACCTACAAGCGGGCGACGCTGCTCTTTACGGACCTGGACCGGCTTGACGCCATCGTCAACAATCCGTCCCGTCCCGTCCAGTTTATCTTCGCCGGTAAGGCGCATCCCGCCGACAAGGCCGGTCAGGACCTGATCAAGCAGATTATCAACATCTCCAAGCAGGACCGTTTTATCGGCAAGATCGTTTTCGTGCCGGGATACGACATTTCGCTGGCCAAGCGACTGGTCCAGGGCGTAGATGTCTGGATGAATAACCCGACCCGGCCGCTGGAAGCTTCCGGTACGTCCGGCGAGAAGGCAGCCATGAACGGCGTAATGCATTTCTCCGTCCTCGACGGATGGTGGGTCGAAGGCTACAAGCCGGGCGCTGGCTGGGCCTTGCCGCAGGAGCGCACTTACGACGACCAGAGCTACCAAAACGAGCTGGATGCCGCGACGATTTACAATATCATCGAGAATGAGATCGCGCCGGCGTACTATGCCACGGACGCCAAGACGGGGATGTCCTCGGAATGGATCGGCTTTATCAAGAATACCGTGGCGCAGGTGGCGTGCAATTTTACGACCAACCGCATGCTGACGGACTATTGCAACCAGTATTATCTTCCGCAGGCGAAGCGTTCGGCATGGGTCAATGCCGATGATTTCTCCAAAGCGCGGGAGATCGCCCTGTGGAAGAAGCAGGTGCGCCGCAGCTGGGACAACATCTCGGTGGTATCTTCGACGCAGCCGGCTTCGTCCTATTCACTGTCTCCGGACAATGAGTTGAAGGCGGAGGTTGTGCTCAACATCGGTGATCTCAAGCCCGAGGATATCGGCGTGGAAATGCTCTTCACGACCTCCGACCGCAAGGGAAAGCTGCACCTGAACAGTGTTTTCGGCTTTGACCTGGTAGAATACAACGACGGCGTGGCGACTTTCCAGGCGTCCATCCTTCCGGAAGTGACCGGCTTGTACCAGGTCGCGACCCGCGTCTATCCCAAGAACGCGGAGCTTCCGCACCGGCAGGATTTCCCGCTGGTGAAATGGCTGTAGTTTCCTGAAATGGTCGTAGCCACTGGTTTTTTCGATGGCGTCCATCTGGGACACCAGATCGTGATCGAGGCGCTGGTCCGTGCCGCGCAGGAGCGGGGCACGGAAAGCGTCGTGGTCACGTTCTGGCCCCATCCGCGCAATGTCCTGCAGAATGACGCCCGGAGCCTTCGGCTGCTTTCATCCTTCCCGGAGAAGGAGGCGATGCTGCGGCAGTTGGGCGTGGACCGGGTCGAGGTCATCCCTTTCACCCGGGAGTTCAGCCGCCTGACGACGGAGGAGTATCTCCGGTCGCTGGTCATGGATCGTTTCGGGGCGGACGCCATCGTGCTGGGGCCTGACAACCGCATCGGTTACAACTCCGGTACGACGGACCAGATCGCCGCGATCGCGCGGGGCATGGGACTGGAGGTGATCCGCACCGAGCCCTATGTCCTGGACGGAGTGACGGTCAGTTCGACCAAGATCCGGGGGGCGCTGGGTTCCGGTGACGTGGCCCGGGCCGGCGCGATGCTGGGTTATGCCTATCCGCTTTCCGGCATTGTCGTGGAAGGGGACCGGATCGGACGGACCATCGGTTTTCCGACGGCCAATATCCAAGCTTCGGATCCTTTGAAAGTCGTCCCTGCGAACGGCGTCTACCTGTGCAAGGTGCATACCCTGGGGCAGGACTTCCATGGGATGACCAACATCGGTACGCGTCCCACGGTGACGGGCGTGTCGGAAGGGGAGGCCCTGTCCGCCAAGGTCCGCACGGTCGAAACGCATATTTTCGGTTTCGACGAGGAGATATACGGACTGGATATCCGTGTCGGATTCCTGCAGCGCATCCGGGCTGAGCGGCGATTCTCTTCCTTGTCGGATCTCCGTGAGCAGCTGGTCGCCGACCGCGAATTATGCCGGTCGTTACTATAGGAATAAAAAATTATTTGTATATTTGCAGTCGATAAAGGGGTTCTGCCATCCAGGCAGGACTCTCTTTTGATTACTTTGTTTGACAAATAACCAAAAGTAATATGCCACAATTCCATTACATGACGGCAGACGGCCTCGAGAGAGTCAAGGCCGACCTCGCCGAAGCGCTCGCCCAGCGGCCGGTCATTTCCGCACAGATCGCGGAAGCCCGCGAGAAAGGTGACCTTTCCGAGAACGCCGAGTACGAAGCGGCCCGCGAAGCGCAGGGTCTCCTCGAGGTCAAGATCGCCAAGCTCCAGGACCTGGTCGCCAACGCCAAGATCATCGACGAGAGCCAGCTGAATACGGATGTCGTCCGCATGATGAATAAGGTCAAGGTCCAGAACCTGGCCAACAAGATGGTGATGGAGTTCACCATTGTCGGTGAGACCGAGGCTGACTTCGCCCACGGCAAACTGGCCGCGACCACTCCCATCGCCAAGGCTCTCATCGGACATGCCAAGGATGAGGTCGTCGAGGCCCAGGTCCCTTCAGGCGTGATCAAGTTCAAGATTCTCGACATTTCAATCTAAGCGAAGCATGGCCACGATCTTCACCCGTATCGCCAACGGCGAAATCCCTTCCTGGAAGGTTGCCGAGAGCGAGGACTTTTATGCATTCCTTGATATCAGCCCCCTCGCCAAAGGACACACCCTTGTGATCCCCAAGAAGGTGGAGGACGACTACATCTTCCATCTGGACGAGGAGACTTATGCAGGTCTCTGGGCTTTCGCCCGCAAGGTTGCGACCGCCCTCAAGGCCGCCGTCCCGTGCCAGCGGGTCGGTGTTGCCGTGCTGGGCATGGAAGTGCCCCACACGCACATCCATCTCGTTCCGCTTCAGACGGAAGGAGACCTGGATTTCCGGAAAGAGCGCCCCGTCGTGACGCCTGAAGAACAAACGGCCATCGCCGCCTCCATCTTGAAAGAATATGAGAAATTGTAAGATCTTCGTCCTGGGCCTGCTGGTCCTTGCGGCCGCCTCTTGCGGCAAGAATACTTCCATCAAGGGCACCCTTACCGATGCGCCCGGCCGTCAGGTCGTCGTCAAGTATCTGGATGTCAATGTGCCCAAGGTGTTGGATACGGTCAAAACGGACGCCTCCGGCGCGTTCAAGTACGGCCTGGACGTCAAGGAAGGGCAGCCTGAATTCGTGTATCTGTATTACGGTGACACCAAGGTCGCATCCCTGCTCCTGCAGAAGGGTGACAAGGTGAAGGTCACTGCCGATACGCTCGGCCGTTACAGCGTCGAGGGTTCCGAGGAAAGCGTCAAGCTGCAGCAGGTGGAGCAGGATTTCTCCGCCTTCCTTACGGACTTGACCGCTACGATCGACGGGGCTTCGGGAGATGTCGCGGAGCTCAACCGCGAGATGTCCAGAAAGTTCATTGCTTATTATCGCAATGCCTTGAAATACATCGTGTCCAACCCTCATTCCCTGACGGTCATCCCGGTCCTGTACCAGAAGATCAACGACGGATTCCCCATCTTCAAGGAGGATAGCGATGCCATCCATTTCCGGAGTGTGTGCGACTCGCTGAAGACGGTCTATCCGGAGTCCGGCTATGTCAAGGCCCTGGATAAGGAAGCGACCCGCCGTATCAACCTGATGGAACTGAGTCTCCGGATGAAAGATGCGCAGCAGATGGGTTTCCCCGACCTGGAGATCGCGGACAGCAAGGGCGGCAAGGCGAAACTTTCGGATGTGGATGCCAAGGTGGTCCTGGTGATGTTCTGGAATGCGGCGGATGCTGCGCAGAAGATGTTCAACATCGACCAGCTTCTGCCTTTGTACAAGGAGTATCATCCGAAGGGATTCGAGATCTATGCCGTCAACGTGGATGCAGACAAGACCCTCTGGGGCACCACGGTCAAGAACCAGCAGCTGCCTTGGATCAATGTCTGTGACGGTTTCGGTGCCGCGAGCGTGGCCCTGCAGCGTTACAACGTGACGGCCCTGCCGGCTTTCTACCTGATTGCCGACGGCGGATTGGTCAGCGATCCCGGCATGGGTCCCGACGGGCTCCGCAGCTATCTGAAGAAGAATCTTTAGAAGAGTTTCCTGGCGCTGACGGTGGCGACGAATTGCTTAAGGTAGAACGGTTCGAAGTACGCGGTGTCTTCGAACCGTTTTTCTCTGTACGCGGCCATTGCTGGCCGCAGCATCGCATCGGCGCGGGGGCAACAATCGACAAATTTGGCGTTCGCGGCGGGCGAATGCGGGGCCGGCGATGGGTTGAGGGGAGCCACTATGAGGGGGCTCTGCCCCCTACTATCCCCCGCGGCTCCCGGGCTATCGACATCGCCTTCGGCTCCGTCCCGCCCTCTGCCGGGCGCTCTGAGGAGCGCCTTTTTGCCATCTGCGCCCGCCTGGACCGTGCCGGAGATGACCTCCCGGCACTTCAGGGCGCCGTCGCCGATGAAGAGGACGGGGCCCTCGGAGAGATAAGAGGCGAAGGTGGTGTCGTCCACGATGACGGGGGCGGTCTCCGTCAGTTGCTTCCCGTCAGGGGAGAAAACCGCGGTATAGACTTCCATCCGGCGCGCATCGATCATCGGGATGATGTATTTGCACCCTTCCGGCACGAGTCCGCTGTCGACGGCCTGGGCGACCAGGGTGTCGAGCGTTCCGATGGCGATCAGGGGCAGGTCCGCGCCGAAACAGAGGCCCTTGGCCGTGGAAGAACCCACCCGGAGCCCGGTATAAGAGCCCGGCCCCTTGCTGACGCACACGGCGTCGCAGTCTTTCACCGTCAGTCCTTGCTCCCGGAGCATCTCATCCAGGAAAACGGCCGTCAGGGAAGCCTGGCTGCGCGGCACTTCCGTGTCCTTATATGCGATGATACGCCCTTCTTCCGACAAGGCGACGGAAGTCAAGGATGTGGATGTCTCGATATAAATGATCCGGTCCCGCATAGATTATTGCTTGAACAGCAAGGCTTTGAGATAGGGGAATACCTTATAGGCCGCATCCCGCAGGGGAGCGTACAGGACCGACTGGTCGAGCGTCTCGGGCTTGACCAGGGAGAATTTCAAGTTCAAGGTGTCGAACAATACCAGGACCAGGCCGATGATGAGCGCCGCTTTCAAGAGAGAGAAAATCAGGCCCAGGATCCAGTTGAGCCACCCCAGGTCCACCGCTTTGAAGAGGCGCAGGAGCAGTTTCCCGACCAGGTGCAGCAGCAGGGCCACGACGGCCAGGATCAGGACGAAGCCGACGATGTTCAGGACCGTTTCCGACAGGTTCGGCAGATATTGGCGCAGCCATTCGCAGACCATTTCCGAAAAATGGAAGGCCAGCCAGATGCCCAGGATGATGGAAACGAGGGATACGACCTGCGCGATGAAACCCCGCTGGATCCCGGTCACGATCGCAGGAACGAAACAAACGAGGAGGATGATGTCCAGGGTACTCATAATTTATTGTAAAAATTCCTTGGATTGACTATATTTGTCGGTTGCAAAATTAGCCAAAAAATAATGACATTCAAAGAATACAAAGGACTGGATCTGGTGGGCGTCGGAAACGACATCCTGGAGCGCTGGAAGCGCAATTCGGCGTTCGAGAAGTCGCTCTCCCTCCGGGAAGGCGCGCCGGAGTTCATCTTCTTCGAGGGACCTCCTTCGGCGAACGGCATGCCGGGCATCCACCATGTGATGGCGCGTTCCATCAAGGACGCCGTCTGCCGTTACAAGACCCAGACCGGATACCTGGTGCGCCGCCGCGCCGGCTGGGACACTCACGGACTGCCCGTGGAGCTCGGTGTGGAGAAGAAACTCGGCATCACCAAGGAAGATATCGGCTCTAAGATCAGCGTCGCCGAATATAATGACTGCTGTCGCCGGGAGGTGATGAAATATACCGCTGAGTGGCGTACCCTTACCGAGCGCATCGGCTATTGGGTGGATATGGACGATCCGTACATCACCTACGACAACCGTTACATCGAGACGCTCTGGTACCTGCTGAAGGATATCTACGGCAAGGGCTATCTCTACAAGGGCAAGTCCATCCAACCCTACAGCCCGGCCGCCGGCACGGGCCTGAGTTCCCATGAGCTCAACCAGCCTGGCTGCTACCGTGACGTCAAGGATACGACGGTCTGCGCCCAGTTCAAGTCTCTGGATGAAGAGGACCTGTATTTCCTTGCTTGGACCACGACCCCCTGGACCCTGCCGTCCAACACGGCGCTCTGCGTGGGCCCGAACATCGACTATGTCCGGGTGCGCAGCACGAACCCTTATACCGGCATTCCTGCGACCTACATCCTGGCCAAGGATCTGGTTGGCGCCTGGTTCAACGACAAAATCCCTTACGAAGTGCTTCCTGGCACGGTCAAGGGCACGGAACTGGCCGGCATGCGCTATGAGCAGCTGATTCCCTGGTTCCGTCCGGACGAAGGTGCTTTCAAGGTGATCCTGGGCGACTATGTCACGACCGAAGACGGTACCGGCATCGTCCACATCGCCCCGACTTTCGGTGCCGATGACGCCAAGGTCGCCAAGATCGCCGGTGTCCCCGGCCTGTATGTGACGGACAAGGATGGCGCCCCGCAGGCTCAGGTGGACCCCCGCGGCCGTTTCTACCGCATCGAGGATCTGGATCCGGCCTATGTAGCCGACCGTGTTTCCGACGCCTACAGGGAGTGGGCGGGCCGTTATGTGAAGAACGCCTACGACGAGAGCCTTCCTGCGGACGCCCCGACCCTTGATATCGACCTCTGCGTGATGCTCAAGGCCGAAAACAAGGCCTTCCGCATCGAGAAGCATACCCATAATTATCCCCACTGCTGGCGCACGGACAAGCCCGTTCTCTACTATCCGCTGAATTCCTGGTTCATCAAGGCCACGGCGGTGCGAGAGGAGATGATGGCGCTCAACGATCAGATCGTATGGAAACCGGAAGCCACCGGCACGGGCCGTTTCGGCAAATGGCTCGAGAATATCCAGGATTGGAACCTCAGCCGCAGCCGCTACTGGGGCACGCCGCTCCCGATCTGGCGCACCGACGACGGAAAAGAGGAACTTTGCATCGGCAGCGCCGCCGAGCTCTACGCTGAGATCGAGAAAGCGGTCGCAGCCGGCATCATGGCTTCCAATCCGCTCAAGGACAAGGGTTTCGATCCCGCGGACATGTCCAAGGAGAACTATGACAGGATCGACCTGCACCGTCCCTATGTGGACGAGATCTTCCTCGTGAGCCCTTCGGGCCGGAAGATGACGCGCGAGACCGACCTGATCGACGTGTGGTTCGATTCCGGCTCGATGCCGTACGCCCAGACGGGCCTGCGCGGCAAGGATACGCCGGACTTCGGCTGCACGGCCGACTTCATCGCCGAAGGCGTCGACCAGACGCGCGGCTGGTTCTACACCCTGCATGTCATCCATACGATGGTCAGCGGTACGCCGGCATTCAAACGCGTGATTTCCAACGGCCTGGTCCTGGACAAGAAGGGCGAGAAGATGTCCAAGCGCCTGGGTAATGCGGTGGATCCCTTCCAGGCGATGGATACCTACGGTCCCGATCCGCTGCGCTGGTACATGCTGACCAACGCCCAGCCCTGGGACAACCTCAAGTTCGACGAGGCCGGAGTGGACGAGGTACGCCGCAAGTTCTTCGGTACGCTGTACAACACCTACTCCTTCTTCGCGCTCTACGCGAATGTGGACGGCTTCGATCCGAAGGCGCCCGCCGTACCTTATGCGGAGCGCCCGGAGATCGACCGCTGGATCATTTCCCTGCTCAACAGCCTTATCCGCGACGTGCGTGCCGCGTATGAGGATTACGATATCACCCTGGCCGGACGCCTGATCCAGGATTTCGTCTGCGACCATGTGTCGAACTGGTACGTGCGCCTCAACCGTAAGCGTTTCTGGGGCGGCGAGCCGGGACCCGACAAGCAGGCCGCTTACCAGACCCTGTATGAGGTGTTGTGCGATGTCGCCATCCTGGCGGCCCCGATCGCCCCGTTCTACATGGACCGGCTCTATCTGGACCTGGTGCCGGATGGGGAAGAATCCGTCCACTATGTTGGAATGCCCGATCCGGACGCCTCCCTGATCGACACCGATCTCGAGGAGCGGATGGCGCTTGCCCAGAAGGCGACTTCGATGGTGCTTGCGCTCCGCCGCAAGGTGAATATCAAGGTGCGCCAGCCCCTCTCCAAGCTTGTGATTCCCGTCATCTCCGACAAGGTGCGCGCGCAACTGGAGCAGGTCAAGGATATCCTTCTCGGCGAAGTCAATGTGAAGGAAGCCGAGTTCATCGCCGATACAACGGGCATCATCACCAAGAAGATCAAGCCGAACTTCAAGACCCTCGGCAAGATCTATGGAAAGCAGATGAAGGAAATCGCGGCTGCGTTCGGCGCGTTCGACCAGCAGACGATTTCCGACATCCAGGCTGCGGAGACAGAAGGACGCGCCTATACGCTTGCGCTTCCTTCCGGCCCCGTGGAACTCAATCCCGGCGATTACCAGATCTCTTCCGAGGATATGCCGGGCTGGCTGGTCGGTTCCGAAGGCTCGCTAACGATCGCCCTGGATATCGAGGTGACGGATGCGCTCAGGAACGAGGGCATCGCCCGCGAACTGGTCAACCGCATCCAGAACATCCGCAAGGACAGCGGATTCGAGGTGACGGACAAGGTACTCGTGACGATTTTTGCCGACGGCAACGATTATGACGAGATTTCCTATTCCCTTGCCTCCTATAAAGACTATCTTGCTTCCCAGACCCTCGCCGTGTCCGTGGAACTTGCGCCGATTGCCGACGCGCCCGCGACCGCAGTGGAAGTCGAGTGGAGCGAAACACCCATAAAGATTAACGTCGTAAAAGAAAAGAATATGGCAGAAGTGAAGAAAAAAGCGAAGGACGCACAGCCGGTCGAGAAGACCCGCTATTCCGACGAGGAGCTCGCCGAGTTCCGTGTCATCATCGAGGACATGCTCGCCAAGGCCCGTTCGGAGTACAACAAACTCCGTCAGGTCGTGATGCACAACGGCAGCAACGACATCGAGGATACCTCCCCCTCTTTCAAGACGGTTGAGGACGACGGTGCCAACCAGCTCTCCAAGGAAGAAGCGAGCGCTCTCGCCCAGCGCCAGTACAAGTTCATTCAGAACCTCGAGGCTGCCATCGCGCGCATTGAGAACAAGACCTACGGTGTCTGCCGTGTCACCGGCAAGCTGATCCCCAAGGAGCGGCTGCGCCTCGTGCCGCACGCTACGCTGACGGTCGAAGCCAAGGAAATGCTGGCCAAGTCCGGAAAGAACTGATCCGGTATGGCGCTCTCCAAAGGGAAGAAACTGCTGATCCTGGGAGCCGCCCTCGTCATCATTGACCAGGTCATCAAGGTCCTGGTCAAGACGAATATGTCGATCGGGGAGCATTTCAGCGTCATCGGCAACTGGTTCCAGATCCTCTTCATCGAGAACGAGGGGATGGCCTTCGGCATGAAATTCGGCGGTGCGATCGGGAAGTATCTCCTGACCTTCTTCAGGATCTGCCTGTTTGCGGCGCTCAGCTGGTGGATTTCCCGCCTGATCAAACGGGACAAGGAAGTCCCGATGGGTGTCCTGGTCGGCCTGACGCTGATCGCGGCGGGCGCTTTGGGCAACATCATCGACTGCCTGTTCTACGGTCTGATCTTCACACCCCACATGCCTTTCATGCAGGGCAGGGTGGTCGATATGTTCTATTTTCCGATCATCGATACGACCTGGCCGCAGTGGCTGCCTTGGATCGGAGGCAAGCATTTCACGTTCTTCGATCCGGTATTCAACTTCGCTGACAGTTGCGTCACCGTCGGTGCCTTCTACCTGATCTTGTTCCAGTGGAAATTTTTTTCCTCGGAAGAGAAAAAAGAAGAATAATCGGAGATAATGATGCATTTCACGGCCGGCTTAATGGAAAATTAAGCCGGCCGTTTAGGTCTCCCGGATATCTTTGTGGGAAAGTCATTGGTATGGAGTTCCGTTTTAGCTTCCTGATCCGTCTTGTGACCGTCCTCGCTGCGGGGACGCTTGCTGCTTGTCATCCGACCGCCATTACGCCGGAAGAAGAAGGGCTCGAGGTCCCTCAATCATGGAAAGAACTGGTTGCGGCCCATGCCGAAGGCAGGGAGTATATCGGTACTGCGGTGGCCGGTAGTTTTTCCAAGGTTTTTTTCTCAGGGTATGATATCATCGTCCCCAAGACTGAACTGGCAATCGAAAACTGCTGCGGAGGTATAGAGCCGAAAGAGGTGGTCTGTGATCCGCAGACAAACGAATGGATGGTCGGCGGGCAGCCTTCCGGTGTATTCAAGACGATGGATAAGACGGAGGCATGTTTTCCGGTCTATGCCTGGTTCGATGAGAAGCAATTGAGTCTCTTTGCGGGCAATGGGCGGGAACTTGTTTTCGACAATATCTATTATAAGGAACCGGACCCCGAACCTCCTGTTCCGCCGACACCTCCCAAGCCTGAAGTTCCTTATGAGATCCCGCGCATTTATGTCAATACCCAGGGTCAGGCGCCCGTATTGGATAAGGAAAACTATGTCCCGGGCACGATCCGCGTCGAGGATCCGTCCTGCACATTCGCCGACGAGGCTGTCTTCGAGGCTCCCATGAAGATCCGAGGCCGGGGCAACTCGACCTGGGGGATGCCCAAGAAACCCTATAAGATCAAGTTTGAAGAGAAGCATGACATCCTTGGAATGCCGAAGGACAAGGAGTGGTGCCTGCTGGCAAATTATGCTGATAAATCCTTGCTGCGCAACATCGTGGCGATGGAGATTTCCCGGCGCCTGGGCTTCAGCTGGACTCCCCGTATGGTCAGCGTAGAGTTGTGGTTCAATGGCGCATACCAGGGTGTCTATAGTTTCAGCGAGCACAAGAAGGTTGCCAAGGACAGGGTCAATATTGAACCCGCGACACCGGAGAATAATACAGGTGAAGGTTTGACCGGCGGGTATTACCTGGAGTTCGAAAATGAGACGATTGACGAACCCTGCTGGTTCAAGACCGACCGTTACGGCGTCACGCTGATGTTCCATGAACCGGAAAAACCCACATCCGAGCAGCAAGCCTGGTTCAAGGATTATGTCAATGCTTTCGAGACTACGCTCTGGTCTCTGGGGCACACGGACCGGGGCCCGACCAACTATTCAGATTACATCGACGTGCGTTCCTTCGTCAATTATTATATCCTCGAAGAACTGGCCAAGAATCCGGACGCCAATTTCCGTAAAAGCACCTTCCTCACGAAGGAACAGGGTAAAAAGATGGAGATCTACCATGTCTGGGACTTCGACATCAGCCTGGGTAATTGCGATTATTGGGGCAAAGGCCTGCTTCCCGGAGATTTCTTACTCAAGAACTTGGTCTGGTATGACCGTCTCTTCGGCAAGGACCGGGTCTGGGTGGAAACCGTCAAGACACGTTGGAACGAGATGTATGATTCGCTGGCAAGTATCCCGGAGTACATCGATGAGCAGGTCAAACTGCTGGACGGGGCGCAGGGACGCAACTTCGAGCGATGGAAGATCCTGGGTACCTATGTCTGGCCCAACGCTGTCTGGTATGGGACCTATGAGGAAGAGGTCGAGTATCTGAAGACTTTCTATATGCAGCGACTGTATTGGCTGACCGACGCCATCAACAGCTTGTAATTCCCCTTAAATAAACATTAAATCGGATATTAATCCTTCTTTTAAGATTGGATTTTCGGTCGGGTTAAGGATCAAATTATAAATTTGACCCCAGTGGCATTGCAAATATTTTTAAAAACTACTTTTTATAACACAAATTTTTGGTTTTATGAGAACAAATTGTTTCAAGATGCTCCTGATCGGAGCGGCGATTCTCTTCTCTGTCACCGCTGTTGTCTCGTGCAACAAGAAAGACATTGAAGACCTGCAGACCCGTGTGACGATCCTGGAAGGTGCGACTCACCAGCTTCAGGAAGACCTGAAGGCGGCCATGGTGACAGGCTCTACCATTCTCAACGCCAGCCAAGACGCTGATGGTGTCTGGACTCTGACACTCAGTGACGGTAAAGTCGTAACCATCACCCCCTCTTCCGGTGCTGGCGCCGATGTCTCTGTCGAGGAGACTGCCGATGCTTTCGTCATCACCGTCAACGGTACGGCTTATGCCATCCCCAAAGTCGCTTCCGCAGCCATTAATTCGCTGGTGTTCTGCCCTGGCTTTGCCGACAATAAGGTCGTGTTGGCGGAAGAGACGGTTGACGTATTCTTCCTGGCCACTCCGGCGATGACGGCCGATCAGGTCGCTGCAGCCGAATTTGATATCGCCGATGCGCGCGAGGCCCAGACCCGTGCCGGCGCCGGCCTCTTCAAGGTGGATGCCGCCGCTTTGGACGGAGATCTGCTCAAACTGACGGTCAAGGGCCTTGCCGCCGAGGCGGGCAAAACCTATACGGTTGCCGTGAAGGCTGTCTTGAACGGAACAGCCATCAGTTCCAATTATTTCTTTATCCAGGTCGGTGACGATCACAGCTTCGATCCCGAGGTCCTGGTCGAACCTGTCTTCAAGGAGGAGGTCCAGGTCACCAAACTCGACGGCGACCTCGATGGTTTCCATCGCGCCCTGATCCCCAATTCCGCCGCCAAGTTCGTCGGAGGCTTCAACCTCAAGGATTATTTCCAGTCCCTGCCTGCCGGTAATATCAGTTTCCAGCTGGCCCCGCGCGAGGAGCAGAACCAGAATGTCCAGGACCACTTTGACGTCATCGCCGAGGCCCTTTCCGCCGACGGCACCTGGGCGCCCAAGCGCCGTCTCGGCACCGATGCCTGGAACAGCGAAGGCAAGAACGGCATCATCATCTACACCATCGCCGACGATGTGATCAAGCATAAGATCTTCTGGCAGATCGACAATCCGATCCCTGGAATGGGTCTGGACCAGTTCCTCACCAAGGACGGCTTCCCGGGCGGCCAGCACATCGAGTACGGCTCAGAGGCTTCCGTCAACATCAAGTGGATGATTCCGGCCGGCGAAGGGGTTTATGACCTGGCCAAGATCTTCCTGACCGCTTCCCCGGAAGGCGACGGATTGCTCAACGAGCCCTTGTACCTGCGTCACGGCCAGGCCAACAAGGCCCTCCAGATCATCCAGAATGCGTCCCTGATGCGCGGTGACGAGGAACTGATCGGCAACGACGGGTCCAAATTCGTCATCGGCGATGAACTCAAGGCCCTTGTGAAATACTCCCGCGGCCTCGTATGGCGTACCACCCAGCCTTCCTGGGCCTCCTCCATCCGTGAGAACTGGTCCGACGAGGAGAAGGCGGCCTGCAACGGCCCCGCCAACGGCGAAATCCTCGGCGGTTGGGACGGCGGCGGCGACATCCCCGGCCTGATGGGTTGGGAGATGAATGAGAAGGGTCTTGTGACCCACGCTGAATACAAGGGATGGTGCTTCCGTTCCGGCATCGGCCTCTTCCTGGAGTACGACCTGGGCGAGCAGACCATCGGCCCTTGGCATTGGTTCTATATGTGGTTCAACCGCCGCGTCAGCCCGACCGGCGCCAACGACCCCGATGCCCGTTAATCTATCCAGACCTGAATACCGATTTCAAGATCGAATCGTATGAAATTCAAACTCAGTAACATACTCATCGCCCTGATGATGTTGCTCTCTCTGTCCGTCAGTGCCCAGACCCGCCTTGTCCAAGGCGTGGTCCTGGACAAGGACGGGGAGCCGCTCATCGGCGCCGGGGTCGTGGTGCAGGGGACCCGTACGGGTACCGTGACCGACGCCGACGGAAACTTCCAGTTGCAGGCCGCTCCGGGCGACAAGCTGGTGGTTTCGTTCCTGGGGTTTGAGGATGTCGTCGTCTCTGCCGCGACGACCCCGCTGCGGGTTGTGCTCCAGGACGACAGCAACTTCCTCAACGAGACCGTCGTAGTCGGTTACGGCACGCAGAAGAAGGCGACCCTCACGGGCGCCGTCTCCGCTGTCAACAACAAGGAGATGGTAGTCACCAAGAACGAGAACGTCATCAACATGCTCTCCGGTAAGGTGGCGGGTGTCCGCATTACGCAGAACTCCTCCCAGCCGGGTGAATTCGACAACAAGATCGACATCCGCGGCATGGGCACCCCGCTCATCGTCGTGGACGGTGTACCGCGTGACCAGGCCTACTTCTCCCGCATGGACGCCAATGAGATCGAGAGCGTATCCGTCCTGAAAGACGCTTCAGCCGCCATCTATGGTGTCCGGGCCGCGAATGGTGTCATCCTTGTGACGACCAAGCACGGTACTTCCTCCACGGAGGGGAAATTCGACATCGACCTCTCCGCCAACCTCGGATGGCAGAACTTCCTCTATGTCCCGGAGACGGCCGACGCCGCTTCGCACATGCTGTTGATGAACGAGAAGCAGTTCAACGGCTTCAATACCAATTATCCCATCCGGAGCGTCCCCAAGTACCAGTGGGACCAGATCCTCGAGTACAGTTCCGGACAGAAGAAGAGTACCAACTGGGCGGACGAGCTGTTCATGGACAACGCCCCCCAAGAGCAGTACAATCTCTCCGTCAACGGCAGTTCCGACAAGATCGACTACTTCTTCAACCTGGGCTACATGGACCAGATGGGTTCCTATAAGAGCCGTTCCCTCAACTACAACCGCTGGAACTTCCGCAGCAACGTGGATGCCCGCATCACCGAGCGCCTGCGCGCCAGCCTGCAGCTCAGCGGTTACATGGATGAGAAGAACCAGCCCCATACGGACATCTGGACCGTGTACAAGAAGGCCTGGACCTATCGTCCGACCTCACAGGCCTGGTTGGATGCGGAGCATACCTTCCCGGGCTATGACTCCGAGATGCTGGAGACCGACAACCCGGTCGCCACGACTGACAAGGCTTTCACGGGTTACCGTCAGGAAAAGCGCTACAATTTCAACGGCGCCCTCGCCCTGACCTATGACATCCCCGGTGTGGAGGGCCTCAACGTGAAGGCATTCTACAGCTACGATTATTACACGACCAACAACTCGAGCTACAAGCGTACGTACAGTCTCTACAGTTTCAATCCCGATGGTTCGATGGCATCCTTCCTCCGCAATGATCCGGGTTCGGTCAACCGTTCGACGGATCCGAGTTACGGGACGGTCCTGCAGCTGTCGACCAATTACGACCGTACATTCGCGGACGCGCACCACGTGAGCGCGATGCTGATGTATGAGGAATCCTATAATTATTGGGACAGTTTCTATGCCGAACGCGTGATGCTCTTTGACAACCAGTACCTGTTTGCAGGTGAGTCGGAGAACCAGATCGGTTCGATGAACGGTGTCGGCGACATGTCTCGTCGGGCGTTCATCTTCCACGGCAACTACGACTATAAGAGCAAATACATCCTCGACCTGGCCGCCCGTTACGATTCGTCGTCCAAGTTCCCGGCCGCTACCCGCTGGGGTTTCTTCCCTTCGGTTTCCGCCGGCTGGCGCATCAGCGAGGAAGGCTTCGTCAAAGACAACGCTCCGTGGATTACCAACCTCAAGCTCCGGGCTTCCTGGGGTATGATGGGTGACGATGCCAGTGCGGGTACCTATCCTGCCACGGTGGTCGGTTACGAGCTCCGTCCCAACGATTTCGGTTGGTACTACGACTCGGCCCTGACCGGCGGTGTCGCCCCTACGGCCATCCCCAACTATAACCTGACCTGGTACACGGCCACGACATGGAACGCCGGTCTCGACTGGAGCCTGTGGCGCCAGAAGTTTACCGGAACGGTCGAGGTCTTCAAGCGCCTGCGTTCCGGCTTGCTTGCCACTTCTTCCATCGTGCTGCCCGGTACAGTCGGTGCTTCGATGCCGCAGGAGAATATCGAGAGTGATACCACCTTCGGCTATGAGATCCAGCTTGGCCACCTCAACAAGGTCGGTGAACTGACCTATTGGATCAACGGTCAGATGTCTGCAACAAAGAACCGCTGGGTCTATCACCTGGATTCCATGGCCGGTAACTCGATGGAGAACTGGCGCCGCGGCAACGTCTCCGGGCGTAACAAGGACATCTGGTTCTCGATCGAGGAAGGCGGACGTTTCAACTCTCTGAGCGAAATCCAGCAACACCTCACTACCGGCACCAACTACAGCCAGGGCACCCTCCCGGGCGACTATTGGTACATCGACTGGAACGAAGACGGTGTCGTGGACGGCAATGACAGCCATCCCGTGGCCACCTACAACCTGCCCGTCTTCAACTACGGCCTCACCCTCGGTTTCGAATGCAAGGGCTGGGACTTCTCGATGAACTGGCAGGGCGCGGCCGGTATTTACAACGAGTACAGCGAAGTCTTCACCGAAGTCGGTCCTTTCAACGGCGGTGCTGCGCTCGATATCTACAAAGACCGCTGGCATACGGCCAACAGCTGGGACGATCCCTGGAATCCTGCGACCGAATGGATCGCCGGTTATTATCCGGCGACCGGCCATAGCTTCAACACCGGCTCCACCGGTATCCTCAACAGCTCCTATGTCCGTCTGAAGACCCTCGAGTTGGGCTATACCTTGCCCAAAGAATGGACGAAGGCGGTCAATATCAAGAGCCTGCGTGTCTACGTCAACGGATACAACCTGCTGACATTCAGTGGTATGAAGAATATCGACCCGGAACGTCCCGGTACCAAGGGCGGTGTCAACACCGGTTCCAACAGCGTCCTGTTCTACAACTATCCGGTCAACCGCACGCTCAATGTCGGTGCCAACATCAAGTTCTAAAAAGGAGGAAAGAATATGAAAGCATATAAAGTTATCATCCTTCTCAGTGTGATGGCGTTCGGCGCCTGGGCCTGCAACAGACTGGACCTGGAGCCCAAGGGTATCCTGGACGAACCGACCCTGTTCGGTTCTGAATTTGGCGTGAAGAAATACTTCTCCAGCCTGTACAACAACATGCCCATCGAAGACTTCCTCTACAAAGCTTCCGATGAAGGCGGTGTCGGTTATGGCACCAGCAATTCCAAGGGACAGCGGGGTAACTGGTGGGAGGCGCTGAAGAGCTATGGCTCCACGAGCAGCGCCGAAACGGCCGGCCGCCACGGCAACCTCTCCGGTGCGTGGGGCTACTGGCCCTACAGGGATATCCGCAACATCAATGTCTTCATCGCCGGCTTCCCGGACTACAAGGACAAGTTCACCGAAGATCGCTTCGAGGAACTGATGGCCGAGGCGTATTTCATCCGCGCGTTCTACTATTTCGGCCTTGTGAAGCGCTACGGTGGCGTCCCGATTGTCAAGGATGTCCTGGATCCTACGGCTGATCCCGAGTCTCTCAAACAACCCCGCGATACGGAATACGACTGCTGGAAGTTCATCCAGTCCGACCTGCAGTATGCGATGGAGCACGGCTCCAAGGACAAGACCAACACCCAGCGGGGTAACGCCTATGCCGCGGCCGCCCTGATGGCCAAGACGATGCTCTATGCCGCATCCGTGGCCAAGTACAACCAGTATACGGGCATCACGGGCGAGGCCACCGATCTCGGCCTGATGGGCATGGATCCGTCGGAAGCCCGGGAGTTTTACCAGGCTGCCTATGATGCCTGCAAGTTCCTGAAGGAAGCCGGTTTCCGTCTCCATACGGGTCCTGACAAGGAAAAGGCTTACACCGAAGTGTTCATCGAGGACCTCTCCGGCGAGGAGGATATCTTCACCAAACACTACGGTATCCCTACGCAGGTTTCCCCCTGGGGCACGCAGCTATATCATTCCTATGACGACATGGTCCTGCCGAAGGGAACGAAGATGGCCCAGGGCGTCGGTGCCGCGATCCAGCCCACCTGGGAACTGATCGGCTTGTACGAGCTGCCGGCCATCACGGACGAAAACAAGCGTCCGATCCGTTTTGACAAGATCACCGATATCTGGACTTCCGGCGGGATGGAGGCACGCTGCCGTGCCAATTTCTTCTTCCCCGGCATGACGGAACCGCTTTCCGGCACGGTCATCGATATCCAGTCGGGACTTTACACTTCCTATCCGGGAACGGTCGATGACGGTTGTCCCGAGACCAACGTGGAAACGGATTATACCAAGCAGTACCGCGTCCGCGAATCCGGTGTGGGCAAGACCCGCAACATCGGCGGTGTCACCTACAAAGTGAACGGCATGCATGGCTATGCGACCGGTACCGGTGACGAGGGCTACAGTTACATGGGTACGTTGATCCGCAAATATGTGGATTACAATGCCGACCCTTCGACCCGCAGCCTCAATCAGAGCTGGCACCCGTTCAAGGTGTTCCGCTATGGCGAAGTCCTGATGAATTGGGCTGAGGCAGCCTATGAACTGGGCCTGGAGACCGGGAGCGAAGCGCTCAAGCGGGAGGCGATCGAGCACGTGAACGAGATCCGGGAGCGTGCGGGCGCCCATCCGTATGAGTATGTCGCATCTCCGGAAGATATCGGGGAGGAAAGGTATGGCTTCCCGGTGGACGAGAACCTGCAGTTCATTCGCGATGAGCGCAAGCGGGAGCTCTGCCTGGAGAACCAGAGCGACTGGGACGAGCGCCGCTGGCGGATCGCCCATTCCCTGTACAACAACTTCATGGTCCACACCTTGTCAAGTTATTATGTCATCAATGAGGACAAATACATTTTCCTTAACGAGGCCAATCCCTTCGGCCGTCAGCTGACTTATGACAAGAAGTGGTATTATGAGCAGATCCCGGGCGGCGAGATCAACAAGAACAACAGGCTGATCCGCAATGACGGTTATTAACAGATACGCAATGGAAATGAAGAATATGAAGAAAGCATTCTATATCCTGATGGCTGCCGCAGCCGCGCTCATGTCGTCCTGCATGCAGATCGACAACTTCGATGCGCCCGCCGCCCAGGTGGAAGGCCGCCTCATCGACAAGACGACGGGCCAGAACCTGCTCGTCGACCAAGCCGACACCCATATCCGCATCTGGGAACGCAGCTACAGCACCAATTCCACGCCGCAGGATCTGGCCGTCAAGATGGACGGTACCTACAAGAACAGCAAGCTCTTCAGCGGCACCTATGACATGCTGCCTCTGGACGGTGCGTACTGGCCTTGCGACACCACTTACAATGTCGCGATCGGCAAGGCCGGCAAGGTCCAGGATTTCGAGGTGACGCCCTACCTGCACGTCGTGGACTTCACGGCCGAACTTGACGGCACCACCCTTACCCTGAGCTGCAAGTTGCAGGCCCCCGTCACGGAGGGTCTCCCGCAGGTCGTGGAGATCCGCCCGTTCCTGAGCCTGAATCACTTCTGCGGCGCCGCCAACCACATCGACTACTATTATACCAATGATTACAGGATCTCCATCCGCAAGGCGTGGAGCCGGATCGGCGATGCGGAAGGCAACGGCAACGAGACCTACAGCGTCAGCATGGAGGTCAAGCCCGGGTACCACTACTGGGTCCGCATGGGCGTCCAGGTCAACAACCAATACAAGAACTGGAACTACTCCGAGATCAAGGAGATCGACGTTCCCAAAGCCAACTGATGATGAAGTTGCTTCGAAAACTGACAGCACTTCCGCTGGTGATCCTCGGGCTCTCCTGCTGCGAGCAGCCCGAGGTCATCCCCGGGAGGGTGGAGCCGGATCCCGGACCGGACACGCCGGCCGAATCCGAGTATGCCGATCCCGGCGTCAAGCCCCATCAGGACGGCCAGCCGTATGATACCTACCGCGGCCTCGTAATGGCCGGCTATCAGGGCTGGTTCGGTACGCCCGGAGACGGATCCCCGATGACGAAGGTCCCCAACCAGGGCTGGTACCACTACCGTGAGAACGAACAGTTCCGTCCGGGTCCCCTGCGCAACTCCATCGACTTCTGGCCCGACATGTCGGAATACACCAAGAAGTATGTGGTGGGCGACGGAGACGCGACCGGCTACAGTTCACCCTTCATCCTGCCGGACGGCAAGCATGCCACGGTGTTTAGCTCCTACGACGAGTCCACGGTGCTCCTGCACTTCAAGTGGATGAAGGACTACGGGCTGGACGGCGTGTTCATGCAGCGCTTTGTCGGTGAGATCCAGAGCGCGGACCATAAGGACCACTTCGACAAGGTGCTTGCGCATGCGATGAAGGGATCCAACCAGTACGGCCGCGCCATCGCCGTGATGTATGACATGAGCGGCATCAATGCTTCCAAGACGGCGATGGCCGCCTCGATGGTCGCTGATGCCCAGCGTCTGATGGATGAGTACAAACTGAAGGATCGCACGGCGCAGAAGTATTACCTGTATGAGAACGGTAAGCCTCTCCTGGCGCTGTGGGGCGTCGGTTTCAGCGATGACAACCATCCGAAACCCTCTTTCATCGAGAGCTATGTCGATCAGCTGATCGCCCAGGGATGGTCCGTCATGCTCGGATGTCCGGGCTACTGGCGCCAGGGAGGCAATGACTGCGTAACGGGGACGGAACACCGCAAACTGATCGAACTGATCAAAAAGTGCGATGCCTTCATCCCTTGGTATGTCGGACGTTATTCCAACGATAACTACGAGAGCACTGATTGGCAGGACCGCATCAAGAGTGATATCGCTACCGCGAAAACCTATTCTACGGACGGCCATGTCGTGGTCTATGCACCCCACATTTTCCCGGGCGGCAGCGACCGCAACATGCACCCCAACAACGGTTATCCCGACGGGGACGTGACCCAGACGGGATTCCGCGCCGGGGGCAAGTTCTACTGGAAGCAGTTTTACCGCGACATCAAGCTGGGCGCCCAGGCGATCTACGTGGGCATGTTCGACGAGATTGACGAGGGTACGGCCATCTTCAAGCAGATGCATGTATCCGAAGTCCCGTCCAACGTTCCCTACAAGAAGACCAGCGTCCCTTCGTCGTACAATTACACGACCGACGACGAATACTACATCAGCTGGACAGGCAGTACGTATTGGACTTCCTCCACCCCGCAAAGCAGTGCCCAGTGGAGCAAGACGACGACCGAACTCGCGATCCGGTTTCAGGGCATCGACGACAATCTCCCGACAGACTGGTATCTATACCTCACCGGTGAGGCGGCCAAAATGCTCCGGGGTGAAGTGAAGATGACATCCACAATGCCTTCCCGTTAAAGAGAAAAAAGACCATGAAACAGAATAAAATCATTTTATTCCTCTCCGCGCTGGTGGCTTTGACCCTGTGCCTTTCCTGCAGTTGCGACCGCAGGACGGATGAGCAGGAAGAGGTAGTGGAACTGGAGATGCCGGGAAACCCCTTCATCAAGGATCTGTACCTGGCCGATCCTTCGGCTCATGTATGGGCGGACGGCCGTCTCTACGTCTATCCTTCCCACGATAACGATCCGCCCCGCGGATGCGACCTGATGGACGGATACCATGTCTTCTCTACGGATGACATGGTCCATTGGACGGATCACGGAGAATTCCTCCATTCGCGAGATGTCGAGTGGGGCCGTCCCGAAGGCGGCTTCATGTGGGCCCCGGACTGTGCCTACAAGAACGGGAAATATTATTTCTATTTCCCGCATCCCAGCGGCACGGACTGGAACAATACCTGGAAAGTAGGCATCGCGGTCAGCGATTCACCGACCGGCGGCTTTAAGGTCCAGGGATATCTTGAAGGTCTGGGAGATGCATTCTCGATGATCGATCCCTGCGTCTTCATCGACGATGACGGTACGCCTTATTTCTATTACGGAGGCGGCGGCCGCATCATCGGCGTCAAGTTGAAAGACAACATGACCGAGATTGACGGAGAGGTCCGGACGATGCAGGGCTTGCGTGACTATCATGAGGGTCCCTGGATTTTCAAGAACAAAGGCGTGTACTACCTGATGTATGCCGACAACCACCAGGAACCCGGCAAGGGCGGACGCAACCAGCTCCGTTATGCCACCTCGGACAATCCGATGGGCCCCTGGGACTACAAGGGCATCATCCTGAAACCTACCGATTGCGATACGAGCCATGGCTCCATCGTCAAATTCAAGGGACAGTGGTACTTGTTCTACCACAATTGCTCCATCTCCCACAACGGTTGCCTGCGTTCCATTTGCGTGGACAAGCTCTATTTCAATGAGGACGGAACCATCCGCGAGGTCGTGCAAACACAATAGGGTTAAATGAGAATGAATGAATTGCATCGGATAGTATCCCTGCTGGGCTTGCTGCTGCTTTTCTGCGGCTGTTCTGAGGCCCGGCAGGGACCTCTGTCCGATATCTCGTATGATTCCTATGAGGGCTTGGTGATGGCCGGTTATCAAGGCTGGTTCAACGCACCAGGGGACGGAGCCGGACGGGGCTGGTATCACTATGAGAAACGGGGCTCATTCGCGCCCGGCTCATGTACCATCGACCTTTGGCCGGATGTGTCGGAGTATGAAAAACTGTATCCGACGGAGTTCCGTTATGAGGACGGTACCCCGGCGTCCCTTTTCTCCGCCTACGATGCCTCCACGACGGATACGCATTTCCGCTGGATGCAGGAGTACGGGCTGGATGGGGTCTTCATGCAGCGCTTCGTCGCCGAGATTGCGGGCAACTCCGGCCGGAACCACTTCAATACGGTTCTGGACCATGCGATGGCTTTCGCCAACAAGTATAGCCGTGCGATCTGCGTGATGTACGATCTCAGTGGCATGCCTTCCGGCGGGCCGCGCATCCTCCTGAATGATATCCGGCAGATTGCGGAGAAATACCACTTGTTCGACCATGCGTCCAATCCCTCTTACCTGTATCACAATGGCAAGCCTTTGGTAACGGTGTGGGGCGTTGGATTCAACGATAACCGCCGTTATGGTTTCGATGAGGCGGAAGAGATCATCGACGGCCTCAAGGAGATGGGTTACAGTGTGATGCTGGGGGTACCGACCCATTGGAGGGAATTAAACTCGGATACCCTTCCCGACGGGCGTCTCCATGCCCTGATCTGCAAATGTGACATTGTGATGCCTTGGTTTGTAGGTCGTTACCGTCATGAGACCTATCCGAAATACCATGCCCTGATCGAGCAGGATATAGCCTGGGCACAGGAGCATGGGGTAGATTATGCCCCGCTGTGTTTCCCCGGTTTTTCCTGGGACAATATGCAGCGTCCCGGAAGGCCGACGTCCCTGATTCCCCGTGACGGAGGAACCTTCTTCAAGGACCAGCTGGATTTCTGCCTCGCTGCCGGGGCACGGATGATTTATGTGGCCATGTTCGACGAGATCGATGAAGGGACTGCGATTTTCAAGCTGGCCAAACGTACGCCGGTCGGTCAGCCTGGCAGCATGTTCGTGCCTCTGGACGAGAATGTCGATCCCGATACCTACCTGAAACTGGCCGGGTCGGCGGCACGACGTCTGAAGGAAGCGGGTATGCTCAGTCGGAAATGAGATCCTTGAATCCGACCTCGTACTTCAAACCGATGGAAGACAGGTAATCCTTGCAGAAATTGTCATAGACGGATTTCGCAAGACCTGTCTTCCCTTGTTTATAGAGGATGCGGCATTTTGCCTTGAGGGCATCCTCGTTGAGGAAGTCATGCAGAAAGATGGTGTTGGCCGCCTTGACTTTCAGCTCGTCACTGATACTGTCCGCATCCAGCAACTTGCTGAGTACATTGATCGTGTCGTTGGAGAATTCCCCTTTGTAAGAGTCCAGCCAGTCGAATTCGCAGTCCGGCAGCATCGCTCCGCGCAGGAGGAGCTCCAGGATCCGGTCCAGCGTATCCTCATTCTCTTTCCCGGAAAGCAGGTCCTTTACGCAGATCCAGTCACACTGCGCCCCGTCGGAGAGGGAGATGTCCCAAAGCTTATTCTTATTGTTGATCCGGATGCCGTCCATCGATTCCAGGAGACTGCGCAGTTTGGAGATATAGACATTCCGGTTGTTGTTGGCAGCGTCTTCCGGCTTGTAAGACCATAGGGTACGGTTGATCTTGCCGCTGCTGATTCCGACGGAACCGTGCGCGGAGTGGAGCAGGAGCAGGATGGCCAGGGCACGGAGGTTGGGCGTGAATTGCGCCGTGATGTCTTTCCCGTCGCGGTCCCTTACGCTGAAGCCGCCGAAGAAGCAGATGCTGTTGCGGGCGAAATCGTAATACCGGTCCCCGGAGGGTAAACCGATCGCCCCCTCGGAGGCTGCTGTCTTTTCCTTGCGCTGGCGCTGGATGATCCCGGCCAATACGGATGCCAGGACCACAAGTCCCAGGATACCCAGTATCCATGCCAGGGGGTAGCTGTCCTTCCTTTCTTCTCCAGCCTCGTGGACGATGCTTTCATGGAGCAGCTGCATCGTGACAGGAGGCCAGTTGAGGCTCTTGATGGATACCGTAGACTTCCCGCCCACCTGGGAGCGGATCATCGTTGCATACAGTTTCTTGCCGGAGGCGTCGAAAAACAGGTTATATCCTGCGTACTGGGAGTCGCCTCCGAAGCCAACTTCCAAGGAGACTTCTTCAAAGGCTTGGCCGTCTTTGCGGAACTTGATCAGCTTCCCGCCCTCATAGTTGCCCAAGGCATAAAAACACTGTTCCTCTCCATCCCAAACCAGCTGTTCACTCCAGATGGCGTCCGGCAGTTGGGGCATCTCCCACAGTTTGCACACTTCGATCTTCTTGAGATCCACTGCATACAGATCTTTATAGACTCTCGGGGAAAGTCCTTGCTTGCCGGACAAATTGCCGCGGCCGCCGAAAATATAAAGCGTATCGGAGACGACCGTGATGGCGCAGCCATACCGGGGCGTGATCTCTTCGATACGATACTGGCGGTCCGGCAGATTGTTGCCGGGATACTGGATCAGGAGGTCATTGTTGTAGTGATAGTGGCCATAGCCTCCGAAACTGACGATGGCTTCCTTGTCAGCCCACCAGGTAGCAGCGTTGTTCCAGAAGTTGTGGTCCCGTGTAGGAAGCATGCCTCCTTCCCATGATTTTGTGTCGGGATTGAAAACCGCCTCCGTACTTTCATCCAGGTTGTAGGCGACAAGCCGTTCTCCGTCCCAGACTAGTTGGCTGGGAGCATTGACCGGGAATGCGCCTGAGACCTCATCGATCTGCTGCGTTTCCTGGGAGATGCAGTCATAAAGGATGACGCGGTCCCCGCCATCTGTGAGGTAGAAGACTCCCCGGGGGTCGAAGGCGACGGAAGGCTCCTGGCCGAAGCTGTATGTGAACACGTCGCTCCAACTGATATAGCGGTCCACCAGCCAACTGGGGTTTTCAGCAAGCGCGGGAGCACCGCGCAGGTTGTCCAGGCAGACATTCCCGTCATGGACGGACAGGTCCCAATGCCGCTTCCGCTTGCCATCCTTGTACAAGACGATATCCCGCAATGCAAGTGAGGCAACGTCGTCCAAAGCATAACCGGGGATGAGACAGTGTCCGAAAGAGATACGGATGCTTTTGGCGCCTTTGGCACCGACATCCTTGACGGAAAGGACAGTCCCGGCATAGTCAAGCGTGACTTCGCCGCTCTTGGGATCGATCGTAATGCTGACAGGCATCCATTTCCCGGTCGTCAGGGCGGCACGGATGTCGTGGACATACTCACCGGTGACAAGGATAGGGTATCGGTTTTCATTCCTGTCCACGGAATACATCAGGTCGATGTTGTCTCCTTTGTCCGTGATGATACGGAAAACGGTACCGAGCAGGTTGTCTGCCCGGTTATAGAGCTCGAACTCCATCTTAAACGGATCTCCTCCCAGCTCGATGCTTTTCCCGCCCTCGAGTAAAAGCCCGGTGGCATCCTTGAGGGTGTAGGGGTAAGTCTTGATCCGCAAGCCGTATTCGTAACCCGCCGCCGTCGCACAGACGGCAGAGAGGAGAAGAATAAGCGACAAGATGAGTCTTTTCATTGAGACAAATATAGTCAAAGAACTTTAAATTTCGTATATTTGGGAAAATCAGACGTTTATGAAACGACTTCCCGGCTATTTGCTGCTTGCTGCCCTTTTCTGTCTTATATCCTGTTCTTCGGAATACCGTCGCACCCGGGACGGCGTCTCCGTGCAGACGGAAGATTGTACACTCACGGTTCAGTTTTATAGTCCGTCTATCGTGCGCATTACCAGGGCGTCGGGAAAGCCCCTGGAACCTTCCCTGTCCGTTGTGAAGCGGCCGGAAAGGGTTCGATTCCAATGGAAGAAAGGGGAAGATTCCATCCTGCTTGTCTCTGATGCGCTGACGGTGGAGGTCGGGATCAGGGATGCAGCCGTCTCTTTCTTCAGAAAAGACGGGACTCAGCTGGTCAGTGAAGTGCCTGGAGGGACTGCGCTGTCCCAGGCTTTCCTCTTGGAAGACGGGGAAGCAATCTACGGCCTTGGTCAGCATCAGGGCGGAGTGGTGGACTGGCGGGGGCATGAGTTGACTTTACTCAATGAGAACAAGGAAATCTCGTTCCCGCTCGTGCATTCGTCCAAGGGTTATGCCCTCTATTGGGACAACTACAGTCCCACGCGCTTCAGCGACGGTCCGGAAGGGATGCGTTTTGAATCTGAGGCAGGGGAACAGGGCGATTATTTCCTGATTGCAGGCAAGGATGCGGACGATGTGGTCGCCGGAATACGGGATCTTACCGGCCAGGCGCCGATGAACCCCTTGTGGACTTTCGGTTATCACCAGTCCCGGGAGCGTTATGGCAGTCAGGAAGAGTTGGTCGGAGTTGTGAAAAAGTACCGCGAACTGGAGGTGCCGCTGGACGGCATCGTGCAGGACTGGCAGTACTGGGGTGTCGGCAACGCCGTGTGGAACGCCGTGAAGTTCGACAATCCCGCCTATCCGGATCCGAAACGGATGATGGAGGGCATCCACGGCTTGCATGCGCATTGCCTGATCTCCGTTTGGCCCTCCTTCGGCCCGGAAACGCAGATTTACAAGGAGATGGAGATGATCGGCGCCCTGCTGCCGATCGAGACTTTCCCTCCGGGAAGCGGGGTGAGGGTGTATGACGCTTTCAATCCCCAGGCCAGGGAGTTGTACTGGTCTCATATGAAGAAAGACATCTTCGATCTCGGGCTGGACGGCTGGTGGCTCGACGCCACGGAGCCGGAGCATAAAGACCCGAAAGAATCCGACTTTGGATTTGTCACGGCGGCGGGCAGCTTCCGCGCGATGCGGAATGCTTTCCCACTCTATTCCTGCGGAGGTGTGTACGACCATCAGAGGGCTGCGACAGCGGACAAGCGCGTCTTCATCCTGACGCGTTCGGCATCCGTCGGCTTACAGCGCTATGGGGCGCATTGCTGGTCGGGTGACCTCGAATCCACCTGGCGTTGCCTGCAGGACCAGATTCCCGAGGCGCTGCATTTCTCGCTCTGCGGCATGCCTTATTGGAATTCAGACATCGGCGGTTTCTTTTCTGCCGGAGTTTACCCGAAGGGGTATGAGGATCCGGCTTTCCACCGTCTCTATATCCGCTGGACCCAGCTGGCGACCTTTACGGGCATGATGCGCTCGCACGGGACCAACACCCCGCGGGAGATATATCGTTTCGGCGAGCCGGGTGATCCGGATTTCGAGGCGATCCGCAAGTGCATCCGCCTGCGTTATCTGCTGCTCCCATATCTCTATAGTACAGCCTGGCAAGTCACTTCGGCCGGCGCGTCCCTGATGCGGGCGCTGTGGATGGACTGGCCGTCGGATGCCCGCCTTCACCAGCTCTCCGATGAATTTCTTTTCGGTCGATCATTGCTGGTGGCACCGGTGTTGGAGGAGGGGACGGAGCGGACGGTATATCTGCCGGAGGGAGGCTGGACGGATTTCTGGTCCGGCTCGGCCGTGACAGCCGGGTCTTTCCCGGTGAAAGTCCCGATGGATGCCATTCCGCTCTATGTGCGGGCCGGAACGGTCCTGCCGGTGGGACCGGAAGTGCAATATGCATCCGAAAAGCCTTGGGACACGCTTCAGATCCGTATCTATCCGGGCGCCGACGGTTCCTTCGTACTTTATGAGGATGAGGGGGATGGCTACGGTTATGAACAAGGTCAGCGTTCCGAGATCCGGTTCGAATGGGATGATGCAGTTTCGCGCCTGACGATTCGTGCGCGCGAAGGCTCCTTCCCAGGGATGCTCGCAGAGCGGGATTTCCGTCTCGTACGGGTCCGTCCCGGCGTTGGTGCGGGTCTGGATCGGGAGGATTGTGACCAAGTCGTCCATTATGACGGGAGAGAGTTGACCATTACTCTCAATGACCATGATATGCTGGTGAGCGGACAGATGACCGCCGAGCGCATTTATTCCGGTTTTGCGGACGCGCATGACACCTATAATGCCATTTCGCCTGCCAGCGACGGCCGGATTTATTATGTGCTGTCTTCCCAGCGTTACGACGTGGGCGGGCAGTTTTACCGTTACGATCCGGCGACCGGCACCCCGGAATTCATCGCGGACCTGTCCGAAGCGCTGGGGGAGAAGCAGGAGAAATACATCGCCCAGGGGAAGAGCCATGTCGAGTTCATCGAAAGCGACGGCAAACTCTGGTTCGCCACGCATGCGGGTTACTACCAGATCATCGACGGCGCCGAGCAGATGCCCGTCACGGCTCCGGAAGGATGGAAACTCTATCCCGGAGGTCATTTCGTCAGCTACGACATGGCCACGGGACAGATCGAAGACCTGGCCCTCGCTCCGGCGGGCGACGGCATCATCACAATGGCGATGGACCGGGAGCGCCGGCATCTGTTCGGACTGACCTGGCCCCACGGGATATTCATCGACTACGACATCGACGCCAAGAGCCTGCGCGACCTCGGACCTGTCACGAAGGCCGGTGAGACGGGCCTCGGCACCCCCGAGTTCCGGGTCATCTGTCGTTCGATGTTCGTCGACCCGCGCGACGGCAACGTCTACTGGTCCACCGCGGACGGCGACATCTGGAACTACAATCCTTCCTGGGAGGCGCCCCGGGTGCTTGAGGACGTGGACCTGCGGATCGACTATTTCGGCCACTACGACCCCGCCGACGCCGGCAGCATGGGCTACAACTGGCGCAAGATCTGCTGGTACGCCCCGGACGGCAAAGCCTACGGCGTCCACGGCAACTCCGGATACCTCTTCTCCTTCGATCCCCGCGAGAAGAAGATCGAACTGCTCGACCGCATCACTTCCGAGCCTTCGCGCCGGTGCGGCATGGGCGACCAGTTCAGCTATGGCTATCTGGGTTTCACCATCTCTCCCGAAGGTAGGATCTTTTACCTCACCGGAGCCCCCATCTATAAGGACGGCAAGCGGGTGGCAGGTCTGGACAAGATCAACATGGGTGCGGCCAAGGGCCTCGAATACCTCCATGTCGTCACCTACGACATCCCTGAACGTCGCTACCAGGATCTTGGGCCTGTCTTTTATGAGGACGGGACCTTCCCGACCTATGTCAACTCCATCGCCCTGGGCAGCGACGGCAACGTCTACACCCTGGCCCGTTTCCTCCATAAGGGTGCGGAAATCGAGGACCTGATCAAGATCAAATTGAATTACCGATAGATTATGGGCAAGAACATGTCACGCCGGGCCTTCATCACGGCCCTCTCCACCGGGGCGGCAGCGGCTGCCACGGCCAACGTGGTGCGTCCGATCGAGAGCGTCACGGCGTTCGCTTCCAAACATAAGAAGCTCGCTCTTTTCGGCGGCACTCCGGTCGCGCTGGACAAGCAGTGGCCCAAATGGCCCTATGTCGACGAGAAGATCGTCGCACGCGTGGCCGATACGGTCCGGACCGGCAAATGGTGCCGCAAGGACATCAAGGGCGGCAACGTGGATACGTTCGAGCAGGCATATGCCGAATTGCTCGGCGCCCGGGGCTGCGTCTGCACCGGTTCCGGCACCCAGGCCCTCCACACCGTGGTCGAGGCGCTGGGAATCGGCCCCGGCGACGAAGTCATCACTTCGCCCTACACCGACATGGGTACGGTCGCGAGCATCCTCAGCGCCCGGGCTCTTCCCGTGCTGGCCGACATCGACAAGTATTCTTTCCAGATCGATCCCGCGGATGTCGAGCGCAAGATCACCCGCCATACCAAGGCCATCATGCCCATCCATATCATGGGTCAGGCCTGTGAGATGGACAAGATCATGGATATCGCCAAGCGCCACAACCTCAAAGTGATAGAAGACGCTTGCCAGGCTCATCTGGCTGAATACCGCGGGAGGAAATGCGGTACCATCGGCGATGCCGGATGCTTCAGCTTCCAATCCTCCAAAGTGATTGCCTGCGGTGAAGGAGGCGGTATCGTGAGCAACAATCCCAAACTCCTGGAAGACTGCTACACCGTCCAGAATCACGGCACGGACCGCCTCGGCCGCTCCGTCACCATCGGGCCCAAGTACCGGATGAACGAGCTCGAAGGCGCCATCCTGCTGGGCCACCTCGAACTGGCTCTGGAGCAGAATGCGAAACGCAATGAGAACGCCCGCTATCTCTATAAGAAGTTTGAAGGATTTGAGCCCCTCGTGCCCCAGAAACTTTATGAGGGAGGCGAGCATGGCTCTTTCTATCTTTATACCTGGTCGTTCCGTGACGAGCATTGGGACGGCATTTCCCGCGATGCTTTCCTCAAGGCCGTCGCCGCGGAGGGTATCAAACTCAGCCCCTACATCAAAAACGGTCTGCACAAGGAGCCCTGGACCGACAATATCCTCGCGCGCCGCGAGTACCGTGCGATGTACACGCCCGCCCGGCTGGAGCAGTTCAAGGATGAACTCTACCTGCCTGGCACGGACTGGGTTTGCGACCACATGGTGATGCTCTGGGCAGGAGGACCCTTGCTTGCCGGCAAGAAGGACATGGACGACCTGTACAATGCGATCATCAAGGTGTATGAGAACCGGGAGCAGTTGCGCGGACTCGAAATCTGACGGGATATGAACACTTTTCTGATCGCAGCCCTGGTCGGGCTCAAGCTCCTGACCTTCGACGTGGATGCCACGCCGTCTGTCGGCAGTGAACTGACTTATCAGCGGATGGAGGCCTCATGGGACCTGTCGCTGCGGGCGCGGGGCATCGTGCTGTTTGGCGCAGGAGATCCCATCGTCCTTTGCGCCGTGGACTGGATCGGCATTGCCAATGAGAGCCAGGATGCCTTCAAGGAGGCCCTGGCGGCAGCTGCCGGCACGACACCGGACCGCGTTGAGGTTCATACGGTCCATCAGCACGACGCACCGATCTGCGACTTTACTTCTGAAAAGATTTGCATCGAAAAGGGAATCGATCCCGGTCCTTTCGAGGGGAGTTTCCAGCGCCAGGTGATCGCGACCCTGGCAGAACGGATTGCCGCTACCCTCGACCAGGCCCGTCCCGTGACGGCGGTCGGGTTCGGCAGCGCCCGCGTGCACCGGGTCGCATCGAACCGCGCCGTGCGCCTGCGGGACGGGAGCATCGGCACTCGCTATTCTTCGGAGAAACGTCCTGAGTATCAGGGACTCCCAAGGGGCTTGGTCGACCCCCAACTGTCCATGGTCAGTTTCTGGGACGGGGAGGAGCCGCTGGCAGCCCTGAGTTTCTATGCGACCCATCCGCAGAGTTATTACCGCACCAGGACGGCCAATCCGGACTTCCCGGGAGTGGCGCGGATGATGATGGATCTCGCCGATCCGGATGTACTTCACATCCATTTCAACGGTGCCGGAGGCAATGTCGCAGCGGGGAAGTACAATGACGGCAGCCACAAGATGCGCCGTATCATGGCGAAGCGGCTGGAAAGGGCCATGCGCAAAGCCTGGCGGCGCACGAAACGTTCGGAGATCGTGTCTATGGACTGGGAGACTGAGCCCATGCTTCTGCCTGCCGATGAAAAGGTCGCCGTCCTGGAGGATTCGCTGGTCACGATGGCCCGCGCCCCTCTGACCAACAGCGCCGGGACGCTGGGCTGGTACCGCCGTCGCAATGAAGGACATACGATCAATGCCGCCTGCCTGGCAGTCAATGATATCCGGGTGCTTTTCATGCCCGGGGAACTTTTTGTGGAGTACCAGCTGGCGGCTAAGAAGATGCGCCCGCGACAGCATGTGGCTATGGCGGCGTATGGGGATTACGGCCCATTCTACATCGGCACACGCACTGCCTATGAAACAGATATCTATGAGGTCCGCTCAAGCCCGGTGACGGCGGATGCGGAAGCATATATCTTGGATAAATTGGAGTGCTTGCTGAAAAAGACTGATCACAACTAAAACAACAATACTATGAAACTTTTCAGATTATTCTCATGCTTTGTCGTCTCTGTATTCTTCCTGGTCGGATGCAACGGATCCGGAAACAAGGCCGCTGCGCCTGCGCAGACCTTTGAAGAGGCAGACTTTTCCGTCCTCACGGCCCGGAACCATCCCCGGCTCTTCTTGAATGCAAAAGATTTCAAGTCCATCCGCAAATCCGTTAAGAAGAACCCGCTGCTTGCCAACCTGCACGGACAGATGATGGCTCAGGCCGAGAAATACGGCCTTGCCGAGAATCCGCTCGTCTATAAGAAGGACGAGAGCAACAAGCGTATCCTCCATGTCTCGCGTGCCGCCATCACCCGGATCGCATCCGCCGCCTATGCCTACAACATGACGGGAGACAAGCGTTATCTCGAGCACGCCGAGAAAGATATCATCGACGTATGTCATTTCCCGGACTGGAATCCTTCCCATTTCCTGGACACCGGTGAAATGAGCCTGGCAGTATCTATCGGCTACGACTGGCTTTACAAGGCCCTGAGCCCGGAGACCAGGAAGCTGATCGAGGAAACGCTTGTCAAATATGCGTTCGAGACGGCAGAAGGAAAGTGGTTCTACAAGGGTACGAACAACTGGAACCAGGTCTGCAACGCCGGTCTGATTTCCGGCGCCCTGACCATCTGGGAGACAGATCCGGAGATGTGCAGGGCCATGGTCGCCAAATCCATCGAGAGCAACAAGGGAGCCCTCCGCTTCTGCTATTATCCCGATGGCGCTTTCCCGGAAGGTTCCACCTACTGGGAGTATGGGACCGAATTCCAGTGCATCATGATTTCCGCGCTTGAGAGCACGCTGGGCAGCGATTTCGGCATCTGCCAGGCCCAGGGATTCGACAGGACCGGAGACTATGAGATGCACACGATCGGCAACACCCTCCAGCGTTTCAATTATTCCGACTGCGGAAAGGGTCTCGGCGGCAATCCGGCCGTCTGGTTCTTCGCCAGTCGTTTCAACAAGCCGGAAATCCTCTTCTTCGAGCAGCCTGCCCTGGAGAATCAGAGATATGTCGGCAGCCGCACCCTTTTCCTGGCGCTGACCTGCGCAGCCAAGGCTTCTTTCTCCGAAATCCCCACTCCGACGGAGAATGTTTACGTCGGCCACGGTACCACACCCGTCGCCATGATGCGTACCGGCTGGGACGGGAAGGACCTCTATCTGGGCATCAAGGGCGGCAGGGCCGGTGGCCCCCATGCGCACATGGATGCGGGATCCTTTGTCTTTGATGCTTATGGTTACCGCTGGGCGTCCGATTACGGCCAGCCTTCCTATTCGCTCCTGGAGAAGTTCTTCATCGATCAGGGCCGGGGCGAAGGCGGCCTCTGGGATATGAGCCAGACCTCCCAGCGCTGGGACTTGTTCGCCTACAACAACAAGCAGCACAATACCATCACGGTCAATGACAGCAAGTTTGACGTGAAAGGCTTCTGTGAGATTACCGAAGCCATCGAGCAGGATGGCGTGATGGGGGCCACAGTGGATATCACGCCGGTCTATTCCGGTCAGGTCGCTTCCGCTGTCCGGACCGCGTCCATCATTGACAAATCCTATCTCGAGGTGAAGGATGCGCTCAAGGCCGGAGCCAAGCCCGCCCATATCCGCTGGACCCTGCTCACCTACGGTAAACCGGAAATCACCCCGGAGGGCATCATCCTTTCGCAAGGCGATGTCAAGATGAAGCTGGAAGCCTCCGGAGCAAAGGTCAGCTATACCAGCTGGCCTACGGACGCTGCCTCCATGGGCCTGGATGGCAAAGATTTCGTGAAACTGGTCGAGAATTCCTATATCGTCGGCTACGAGTTCGATCTTCCGAAAAATGCGGAGCTTACACTTGTCACCACACTCAAAAAGATATAAGCCATGCTTTACACTTACCTCAAAAGAATCCTCAAATCCAATCCGGAGGAGTGTTTGCGTACGATCAATCATCTGACTAAACTGCGCGAACAGCTCGATGCCGAGATCCCCGGAAAAACTGCTGAAAACACGCTTCTCCTTGCGACCTGGAACATCCGCCAGTTCACTGACAACCGTGAGAAGGAGAGTTACATGTACATCGCTGAGATTCTCAGTCGATTCGATCTGATCGCCGTCCAGGAAGTCAAGGAAGAGATGAAAGGACTGAAGGAGGTGATGGATATCCTTGGGAAGAATTGGGCATACATTGCCACGGATGTGTCGGCTGAAGAGGATGGAGGCAATGGTGAGCGCATCGCTTTCCTTTATGATACCAACAAGGTCAGTTTCAAGAATATCGCAGGAGAGATCGTTCTACCCCATACGGAGATTATCCAGGGGATGCAGTTCGCGCGTACCCCCTTCTGCGTCTCCTTCCAGGCCGGCTGGTTCAAGTTCAATCTCGCTACCGTCCATATTTATTATGGGAAGAAAACGGAGGACAGGAAACGGAGGGAGGCTGAGATCAAGGCAATCGGCGGTTTTCTCTCCGGACGTGCGGAAAAAGAGCAGGCCAGCTATATCATTTTGGGTGACTTTAACATCCCTAGCGTAGGTGACAGATATATGAAGGCATTGGAAGACAGCGGATTCCGCATTCCTCAGGCCATCAAGAAGCATCCGACGAATTTCGGCGCGGAAGTGAAGCACTATGACCAGATCGCATTCAACCTCAAATTGGAGGAAAATATCGAGGTCTTCGATGAGGTTAAGGTCCGTTCCGGGGCGTTTGATTTCACCAAGTCCGTCTACCGGGACGAAGACTATCAGGAGTATCTTCCTTATATGATGAAAGAGGTTTCCGTTCCGAATCCGGATAAGCCGGGGAAAAAGATGAAGGTGAAAGTGCAGCGGACGGGGGAGGAAGCCCAGACCTACTTCCATGATACTTACAGGATCGACGAGATGTCCGACCACATGCCGTTGTGGCTGGAACTGAAGGTCGACTTCAGCACCCAATATATCGAGAAACAAAAGAAGGAGACCGAGAAAAGGATTGCCGAATTGGCCGCCAAAGCCGCAGCAAAGGCTAAAGCGGAGGCTGAAGCTGCTAAAAAGGGATAGATTCATCGTGTTATGAGATCGAGAACTATCCTTGTCATTATCGCGAGCCTTTGCCTTTCTTCCTTGGCTGTGGGGCAGTCTGCTAAGCACAAAGGTTATGTAATTGTCACAGATTACCTCAAGGCTGACGGGAAGAAGGATGTAAGTGCTGCCATACAGAAGATTATCGACAGTAATCCCAACCGGACCCTGTACTTCCCCGATGGGGTTTATTTGATATCCAAGCCCATCTGCACTCCGGCGGACCCGACGAAAAGCGTTTCCCTCCAGCTATCTAACTATGCGACGATCAAGGCAATGGATGGCTGGTCTCATGAGGAGGCGATGATCCGATTGGGAGGGAAAGATCCCTATAACAGTATATACATCAACGGGAGCAACTACTACCTTGACGGTGGCATCATAGACGGGAATGGCAAAGCGGTCGGGGTATCCGTCGACAGTGGAAGGGAAACGGTCATCCGCAACAGCTCGATGAAGAATGTCAAGATCGGCATTCTGATTAAGCGTGGTGCCAACAACGGGTCCTCGGACTGCGACATCCATGATGTGAATATCGTAGGCAACAAGGCGGATGACAGCATCGGCGTGCTTGTGATCGGATACGACAACACCTTCTCAAATATGCGGATCGCGGCCGTGCACTGCGGGTTCAAGCTCCGCTCGGGAGGCAACAGTCTCCGGAACATCCACCCCCTGTACACAAGCTCGGGATATGAATCCGGGGAATATGCTACAAGCTGCGGATTCCTGGATGAGTCCAATAATAACTTCTACAGTTACTGCTACAGTGACCAGTTCGCCATCGGCTTTCAGACAAAGGGCGGGCACGTAGTCTATTCCGACTGCTTCTGCTGGTGGTACTCGAGCAAAGAAGGACGCCATACGGCCTTCAAGTCAACGGGCAAGTTCAACGCCGTCGTCTCCAACATGACTGTCGGCATGATCAAAAGCAGCGCCGCCACAGAAAACATCGTACTGGATGTGGCCGAAGAAGGCGGTCTCGGTACCTTCACGAACCTCTTCATCCAGGACACGACCGTCCCGACCGACCGGGTTTACGAGAAATACTTGAAATAGAAAAGTCGAATAAAAAAGGATCGATATTGATATGAAACGATTGGCATTGATCCTGTCGGTCCTCGCTGCGGCGGAGATGGGATTTCTTGCGAGGGCCGGGGCTTGGACGCCTCAGGAATGGCCGGTGTTCCGTCACTATGATGCCGCCCATCTGGCTCAGGTCGCCCTGCCGATCGGCGGTATCGGCACCGGGACGGTGTCGCTCGGCGGCCGCGGAGAGTTGCGGGATTGGGAGATCATGAACGTCCCCGGCAAGGGCAACGGCACGGTCCCTCCCGGCAACGATGCCCCGTTCTTCGCCATCTATACACGTTCAGAGACAAACGGTGCGCAGACGCGGCTGCTCTCCGGGCCTCTTTATCCCCAGGAGTATCTCCATTATGAAGGGCGTCCTGTCAACCACCACGGAATGCCTCGCTTCGATGATGCCTCATTTGATGCCGCATACCCTTTCGGGCAAGTGAACCTCGCCGACCCTGCGATGCCCGTCACCGTCCGGATCAAAGGCTTCAATCCGCTTATTCCCGGTGATTCTGAAACCAGCGGGTTGCCCCTGGCCGTATTGTCCTATGAGGTGACCAATCGTTCCGGGGTAGACCTGGACGTGGCTGTCTGCGGTGTGATCCGCAACTTTATCGGCAAGGACGGGCAGGACTACACGAGCAACTGGAAGGGCGACCGCATTCCCGTCGGGGCCAAGGATAACTTCAATGAATACAAGGAACAGGGGAGGGTCAAAGGCATCCGTTTCGACACACGGGGCGTCGATCCGTCTGACAAGGCTTGGGGCAATTTCTGCCTCTCCACCGACGCTGATGCGACTGTCAGTTACCGCACTTTCACCACGGACAACCGGTGGGCGAACGCCATCTTGAACTTCTGGGACGATTTCAGCGACGACGGCCTGATCGCCAATCCCGAAGCGTCCGCGCAGCATTCTGTCGGCAAAGATCCGGACCCGATGGGTGCGCTTGCCGCCAAAAAGACCCTGAGACCGGGTGAGACGGCCTGCTTTAACTTCTACCTGACCTGGAACTTCCCCAACCGCAAGGCCTGGGCGCAGGAGGTCGTGGGCAACTATTACAGCACACGCTATCCCGACTCCTGGGACTCGGCCCTTGCCTTCATCCCCCGCATCGGGGAATGGGAATCGCGTACGCTTTCATTCGTGAACGCCTTCCTTTCCTCCGACCTGCCCGACGCGGTCAAGGAGGCTGCCCTGTTCAACCTCAACGTCCTCCGCTCGCAGACCGTATTTCGGATTGCAGATGGGCATATGATGGGCTGGGAGGGCGTGATGGACCGCTACGGATCTTGCGCCGGCTCCTGCACGCACGTCTGGAATTATGAGGTGGCCACGCCTTTCCTGTTCGGCGATCTCGCCCGTACGATGCGAGACGTTGAATTCGGCTACGCCCTATCGCCCGACGGCGCGATGGATTTCCGGGCCAATCTGCCCCTGGGCACGGCACCGGATCCGAATCAGACTGCGGCGGATGGTCAGATGGGGTGCATCATGAAGTTGTATCGGGAATGGCAGCTCTGCGGCGACAAGGCCTTCCTGGAGCGGTATTGGCCGGCATGCAAGCAGGCCCTGTCCTTCGCCTGGGTTGAGAAAGGCTGGGACGGTGACTGCGACGGCGTAATGGAAGGAAGCCAGCACAACACGATGGATGTCAGCTATTTCGGCCCCAACCCACAGATGGGATTCTGGTATATGGGAGCTCTCCGCGCTGCGGAGGAAATGGCATCTGCGATGGGCGACAGGGCCTTCGCCAGGAAGTGTCGCCGCCTGTTTGAGGCCGGAAGCGTGTGGATGGACGCCCATCTGTTCAACGGTGAATACTACGAGCATATGATTACGGATCCCGAGACCTTCCATTTCCTGCCGGAGGGATCGGACCGCATCCCTCCTTACCAGCTTGGCAGCGGCTGCCTGGTCGACCAGCTGGTCGGACAGTATATGGCTCACATCTGCGGCCTGGGCTATCTGGGAGACCGCACCCACATCCGCAAGACGATGGAAAGTGTGATGAAGTACAATTTCGTCGAAGACGTCAGCGCCTGCTTCAACAATATGCGTTCCTATGTCCTGGGGCACGAATCCTGCCTGCTGATGGCCTCCTGGCCCAAGGGACGTCTGGAAGTGCCTTTCCCTTATTTCTCGGAGGCGATGACCGGGTTTGAATATTGCGCCGCGACGGAGATGATTTACGAAGGCCTGGAAAGAGAGGGCCTCCGTTGCATCGAAGCCATCCGCGAACGCTTCGACGGTGCCCGCCGCAATCCCTTCGACGAGCCGGAATGCGGCCATCATTATGCCCGTTCGATGGCATCCTGGTCTGCCGTCCTCGCTCTGAGCGGATTCCACTATTCGGCGGTCAACAAAGAGTTCTGCATCACTTCGCGGCCCGGCACCTGGTTCTGGAGCAATGGTTCCGCCTGGGGTACGGTGACCGTCACGGCATCCGGCGCGACCCTTCAGGTCATTGAAGGAACGGTCGCGGTCGACCGCTTCCGCTGCGGAAGCCGTTCCGTTAAGATGAATACCTGCATGGGGCCCGGAACTGTCCGGACTGTTCGGTTCTGACGGGGGGATTATTGTTTTTCCTGCCTGGCAGCATGCTTGACATACCGCCGGATCCGTCTCATCCGGGAACTCTTCTCATAGGCATCTCCGAACCGGTTCCTGTCGTCTGAGATATGGATCTTATCCAGAGACTGCTTCCTCAAGCCCTTTGCGCGTGTGCCTCCCGGATGCCTGGACGCCTTTGCTTTCGCGGCCCTGACACTCAGGTCCTTCACCAACTTCTTGAATTCATACTTCGAATGAAAGGTCTTGCCCATGTTGACAAAGGTACCATTTTCCTGCACATCACCCGAGGAGTTTGGTGTGTAAATTCAGCCAAATCACACACGGAAGACCGATAAAGTCGAATTTAACTGTCTTGTCCCTTTTTATTCCGTTTAATCTCAATAAGCATTGACGCTGCGAGGAGGAACTGTGAGATTAAACCACACCACAGTCCTATTCTGCCAAGTTGATTGTCCTTCATGTCTGGGACAAGAAGCCCAATGCCAAAAACTACCGCAAGCAGAATAGCTAAGACAAATAGAAATTGAAGAAGTTTCAGCCTGTTCATACAAATCTGATTCAACTACCTGGCAAATATAGTTAATTCTTTTAGATGGACTGACCTTACGGTCTTTTGCGCTGTCTCCGAAAGCCCGGAGGGCTGGGGAGATTACTACACGCGTATACCATATCGGGTGCAATTTTTCACCCAAGACCGGCGTTCGGCATCGGAAACGCGCTGAAGGACTTCCAAATAGATGATTTCCTCTCCTGTATGATCTACGCCATGCGTGCAAACGCAGACCATTGTATCCTTCGACAGGGAAATCAAGCGCCCATTTCCGTCCCAGGAGCTAAACCAAGAGGGCAATATTATGGCGTTGTTCGTGGCATCATAGGTGAAAGGGTCCGTCTCGTATTGGCCGGGTTCGCTCCTCCACCAGCCTTCGTAGAAAGAAACCGATTGGCCGTCTGCAGAAAACACAAGGCAGTTGGGATGGGTTTCATTCTTGGCTGATGAAATCGCAGCTCCGTCCACCAGTACATACTCTTTAATCACTTTCTTACCCATATTGATCTGATAGAGGGCTGTGGTTTTCCAGCCTTCACCACATACCTTTTTGAGGACATCTTCTCTTGAAATGGTATTATGGGCGACGGGGACCAGGTACTGATACTCAGGAAAGACAGACGACACCTTATATTCGAAATCAAAAGCCGAAGAATACAAATCCGGCTGACGTTCAGACTCCGGTTGAAGCGCCTTATCGCAGGAAGGCAGAACCATTAACGACAAGGAAAGTGCAAACGAAAGAATAAAACGGGTGTTCATAACAAATTGCCTTTAACAACACAAAATTATCAAATATGCCAACCAATCACAATAAACTGGCTGGGGAGTTTGAGGGGTACACCGGTCATCGAGACAACATGGCATCGTGTCGTTGCCTGGAATAGCCCGGAGATCAGCAAAGGATCCAAGGTACACGTCATCGGTCGTTTGAGAGCCAATCGATACACGGATGCTAATGGTATAGAGCAGACTATCTATGAAGTATTGGCTAGTGAAGCGAAAGCGCTATAAAGAAAAAGGAGAGCCCAGTACTGGGCTCTTCTTTCTTTTACTCAAAACGAATAGGGAAAGAGAATAGTCTCGAAAAACTAGAAGGGTAATCGAGGGCTATTGTTTCAAACGCATTCTTAATCTCTATTTAGGGAACCACATTTGTTGGCATCATTTTACTATCTTTGTTAAAGATGATTATTTTCAGTTAATCTTACTTGATCATAGAATTATGGCATTAACGATTCTTCATCAAACCGCTAAAACCCACGAGAATGAACAATTCCGACGCGTTGTTAGGATTATAGATGTCGTATTCAAGGAACATGGATTTGACGGTATCCTTGTTGGTAATCCCTTTAACGAGAATTACAGACGATTCCGGGCAGATGCGATTTTGTTCTATAACCACGGGGTTGTAATCATTGACTTTAAGGACTATTCTGGGCAATTGATACTTCCCAGGGGTGATGATGAATTCAAAAGTTATCCTTGGTATGCAGAGAAGGCATCTGACCATCAAGCCATCGAGGTAAAAGCTGGTGCTCATTTCTTGAATCCATTCCTTCAGCTTGCATCTTATCGAAACGCCTTCCGGGAGATAGTTGAGCATAATCTAATTCTTAAACAGAAAATAAACCCCTCTCGAGTTTGTATTGCCAACATCTTTTCCGGCCCGCTTGAGTTAACAAACAAGGTCCCTGGGAAATACCCATACTACAAAATTGCTCAAGAGTCTGAGATCGGCGCGTTGCTTTATGACTTGAATAATGACAATGCATATGATGAGGATATTGAGAAGGCGGTAAGGAGTATTTTCCCCGCCGACGAATATGTTCAAGAGTATACTATTGAGACCGAGATTATTCATAAGAAGGACATCATTGTTGGCGAGGAGGCAAAATCCTCGATTGACACCTTCATGCAGGCTGAAGGCAATGATATTCTGGTTCTCACTTCAATGGATGCTTACGAGCGTGATAATTGGGCTAAGTATCTATTCTCAGTAGCTGATAACTATGAGATTCCTGAAGTTCAGGGTTTGTGTCATTCTAATCGAATTAGTCGCCGGCTCCGCTCTCGCGGAATTGAGGCAATAAGCCTTTATTCATTCATTTATGGGGGAAATGAAACAACGGACAGTAATCAGGAAGAGGAGGATAAAGATGACTGGGCTTTACAAGTTATTCCTTTAAGATCAGATTCTGGTCTTGACGACCGAGCGTTGCTGATTGTGTATGACGCGCATCTTGTCAGTCGGAGTCTGTCACAAACGGACTTGCTTCGATTCGGTTCAGGGCGCTTGCTTGAAGACTTTATCACTTTTGCTGATCCTTCATCCAAGAGAAAAGTGGTTTTCATTGGAGACCCGTATATGCTATCCTTTGGATCATCTGATGACTCCGCCGTAAACATCGCAAACCTCAAGGATATATGCGGGGATAGAGTTATACACTATTACCATCAACAAGTTATTGATTCACGAGACTCTTGCAAAGAGGCGTTGAAATGCAGTTTAGCCCAAAGCATGGACGCTCAATTGTTTAACAAGTTGAGCTACTCCTTTGACGATGGCTCTATTGAGGAGATTGAGAAAGACGAGATTGTAGAAAAGATGAAGGAGTGGTTCAGTTCTCCTTTCCTTCAGGAGCCTCAAAAAGCGGTCTTATTCTTCAAAAAGGGTGATTGCCTAAAGACAAACCTGTGGATAAAAAACCATTGTTTGAATAATGGAAAGGACCTTGCGCCTGGTGACCTAATTATCGCAAACAACAATATATTTATCCCTGACGAAACTGGATTTGGTAATCCAAAACGCATTTTGAACGGGATGTATTTCACCGTAAAAGAGATACGGGAACACATTAGCGAAGAGATTCCCATCAAAGGATTTCTACGTCCGGTTCTTTTGTCTTTTACCAAGATAGCTGTAACCTGCCTTAGCTTGAGCGGACAAAGCGCAGAAATCTGGGTGCTGGACAATTACCTTTCGAGCATAGACGAATTGGCAAAAGAGGAACAGATAGCAGTAAATGTTTTTATTGAAAGAAGGATCGTCGAACTGAAAAAGAATTCTCCCTTCACGGACAGCGAATATTACCGGCAATTGATGGAGGATTCCGGCTATCAAGCACTATCTGAAGAAGAAAAATCTGCGATAGGGAGCTTAATTCACAATCGCATTGTCAAGAAAGAAGAGAGGGAACAAGTCACAACAACTAGGACTGTGCGTTCATTGCTAAAGCGATTCTACGACAAATATGAGAGTGGCATTCAAAGACAGGCAAGAGAAAACGACTCGCTCATTAACGCCTTATACGCCAAATATGCATGGGCAATCACAGTCCACAAAGCAGTAGGCTCAGAATTTGACAGTGTTATTTTGAAGGGTTTCCGCGCCGAAAATGATGGGATCTGCAATGAGTCATACTTCAGATGGCTATATAGCGGGGTAAGCACATCCACAGGTGTCTTTTTCATTGCACAGCCGCAATACGTCCATCCCTTCATGAATTGTATAATCAGCGAAACAGATTCCGGTGTCAGCACCTCAAAGCAAATCTTGGTTTTCGATTCATACACCATTCCACCTCGTTTTGCTGAAATTGTCAAACTGAAAAACACTAACGCGGCTGCTGCAATCTGTGAATTGGCAATGATTATTGAGCCCCAGGGTTATATCCTGGAAGAGGTTAAGCCATGCAGTGATTATCTGACAAAAGCTCTATTCTCTATACCGCAGGATATTAAGAAAAAAATGATTGTTGACATTCATAACAAAGGATCGAAAGATTCTTATGGCGTTTCCGCAATCAAGATGGAGCCCAATGACTTAGTTGACTTTAATGTGATCAGGGAGGCTATTGAATCAGTTTTATCTCTGAAACAAGTTCGGGGTGGAACTGCAGAGTGCCCTGAGTATATAACAGAAATAGTCCAATCGTTTATTGATCAAATAAATGAGTTTGGTATCAATCTCGAAATTGTGTCGAGCAAGGATTACCAAATTATCTGCAAGGTTTCCAGCGAGAACGGGAGTGCCATGCTGAGGCTCTGGTATGGAACAAGTCTTGAGAATCATACTAAAGGCTTCATCAACAAAATCGAGGTTTTTGACATCTCCGACCCTAACATTATCACTGAGATTAGAAAGATAAGAACACTAAACGGTCAATAATAGGACATTAACTTGGAGGGAATAAGCAATGCCATGGTACAACGACTGGAACGATGACGATTACACGCCTCGCGCCTCTACCGAAATATATGACCTCAGGAGGGAAGGTCGTTTAGACGAAGCAAGACAAAAGGCTGAAGAGTTGCTGCGTCAAGATAATCGAGACCAAGACGTATGGAAAGCATATGCCTGGACTCTAATTGACATCTGTAAAAGAGAGCAACAACGGGGTAATATAGTAGGTGCTCGCCAAATTTCAGATTACTTGTCACAGTTAAGATTCAATACTACGTATGATGAATTTGCTGAAACACTTGTTAAAAAGATACAACAGTTAAAACTTACGGTAAATCCTTTCTTTACGCAGATTCAAGAAGCAAAAGAATTGAGTCAGAATGGAGATAATGATCGGGCATGGGAGATTCTGCGCCAACTCGTCGTAGATGGTCATTTGCCAGAAGAAGCTCACGAGAGTTATGGCTGGACAATATACCGTTACCTTAGGGATCATATTTCTACTCTAAATTCTGTAGAGGTACGAACACGGTTACGTGATTATATCAACCTCAAAAATGAACGGCCGTCCAATCTTCATTCCCAAATATTGAATTTCGCGCTAAACTACTCAAAACTGGATGACAATTTCAAATTGGTTTCATTCCTCCGTCTTTGGGGTCCGGATAATCTGAGAGATAGCGATTTTGACGATTCTCACGGAAGCGATGGGAAATCTATTCCTTCATTGATGTCCAGAATAGCGAGGGCGGTCGTCGACTATCCACTTACTGAAGTCCAGGAGTTTGTCGAACTTCTTCCACGCAGAAAGAATGAATTCATCGAGATGATGAAAGAGCATTTTTTCTGGAAATTGTATCATAGCACAGAAAGCGGGGTAAGTACTTTGACCTGGAATCTATTTGAAGAGTACCTCGCATTCTTCCCTGAAGCACCCGCTTCATCATCCCATTCCAAAGTTCTTGGACTCGCTGAGCGTGTTATGAAGGATAACAACGTTTGGCGTTTTTATGACTTCTTTAGACAATGGAATCCAGAGAAGTTACGCGATGTTGACTGGAAAGAGGAAAAAGGTGATAATGGAGAAATATATAAACCGCTTGCAGTTAAATGTTTAAAGAAGGCACGAGAAGCAATTGAAAGCCTTTCAGATGAACAGATTGGTGATCTGCAATGGTTGATTGATCTTTATGGTACTGCTATTGAGAAGTTCCCTGATGATGACTGGAATATTAGATCCAAGGCGTTGCTTCATTTGCGTGCCGGACAACTGGCGAAAGCAAAGAGCATCTATAAGGACCTGTGTCTAAAGATGGGTGAAAAATACTACATCTGGAGTGAATTTGCTGATTGCTGGAAGGATACGGAGGTCAAGATGGCTCTTCTTTGTAAGGCTCTGAGTCTCGAAAAGAATGAAGATTTCATTGGCAAGATTCGGTTGGAGTTAGCCCGACAACTAATCAAAGCCAAGAAATATGAAAATGCTGTTGTTGAACTCGAGCAATACAAGCAACATTATACAGGAATGGGTTGGCGTGTCGATGAGGAAGTTGACACCCTTCTGGGGCAGTGCTCTTCTGTAACTCCAGCCAAGGACAAAAATGCCGCCTTTTATGAGGAGAATATCCCGATTGCTGAAGAGCATGCATACGCCGACATTCCATATACCGATATGGTTCTTGTAGATAAGTGGAAAAATGAAGATGGGAAAGAAATGATGACCTTTGTCGACGGAGACACTATTGAATTTGCCACAAGCAAGAAGAGATTCCCAATCTTGCGCAATAGCCATGAAGGCCAAGTGTGGAGGTTTAAGTTTTATAAGGACGAGACGATGAAAACTATTCCTGATGTGTATTCGTGGCGTCCCCCAAAAACAGAGACAATCATCAAATATATACCGTTAATTGTAGCCCCCTCGGAGGCGGCCGATTGGTTAACCCTTCCCGTTAAATACGGATACATCCAGCACGTGAACACCGAAAAGAAGGTCTACCATATCTATTCAACCGACTCAAACCTCGTATACGAACATTATGATGAACAAGCCTTAGAGAAAGGTGATTTCGTTTCTTTCCGGCAAGTTACAAAGAAGATCAAAGAAGAGAAGAAATTATTCTTTAAAGATATTACGAAATGTGATGAGACTGAGGGCCTTGCTCAGTTTAAATGCAGGATAGTTGCCGTTGATGATGTGAACACGCAGAAACAGTTGTTCCATTTTGTATTAGGGCCAAAACTAATTTCCGGCATCCTCCACTATGACCAAACAGAATTACGTCCTTCAATTGGAGATTTCATCAAAATCCACTACTACGTGCGAAAGATTGAGGATAAGAAACATCCCGGCCAAGAGAAGAAAGTGGTTGAAGTTCTTAAGGCGGAAGCGACTGATGAGGTCAATAGTAATCTGGTAAAAGACATTGAGGGAAAAATGGAACTAAAATACCGGAACCATTACGACGATGGTGATCCAGATTTCGCTTTTATCGGAGATTATTATGTCCATAAAAAATTTTTGGATAAGTATAATATCTTTTCAGATTGCTATGTGAAAGCAAAGGCGATTTACACTGGTGATGGCAAATGGAAAGTTTTTAGCATAACGAAGGTGTAAAGAAGGATGAACTAAGAGAAGGATTTGTAATTAAGGCTCTATGGGTGCACTATCTTTCTTGCATGTGCCGCAATTGGATTTTTGGAATGGAAAAAAGAGTCAAAAGCGTAAAAGGAAATTTGTCAGTACATCAACCTTCGATTACTGATTTCAGATCGGTGAAATCTACTCCATCTAAATAGAAACTTCTAACAATTCTTCTTTAACACTTTTTTGAAGACCCATGAGGTATAAATACAACCTAATAGCATGCCTGAAGATAACACAAAATACTTGTTCCCTGCATTTCCGATAATGCATGTCGGTTTAGGTAGAGGGAATGGTCAAAGAGAATATCCTTTATCAAGGGTTCTTGGGAGCTGGGGGTATGTGATTAGAGAGATTTGTATTGACCATAATGGATGTGCTAGTGTTTTATGCAAATGCAAAGACAATAGCGAAAACCTTGAGTTTCTTCCATTAATGATACCTAAATTCAAGATTCACCCTCATAATCGGAATCATTATACTGATTTAATACTTAGGTACGAGTCTGATGGACAAGGAGGTTTATCTATTCCCAGGTGGACAAGAGCTCTTTTCATCAACTTTGCGGCAATCTATGTTGTGGACGTCGAGGAGCAAAAGACTCACCAGCTCCGTTTAAATGATCGGGTATGGTATTATGATAAATAAGTGAATAGGCATCTACAAGTTAACCTATAAAAATAGACTCCCTTCATAAAATGGGAGTCTTTTTTCTTTTGAAAACAACTAAGCACGGTCTTAAAACTGCCGTATGAGCACTCATTTTCCTATTTCATCTATACTGTGAGTGCTTGATTTGCTCTTGAAATAGCGATGAGACTGTGAATTGAGTCAATATTTCTCCAAGATTACATGCTACTGAGCAAGTAAAATGAGGACGATGCCGTGTAACGGGATAATTAGTTGAGGTGATGAGTGTGTTTTGATATTGCGAAGGATGATGGTGATTGAGGTGATTATTATTTGCTGTTCTGGTATCTATACACACTGGATGGAACACTACCGACATTCCAGCGCAATTCCAAGCCTTTCCGACCATCATTGACCAGATTCCCGTTGGCGTCATAGGTGAAGGACTTGACCCCGGCTTCGGTTCCCGTCGCGTGGGCATCGCTCAGAGAGGTCATCCGGTTTCCGGTATGGGTGAACGAGAGGTCGTTTTCAGTGTTGGAGAATCTATAGCGTCTAATCGATCGAAGGCAAGAAAAAGAGGATGACAAGAAAGCCT